>Ga0255057_10001837_pt1 | contig 11636 bp, 13 predicted proteins | sample Cases_109_6_MG_FD_189022 | JGI IMG/M metagenome (GOLD analysis project Ga0255057, IMG submission 189022) | Seawater microbial communities from Amundsen Gulf, Northwest Territories, Canada - Cases_109_6 | ecosystem: Environmental > Aquatic > Marine > Gulf | place: Canada: Northwest Territories... | reverse complement strand
TGTGCCGAGCTGTCGCCGCCGACCGCCAGCGCCTCGTGTGCCGAGCTGTCGCCGCCGACCGCCAGCGCCTCGTGTGCCGCGCTGTCGCTCGCGGGAGTCGGGTCTTCGAGACCGGCGGCCGAGTCCAGTGGGGAGGCCGGCAGCTCCGCGTCGGGCTCCGCCGCATCGGCCAGCGGGGACGGCTGCTCGGGAGCCTCGTCCCCGCTCAGGACCAGGTCCTCCTCCAGGCCATCCGCAGCGCCCGCCGACGCCGGCGCCTCGCCCTGCCCTTCGTCTCCCAGACGCGTGGCCTCGATGGTGAGGTACTGCGCGTTGAGTCCGTTGGGGAGCGCCAGCGGCAGGTCGCCGGCGTCCATGTCGTTTCTCACCTCGAAACTGAACTCTCCGACCCGCCAGCTGAACATGCGCAGGACGGCGCGTTCGACGTGCTCGCGACGCAATGCCTCGAGCCGCTGCGAGGACAGACCCGTGCACTCAGCGATCACGTCGTCGGGGCTGCGGCCCTCTGCCTGGGCCGCTTCGACCGCCGCCTCCAGGCTCGCCGCCTGGACAAAGCCCTCCGAGACCAGCAGCGCCCGCAGGTCCTCGGGACCGCCCTTCACGTAGGCGGCCTGCACCAGACCCTCGCGGAAGAAGATGCGCCCGTCCCCTTCCTCGGAACGGAGCAAGAGCAGTCCAGACTTCCGCGACAGACTGACGATCTGCAGGATGTCCCCGAGGGCGAGATCCTCGAGGCTGCCGACCAGACTCATCGCGCTCCCCATGCGTGGCTCGGGCGCACGCCCGAGCCCCCAGCAAGATGATCGGCTGCTCCTGGCTTTACTTGACGAGATGCGAGCCGGCGGAGCGGGGTGCGGAGCCCCCAGCACGTCCAGAGGCCTGGCGAGCTCGCGGGGCGGGCAGTCTCAGGGCCACCTGGTCCGGAACGCCGCTTGCCTGGGCGCGGCGCAGCAGGTCCGCAGCCCGGGTCACCTCCTCGCGGGGAACCAGCAGCGCAATGCGCAGCTCCACGGGCGCCGGCGCCTCGGCCACGGCCCCGGCCGCCGCTGCCACCAGGGCGGCGATCGCCCGCTCGTAGGCGGCCCCTGCGCCCGCGTCCTCGGGAAAGGGCAGCGCCAGCACCTTGGCGCGCAGCTGCAGGGCCCGCGACACGGCCTCCCGGGTGTGCTGACCGAAGCGGGAGACGTCGAACTCGGCGCGCGTTCCCGCGCCCAGCACGAGCAGCAGCGGAACCTGGAGCCCGCCGAAGCTTGCCACCAGCGCCGCCTCGCCCGGCTGGCCCTCCAGCTGGCCGGAGGCCACCAGCCGCGACAGGCGCCCGCACAGGCGCCAGTCCGCACGCCCTGCACCGCCCCGCAGAGGCTTGTCGCCGGCGAATAGGGCAACCGCGGCTACGTCTGCCCGCGCCCGCTCCACGGACGCCGGATCGACCTCGATCTCCAGCTCTCGCGTCACAGATCCTCTCCGGATGAGTGGCGGTGCTCGCCTTCTGCCTCGCCCCGCCCGGGGCCGAGCTTATCGCGATCGGCGCCCGGCCGGGTGCTGCGAGCCACCGCGTCGAGTACTCCGTTGACGAAGGCGGGCGAAGGGTCGTCGCCGAAGCGGCGGGCCAACTCGATTGCCTGGTCGAGCACCACGGAGGTCGGTGTTCGCGTGGCCACGAGCTCGTAGGTGGCCAGGCGCAGGACGTTGCGGTCGACGGCCGCCATCCGAGCCAGCCGCCAGTTGCGCGCGTGCTCGGCAATGGTGGCGTCGAGCTCCACACGCCGCGCCGTCACTCCTTGGACCAGCTCCTGAGCGAAGGCCCGCGCCCCATCGGGCAGCTCGAAATTCTCTGCCACGGCGGCAAAGGCGGTGTCGGGGTCAGCGGGGAGCGGCGCGGGGGGCGGAGCCTCCTGCTGGGAATTCCCAGCCTCCTCGAGCTTCCCGCTCGCGCGCGGGCGTTCGCCGCGGAGGTCCAGCGCGTACAGCACCTGCAGCGCTACCTGGCGAGAGAGCTGGCGGGGGGCCGGCTGGCTCACGGCGGAGACTCCGAGGCAGCCGGCACGAGCTTGGCCATCTCCACAGCCGCCAGGGCCGCCTCCTGGCCCCTGTTGCCCTCGGGGCCGCCAGCGCGGTCCAGCGCCTGCTCGAGGTCGTCACAGGTCAGCACGCCGAAGGCCACGGGCACTCCGGTCTCGCGCATCACGGCCTGCACCCCGTGGGTGACCCCGTGGCAGACGTAGTCGAAGTGCGGAGTCCCCCCGCGAATCACGACACCCAGGGTGACAATGGCGTGGTAGCGGCCGCTGCTCGCCAGGGCCCGGGCAGCCAGCGGAATCTCGAAGGCGCCGGGCACCCAGGCGACGTGCAGATCGTCGTCAGCGAGTCCGCGCCGGCGCAGCTCCTCCGCGCAGCCTTCCAGCAGGCGCACGGTGACGAGGTGGTTGAAGCGCCCCGCCACCACCGCCACTCGCAGCCCGCTGGCGTCGAGTGAGCTCTCGTAGCTCTTCACCGGGTGGCTGCTCCCGTCAGCCTGCCCACCCAGTGCAGATCTTCTCCTACGCGGCGCACCCGCAGATCCTCGAGTCGGGGCGCCCGGGCGAGGTCGCGAACGCCCAGGGAGTCGAGCGCCGGGGCTCCTTCTGCGCCGATCAGCCGGGGGGCGGTGAACCAGTGCAGCTCGTCCACCAGACCTCCGCGCAGCAGGGCCGCCGCCAAGCGTCCGCCACCCTCGACGAGAATCTCCGTGAGTCCCTCACGCGCCAGGCGCCGCAAGGCCCGACCCATGTCCAAGCCCCCGGCGCGTACCGGAACCTGCAGTATCACCGCTCCCACAGCCTCGAGCGCGCGGCGCCGGGAGGCCGGTGCCTGCGGGGCGCAGAGTACCCAGCTCCGCCCGACTTCGCCGCGATACAGGCGCGCGTCGGGACGCACGCGCAGGCGCGAGTCCACCACGACACGAACCGGGCGGTGTAGGACCCTTCCGGCGCGCCGGGCCGTCAGCTCGGGATCGTCGGCCAACGCGGTTCCGGAGCCCACCACCACGGCGTCCACGCGCTCGCGCAGGCGATGCACCGCGGCGCGCGCCGGCGCGCCAGTAATCCAGCGCGAAGCGCCCGACGCGGTGGCAATGCGCCCGTCCAGGCTGCTCGCCAGCTTGAGCACGACGAAGGGGCGTCCGCGGGCGCAGACGGACAGGAAGCCCCGGTGCTGGGTGCGGCACTCCGCCTCCAGCACCCCGACCCGCACCGTCACGCCGGCGCGCCGCAGCCGCGCGACGCCGCGTCCAGACACCGCCTCGTGGGGGTCCACGTGCCCCACCGCCACTCGGGCCAGGCCCGCTTCGAGGATGCGCCCCGCACAGGGCTGGGTGCGGCCGACATGGGCACAAGGCTCGAGAGTCACGGCCAGGGATGCGCCGCGCAGGGCTCGCGGCCCATGCCGCCGCAGCGCCGCCTCGATGGCCACCACCTCGGCGTGAGCACCGCCCGCCGGACGCGTCCTACCGCGGGCGAGAACACGCTCGCCGCGGTAGATCACCGCACCGACGGCCGGGTTCGGGTGGGTGCGTCCGCTCGAGCGCCGAGCCTGGGCCAGGGCCTGGCGCATGGCCGCCTCGGGCGTCAACCCGCGCGGGCGAGGAGTCATCGCGGCGGGCCGGCGTCGTGGCTCTCGATCGAGGCGAAGAAGCGCTGATAGTCCTCGGCGCACTGGAAGTTCTGGAACACCGATGCGAAGCGCGCCGCGGCCAGGGCATCGAGGGCCACGAGCTCCGTCATCACCCGCTCGCCGAGCAGTCGGCTGGCCACTTCCCGCTCGCCCCGTTCCTGCATGTGGCGCTCCACCCGGTCCACCAGGCGCTCGACCGCGTCGACGCTAACCGGGCGCTTCTGGCAGGCCTTCTGGACCGAAGCCACCAGCTTCTCGCGCTGGAACTCCTCGCGCCGCTCGTCGCGCTTGCACACCTTCGGCAGCACTCCATCGACGCGCTCGCGCGTGGTGAAGCGGCGGCTGCACTCGTTGCACTCGCGGCGGCGCCGAATCTCGCCACCGTCCCGCGCGATGCGAGAGTCGATGACGCGGCTTCCCTCGTCGCCGCAGTAGGGGCAGCGCACGGTTCAGTCGGAGTCGTCCCAGCGGTCCCCGTAGAGCGGGAAGCGCCGGCAGAGCAGCTCGACCTCGCCGCGGACCTCTAGCGTCTCGGCTTCAAGGTCGGAGGCGTCGAGAACTCGCGCCATCAGCGCGGCGATCTGTCGCATCTCGGGCTCGGCCATGCCACGGGTGGTCACCGCGGGAGTCCCGAGGCGCAGCCCCGAGGTCACCATGGGCTTGCGCGGGTCGAAGGGCACCATGTTCTTGTTCGTGGTGATGCCCGCCGGCTCCAGCCACTTCTCCGCCTGCGCGCCAGTCACCTCGCGATCCACCAGGGAGAGCAGGAAGAGGTGCGTGTCGGTGCCGCCCGACACGATCTGGAAGCCGCGATCGGCGAGGCCCTCCGCCAGGGTCCGGGCGTTGGCCAGGATCTGTTCGCAGTAGCTGCGAAAGCCAGGGCCCGCCGCCTCGCGAAAGGCCACGGCCTTGGCGGCGATCACGTGCATCAGCGGGCCGCCCTGCCCGCCCGGAAACACCGCACTGTCGATCTTCTTCTTCCAGTCGGCGTCGCAGAGGATCAACCCGCCCCGCGGCCCGCGCAGCGTCTTGTGCGTGGTGGTGGTGACGATGTGCGCACGACCGACCGGGCTCGGGTGCAGACCGGTGGCGACCAGACCCGCGATGTGCGCGATGTCGGCGAAGAGCACGGCCCCCACCTCGTCGGCCACCGCGCGGAAGGCGTCGAAGTCGAGGGTGCGCGAATAGGCCGTGGTACCACACTGGATCATGCGGGGACGATGCTCGAGAGCGAGGCGCCGCACCTCGTCCATGTCGATCTGCTCGTCCTCACGGCGCACGCCGTAGGGCACGATCCGGTACAGCTTCCCGGAGAAATTCACCGGGCTGCCGTGCGTCAGGTGTCCGCCGTGGTCGAGGCTCATGGCCAGAACCGTGTCACCGGGCTCGCAAACCGCCCGGTACACCGCCTCGTTGGCCTGCGAGCCGGCATGCGGCTGAACGTTGGCATGGTCCGCGCCGAAGAGCGCCAGAGCCCGCTCGATGGCGAGCCGCTCGGCCTCGTCGACGACCTCGCAGCCCCCGTAGTAGCGACGGCCCGGGTAGCCCTCGGCGTACTTGTTGGTGAGAACGGAGCCTGTCGCCTCGAGCACGGCCTCCGAAACGAAGTTCTCCGACGCGATCAGCTCGATGTTCTGCGCCTGGCGGCGCGCCTCGCGGCGCAGGATCGCAGCCAGCTCCGGGTCGGTCTCCACGAGCTCAGAGGAGCGACCCAGCTCCGCATCTTCCGCGATCAGGGGGGCCTGGCCCACGTCTGTAACCTCCCGACGAGGAGCGGCGCTCGCCGCCCCCGCCCAACCTCGCAGATTCTGCCAGGAAATCGCCCCCACCGCGACCGGCAGACCGGTTGACCAAGGCAAGCCGAAGGCTTGCCGTGCCGGCAGGGCCGCGCAGCCGGCCGATAACCGGCGAAACTAGCCCCGGCCGAGTACCAGACAGGCGTTGGTACCGCCGAAGCCGAAGGAATTCGACATGGCGACGCGGGCTCTGCAGGGCCGCGCCTTGAGTGCAACGTGGTCCAGCGCGCACTCCGGATCCAGATCGTCCAGGTTGATCGTCGGAGGCGCCAGCTCCTCCTCCAGAGCGCGGATGCAGAGCAGAGCCTCGACGGCGCCGGCAGCCCCGAGCATGTGTCCGGTCATGGACTTGGTGGCAGAGACCGCCAGCGCGTCGGCATGGCTCCCGAACACCTCCCGCACGGCCCGCACCTCCGCCGGGTCGCCCGATGGGGTACCGGTGGCATGGGCGTTGAGCATGCCGATATCGGCCGGCGAGAGCTCCGCATCGCGCAGGGCCCGCTGCATGCACTGGGCGGCGCCCCGACCGTTCTCATCGGGCAGCGTGATGTGGAAGGCATCGGCGCCACAGCCGTAGCCCAGCAGCCGGGCGCGAACCCGGGCGCCGCGGGCCCGGGCGTGCTCCTCCGCCTCGAGCACGAGGATCGCGGCACCCTCGGCGATCACGAAGCCGTCGCGACCGCGGTCGAAGGGCCGACTGGCGGCCTGGGGGGCATCGTTACGCGTGGAGAGGGCACGCATCGCGGCGAAGCTGGCTACGGCCAGCGGCGTGGTGGCCGCCTCGCTGCCCCCCGCCAGCATGGCGTCGGCGTCGCCGCGCTCGATGCTGCGCGCGGCCTCGCCGATCGAGTGCGTCCCGGTGGCGCAGGCGCTCACGTGGCACAGGTTGGGACCTTGCAGCCCGTGCTGGATGGCGACCAGACCCGCCGACATGTTCCCGATCATCATCGGAATAGTGAAGGGCGAGACGCGCTTCGCTCCACGGCTGAGCAGCACCTTGTGCGAGGCCTCGAGGGTTCCCAGGCCTCCGATCCCGGAGCCGATCGCGACTCCTATGCGTTCGGGATCGGCGGGGCTATGAATGCCCGCCTCCTGCACCGCCTCGCGGGCCGCCGCGATGGCCAGCGCGATCACGCGGTCGTAGCGACGCGCTTCTTTGGGCGATACGTCGCCCAGCTCGAGCTCGCCTTTCACCTCGCCCGCGAAGCGAACCGGCAGGTCGTCGGAGGGCTCGAAGCGCGTGATGGGCCCGACGCCGGAGCGGCCCTCCCGGGCTCCGACCCAGGTGGCGTCGCTACCGAGACCCAGCGGGGTGACGCAGCCGAGGCCCGTCACCACAACTCGCCTCCGCTCGTGGGGGGCCGCCAAGGCTAGCTCGCGACCCGCTCCTTCACGTACGCGAGCGCGTCGCCGAAGGTCTGGATCTTCTCCGCGTCTTCGTCGGGGATCTCGATGTCGAACTCCTCCTCCATGGCCATCACGAGCTCGACGATGTCGAGGGAGTCTGCGCCGAGATCTTCGATGAAGGAGGCCTCGGGAATGATCTCTTCCTTCGACGCACCCAGCTGCTCGACAATGATCTCCGAAACCTTGCTCTCCAGGTTCGTCATCCTTGGACCCTCTGGTTGGGGATCGAGTGTTCGACCGCCCGCTCGGCCCCCGGCCGACCGGTCGCTAGCCACCCTTCGCGAAGGCCGCAGCATCCGCCACCTCCTCGTAGAGCGACAGGCCCTGGCAATCTAGCTTCCTGTCGATCCGGCGCACCAGCCCGCTGAGCACCCGGCCCGGACCGATCTCCAGCACGCGTGTGACACCGTCTGCGGCGAGCCGCTGGACCATCTCGACGAAGCGCACGGGCGCCGTCACCTGCTGCCGCAGCAGCTCCTCCACGCGAGAGCCGTCGGCGTTGGGGCACGCCTCCACGTTGCTGACCAGAGGCGGCGCGGGGTCCGAGAAGCGGACGGCGGCGAGCTCCAGGGCCAGCTTGCGCGCGGCCGGCTGCATCAGCTCGCAGTGGAAAGGAGCCGAGACGGGCAACGCAACGCTGCGCTTGGCCCCTTCCTGCTTCGCGCGCGTGCAGGCCAGCTCCACGGCGGCCGCATCCCCTGCGATCACGGTCTGGGCAGTACCATTGTAGTTGGCCGGCGCCACCACCCGGCCCGTCTCCAGGGCCACGATGCGGCAGGCCTGCTCGACCACCTCGGCGGGGCAGCCCAAGACTGCCGCCATGGCACCGCGTCCCTCGGGGACGGCCTCCTGCATGAAGCGGCCTCGCGCCTGCACCAGCCGCACGGCTTCCTCGAAGGGCAGCGAACCGCTCGCGACCAGGGCCGTGTACTCGCCCAGGCTGTGCCCGGCCACGAAGGCCGCATCGGGACTGCAACGCTCCTGCAGGACGCGCAGCAGCGCCACGCTGGTGGTCAGGATGGCGGGCTGCTGCACCTCGGTGCGCAGCAGCTCGGCGTCGGGCCCCTCGAAGCAGATCCGCGAGAGTGAGAACCCGAGGGCGGAGTCGGCCGCATCGAAGATCTCACGGGCCGCCGGCGACGCCTCGTACGCGTCGCGGCCCATGCCTAGCTCCTGTGAGCCCTGTCCGGGGAAGAGCAGCGCCAGCACTCGGGTCACGCCTCGTCGTCGACCTTGATCACCTCTCGGCCGCGATAGGTGCCGCAACTGGAGCAAACCCGGTGGGGAAGCTTGGGCTCCCCGCACTGCGAGCACTTGCTCTGGGGCGGCACCCCGATCGCGTCGTGAGCGCGGCGCTTGTCGCGCCGGGCCTTAGAGGTACGCCGCTTCGGAACCGCCATTAGCCGTCTCCTTCGTTCCGCCCTTCGCGCAGCGTCCGCAGCACCGCGAAAGGCGATTGAATCTCGATCTCTCTGCACTCGCAGGAGGACTCGCTGCGGTCGACACCACAATGCGGGCACAGCCCCGCACACTCCTCGCGACACAGGGGCTTTACCGGTAGTGCGAGCGCCACCATCTCGTGGAAGAATGCCGCCAGGTCCGGATGCTGCCCCTGGAACCAACCTGTGTCGATCTCCTCCCCCAGGCGGAGTCCGTCCCGCTGCAGTGCTAGGGCCCCCTCGGGGTCCGCCGGTACGCGAAACCCCGCGGGCTCCAGGACCAGCCGGAACGTCTCGGAGAGCGCCTGACGATAGCGCGCGAGGCAACGGGCGCATTCCAGCACCAGGTCCCCCGAGGCCTTTCCCTCGACGTAGAGATCCTCGCCGATGCAGTGAGCGCGCAGGCGGAAGCGCAGGGGCTCCGGCAGCTCGCCGGGCAAGTCCCGGCCCCCGGAGACGCTTCGCCACCAGGTCTCGTCGCCCTCGAACTCGAAGGACGTGGGGCTCTCCGTGAGCCGGTCCACGGGCAGCTGCATCGCCATTGAGGGCGCCCCGGGGCGGGAAAACCTAATAGTTTCCACCGCTTAACGACCATTCGATAGCAGATGCGCAGTACTCCGGCAATCCCGGGGGCGCCCCGGTAGATTCCCGACCCCATGCCGCCCGTCCGCACTCGCTTCGCTCCCAGCCCCACGGGGTTCCTGCACGTGGGCTCGGCCCGCACGGCGTTGTTCAACTGGGCCTACGCCAGGCACCACGGCGGCACTTTCGTGCTGCGCATCGAGGACACCGACCGCGAGCGTTCGACGCGCGAATCGGAGCAGGCGCTGCTGGAGGGGCTTCGCTGGCTCGGGATCGACTGGGACGAGGGCCCGTACCGCCAGAGCGAGCGCGGCGAGCGCTACACCGCGGTGATCGCCCGACTGCTGCGCGAGGGCCGCGCCTACCGCTGCTTGTGCAGCCCCGAGGAGTTGGCCGAGCGGCGCGAGCGCACGCTGGCGGCAGGAGACAGCTGGGTCTATGACGGGCGCTGTCGCGACCGCGAGCTGGGCCCCGACTGTGGCCCCCACACGGTGCGCCTGCGACTCGACCCCGACGAGCAGCTCGGCTGGGACGACCTCGTCTTCGGACCCAGCGGCCAGGCCGCGCGCGAAATCGGCGACATGAACGTGTGTCGCAGCGACGGCCAGCCGCTCTACAACCTTGCGGTGGTGGTCGACGACCTCGAGATGGAAATCAGCCACGTGATCCGGGGGGCCGATCACCTCGGCAACACCGCCTTCCAGATCGCCCTCTACCGGGCCTTGGGAGCAAAGCCTCCGCACTTCGCGCACGTGCCCCTCATCGTCGGCCCCGGCGGCAAGAAGCTCTCGAAGCGCCGCGACCCGGTCTCGGTGGGCGACTACCGCGACCAGGGCTACCTGCCGGAGGCGTTGTGCAACTGGTTGGTGCGGATCGGTTGGTCGCACGGCGACAGCGAGGTCTTCTCGATGCAGGAGATCCGCTCCCTCTTTGATCTCGATGCCGTCAACCGCTCCAGCGCCCAGGCCGATGCCGACAAGCTCTCGTGGCTGAATCAGCACTGGATCAAGACGCTGCCGCAGGCAGACCTGCTGGCCGTCCTCGCCCCCTTCCTGGAGGGCGTCGCCGGCCACAGCGTGGAGCCCACGCCCGAGCTCGGCAGGCTGGTCGACTTGTTGAGAGAACGGGCCAAGACGCTCGAAGACCTCGCCGAGCGCGCTCGGTTCCTGCTGCGGGAAGAGATCCACTACGACGAGAAGGCGGCGAAGAAGTTCCTGAAGCCGGCGGCACTACCCCTGCTGGAGGATCTGCAGCGCCGCCTCGGGAGCCTCGAGGCCTGGACCGAGGCCGGCCTGGAACAGACCTTCGAGGCCGTGCGAGCCGCACAGGGCGACATCGGCATGGGCAAGCTCGCGCAGCCAGTGCGCGTGGCCGTCACCGGAAGCTCCGCCTCGCCCGGGATCTACGAAACCCTCGAGGTGCTAGGCCAGCAACGCAGCGTCGCCCGCATCGCCGAAGCCATCCACAGCATCAAGCACGACTGAGCCGCAAGGAGGGCGCCACCAGGCGCCCGACGCGCAGTGAGCGGAAGGCGAACGTAGACCGGCAGCCCAAGCGCGAGCGATCAGCGAGCGCGACGGCCCGGCTAAGATGGATCCCCGGCATGGATTCGAACCATGATTCGCAGATTCAGAGTCTGCTGTCCTGCCGTTAGACGACCGGGGATCAGTTCACAAGGGGGATAGCGGACGCGGAAGTCAGCCTCAAGCCGCGTCCCCGCTCGTGGACGAGATCGGGGCCTGGCGGCTCAGAATATGCGCATCGGCACCAGCACCACGAGAAGCGCTGCCACGGCGATGGCGGGGCCGAAGCCGAAGGGCGCATCCCAGCGCCGCTGCACCAGGGCCCAGCCCAGCCCCAAGAGCAGACCGACCACCGAAGCCACCAGGATCACCGTGAGCACGCCCGTCGGACCCAACACCGCGCCGATCATCGCCAGCAGCTTCACGTCGCCGAAGCCGAGGCCGGGGAACCAGATCCAGTAGTCGAGGCTCGAGGGTCTGGGCAACGTCTCCCCCTCGCCAGGCCAGTGCTCGAAGCGCCGCCCGGTCGCCACCGAGACTCGGGCGTGCGCAAAGCCCACGAGCCAGAGCACGCCGCCCCCGATCAGCGCTCCCGCGGCCGAGCGCAGCAGGCTCCCGGTCAGCGATGCGCCTTGCAGGCTCTGTGCGACAGGAACCAGCGCGAGTGCTGCGGCCAGCCCTCCCAGCGAGATCTCGTCGGGGATGATGCGGTGTTCGACGTCGATGAGCGCGGCGGCCAGCAGAGCGGCCGCGAAGGCCCACCAGACAGGCGTCATGGGCACGCTCCCATAACGCAGGGCGATGGCCATGAAGATCAGGCCCGTCGCCAGCTCGACCGCTGGGTAGCGCCACGAGATCCGGCTCTTGCAGCCGGCGCAGCGGCCCCGCAGCAGCAGCCAGGAAAGCACCGGAATGTTCTCCCAGGGGCGGATGGCACGGCCACAGCTGGGACAGCGGGAACCGGGGCGAACAACGGACTCGCCGCGCGGAAGCCGGTGGACCACCACGTTCAGGAAGGACCCCACCAGCAGCCCCAGCCCCCCGCCCAGCAACGCGAAGAGCCCCGTCGGCAACGCGGCCAGCCCCGCCATTGGCGCGAAGGTAGCAGCCGCGCTCAGCGGAAGTCGCGGCGCTGGAAGACGCCGATGGCAGCAGCCAGCACGACGACGCAATAAGCCGAGCCGTAGATCAACGGAAGCCAGAACTCCGAGGCCGCGACGGGAAGCTCGTGCACGGCC
>Ga0255057_10001836_pt1 | contig 11637 bp, 8 predicted proteins | sample Cases_109_6_MG_FD_189022 | JGI IMG/M metagenome (GOLD analysis project Ga0255057, IMG submission 189022) | Seawater microbial communities from Amundsen Gulf, Northwest Territories, Canada - Cases_109_6 | ecosystem: Environmental > Aquatic > Marine > Gulf | place: Canada: Northwest Territories... | reverse complement strand
GGGTATTTGGTGAGGATTGCGGGAAGCGCTGATACGAGCGTGTCGAGACCCTTCACGTGGTAGTGGCGGGCGGCCGCCACGATCAGCGGTACGTCTGGAGCGAGGCCGATCCCCTCTCGCGTCGCCAAACGCCGCTCGAGAGAAGGCTCGCCAAGGAGTCCAGGGTCCCTGCCACGTGGGACTACGTCGATGCTGTCGCGATCGATCAACAGGCGACGACTCATCAACGCGGCGGCATTATCCGACACCGCATGGAAGTGGTCGACCCGTCGTGCCAAGAGAAGATCGGCTAACTGGGCTCCTCGTACTTTCCAACGTCGATACTCCGGGTTCGACAGGTGTTCCGGACCATACGAATCCGTTACGAAGCTCGACACGAGGGGAGTGTCAATGAGAATGGCGGCTGCTCTTCCAACGACGTCGGCTTCGAACAAAGAGGTGTGGATTACGTCGGGCTCAAGCTCGCTGATCAACCGCCGCGCTTTTCTGATCCAGGAGATTCTCCGTTGGGGACCCGCGATTGGGTGAAGAATGGCGCCCGCGGCTTCGAGCGCTTTCGCCAACGGAGCGTGGGGCCTCAGATAGGCAACGTGTAGCTCCACCCCCAGTGCCCGATACTCTTGGGCAAAGGCAACCAGCGATATCTCGGCGCCACCCACGGAGAGACTGTCGATGAAGTAGAGGACCTGGAGATTGGCTACAGAAGGAGCGGTTGAGCGACGGACCTCAGAAGTCATGTCACGGCTTTACAGGCGCGTTGTTGAAGCGTCGAGCCACCTGGCCCATTGTCATGTTGAGGAGCGTGCCGGCCTCACGTTCGCGGGCCGCCGCGCGAAACAGCTGGTCGAGCCCCTCGAGGGCCCGGTCGGGCGCCCTTGCCACGTCATGAGAGTGAAACCAGAGATGGAACAGAGAGCCATGGCGCGCCGCCTGGTCGAGACGGCGAATGATCACCTTTGGCCACAGATGCCGACCGAGCAGACGTGCGATTCGCGAGTCGGGATCGAAGAAGTACGTCTGGGGGACATTGCACAGCTTGCCTTCCATCGACGGATATACCGCGGTGGCTTCCACTGGAATGATCGAATCGCCGAGGTTGAGGAAGGGACGGACCAGCCAGGAGCGTTCCGGGAATCGCGGGGGCGTCGGCCCTCGATAGGCGACGAACCCATGTTCGGTGAGTACCTGCTGATCGCCGATCGAATTACGGGGGTATACGAACGAGCGAAGTTGGACTCCGGACTTGGCGGCGGCTTCTCGGCAAGCGGTGAGCTCTGAGCGGAAGGTATCGGCGTCGCAAGCCGGGTCTCCGATGATCTGGTGCGAGAACGAATGGGAGCCGATCTCCTGGTTCACAGGGCACGCCTTGATCGCTTCGATCAGATCAGGGGCATACCACGAGGATTCTCCGCGTGCCGACGTGGCTGGATCGTCGGCAAACCAGTCCCCGGAGAACCACGGGTACGGAGCACGCAGGACTTCCGGGTGGTGCAGCCCGTTGACCGGGGAGCATCCATCGAGGAACAGGTGGCCTACGACAGCCCAGGTTGCCGCGATCTCATGTTGCTCCATTAAGTCGAGGAGCGCCGCGACTGACCGCCGTTCGTCGGCAAAGCGAGAGTCGGGAGCCGCTCCATCACCGTGGTGCACTCTTCCCCAAGCCATCTCGACGTCGATGGAGATAACGAAGAGACCAGTATTGCGCTGGATATTCAAGACCTTGGATCCCAGGACAGTCGTTCGATTCGTCGGCACCACCATGATGTTGCGACCGCTGCCGCGTACCCCGGACCGGTGTCGAGATCCTGGACAAGAAGCCGGACATCAAGATGGGGACCGGGAGCTGTGATCGATATCGGGGAAACGCCTGACACATCGATCCGGTCAAGCCCGGTGGCGATACCGGCGCCTGTCGCCTTGGCCAACGCCTCTTTGCGTGCCCAGAGTTGCATTACGGCAGGGCGCGGGTCGGTTTCGAGTTTGGTCACCCACGCACGCTCTCTGCTCGACAGCGCCGCTTCCACGACCAAGTCCGTCCCAATCGGAACGGCGTGGGATTGGACGTCGATTCCCACGGGCGAGAAACGAGCGAGTCCGATAAGAACCTGTTCGTCATCGTGGCTCAAGTTGAAGCTGAGCGTGGTCCGTCGGAAAACCCCCTTGAGATGGGGTCTTCCGTCCCGAGAGTTCACAAAGCGAATCGACTGCGGATCGCTGTCAAGGTATGAGCCGAGCACGTGGCGCAGAGTCCCGTGGGCAACAACGTAGCGGTTCCGGTCACGCTCGAACCGGAACGACGCGGCACGATTGTGTTCGGTTGGGTCGAGAAGGCTCGAAAGCAACTCGAACGTACTCGCAGTCTGGGTGACCGACGTCTGCCAAACGTGCACCTCACCGACACGAAGCTGCGGTGTTCTGCAGATCAATGATGGTGTGACGGTGAGCGTTGTCACGAGCGCACCTCATCGATGACTATCTCGGGGTCGGCCTTGTCGAGGTAATCCTGTAAATACCCCGCCACCTCAGTCACGTATGGAGGGTCTGTCAGGTTGAGGTGAACGGCGGCAACCTCGACCACACTGAAGCCACCTATGGACACCCGGCCCCACGTGTCCTGGTGGATCTGGCTCTGCTCCTTCGATGCGATCATGGCAACACGGCCTGGATAGTCGACGGGGGAGTAGGCACGATTCGCCCTTGCGTGCATTGGGTAGAAGTAGAGGTTCCTCAGACCCAGGGTGTCCGGTAGTGGCCGGCCCCTGCTCAGGCAGTAGCGGATCAGGCCACGCTTAGCCATCCTGGTGGCGCGTTTGCTGGCTCCTCGAGCAAGATAGCTGACTCTCTCCGCGGGGCTCATGGATTCCATGAGCACACGGTGACGACCGGGATCGGCATCCCGGCCGGTCGGGTTTGCCTGGGTGTCGATCATGGCGACGAGTGCGACCGTCTCTCCCGATTGGATGAGCTGTTGAGCCATCTCGAAAGCGATCTTGCCCCCGAACGAAAGTCCGCCGAGGAGGTACGGCCCACTGGCTTGGACCGAGCGCACCTCCTCCAGGTAGTTGGCCGCGAGTTCCTCGACCTGGCGGTATGGGCCAGGGCGCGTCTCGAAGCCTCTCGCCTGGAGACCGTAGACAGGCCGGTTGTCGCCTAAGTGGACGGCGAGATCACGGACGAAGAAGACGCCCCCTCCGCCTCCGTGCATGCAGAAGAACGGTGTTCCCTCCCCTCCAACGAAGACAGGTATTAGTGAGTCCTGGGTTACTTCCCACGCGCCAGACCGGATCACGTCGGCCAGGGCAGCGATCGTGGGGGCCTGAAGGAGAGTCGTCGAGGGCACATCGATTCGCAGCCTCTTCCCGATGAGGGCGAAGGCGTGGAGGCCCTGGATCGAAGTGCCCCCTAACTCGAAAAAGTCTTCGGTGACCCCGATCTCATGGATGGCCAGCACCTCCGACCAGATCGCGGCCAGGTCGGCTTCGAGATCATCACGCGCCGGCACAGTTTCGGCACGTTCCATATCCGGGTCGGGGAGGGAGCGCCTGTCGACCTTACCGAGTGATGTCAGCGGCAACGCGTCGACGAGCACAGTCGTCGTCGGGATCATCGCCGCAGGCAGGAGCTCGCCTAACGAGGCACGGAAGTGCGGTGGGAGTTCTGTTTCGCCATCCTCGAGGACGGCGTATGCGACGAGACGTTCTCCAACGTCAGCTCGCGACACCCCAACTACGGCAATCTCCTTGAAGCGGCCGACTCGGTGCATTGCCCGCTCTACCTCTCTCGGCTCGATGGTGAGGCCGCCGATCTTCAATCGGTCGTCGACCCTTCCCATGAACTCAAGCCGTCCGTCCTCTCGGAATCTGCCGAGGTCGCCCGTCCGGTATGTGCGGTGTCCGCTGGCAGCCAACCCAAACTTCAGGCTTGTTAACTCCGGATCGCGCCAGTAACCGAGCGCCAGGTATTCGCCTTCGACCTCGATCTGTCCGATCGAGCCGGTAGAGACCTCCTGGCCGGATTCATCGATGAGCCGAACCACCTTGTCTTCGAGTGGGAAACCCACTGTGAGGATGTCCTCAACGACGTCCGACCCGACATCGAGGTAGTCCACCGCAACCACTGACGTCTCGACCGACGACAGCCGGGGAGCAAGCACCGTCTCAGGGCCGAAGTGGCGCCTGTACAAATCGACGTCTCTGCGGAACGTGGGTTCGCCCGGGAGGATCAGCACACGTACCCCCGGGTAGGTCTCGCGATCCTCGGCGAAGGCGAGGAAGCGGCGGAAGATTGTGGGCACCACGTGAAGCACCGTGATCTGCTGGTCGTTGAGCCATCGGCCCAAATTGTGGAGGCCATGCATCTTCAGGTCGTACGGGCACACGGTTCCACCATTCAGCAGCGGACCGAAAATTCCTGATGTGGCCGCACCGGTTGCCGGTCCGAACAGGAGGGACGCCCGATCGTCCCGTCCCATCCCGAAAACCGTCCGCTGCACCTCACCCTTGTGGAGGAGGTTGCGGTGGCTGTGGAGTACTCCCTTGGGTGCCCCGGTCGAGCCGGATGTGTACAACAAATAGGCAGGGTCTGCAATCGCCGTGCCACTGTCGAAGTCGGTGTCAGACATGGCGGCGTCGTCCCGCCCGATCACGACCACTGCTCCAGCTTCACCAGCCAGCCGGCGGGCCACCGCCACGTGCTCCGGTGCAGTCGCAATGAGTCGCACCCCTGCGTTCTCCACTATGTACTCGAGACGAATTGGGGGATCGGAAGGGTCGAGTGGCGTATACAGATGTCCCGCCTTGAGTGCACCGAGCATCCCGGTGATGGCGGCCGCCGGGTGTCGTGCGAGCAGTCCAACGACGTCGTCCGAGCCTTCCATGTGCTGCCGGATCAAACGGCCGAGCCGGTTTGCATCCGCGTTGAGCTTCCCGTAGGTGATCGTTGCTCCGGCCGGACTACAAAAGGCAACAGCTTCAGGGGCGGTGGCCACGACCTTTTCAAAGCGATGCCCGACCGAGAGGTCGAAATCGCTCTCCAGCCACGCAGGCTCAGAAGTAGCTTCGGCCCAGCCCAAGATGTGATGGTGTGTCGTCTTCATAGGTCTCCGCCGTCGGACACATCGGCCAGATATACGACTTTGTCATAGCCGAGCATCGAAAAGATCCTGTTGTGGGCGCAGAGCACCCGCAACGGGCCACCCGACGCGCTGATGTGCTGGTGAACAGTGTTGGGCGGTATGTACAGAATGTCACCTGCATTTACCTCGTGGCGACTTGGCGTGGTTGCGATCCGGGCGTAATACCGATCAGCGATCTCAGCCTCGACTTCCCAGTGAAGGCTATAGCCAGAACCTTCGAGCACATAAACGATTTCATCGGCCATGTGCCAGTGTCGAGCGGAGGCCGCGCCAGACTCGATCCTCTGCTCGTAAAGGTCGATCGAGAACAGACGCAGATCATCGGTGTCACTGGAAGCGATCACCCGAACTGACCCATCCCGAGTCTCAGACCAGGGGGTTTCCTCTTGTTTCACGATTTTGGACCTCGTGCCCACCCCCGGAGTCCACAGCCTGCTCCAGTCCTCTCTAGTGCCGTAGTTGGGGGTTTCGTCCCACTCCGCACGCTGGCCCTGTTGGATCAGACCGAGGTACATCCACAAGGATTTGGCCTTGATCACCATCAGAAGCGCGGGCTGGTCTGAGTCGTTGAAGTGGCGGTGGACGCAATCGGAGTGGACCACGATGAGATCGCCCTGCTTCCAGTCGTACCGCATCCCGTCGTGGATTTCGTGTCCCACACCCTCCAACACGTAGAAGGCGGCTTCGTTTTGGTGACCGTGGCCAACGTTCGAACCGTGGGCAGGAAGCTGGTTGAAGTGCACCTGCAGGGTCTGGGTCAAGAACGGCTCATCACCAGGGCCGACGCGCCACCCAACTGAATTGTCGTTTCGCACCGTGGAGCGACCGACATGTCCATTGTCAACGACCACATCGGGCCCGCGTACTCGGGGTGAGGTTCGTTGCCGGCGCCACAACGTCTTCAAGCCGTAGTTGTCGGAGACGATCCCGCGCAGGAACACCCGTCCATCCGCCATGGTTCCACTCCCCTGTTGCCAAGCGGTCGGTGTAACCCTACTCTAGATATCAACACGGAGAGTGGTGAGGACCCACGCAGTGAGCACGAGCCAGGACTATCGGCTCACTTCCGAGAACGAGCGGGGGGCTGGCGGGGATGTCTCGACCGATCATCGCACTCTTGCTCACCGTGTCACTCGCAGCCGCAGCCTGCAGCGACGCGAACGAGGAGTCGTCTCCCGAAGATGGCGAGCAGACAACCGTATCACTCGATGAGCTCTTCGATGATCTCGAGGGTTTGACTGGCGACGAGCGGCGGGCACGGTTGCTCCAGTTGGCTCTCGAGGAAGACTCCGACATCACCCTGTACACGTCGTTGTCTGTCGATGACTCCGGTCCGCTCGTTGATGCATTCGAGGACCAATACGACATTGGCACCGACCTCTATCGGGCTTCGGCGTCAACGGTGGCTCAGCGCCTCCTTTTGGAGGCAGACGCCGGCTTTGCGGGTGCGGACGTCGTGATGGTGAACGGCACCGAGATGACCGTGCTCGACGCCGAAGGCCTGCTTGCCCCGTTTCCGTCCCCGGTGACCGACGATCTGATGCCCTCGGTGGTTTTCGAAAATTGGGTCGGGGTTTATGTCCAGGTGTTCGCCGCCGCCTGGAACACCAATTTCGTCGACACCTCCGATGCTCCCGAGACTTGGGAGGAGGTTCTGACCGACTACCCGGGAACACTGGGCATGGAGCTAGGTGATTTCGACTGGTTTGCCACTCTCATCAAGGATTACTTCACCACCGAGAGAGGCATGTCGGAGGACGAGGCCGTTGCGCTATTTAGTGAAGCCGCCAAGGGCGCCCTGGTTGTCGACGGCCACACGCTGATGGCCGAAATGCTTGCCGGTGGCACGTTCGACGTAGCGAGCTCTCCCTATCAACACCGGATCCAAAGGTTGAATGGGGACGGTGCCCCCGTCGCATGGGAACCGGCCGTTGAACCGTTGATCGCTCGGCCCAATGGAGTCGCCATCCACCGGGATACCGACTCTCCGGCTACTGCTCTTCTCCTGGTCGAGTGGATCCTGACCGACGCCCAGCAAATGTTTGCTATGGATTTCGGTAGAACTCCGACGAACAGGCTGGTCGAAGGTGGGATCCCAGAGGGCTACGAAGTGCTCACCGTTGATCTCGTCGCCTTGCTCGAGGAGCGCGAGAAGTGGGAGGGCCTGTATGAGTCGGTTGTGACGCAATCTGGTCAGGCTGTGGGCGGCGATTGACGCGATGACTCTTTGCGATCCTGGGACGGACGAGACACACCGATGACGAAGCCTCGGGTGCGCGCCGGAGGTCGACCTTGAGCACACGGTTGGGCGAGACGGAGCAGACATTCGCTGTCGTCTCGCGCCGAACCCGGCTACGCCCGACGAGCAAAGTGGTCGTGCTCACCGGTGTGGTGATGATCTTCGCCTTTCTCACCCTGGTACCGCTGGGATTTCTGCTGTGGCAAACCTTTACCGAGGGTGGAGCGCTTACGTTCGATGCCGTGGCCAGGGCGTACTCAGCTGATGCCCTCGGTGGAATGGCGGTGAGCTCGGTCACGTTCGCCGTTGGCACCGCTGTGTTGGCAGTACCGTTGGGGACGGTCCTGGCATATCTGACGATGCGAACCGACATGCCGTTCAAGGGGCCACTGTTCGTAGCGGCACTCACCCCGCTCGTAATTCCGGGCATCCTCCACACGATTGCCTGGATATTCTTGACGAGTCCACGGATAGGTCCGCTCAGCCAGCTGCTTGCCATGCTCCCGGGAAGTCCAACGATCGACATCTTCTCGATCTGGGGAATGATCTGGGTGGAGGGCCTACACCTCACCCCGCTGGTCTTTCTCCTCATGGCCGCGGCATTCCGATCGATGGATCCGTCGCTCGAAGAGGTTGCTCTCGCCTCCGGGGCTTCGCTTCCCAGGGTGTTCACCAGGATCACCTTGCCTCTGGTGAAGCCGGCTTTGTTCGCATCGATCCTGATCACCGGCATCCGCGCACTCGAAGCCTTCGAAGTCCCAGCGCTTCTAGGGATTCCCCGCGGGATCTGGGTCTTCACCTCCCGGATCTGGCGAGCCCTGGAGAGAGTTCCATCAGACTTCGGTCTTGCCGGCGCTTTCGCAATCTCATTGCTGGTGATCACGTCGGTCCTCGTTTTTCTGTATGCCCGGCTGGGAAAAAGGTCCCAGCGGTATCAGACAGTGACCGGTAAGGGATTTCGCCCCCGAGTCGTCTCACTGGGCCGCTGGAAAGGACCGGCTGTAATTTTTGCGATCAGCTACGTCACCGTCGCTGTCGTCCTTCCACTCCTGAACCTGCTCTACATCTCAACGCAACGTTTCTACGCACAGCCTTCGCTTGAGACCATTGCCAATGCCACCTTCGACAACTACCGATACACATTTACTCACCCCCAGGTGTTGCGTGCCTTTCGCAACTCGATGGTGCTTGGGATCGGAGCAGCAACGGCCCTGGTGCTCTTGACCGCTGTGGCGTCGTGGCTCGTCGTGCGCTCGCGAGCCCGCGGGCGGTCGGCTGTCGACCACCTCGCTTCGATCCCGCTTGTGATTCCCGGACTCGTCGTCGGCGTAGCCCTCCTTGTCGTCTATCTGCGGGTGCCCGTCCCGATCTATGGAACGCTCTGGATCCTCTTCATCGCCTACCTCACCCGTTACCTCCCGTATGGAATGCGATACTCGTCGTCATCGATGTACCAAGTGGGATCGGAGCTCGAGGAGTCTGCCTACGTCAGCGGCGCCAGCTGGTGGTACACCTTTCGCCGCGTACACCTGCCACTCCTGGTGCCGGGATTGGTCGCCGGTTGGATCTACATCGTGATCGTCTCGGTCCGCGAATTGTCGAGCTCGATCCTGCTGTATTCGCCGGGTAACGAAGTGTTGTCGGTGCTTATCTGGGAGCAGTGGGAGAACGGTCAGTTCACCGAGCTGGCGGCTCTGGGAGTCGTCATGGTGGCAATACTGATGGTGCTCGTGGCCGTCGTCAGACGGTTGGGAGCACGCATCGGGATCAGGGAGATCGCATGACTGGGTCGACGGCCCGGACCGTGGTCGAGGCGGAATCAACGACTGGTGACGGCACCGCGGTCGTGGTGGAGAGCCTGGTCAAAACGTTCGAGGACGGTGGCTCAAGTAGCAGGAAGCAATTCACGGCTGTCGACGGAGTGTCGTTCATTGTCGAGCGTGGCACGATGTTCACCTTGCTAGGCCCATCGGGATGTGGGAAGACGACGACCTTGCGCTGCATCGCCGGGCTGGAAACGCCAGACCAGGGAACAATCATCGTCGACGGTCGGACCTTCACCTCGACGACCAATGGCATCAACCTGCCGGTCAATCAACGTGGGCTCGGCATGGTGTTTCAGTCGTACGCGATTTGGCCACATCTTGACGTCTATCAGAACGTTGCCTTTCCGATCAAGGCTCTCCCCCGCAAGCGCAGGCCATCCAGTCGGGAGACCCGTGCTCGTATCGAGCGTGTTCTCGATGTAGTCCAACTGAGTGATTTGGAGAATCGGCCTGCGACCGACCTTTCTGGGGGACAGCAGCAGCGCCTGGCGCTGGCGCGGGCCCTCGTCATGGAGCCCCCGCTTCTCCTCCTCGACGAGCCGCTGTCCAACCTCGACGCGAAGCTCAGAGAAGAAATGCGCTTCGAGCTGAAGCGGCTCCAACGCGAACTGGGCATTACCACTGTGTATGTGACGCACGATCAGATCGAGGCGCTCTCAATGTCCAAGAAAATCGCGGTCATGAACGGAGGGAAAATTGAGCAGATCGGCCGTCCCCGGGAGATCTACGACAAACCAGCTTCTCGGTTCGTTGCGGGATTTATCGGCATCTCTAACCTCTTCGCGGGCGTCGTCTCGACGGCGGGTCCAGACAACGCTCGAGTTGTCGAGACAGATCTGGGCACGCTGCGAGTGCGCGTTTTCGCGGACATGCCCAGAGGCACCCAGGTGCTGGCCGTGGTTCGCCCCGAGCAGATAGAGCTCGACACGGTGTCCGACGGCGAGACCGAGTGGGTCGGCAGCGTGCGGGCCCGGGCCTTCGTCGGAGATGCGGTCGAGCACATGGTTCGCATGCGCAACGGAGCGGATGTCAGGGTCAAGTCATCCCCGACGGTTTCGATCCCTCCGGGGACCAAAGTGCAGCTCCGTTTCGCAGAGGAGGACTGCACTGTCGTGCCCGGCGCCTAATGGAGCTACCCATCAGGTTCTTGGTCTCGCCCTTGCCCAGAACACATCGGTTCGATAGCGGACTTCCACCGCTTCCGGATCGCCAGGACTCGCATGCTCATCGAAGACCTTGGCAACTGCCCCCTCGACGCTGGAGCGATCGTCCTGAGAGATCTTGCTCATGTAGCTCATCGACATCACCAGCGCCAGTAGCGAGGTCCGGTCGACGACATGGGACTGGCGAAACTTCGCTTCGTGGAGCGGACCAAATGGTCCATCCGGCGTGAAGACGTTTCGCCACCCACTGCCTCGGTAGGTGGGAGAGCCCTTGCGGTAATGGGCGAAGATTTCTTCTAGGTCCAGCTGTAACGGAGTCGATAGGTCTCGGACATTCCAGATGAGGCCAAGTCGACCGCCAGGACGGAGAACCCGCGCGATCTCTTCAAGTGCCTCGATTCCGGCGAACCAGTGGAACGCCTGGGCGATAGTTACGGCATCCACCGAATCGTCGGGGAGGGGCACCGACGCGCCGTGCCCATCGAGGACAACGATTGTTGGGAGATTCCGAGCCAGCTCGTTGCGCATAGACGGCTCGGGCTCGACTGCCACGACGGGTCCCACCATGGGCACCAGCTCCTTGGTAAACTTACCGGTCCCTGCTGCCAGGTCGAGAACCGTATCGTCAGAACCGACCCCGAGTTTGTCGATCAAGTGCTCGACGGCAGGTCGTGAATAGTCGGGACGTCCTTGTTCATATGCGGCTGCGTCGTAGCTCACTTGGCTCATGACCACTCCTCGGGGGACAACCGATCGCGAAGTTCCCGCCTTCGGATCGGAAAGCTAAGCAGTGAGAGTCGACCCAACGTGATCTTGTCGACAAGAAACTTCTCCCCGCTCCACCGACCAACGCGTCGTAGGCCGAACCGTGTGTCGCGTGCGGTAGTGATTTGCGGGTCGAGCCAAACTCATATCCCGCAATATAGGCGGCCCTCCTGCACAGGCCACGTAGCGCATATGTGCTGCGGCGGATCGCCGCAGATTCAGCTTCCCACGAACACCACACGAGCGAACACGCCTCGCAAGTAGAGGACTATGAGCAGCGAAACGCAGAACTGCTTAACCAGCTCCGACAAGCTGGTCACGAACCGTTTGTGAGAACCTATCAAATGGGTCGCGAGGTCCAGGTGGAACCTCGATCTGGGTATTCATCCTTCGCTGTGCTCGTTGCGGCGCCAAGCGCCCCCCTCCGTCGTGGGGCCCGCCGTGGAAGCGGGCACCGCCGTCGGTCGGCACCGCAGGCGTCACCAAAGGCTGCAACCCGCCGTCAACGAT
>Ga0255057_10001835_pt1 | contig 11638 bp, 10 predicted proteins | sample Cases_109_6_MG_FD_189022 | JGI IMG/M metagenome (GOLD analysis project Ga0255057, IMG submission 189022) | Seawater microbial communities from Amundsen Gulf, Northwest Territories, Canada - Cases_109_6 | ecosystem: Environmental > Aquatic > Marine > Gulf | place: Canada: Northwest Territories... | reverse complement strand
GCACGCCGCACCCAGCAAGGCCATCACTGCGGCAATCGTCACGAGTCTTCGCGTCATAGGTCTCCGAACCAGATGCGAGGTCTTGGCCTTCCCCACTCCCTCGAGAACCGGCCTCGCGAAACTGTCCGGCCAGTGACATTCGGGATCGAACGTGCCCCCGAAGGCGTTCAAGGCGTATACCGATCGGAAGGTTCGGACCGGTGCGCATCGCTATCGCAGTCAGCGTGGTGATCGTGGCAATCATTGCCGTGATCGTCATCGCCGTGACCGGCGACCCCTCGCCCGAAGCGTCCGTGGCCGACACCACCATCCCGGCGACGACATCAACTGCTCCCACAGCCGTGGAGCTCGCCGGCGACGAAGGTACCGAGCTGCTGGAGGGCCCTGTGTCCCTGTACGAAAATCTGGCGCTGGTCACCTCCCAGTGGCAGACCGATTGGGAGCGGCGAATCATCGACACCGACGAGCTGCTGATCGGCATCTTTGCGCCCGACCCGCGCGATGTGATTCTGCCTATCGATAACCCGATCTTCGTAGATGTGGCGCAGATGGGAGACCGACTGCAGCCCCAGGAGCCGGGCGCGGTGGTCGAGATCGACGGTGATGCCCGCTTCTACCCGCTCCGCATCATGACCCAGCACGAGATCGTCAACGACGAGATCGCAGACGTACCGGTCGCCGTGACCTATTGCCCGCTGTGCAACACCGCAGCCGTCTTCGACCGGCGAGTCGGAGGGACCGTGCTTCGCTTTGGTGTCTCGGGGCTGCTGCGCAAAAGCGACCTGGTGATGTGGGATTCCGCCACCCATTCCCTGTGGCAGCAGATCACCGGTGAAGGCATCGTCGGTAGGTTCGCCGGCACCCAGTTGGAGTTTGTGCCATCGGCCCTGGTTCGCTGGGAGGACTTCGGTGCCGAGCATCCCGACGGCCAGGTCCTATCCCTCGACCAGGGTCTCCCTGGTTACAACTACGGCCGCAACCCGTATGAGGGCTACTCGAGCCGCCCCGCACCCTTCGGCTTCTTCCAGGGCGACCCCGATCCCCGTTTCCCCGCCCTGGAGCGTGTCGTCGGGATTCGCGTCTCCGGTTCGACCAAGGCGTACCCCTTCAGCGTCATCGCCGGAGAGCGGGTCGTCAACGACGTCTTCGAGAAGGTCCCGGTGGTCGTGTTTTGGGGAGCCGGCGACACCGCCGATGCCCTCGACGCCGGCCAGGTCGCCGAGGGGCAGGGCATCGGTACCGGCATCGCCTTCAACCCGGTGGTCGATGGGCAGACGTTGACCTTCACCCCGGTCGACGACACCACCTTCCGCGACGACCAAACTGGATCGTTGTGGAGCCTGCTCGGCACTGCAGTAGACGGTCCGCTCACCGGGAGCGAGCTGGGAATCATCATCCACCAGAACGAGTTCTGGTTTGCCTGGTCCGCCTTCAACGAGGGAGCGCCGGTTTACGCAGGCCCGGCTGGCTGACGAGCCCCGACCACCCGTTCGATCATTCCCGTCGCGGCATCGCCGACTGGGATCTGCTCCGATTCACCACTGCGGCGCTCGGTCAACTCCACCACACCGTCGCCGAGGCCTCTGGGCCCAACGGTGATCCGATACGGGATGCCAATCAGCTCGGCGTCGGCGAATTTGACCCCCGGCCGTTCGGCGCGGTCGTCGATGAGCACCTCGATTCCGGCCTCGCTCAGCGCTCGATACAGCGACTCGCCGGCGGCAACGGTGGCCTCGTCGTCCATCTTCACCAGCGTGATCACCACCTCATATGGCGCCACCGACAGCGGCCACACGATGCCGTGCTCGTCGTTGTGCACCTCGACGACCGCCGCCATGTTGCGCTCCACCCCGATGCCGTATGCCCCCATCACCAGGTCGATGCTCTCACCCTCGGCGTCCTGCACCGTCGCCCCCAGGGCTTCGGAGTATTTCGTTCCATATTTGAAGATGTGGCCGGCCTCGATGCCGCGGAACACCTCGATCGGTTCGCCGCATACCGGGCACGGCTCGCCGGCGGCGACGGCGCGTAGGTCCAGCCATTCGTCGACGCCGATGTCGCGCTCCACATCAACACCGCGCAGGTGATGGTCGTCCTGATTGGCGCCGGTGACCATGTCGGAGCGCCCCGCCAGGGCGTGGTCGGCGACGATCTTGATGCCGTCGACCGCGACGGCACCGAGGCTGCCGGCGTCGGCGCCGAGCAACTCCCGAATCTCCTCGGGATGGGCGGGGCGCACGTCGAGAGCGCCGGTACCGTCGCTCAGCTTCTGTTCCTGCAGGTCGTGGTCGCCGCGCAGCAGCACCAGGGTCGGTATCCCATCGAGATACTGGACCAGCGTCTTGATCTGCCGATTTGCTGGGGCGCCACCCTCGAAATCAACCAGATCCTCGATGGTGCGCACACCGGGTGTGGGGAAGACGTCCGGCTGATCCAGGCCGGGCCCGTCATCGACATCTTCCAGCATCGAGGTGGCGCGTTCCACGTTGGCTGCGTACCCGCACGCCGGGCAGTGGGCGATGTCGTCCTCTCCAGCGGGGGACGGGACGATGAACTCGATCGACTCCGACCCGCCCATGGCGCCGGATGACGCTTGCACGGCAACGGCCGGCACGCCGAGGCGCTCAAAGATCCGGGTGTAGGCACCGTGGTGGTTGTCGAACTGAGCATCCAGCCCGGCCTCGTCGACGTCGAAGCTGTAGGAGTCCTTCATGGTGAACTCCCTCACCCGCAGCAACCCCGACTTGGGACGTGCCTCGTCACGAAACTTGGTCTGGATCTGGTACCACAGCTGGGGAAGCTGCTTATAGGAGGTGATCTCCCTGGCGATGGTGGCGAAGATCTCCTCGTGGGTGGGCCCGAGGATGAGGTCGGTGCCGCGCCCGTCGTCGAGCGTGAACAGGATGTCGGCCATGGTCTCGGTCCGTCCGGTCTGTTCCCACAGCTCCCGGGGATGGAGCGAGGGCAGGAGCAGCTCCTGGCCGCCGATGCCGTCCATCTCCTGACGAATGATCCCCATGATCTTGGCTCGCACCCGAAAACCGAGAGGAAGGATGGAGTAATGCCCGGACATGAGCTGGCGGATGAACCCGGCGCGGACCAGCAGCCTATGGCTGACCGCCTCGGCATCGGCCGGGTCGTCACGAAGAGTGGGTATGAAGGCCTGAGACCAGCGCAACGGGTTGCTCCAGGAGGTTCGAAGACTCGGCGAGGATAGCGTCCACCCTCAGGAGGGAGTGTCTCCCGCAGCCACTTCGGCGACCGCGGCTCGTTTCGCCTCGGTGTCGTTGGCGTCTCCCTGGATCCCGAGCAGCTCGAGCCTGGTCTCCTCCGCTTCCCGGCCTGCGTCACCGTCGGCGGCTGCCAGTCTGGCTTCGGCGCCTTCGGCAACGAGCCGCTCCGCTTCCTCGAGGAGCGCTTCGACCATCTCATCCTCCGGAACCACGCGAACCACCTGGCCCTTGATGAACAGATGACCCTTGCCACGGCCGGCAGCGATTCCGATGTCGGCCTCGCGTGCCTCGCCGGGGCCGTTCACCACGCAACCCATCACCGCGATCTGGATGGGCAGCTTGGCGTCTTCGAGCGCGACCCTGGCACGCTCGGCAACGTCGATGACGTCGACCTCGGCTCTGCCGCATGACGGGCAGGCGATGAGGTCGAGGCCGCTTCGCTCGCGCAGCCCAAGGTATTCGAGAAGCTGCCTGCCGGCCTTTGCCTCTTCCACGGGATCTGCGGTGAGCGAGAACCGGATCGTGTCACCGATCCCCTCTAGCAGCAGCGTCGATATCCCGGCGACCGACTTGATCAACCCGCCGGGTGGTGGCCCGGCCTCGGTCACGCCAAGGTGCAGCGGGTATTCGATCCGCTCGGCAAGGAGCCGGTAGGACTCGACCATCGTCGGCACATTGGAATGCTTCACCGAGATCTTGATGTCGTGGAACCCGACCTCTTCGAGATAGCCGATCTCGGTGAGCGCGGACCGGACCAGCGCCTCGGGGACCGGTGCCCCGAACTCCTCGAGCAGGTCTTTGTCGAGGGAGCCGGCGTTGACCCCGACCCTGATCGGCACACCAGCGTCGGCGGCTGCCTTGGCCACCGTCTTGATGTGGTCCTCCTTCCGGATATTGCCCGGATTGAGCCGCAGCCCGGCAACGCCCGCTTCCAGCGCGGCGAGGGCCAGCCGGTACTGGAAATGGATGTCGGCGATGATCGGGACCGGGGAACGGGGAACGATCTCGGCCAGTCCGGTGGCGGCGTCGACGTCATTGCACGTTATGCGCACGATATCGGCCCCGGCGCCGGCGAGGGCGTAGACCTGGGCCAGGGTGGCATCGACGTTCGCCGTCTTGGTCGTCGTCATCGATTGGACGGCCACCGGCGCCCCATCACCGATGGGAACGTCACCAACATTGAGTCTGCTGGAAGGCCGCCGTTCGATCATGAACCAATGGTACGTAATACTTGATACGTAATACGTAATACCGCTTCGAGCCCCTGGCTCGAAGCAATACCTGATACCGCTTCTCGCCGACGCCGAGAAGCTACAGCTGCAACGGCCTGAAGATGTCGAGGTAGAGACCAACCAGGCCGATCGTCACCAGGAACAGCACGACGACTGCGGCGACCGGCGTCAGCTTGCTCACATCCGGCTCACGACCGGTCACCTTCTCGTATGTGGCCACGGCAAAGTGCCCCCCGTCGAGCGGGTACAGCGGAATGATGTTGACGATGGCAACAAACACGTTGACGAGCGCCAGTATCGCCAGGGTCGACTCGAGCGGGCCGGCAATGCGGGCCAGGCCGATCGGAGTGATCGGGCGCACCTCGTTGATAGCCTCTTCATCATCTCCGACAACTGCAAACAGCAGATCAGGAAGCCCGGTGACCATCGCCCACAGACCGCGGAAGCTGTCGCCGATCGCGGTCACGACGCTTCCGATCGCAGCGGTGATGTTCGACAACAGCCCGGCGTCCACCCGTTCGACCTCTGGTGCCGCCCCGAAATAGCCGACCTCTTCGGTTACGGGATCTCCGGCGCCATCGGTGACGACCTCGTCGTCCACAATAAGCGGTGCGTCGGTGAGGCCCAGAGTCACCGCAGCCTCGCCCGGCGACCCGTCCCGCTCGTAACCGAGCGCAACCGTGCTTCCACCGTTGGCCCTGATGAGATCGACAAATCCCTCCCATGATGCGAGAGACGCGCCATCAAAGGACGTGATCACGTCCCCTTCCTCGAAACCGGCGATGAGCGCCGGGGAGGGTTCGCCACTCGGCGTGGTCTGAGCAACCACCGCCAGCTCCAGGGTCGGGATGGCCCGCCCATCCTCGTCTTGGGCCCGCTGGCCCCAAACCGCGAACACGATCAGGAACAGCAAGAAAGCAACGACCAGGTGGCTGATGACTCCGGCAAGGACGACGATCGACTTCTGCCAGAAGGGAGCGGCCCGATAGGTCCGATCTTCCTCGTCTAGTTGGATTTCCTCGAGGGGGTTCATCCCGATGATGCGGACATAGCCGCCGAACGGGATCGCCTTGACCCCGTATTCGGTCTCACCGCGCTGGGTTGACCACAGTTTGGGCCCGAACCCGAAGAAGGCTTCGGTCACCTTCATGTCGAAGGACTTGGCGGCGACAAAGTGGCCGCCCTCGTGGATCACGATCATCAGCACGATGCCAATCAGCATCACGGCCGTGGTCATCGACCCCTCCTGTTCTCGACCTTCATCATGACGAACGGTACCGGCGGATCTCGCCTAGCGGGACAGGCCGGCGACCGCCTCGGCGGCAGCGTTTCTGCCCGCTCTGTCGGCGTCCAGGGCGTCCTCCAGCCGTTGCAGTGGCTGATGAGGCACTGCGTCGAGGCTGCTCGCCACCACCTCGGTGATGGCGTTGAACGGGATGCTGCCGTCGAGAAAAGCCGACACCGCCACTTCATCGGCGGCGTTGAGAACCGCTGGAGCGTTTCCACCCTTGCGTCCCGCCGCATAGCCAAGGTCGAGCGCGGGAAAGGCCACCCGGTCGGGGGCGGCGAAGGTCAGGTCCATGAATTCGAACGCAACCGGGGCGCTCGGTGCACGGTCCGGGTGGGTCAGGGCAACCTGGATTGGCTTTCGCATGTCGGGTGGACCGACCTCGGCCTTGACCACACCATCGACGAACTCGACAAATGCGTGGACGAAGCTCTGGGGGTGCACCACGACGTCGATCTGGTCGAAATCCAGCCCGAATAGGAAGTGGGCCTCGATCACCTCGAATGCCTTGTTCATCAGGGTCGCCGAGTCGATCGTGATCCGATCCCCCATGTCCCAGGTCGGATGCGCCAATGCCTCGGCGACGCTCACCGCGGCGAGGTCCTCGGCTGCGATACCGCGGAAGGGGCCCCCGGAGGCCGTCAATACCACTCGCTTCACCGTGGCGCGGTCCTCACCGGCAAGGCACTGCCAGACCGCTGAGTGCTCGCTGTCGACGGGCAGCAGCTCGGCACCCTCAGTTTGCAGAGCGTCCAGCACGAGCGGTCCTCCGGTGACAAGGCTCTCCTTGTTGGCGAGGGCAACGCGGTTGCCGGCGGAAAGCGCGGTCAGCGTCGGCTCGAGGCCTGCGGCGCCCACGATCCCATTCACCACTACCGATCCGGGAATTGCGCCCAGGGCGGCGACCGCATCCCCGCCGACGTCGACGGTCACGCCTGCGGGGACACCGTCGCCGGGCACGGCAACGGCGAGCATGGCGTCGGGGTAGCGAGTCGCAAGATCAAGGAACGCCGGCGAGGCTCGGCCGGCTGCCAACCCGGCGACCCGCAGGCCAAGGCGATCGGCGACCTCGAGAGTCTGCAGGCCGATGGATCCCGTCGCCCCGAGAACCACGACGGGTCTCAGATCAGGGCCATCCATGTCAGCACGACCCAGACGGCGGGGATCACCGTGATGAGGGCATCGATGCGGTCGAGGAGACCACCGTGCCCGGGCAGGATCGAACCCATGTCCTTGATTGCAAGCGACCGTTTCACCACCGATACCGCCAGGTCGCCGATGGGAGCGAAGACGGCGACGACACCGCCGAGCACCAGCCCGGTCGGCAGGTCGATCGGGTCGGCGATGTATCCAATGGCGGCGCCGACCGCAAGAGCGACAAGAGTGCCCGCGATCAACCCCTCGACCGTCTTGTTCGGGGAGATCACCGGGGCCAACGGCCGCCGTCCGATCCGCCCGCCAACGAAGTAGGCGGCGATGTCGACCAGAGCAACGAGCGCCACCAGAGAGATAACCAGCACCTGATAGTCGTCGGCGGCGATGATGTCGAAGGCGAACGCGCCGAGCCCCCCGATCCAGGCAGCCACCAGGACGGTCAGCGAGAAGTTTGCGGCCGGCTGATCACGGCGCGGGCTGATCGCGTTGTACAGCAATACAACCGTGACCATGATCGCCATGGACACTGGTATCGCCACCACTCCCCAAGCAGCTGTGCCGAGGGCAGCCCCGGCGATGCCAAGGAACCCGAAGAGCGACATGGGCTTGAAACGGGCGTTGATGAGTGCCGAGTAGAACTCACCGGCCGCAACGACCAGGACGGCGAGCACGAAGACGATCAAAGCGGGGCGCCACAACAAGGAAAGGGCAAGCGCCGCCACCAATGCCAGCGCGGTTCCGACGCGCAGCGCGAGATTGGACGAGCCGGGTTCCTCGGCCTCCTCTTCGTCCGCCTCGGGTTCCTCAACCACGTCGTCGAAACCGACCACACCCGATTCGAGCCCTGGAATGCCGGCCGAAAGGGCCACCTGCTCGGTCTCCTCCCCCTCGGCCGCAACCATCGCCGCCGCGAGTTCCGCATGCTCTTGGGTAGCCGCACCGATGTAGTCCTCGGCAGTGAAGTCGTCGAGAGACGGTGGGGGCTCGTCGCCATCTTCGGTGGTGCCCTCATCGAGGTCGTCGTCTTCGCCCTCGAGCTTGATCGCTCCGGACTCAGCAACGGCATCGAGATCGTCGGCCACGACCGGCACCTCACCGGTGTCGTCGGGTTCGACCACAGCGATCTCGCCGGTATCTTCGACCGTCTCTACCAGATCGAACTCCGAGGTGTCCTCCGCATCCTCGACCGGCGGCTGCTCACGAGTGTCTTCGGCACTGTCTTCGTCATCGCCGCCGTCGTCCGGGTGGGTCGATGAAGGCGCAAATCCAGCCGCGATCGCAGCAGCCTCGCTTACAAACCACACCTCCGGCTCGGTCTCGTCGTACATCCAGCTATCGGGACGGTGGTACAGCATCGAGCCGGCATTGCCCTTGATCGTCAACCCCTCCGGCGGCTCACCCTCACCGCCCCAGGATCCTTCTCCAAACGGGGCGGGATCGGGCCCGCCTTCCGTTTCTCCCGGTTTCTCCCCCTCTTGGGGGGAGTCCGACGCGGAGGCTCGGACGGGGGGCTCGACCTCGTCCGAGACCCCGTCAGTGCTGGCTACTTCTGTGTCTTCTGCCCCGTCTTCACCCTTGGCAAAGGCGAGCCAGTCGGCGACCTCGCCCGCAGCGTCTCCCTCACCGGAAAGCTCGCGGTACGGGTCCTCTTCACCGTCGAGCCAGCCATCGAATCCGGCGTCGGCGTCGGCCGGCGTCAGCTGTGGCTCCTCGTCGGTGTCCGGCGCCGACGTCTCGTCGTCATCTCCCATATCGAAAGACAGTACTTCGGAATCGGGGTCGTCCTCGGGACCGTTCCCGGTGCGTTCGTCTTCAGCCATTGCCGGGATTCAGACCTCCAGCAGCTCTTCTTCCTTTGCCTCCAGCAGGGCGTCGAGCTTCTCGACGTGGCGATCGGTCATCTCCTGCAGGCTTTTCTCCGCGCGGTGGATGTCGTCCTGAGAGACGTCCTCGCTCTCGATGCTGTCCTTGCTGTGGCGACGGACATTGCGAATGGCGACCCTGCCGTCCTCGGCAAGGCCGCGGACGACCTTGATCAGCTCCATGCGCCGTTCCTCGGTCAGGGTCGGGAAGGCGAGCCTGATCACATTTCCATCGCTCGAGGGGTTCAGACCGAGGTCGGACTCCTGGATTGCCTTCTCGATGTCCGCGATCACCGACTTGTCATACGGCTGAACGACCAGCAGCCTTGCCTCGGGCACCGTGAACCCCGCGATCTGTTGCAGAGGAGTCTCGGTGCCGTAGTAGTCGACCGTGATGCGGTTCAGCAACCCCGGGTTGGCGCGCCCGGTCCGGATGGTCCCGAACTCCTGGCTGGCGTGTGCCACCGCCTGATCCATCTTGTGATCAGCTTCCTGAAGCAAGGCATCGATCATGGCCCCTCCTAGGAGGGTGTTGAGGAATTCCCCGGCGGGCTATCGCCCCCAGAAGGATCTCTCGTGTGGTCGATTTCGGCTGGGCGATAGCCCGTGGCACTTGTCATTCTTCAACCCCTCCTAGTCCGCTAGTGCACCAGCGTGCCCACGTCCTCCCCGCGAACCGCTCGTTGGATCTCACCGGGACGGTTCATATTGAACACGCGTATCGGTAGGTCGTTTTCCATGGCCATCGTAACGGCGGTGGTGTCCATGATTCCGAGCCTTCGGGAGATGGCGTCCATATGGCCGAGTTCGGAAATGAGGACGGCTTCCGGATTCGTTGCCGGATCGTCGTCATATACGCCGTCAACCCTGGTGGCCTTCAACACTGCGTCCGCACCGATCTCTGCGGCGCGCAGTGCTGCGGTGGTGTCGGTGGTGAAGAACGGGTTGCCGGTCCCGCCGGCGAAGATCACAACCCGCCCCTTTTCCAGATGGCGGATGGCACGAAGTCGAATGTACGGCTCCGCAACCTGCTGGATGGTGATCGCAGTCTGCACTCTCGTCTCGGATCCGGCCCGCTCCAGGGCGTCACGCAAGGCAAGAGCGTTGATGACGGTTGCCAGCATGCCCATGTAGTCGGCGTTGGCCCGATCCATGCCTTCGGCTGCCGAGCTGACCCCGCGGAAGATGTTGCCGCCGCCGACGACGATGGCGATTTCGTGGCCTTCATTGTGCACGGACGCGATCTCTTCTGCGACCCTGGCCACGGTGTCGGGATCGATTCCGAACTCGAGCTTGGGGTCGGCGAACGCCTCCCCGGATAGTTTCAAAACGACTCGTGACATGTCAGGTTCCTTCGCCGACGGCTACTCGTGACATTCCAACCACGCTGATGTTCTCCCCCATGGTGACTGCAAGCTGCTGCACCATGTCTCCAACGGTGCCTTCGAACCGGTCGGACCTGATGAACGCCTGGTCGTAGAGGACGTTGTCGGCATAGAACTTCTCCAGCCTGCCGTCCACGATCTTGTCGATGACATCGTCCGGCTTGCCTTCGTTCGCCGCCTGGGCTGCGATGAGGCGCTTTTCGGATTCGATGACCTCTTCGGGTACCTGGTCCCTGGTGATCCACTGCGGCTTGGCAGCGGCGGCATGCATGGCGATGTCGTTGGCGGTCTGCTGGAACTCGTCGTTCTTGGCCACGAAGTCGGTCTCGGAGCCGAGGGCGACCATCACCCCGATCACGGGCCGGCCTGCCTGGCTGTGAAGGTAGGACCCGACCGCTCCTTCGGTCTGGGCGCGATCGGTGCGCTTGGCGGCATCGGCGAGACCTTGTTCGCGCAGGATCTCCTTGGCGCGGTCGGCGTCGCCGTTGGCCTCGGTGAGGGCGCGTTTTGAGTCCATCATTCCCGCCCCGGTCTCCTGTCGCAGCGCCTGGATGTCCTTGGGGGTGACGTCGGTCATGCCTCCTCCCTGGATGCTTCACCGTCTGCCTTCTCGGCGGCGGCAACGAGCTCCTTGTTCTTGGCCTGGCGCAGCTCGGTGCCCTCCCGCGCCGCGTCGGCGATAGCCCCACTAATTAGGAAGGCGGTCCTGATGGCGTCGTCGTTTCCGGGAATCACGAGATCGATCGGGTCGGGATCGGTGTTGGTGTCGACGATGGCAATCAGGGGAATGTCGAGCCGGTTCGCCTCTGCGACTGCGATCTGCTCCTCCAGCACATCGATCACGAACACCGCATCGGGAACCCGCTTCAGATCCCGGACTCCGCCGAGCACGGTGTGCAACTTCTCGAGCTCGTGACGCAGCTTGAGCCTCTCCTTCTTGAGGAGCGCTTCCATCTCACCGGTCTCCTCCATCTGCTCGAGTTCGAGCATATAGAGGATGCGCTTGTGGATGGTCTCGAAATTGGTGAGCATGCCGCCAAGCCAGCGATGGTTGACATAGGGCATGTCGGATGAGATGGCGGCCTCTTCGATCGCTGCCTGTGCCTGCTTCTTGGTGCCGACAAACATCACCTTGCCCCCGTCTGCGGTGATGTTCCTGACCAGATCGGTCGCCTCACCGATCTTCTCGAGGGTCTGGCGCAGGTCGAGGATATGGATGCCGTTGCGCTCCGTGAAGATATAGGGACGCATCTTGGGGTTCCAACGGCGGGTCTGGTGGCCGAAGTGCATTCCGGCCTCGAGCAGCTGGCGCATGCTCACATCGGACATGGGTTCCTCCTGGTTCGGGTTGTGCCTCCGTCCACCCGGAACACCCCGCAGGCCGCGTGCGCGGCCCGACCACTGGGGTTTGTAGTGGACGTGCGAATTTCGACGGCGAGTGTACCGGGAGTTGTGGCTTTCCGGCTCAAAGCTCAAAGCTCAC
>Ga0255057_10001834_pt1 | contig 11645 bp, 9 predicted proteins | sample Cases_109_6_MG_FD_189022 | JGI IMG/M metagenome (GOLD analysis project Ga0255057, IMG submission 189022) | Seawater microbial communities from Amundsen Gulf, Northwest Territories, Canada - Cases_109_6 | ecosystem: Environmental > Aquatic > Marine > Gulf | place: Canada: Northwest Territories... | reverse complement strand
TCTTCACACCCGAATCTTCGGTTTGAATGTGATACAGGTTTCCCTTATGGCGCACGTTCGTGTTGTACCCCACGAGGGGTGACGGACTCGCTCCCATCCCAAGATCATATCCCAGAAAAAGGGGACCGTCCCCTTTTCCCAAGGGTTAAGGAAACCAAGCTGGTTCATGGCTGGAAACAAAAAGAAAAAGACGCACGTGCGACCGCTAATCGTTCGCCCCGGGGCGCGATACACGTGCTTTGGCGATGGGTTGTGCTGCACAGACATCCACGGCATCGGGCCTCTGACCAAGAAAGAGGTGGCCGCGATGCGTCGCATCGACCCCAAATCAGCGGGTTGGAACGACGAGCACGACGACTACATGCTCAACACGGCGGCCGATGGTGGCTGCGTCTTCTTGATGGCGGACCAGCGCTGCTCCGTGCATGCGGAGTTCGGCCCTGAGGCAAAGCCCGACGGTTGTCGTAGGTTTCCATTGGGGTTGGCGGCGACACCGAACGGCGGCCGGATCACGACCGATCATCGGTGTCCGTGCCGTACCATGGGGGACCGCCCCGAGATTCGGCCGGAGGACGTGGAGAGCTCGGTGTCGGATGGCGGCAACCGGCCCGTCGCCGATCGCCGCATCAAGCGCATCCCCATGAGCCCGGGCGAGAAGCTCGAGTTTGCCGATTGGGAGGCGATCGAAGCCGAGTACTTCAACCGACTTCGCGGCCGCGAGGCGATCCTCGAGATCCTGGATGCCGAAGCGTTCCCGGTCCTGCATGGGAGCAGCTGGGACGAGCAAGCGGACGAGTTCATCGATGCGCGAGATGGCTCGCAGTTCGGTGTCGCCATGGCGTGGGTCGGCGACACGATCAGCGCCCTTCAGAATGATCGGATCCCGAGGGCACCGGGGCGTCCCTGGGCCGCGGCGTTCGATCGCGCGGAAGCCCGCTCGCCTAAGGCTGGCACGAGCCGCGACGTCTTTGGCGATTGGATCGCCGACGAGATTTGGTCGCTCAAGTGGGCCGAGGACTACGACTTCGCGCTGGCCCGCCAGGAGCTCGCTACGAGGCTCACGATCGCCGAGGACATCTGTGCACGTCTTCGAGAGGCCGGGGCGCGGGCGGACCGGGCGGCGGCTGAATCGGTCATGATCGTCGAGGTCGTCGGCGAGTCCGACTTCTGGATCGAGGTCAAGGACTGCATGCGCCCCTCATGACCCAAGGCGAACGCGACAGCGAAGTGCTTGCCCTCCAGATCGGGCGACCTTTGCGCGCGGCCTCAACGGTCCTCCGCAGGTGCGATCTGGGTCTGCCGATCGTCGCGGAGGTTCCACCGATTCTCGACACCGGGGAACCGTTTCCCACGCGGTATTGGTTGACCTGTCCGTTGGCGCACCGTCGAATCGCGCGCATCGAGGGGGAGGGTGGCGTTCGCGCCGCCCAGGCAAAGGTCGCCGCGGACCCCAAGCAAAAAGAAGCACTCGAGGCTGCGCATGCCCGCTACGCACGGGATCGCGACGCGGCGCTCTCCGGCGAGCGCGGTACCGGTACAGCGCCCTCCGGCGAGCGCACCACCGGTACAGCGCCCTCCGGCGAGCGCACCACCGGTACAGCGCCCTCCGGCCATCGTCCGAGAGGGGGGGTTGGGGGGTCGTCGGGCGGGGTGAAGTGTCTGCATGCCCACTACGCCGACTTTGCCGCGGGCAACGACAATCCGATCGGCCGGGATCTACACGACATGATCGGTGAACCCTGCTGCCACGCGCCTTGCGTCGCGATCGTTGACGGCAGGCTTCAGCGCAACCCAGCCTGGCGAGAACCAACCGATGACGACGACTCTCGATAGTGCTTCCCGAGCGTTGTTCTCGCAACGCCTGCTTTGGTGGAGCATCGTCGCGGGCTGTGTATTGGTGTTGGCCGCCGCCGCCGTGATTGAGCCTGACGCTCGGGGCTACGGCACGCATATGCAACTCGGCCTTCCCCCCTGTGGCTTCCTGTTGCTTACCGGCTCCCCTTGCCCGGGGTGCGGGCTGACGACCGCCTTTGCACACGGCATTCGCGGCGATTGGGTGCTCGCAGCCAGCGCGAACCCCCTCGGGCTCGCGTTGTTTCTAGTCGTGTGTTTCTCCATCCCGCTCGGCGTGACTGCCGCGTTGCGCGGCTGGTCTCTCGACGCGGCCATCCAACGCTTCTCGCTGAATCGCTGGGGGCTCGCGCTTGCCGGTTGCGCAGTAGTGGTCTGGGTCGTGCGGTTCGCCGCGGCGTTCTAGAGTACGGATCTTTTCGCCTGTAGTCGGCTTTCCTCCTCGCTCGCTCCCTGCGAGGTACGGATGTACCTCTCAGTCGCTCTCTGCGGGGGCGCTCGACTACAAACGAAAATCTCCGCACTCTAGGGCTACGTAAGTAGCGAAAATCTCTCGCACACTACTCTTTGCGCACGAGCGAATGCCGGGTCCGCTTTAAGAGATCGTCGCCGCTCTTGACGCTCGTGTCCGGCGTGCTCGTGTGTCCGATCTCGACCGCAGGCCTCGGTGTGATTTCGACTCCCCAGAGTTCCCCGCTCTCGATCTGGGCGTTCAAACGCCGGAGTACGTACCCCGTACCGTGGCCGTCGGTTTCGGGCAACAGAATGCAGAACTCGTCACGCCGAAGGCGGAAGAGATGGTCGACCGCGCGGATGCATCCTCTGAGCCCGCTGCCGATTTGGGCCATCGCACGATCGGCGGTGCCATCGTCACTAGCCGCTGCGATTTCGGTCGCGTTCGCCAACCTCACGACGATGCAGCTCAAGGGGTGCCCGTACCGCTCGGCGCGCGTGTGTTCGTAGTCCACGCTGATGAGCAGTTGTGACGGAGTCCCCGCGCCGGTCACCGGGTCCCTTTGGTCCGCGGGCGGTGTGCTCTCGGGGATGCCGAGGCGGTCGCGCCGCGTCGCACGTAAGACGTTGCGAACGCGCTGCTGAATCTCGAACACCCGGTACGGACGGGTCAGGTAGTCTTCCGCTCCGAGCTCGATTCCGCGGCGCCGCGCATCGAGGTCGCCTTCGTCCGTCACGAGCAGGACGGGGATGTTGAGCAGGCCCGTGTCGGCCTTGAGGATGCGAAGGATCTCGAACGCATCGATTTCTGACATCTTGGCATCGAGCATGAGTAGATCCGGAGGCCGGCGTGCGACCATGGCCAGGACCTCCGGCCCGTCCGCCGCGGTCACGACGTCATAGCCCGCCGCCTCGCACGCTTCGTGAAGCAGCCGGAGGTTGAAGGGATCCGGGTCCGCCACGAGAACCAGGGCGCTCACGGCGTTGCTCCGCTTCGCCTTCGCCCATTGCTGCCGTCCCCCACGGTCGTGACGGTATCACGCTGTTCGTGGGCGCTCCAATCTCCGTGCCTGCGTGTGCGAGCAGAGTAAGCTTGGCCCCGTGGTAGCCCCGGCCAGAGAGATCGCGACCCGCGTGCTCCACAGGGTGGCGCACGACGATGCGTGGGCGACGCCTACCCTCGACGCTGAGCTTCGCCGGAGCTCGATCAGCCGCCTCGATGCGGCTCTCGCCACACAAATCGTCTACGGTGCCCTTCGGGCGGGACCCGACCTCGTGGCGTTGCTGGCGAGGCACGCCCGGCGCCCGATCAAAGTGGACGACTGGACGCATGCGGCGCTCATAGGGGCCGCCTACCAACTGCTCCACCTCGAGCGCGTTCCTTCGCACGCCGTAGTCAACGACGCAGTCGAGCTCGTTCGGATGAAGCGTGGCAAGAGGGTCGCCGGTTTCGCAAACGCGATTCTCCGCAAGGTGGCAGCCGAGCGTCCGGAGGTTCCGGAGCCTCCGTCATCCGTTGCGATTCACCCTTGGTTGCGCGATGCGCTGCGCTCGTCCATCGGATCGAAGCGCGCCGAGGATCTTCTTCGCGTGGGGCGAGAGCCACCGTCGATCGATCTGCGCGTCCGCGCGGATGTCGAGCGCGACGCGGTTGCAGAATCCATCGGCGCGGCGCAGCCCGATGCCGTGGTTTCACCAACGACGCTCTCGCCGTACGGATTGCGCATCAGCCGTGCGGGCGACCCGCGCGCGCTGCCCGGCTACGACGAGGGCGCGTTTGCGGTTCAGGAAGAGGGCGCGCAGCTGGTCGGGTTGTTACTGGAGGCGCAGCCCGGCGAACGAGTGTTGGACGCCTGTGCGGGGCGCGGAGGCAAAACCGCGCAGTTGGTCGAAGCGGTTGGCGCGTCTGGTAGCGTCGTGGCCACCGATCTACACGAGCATCGTCTCGAGCAGATCTCCGCGGAGCTCGTGAGGCTTCGATTGGACCCCGCTCGACTCGAAGTCGCCTGCGTTGATTGGACGGTTGGCAAAGGGACGGTGCGAGGGGAGTTCGATCGGGTGCTCGTCGATGCTCCCTGCACTGGACTCGGCACCTTGCGCCGTAGGCCTGAAATTTTACTGCGCGCCGGGCATGACGATGCGGCCCGCATGGGTGAGACACAGAGGCGCGTCCTCGAGACCGCTGCCTCGCTCGTTCGACCGGGTGGAACCCTGCTGTATGCCGTCTGCTCTCCACTGAGTGACGAAGGTTCTGGGGTCATAGAGCACGCCGATCTCCCCGGATTCGATCTTCAGGCCGGGCGTGCTTCTCGCTTGAAATCATTGTACTTTGGATCCGATGGCGGTCTGGACGTCGGTCCATGGGTACCGGGTGCTGGAACTTGGGCAGATGCGTACCAAGTATATATGTGGGTGAATGTAGGACAACTCGTTGACAGCTCTCCGCGACAACGCTAGATTCCGCCGAGCTTGAAATACGGGGCGTAGCGCAGCTTGGTAGCGCGCACGGTTCGGGACCGTGAGGTCGGAGGTTCAAATCCTCTCGCCCCGACTAGAATTGAACACTGCGATTACAATTGCAGCGGAGGCATGATGGCAAAGGCGTTACCACCGGTAAGAGTGCTCGTCGTCGATGACGACCAAGCGATCTTGGAGTTCATGGAGACGTTCCTCACCAAGGACGGCTTCGAGGTCACCACTCTTGCCAGCCCGAAAGACGCGCCGAACGAGGTCAAAGATGGGGGCTACCACCTCGTCGTGCTCGACTTGATGATGCCGGGCCTAGGCGGCGTCGAAGTCCTCGAGCAGATCCGCCGTGTCGACAGTGACGTAGCCGTCGTGATCTTCACCGGTTACCCATCGCTCGACACGGCCGTGCAGTCGATGAAGCTCGATGCGGTCGACTACCTCAAGAAGCCCTTCAACCCCGACGAGTTCCGCGAGGTTCTCGATCGGGTGATGCGCAAGAAGGGCCTCCTCCGCACTCCCGAAGAGAATCTGCACCGTGTCATCGGGGAGACCATCCGTGGGCTCCGCAAGGATCGGGGCCTAACTCTGAAGCAGATGGCTCGCCGCACGGGGTTGAGCGTCTCGCTGTTGTCCCAGATCGAACGCGCGGAATCGAGCGCTTCGATTAGCTCGCTGTACAAGATCGCGACCGCACTCGACGTGCGGATTCAAGATCTGTTCGGCGAATACTGAGCATCGCTCACCGCGTCATGGTGGGGGGCCAGCGGGTGACTCGAGGACCTCGATCAGATGTGCGAGGAGCACTGGGTCGTCGATGACTTGGAGCGTCCGGCGCCCCCGTTTTTCGGCGGCTTCCGCTCGATTGTCTGCTCGAAGCAGCTCGATCAGGCGCACCCGCGCATAGAGGTCACCCGGCGCGATCGCTGCCCGCCGTTCGAGAATCGCGATCGCGCTTCGAGGATGTCCATTTGAAACGAGTTGCTCGGCGGACGCACGCGCGCGAAGTTGGGGTGCGTCGTCGGCGCGCACCTTCACGTTTGCGTAATAGGCCGCCGCTTCCTCGAATCGGCCCGCGCGTTCGAAGAGCTCAGCGAGCGCCGCCCGCTCGGCGCGTCGTTTCGGGTCGAACAGTCGTAGGCCCGCGCGCAGATTACCCTCTTCGAGATGAATCTCCGCAAGCATTCTGCGGACGGCGAGTGACTCGTGTGGAACCTGGCTCAAGGCTTCCGCTGCTGCCCCTTGTCGGTGTTGCGACATCGAACATTGGGCGAACGCCAATCGCGACGCTTCGAAGCTGGCGGCGCCGATCGGAACATCTGCGAGCGCTGTGGCAGCCTCGATGTAATCACCACGGGCGAGGAGGGCGCGACCCTTCAAATATTCGACTCGCGGGGATGGTTCCAACGCCTCCAACAGCTGGAGGGCCACATCGACCTGGCCAATCTCGAGCAGCAGCACGACATGGTCGAGCACCCCCCCCAACCGCTCGCTAGCCACGGTTGCCAAGAACGTTGCTGCCTCCTGGTGGTCACCGCTCTCGACGAGGGCCCGCAACCACAAGACCACGTTTTCTGGCGTGTCCAATGCGGGTGCTAGCAACCGCACCGCCAACGCTGGTTGGCCCGTCCTGAGCGCCAGCTCTCCGGCGGCGTAGCTGCGCTCCGTCCGGGTCGAGCGTCGATCGAGCGCCAGGGCGCGTTCCAAGGTCTCCGCGTCCCCGAGCCGCCGCGCGAGGTCGATCAGGACGTGGCGAGCATGCTCAGAGCGCGCTCCAAACGAAGTCTCCACGTACTCGAGGAGAATGGCCTTCGCCCTCTGTGTGCGCCCGGTCGCGACGAGCGTTTCCGCGATTGCGATGATCGGGGCATCCCACGCCGGTTTCAACTCGTTCGCGCGCGCGTACGACGACAGAGCCTCGTCATCCATGCCTCGGTATCGTTGAATACGCCCCTCGGCGAGCACGACCCGAGCCGAATCCGGATAGGCACGGCGCGCCACTATCAGAGTTCGGTCAGCGCGACGGGACGCGCCGCTGAGCTCGAACTCTTCCGCCAGCCGCGTCATGAGTACGACATCGTCCGCCGGCGCAGCGGTCGCAGCCTCAAATGCCATGGCGGCCTCGTCGTGGCGGCCTTTCGCCGCGGACACCTCGCCCTCGATGAACCGCTCATACGCGTACGGAGACACAAACGGGCCGTGCTCGACCTGCCCATCGACGACGCGGGGCACGGTGCGCAGTGTTGGGGACGCGCATGCAGCGATCCCCAGCAAGAATATCGACCCCGAACGGCTCACGTCAGAATCATACCGGAAGGGGCCCTCGGAGGCTCGATCGTCCGCCGCTTGCCGGTTGACTTCGATGCGCCGCACCTCTAGAAACTGCGCGCAGCGCGAGGCTGCACGGGAGAAGACGATGGGTCCGATTTGGATGACGTTGCTGTTGGTGAGCACGCTCGGATTTTTCTCATGGTCCGCGTTTCGGCGGTTGAGGCAGCTCAAGGTTGGCGTGCCCGACCCACGTTTCGCCTGGACCGGCGAACAGATCGCCGATCGGACGAAGACCCTCTTGGTTTACGTCTTCGGGCAGAAGAGGATGCCCGCCTATACGTTGGCCGGGGTTGCGCACATGGGCATCTTCCTCGCCTTCATGGTGCTCCTTTTCAACAGCCTCATGCTCTGGGGGCGCGGGTTCGATACCGCGTTCGATTTCTGGGGCGTGCTGAGCACCGACCATCTGCTTGGCAAGCTGTACTCCCTCGTCAAGGAGCTCTCCGCGTTCGCCGCGATCGTGGGCTCGATCGTGTTCCTCTACCTGCGCTGGGTGAAGCGTGGCCACGACAGCGGTGACCCGAAGGCCGTCAAAGACAAGCCACGGATGACGCTCGGCCACCGCGCCAACCGTTACGTCTTCACCGAGCCGATTCTGATTCTCTTCATCATCATCACGATGATGGCTGCAGACTTCCTCTATGTCGGGTCGTCACTCGCGCTCGATTCGCGCGCCTACGGCGAGCCGATTCATGCCGGCTGGTGGGAGCCGTTCGGTGGCATCTTCGCGCAGCTGCTTGCCAACGTGGACAACACGCGGCTGGTCACGGGGTTCCAGCACGTAGGCTTCTGGTGGCACTCGGCGTTCGTGTTGATTTTCCTGAATATCCTTCCGTACTCGAAGCACTTTCACGTGCTCACGGTGATTCCAAACGTCTTCGCTTACGATCCCAGGCCGAACGCCTTGCCGAAGGTCGACGACCTCGAGGGCAAGGTGGAGCGTGAGGAATCGCTCGGGATCAACCAGCTCAGTGACCTCACGTACAAGCACATCCTGGACCTGTACACCTGCACGGAGTGCGGGCGCTGCAGCGACAACTGCCCGGCCTACATCACCGGTAAGAAGCTTTCTCCCAAGCACCTCACGCTGGCGATCCGAGACCATCTGTATGCCACCGAGAACGCCATGTTCGGTAAGGATGCGTTGGTGGCGGAGCCGAGTGATGCGCCGGCGGCGCCTCCCAAATCAAGTGATGGCACGGAGCCCATTCACACGTTCCCGGCGGCGCCCGAGGGGGGCTACTTCGTTGGCGAAACGGTCGTCGACCTCGTCCCGAACATCATTCACCCCGACGTGATTTGGGGGTGCACCTCGTGCCGCGCGTGCGAGGAGCAGTGCCCCGTCATGATTTCCTACGTCGACAAGATCGTCGGCATGCGCCGCGAAGAAGTCATGATGAAGAACGAGTTCCCCGCGGAGCTCCAGGTTGCCTTCAACGGCATCGAGACCAACGGCAACCCGTGGAATATCTCTGCAATGGATCGTGGCGACTGGGCGGACGGCCTCGACATCCCGCTCCTGAGCGACAAGCCCGATGCCGAGGTCCTGTACTGGGTCGGCTGCGCGGCTAGCTACGACGATCGCGCCAAGAAGGTCGCCCGCGCCGTCTCCAAGCTCTTGAAGAAGGCCCGCATCGACTTCGCGATCCTCGGGACCGAAGAGACATGCACCGGCGACCCTGCACGCCGCGCCGGCAATGAATACCTCTTCCAGATGCTCGCCGAGCAGAACATCGAAAAGCTCAACGGCTACGAAGTCGCGAAGAAAACGATCATTACGGCGTGCCCGCACTGCTTCAACATCCTCGGTAACGAGTACCCGGATTTCGGGGGTACATACGACGTCGTGCACCACAGCGATTTCCTAAACGGCCTGCTCGTAGCGGGTAAGCTGGTTCCCTCGAAAGCCGTGAAGGGCAAGGTGGTCTACCACGACAGCTGCTACCTCGGCCGCTACAACCAGGTCTACGATTCGCCGCGGCAGATCCTCGAGGCGATCGAAGGCCTCGAGCTCACTGAGGTCCCGTACTGGAACCGCAAAAAGGGGCTGTGCTGCGGAGCCGGCGGCGCCCAAATGTTCATGGAAGAGCAGGGCTCCGAACGCGTCAACAACAAGCGAACGCTGCAACTCGTCGATACCGGCGCGACGACCATCGCGAGCGCCTGCCCCTTCTGCATGACCATGTTGACCGACGGTCTCAAGGACGAGGAGAAGGAAGCGGAGATCGCTCAGCGTGACATCGCGGAGATCCTGGCCGACGCGATCGAGCTCGATGAGGTCGAAGAGACGCCAGTCGCGGCCCAGTAGGTCGTCAGGTTCGTCAGGTTCTCCTCGGGGGCGGTTGACACCGGCGCGCCATGCATTGATGCTCGCGCCGCATGTCCGCGCGCGACTTCTTGCATGCTGCGTTTCACGACTCGCGCACTCATGCGTACCGGGTGGTCGAATCGACCGTCTGGACACTGATCATCTTGTCGATCGGGGTGCTGGTTGCCGAGCCGTTCTTTTCGGAAGGCTCGCGAGGCGACCAAATCCTGCAGCAGGTAGATCGGGTGGTGCTGTGGCTGTTTGCGATCGAGATCAGCACGAGGATCCTTACCTTTCGCCCGCCCGAGCTGCAGGTCTTCAAGAAGCCCCCGTTGGGGAGGCTTCGCACCGAAGTGTTCGGCCGGGTTCGATTCGCGCTCACCCCGATGATGCTGATCGACATCCTCACCGTCCTCGCGTTGGTGCCCGCCCTTCGCGGTTTGCGCGCGCTGCGTCTCTTGCGGCTGCTACGGACGCAGAGGCTTTTCCGTTACGCGAGCCCGTTCCGCGGGGTGATGAGCGCGTTCGAGGAAGACCGCCTTCTGTTCACATTTGCGTTTTCCGTGCTTGGGGTAGAGACGATTCTTGGGGGGATCAGTCTTTTTCTCGTGGAGCGCGCCGCGAACCCCGACCTCAACACCTTGGGCGACGGGCTGTGGTGGGCCCTAGTGACGATCACCACGGTCGGCTTCGGCGATATCACCCCCGTGACCACCGTGGGGCGCCTCATCGGCGGCACGATGATGGTCGGCGGCCTGTTCACATTGGCCCTTTTTGCGGGCATCGTCAGTCATAGCCTGTTACACGCGGTCCTGAGCATCCGAGAGGAGCAGTTTCGAATGAGCGGTTACGCCAATCACATTGTCGTCTGCGGCTACGAGGTGGGCAGCGGCATGTTGCTCGACGTGCTCGGCGCGGAGATTAATTTGGACCAGCAACGGGTGGTCCTCTTTGCCCCCTACGAAAGGCCGCGCGAGTTGCGGCCGGAGTTCATGTGGGTGCAAGGCGACCCGACCAAGGAGAGCGAGCTCGACAAGGCGCGCATCACCCACGCGTCGACCGTCATCGTGACCGGCTCCCGTCGCGTGATGCCACAGCAAGCCGACGCGACGAGCATCCTCACCGTATTCACCATTCGTTCTGCGCTGACGAAGAGTCCGGCGGCCAAGAATCGCAGAAAGCCCGTGCGCATCATTGCCGAGGTCCTGGACTCCGAGAATGTGCAGCACGCCCGCACAGCGGGGAGTGATGAAGTGATCGAGACGCGCCGCGTCGGGTATTCGTTGTTGGCGCATACGGTCGTCTATCCCGGTGTTGCCGACGCCACGAGTCGTATGGTCTTCGACGGGCACCAGAACCTCTACGTGGGCCTGATTCCTGAAGACATCGATGCTCCGGCGACGTTCGACCAGTTGAGCCGAGAGGTTCGCGCGTCCACCGGTTGTCTGGTGATTGGGTTTCGAGATCCTGCGACGGGCGTGGACCAGGTCAATCCAGCAAGCGACCAGCTGGTGATGCCCGGAGTCGAGCTCCTCTACCTCTCGCCCGAGCCCCGTTTGGCGAGCCCATGAACCTTCTTGTGAAACGGGAACCGCTGTTGGTGCGTCCTGGCGCGCGCTTCGAGTGCGTCGGGGACGGCCTTTGCTGCAGTGACATCCACGCCGTGGGAGCGCTCACCGACGAAGACTGCGAGATGCTCGCGGTGATCTCCGATGAAGCGATCGATCACCACGAAGGAGAGGACGCCGCGGTCCTGATGATGCGTAGCGACACTGGCCGCTGTGTGTTTTGGAGTGAGCAAGGATGCGCGATTCATTCTCAGCTCGGGCCCGAAATGAAGCCCAGCCCGTGCATTCAGTTTCCCTACGCGTTGACGGCGACACCGGCGGGCGGTCGGATTTCGACTCAGCATCGGTGCACGTGCCGCACGCTGGGGTCCTTGCCTCTCATCACTGCGGAAGAAGCGCGGCCCAACCTGCTCGATTCGAATGGTGAGCTCAGGCCCGAACACGCAGTCGTCGATGATGTCGCCTGGTCGGCGACCGAGTCGCTCTCCTTTGCCGAGTACGCCGAGCGCGAGGCGGGGCTCATCGCAGCGCTGATAGAGGGAAGGCACCTGATGACCGCACTCCAGGCGCAGCCGTTTCCGGAGCTCGAAGGCATGACGTGGGCCAAAGTTGTCGACGAGTTGCTCGAGTTTCACGGGCCATCGCGCGCCGGAGCGGCGGCACGTTGG
>Ga0255057_10001833_pt1 | contig 11656 bp, 15 predicted proteins | sample Cases_109_6_MG_FD_189022 | JGI IMG/M metagenome (GOLD analysis project Ga0255057, IMG submission 189022) | Seawater microbial communities from Amundsen Gulf, Northwest Territories, Canada - Cases_109_6 | ecosystem: Environmental > Aquatic > Marine > Gulf | place: Canada: Northwest Territories... | reverse complement strand
ATAGGAATCAGTTGAGTAGACGTTCCGCGCCATGAGGCAACCGTAGCGACGCCAGGCTTCCCTTGCTCAGACACCCTCAACCTTTGCTTCCCGGTCGGTCGGACACTGTGACTCGCCGATGACCGGCGTGGACAGCGTTGACTGCAGGTAGCGGGTTCGACGTCCTATTCCCAGCGTTCGGCGGCTCTTGACGAGATTACCGTGCAAACGGATGACTTTGCTCCCGGCGATATGACGCGGCCAAGGCGCGAAAGCTTTGCTTGTTTCATATGGGACGCGACTCGGGGCCGCAACGCGGGTAGCGTTGCTGGATGGAGGTCCGGACCGCCAATCGACACGACCTGCTGGAGATCGGACGACTAGCGCACGAGGCGTGGTGGGAGGCTTACTCTGGCCTGGTAAGTGATGTGACCATCAATCGTGCCCTTGCGGCCAACTACACGCCGGCAGTTCTCGCCGAGCGCCTGCTCAAGAACTTCTGCTTCGTGGCACTCACGGATGACGCCGCGGCTGGTTTCGCAGAGGGGATGCCGGGAACCGACCGGGTTGTACTGCACACCATTTACTGCCTACCGAAGTACCGCCACCAGGGCATCGCGTCAGATCTTCTCGGCGCGGTCCGAAATCTCGCCCCGGGGATGCCGATCTGCTCGGACGTGGTCCTGGGCAATCTCGTCGCAGAGTCGTTTCACGAATCCTGGGGTTTCTCTCCGGGCGAGGTCTTCGAAGGAGACATTGAGGGTGAACCTGTAGTCCAGCGGCGGTGGTGGCTTCCGGCCGAGGTAAACCTGGGGCATGGACGAGCTTCGTAGCCTGCCGAAGGCGCTCCTCCACGACCACCTCGACGGAGGTTTACGCGTCGACACGATTCTCGAGCTCGCCACCGCGGTCGGTTACGAGGGGCTTCCGGCGATCGACGAAGCCGGGCTCCGTGAGTGGTTTCATCAGGGCGAGTCCGGCTCTCTCGAGCGCTATCTGGAGTCCTTTGATCACACCCTGGCAGTTATGCAGACGGCCGAAGCCCTGGAGCGGGTTGGCTATGAAGCTGTTGTGGATCTGGCCGCCGATGGAGTCGTCTATGCCGAACTGAGGTTCGCCCCGGCTTCCAACACAGATGGTGGCCTGACGCTGGAAGAGGTAGTCGCCGCGGTGGCCCGGGGAGTACAAGGGGCTTCGTCGGAAACGGGCTGCGTCACTGGTTTGATCCTCGACGGCATGCGCCAAATGAAGGATTCAGAGGAGATTGCCGACCTGGCGGTGGCCAGCCGTGACCTGGGCGTAATTGGTTTTGACCTGGCAGGGCCGGAGGCCGGCTATCCCAACGACGATCATGCTCCGGCCTGTCTGCGCGCCAGAGAAGCCAACCTTCCGGTCACGGTGCATGCCGGAGAGGGGGACGGTGTGCATCAAATCTGGCGGGCGCTGCACCATTGTGGTGCACTCCGCATCGGCCACGGTGTTCGCATAATTGAAGACACGACAATGATCAACGGTGAGATCACCGACACCGGGCCGGTCGCCTCGTTTGTGCGGGATGTTCAGGTGCCCCTCGAGGTTTCCGTGTCGTCGAACATCCACACGGGGATCTTCCCCGGGGTGGCCGAGCATCCGATCGGAATGCTCTACCGGGCCGGGTTCGCGGTCACACTCAACACAGATAATCGGCTCATGTCCGGGACCAGCATGACGACAGAGTTCGCGCTGGTTGCGGAACACCACGGGTTCGGGATCGGCGACTTTCACGCAGTTACCAGGAGAGCCATCTTGGCGGGCTTCACCCCCTGGCCACGCCGCCAGGAGCTCCTCGAGAAAGTTGACGAGATTTATCTCGACCTGTATTGAGCTCAGCGCTCTTCGAGCTGGGCGTCTATCCAGTCGGCAATGTCGGAGACAACTTCCGGACCCTCAGGCTCATTGTGAATCTCGTGGCGCAAGTTGGGGTATAGCCGCCGCTCGACGACGGCTACCTCCGCCAGCGCGAGCGAGGATTGTGGAGGAATGATCGTGTCGGATCCTCCGGCCAGTAGCAGTGTCGGAATGGTGAGCATCGGCAGCCGCTCGGCGACCCGCGCCTGAGCCTTGAGCGTCTCAGCCCCGAAGCGAGCCGTGGCCTTCGTGGCAACCAGGGGGTCATTGAAATACGCCTCGCCGACCCGGGGGTCGCGCGAGAGTTGTTCTCCTTCGAGATCGAGAGGCAACAGGGCCCTGGGCATGATCCTGGCCAGGACCGGGGCCAACATCTTCTTCCAGCCGGCCACGTTCGCCTCGAGTACCGGGCCCGACAGGACCAGCAGGTCGGGCATCAACTCCGAAGTGCTCAGGCAGTAGTCCAGAGCAATCAGACCACCAAGCGAATGTCCGTATAGGACCATTGGGAGTTTGAGGACAACGGCTACGGCCGAGAAGCGATCTTCGAGGTCGTCGACGTACTCCTGCCACGTATCCACGTGCATCGAAGGCCCGCTCGACTCACCATGGCCCCGGTGATCGTAGGAGTATGTGGCATATCCACGGGCTGCGAGCGCTGATCCCACGTGCTCGTAGCGTCCGCTGTGCTCGGCAGCACCATGAACGATGACGATGCCGGCGCGGGCCGGTCCTTCCGGAATCCAATCCCGGGTGGCCAGCTGGGCACCGGTGCGGGAGGTTTCCCGATTCACCTCAGTCACGTTTCTCCTCGATATCGCGCTTGCCATGCCGCGCCGATGATTCCAGCGCGGTTGCGCAGTGTGGCAGTGGCAATCTTCGCCCGTGTGTCCAAATAAGGGAGAAAGAACTCAGACTGCCGACTCACCCCCCCGCCGACGATAAACAAATCAGGCGAGAGAAGAAACTCGACGTGTTGCAGATACCGGTTCACGCGGGCCCCCCACCGTTTCCATGACAGCCTCCCATCTTCCCGGGCCTTAGCGCTGGCCCAGTGCTCCGCGTCGGAACCCTCGAGCTTCAGGTGCCCGAGCTCGCTATTAGGCAGAAGCTCGCCATCAACGAAGATGGCGCTGCCGATCCCCGTCCCGAACGTCAAGAGAATGACAACGCCCTTGTGGTAGCGCCGACCTGCGCCGTAGTGCATCTCGGCGAGACCGGCGGCGTCTGCGTCGTTGATCATCTGAACCTTGCGACCCAGCGCCCTGCTAATGCGTCGCGAAGCCCTGTCGCCGATCCAGGCTTTGTCGATGTTGGCTGCTGAGTAAATAACGCCTTTGCGGACTATGGCGGGAACGGCGACCCCGACGGCGCCCGCCCATGAGAATTCATCGGTCATGGCCGAGATCAGCTTGGTGACGGCTACGGGGGTGGCCGGTTGCGGTGTGGGATATCGCATGCGCTCTGTAATCAGCCGACCGGCGGTGAGATCGACCACGCCGGCCTTGATCCCCGACCCCCCAACATCAAAGCCAAGCACTTCGGCAGAGGGCTTGGGTGCCTGCGGCGGCCCCATCAGTCTCCTTTGATGAACGGAGGCGACTTCAACGTCACAGGCAGCCATTCTCCCCGGATCTCGACCTCGAGGGCGGGCTCGGGGTCACCTTCAGCCCGAGAGAAGCGATGGAACACGGGAGGCGGCGCCAGATACCCGAGACCGATGCCGACATCGAGGACCGGACTGAAGTTGCCGCTGGTAACCGCGCCGGTGCTGGGTCCGGCCCGCAGGGCGTAACCGGCCCTGGGGATCTGGCGGCCCTTCATCACGAAGCCGACCTGGGTCTTGGCAACCCCTTTGCTTTTCTGGCGCAAGAGGGACTTCCTACCGATGAAATCATGGTCCCAGTCGACCACCCACTCGAGGCCGGCCTCGAGGGGGCTTGTGTCCTCATCGAGGTCTTGACCCCACAACGGATAGCCCATCTCCAGGCGCAGCGTGTCGCGACTACCGAGGCCGCACGGGATGGCTCCCGCATCGAGCAGCCCCCGCAGGCAGTCGCCGGCAACAGCCTGGCTAACCATCAGCTCTCCCCCGGGCTCTCCCGTGTATCCGGTGCCCGCCACCGACAACGGCTCCCCTCCAAAGGATGCCTGGGCCACGCCGAAACGTTTCGGCTTCCAGCCCACCACAGCCTCGATCAGGTCGGGGGCTCCGGGGCCTTGAACGGCCAGCAACGCCGTGTCCTCACGCCGGGACACAATGTCGACGTCAGGCGGGGCCGCAGCCTTGAGAACACCTTCGACGTCGTCGACGTTGACACCGTTCGGCATGACGATGTAGTCCTCCTCACCAAGCCGCCACACGATTATGTCGTCGACCACTCCCCCCCGGGGCGTCAGCAGCATCGTATATTGAGCGCCCCCGGGGCCCGCTTTGCGGATGTTGTTGCAGAAAATACTCCCGAGCAATTCTGTTGCCCCCGGTCCGCTGACCTGGACCCTGCCGAGATGCGACACATCGAAGACCCCGGTGGACGAACGAACGGCCTGATGCTCGGCGAGCACACCCTCGTACTGAACCGGCATGCTCCACCCGCCGAAATCCACAAACCGGGCCCCAAGCTCTCGGTGGATGTGATCTAGCGGGGAGGCTGGCATGGGAGGTAATCGACCACTAGCCGCCCAGGTCGCCGAGATGGGTGACCTGCGGCGGGCCTGGAATCCTGGTGGGTGCCGGCAACTCCAGCGCACCGTCGTCCAGCCCGTACTTCAGCAGGAGGTGGAGATAGTCGCGCTGGTAGAACACCTTGCAGCGCACGTCGGGGTAGAGCTCGCGCAGGCGGCGGACCTTGCGATTCTTCTTAGTGACCAGCCGCTGATTCATCGTGGTGATCTCGATGTAAATACCCTCATCAGCCAAATAGAAGTCGGGAGTGAAGTACTTGGTGGGGTCATCGTTCTCGTCGAACTCTATTGGAAACGCCGTCGGCTCATACTCCCAATCGATACCGTAGAAATCGAGCAAACGCGCGAACTGTCGCTCGCTGACGTGGGCGAAATCTTCGGTCTCGGAACGGAGGGGCTGATCCGAGTCGGGTGTCTTGTTCAGTTGGCCTCCGCCGTATCGGTGGACGATCCCACCACTTCTTCCTGTTGTGTCTCGGGGAAGAGTTCGTGAATCTGGCCTTTCAGTTCGTCCTGAACGGGGCCGACCGCGATACCAAAAACACCCTGTCCGCGGCGGAACACGTCCACCACTTCTGAAGGGTTGTGAGCCGCGTAGATCGTGCTGCCGTCGGACAGCAAGGTCACGTCGGCGAGTGGAGTGTCCGTTTCGAGTTGGGCCGCGAGGATTTCGATCGCTTGACGGATCTTCTTGAGACTCATTCCGGCGTCCAGGAGGCGCTTGACGACTTTGAGCTGGATGATGTCGGCGAAGGAGTACCGACGCTGACTGCCGGATCCCTGCGCAGCCTGAACGGAAGGAGTGATGAGGTCCGTACGAGCCCAGTAGTCGAGTTGGCGGTAGGTGATGTCAACCAGCTTGCACACCTGGGGTGCCCGATAGCCTTCTTCCGACATGGTGTCCTCCTTCGGTCAATAAGCTTACACGTTCGTAATTCCGAACGTGCAACCTACCGAATCAACAAAAAGTTGTCAACAACACGTGTGGATAACTCCGGGAGAGGAGGCTCGGCTCAGGACTCGCCGGTGAAGTCCTCGGGTCGGACGGTGTCGAGAAATTCGCGGAACCTCTCGACTTCTGCGTCCTCGTCCTGGTCATCTCGGATCTCCACCCCTGCCTCTTCCAACACCTCCGGCGTGGCAAAGAGCAGGGCCTCAGTCCGTGCCGCCAGGGCAATGGCATCTGAGGGGCGGGCCGAAACCACCACCTCACCTCCGTTGACGGCCAGGACCAGATCCGCGTAGTAGATGCCCTCCCGCAGATCATTCACGACCACCCGCTCGACCTTGGCACCCAGCCCGTCGGTCAAATCCTTGAGTAGGTCATGAGTGAGGGGTCTCTGAGGTTCAACTCCCTCGAGAGCGAAGGCAATGGCGGTTGCCTCCACTGCACCAATCCAGATGGGGAGGTAACGATCGCCGCCAAGCTCGCGCAGGAGGACTATCGGCTGATTAGTCGGTAGCTCGATGCGCACTCCGACGAGTTCCAGCGGTATCCCGTAACTCACCCGGTCACCCTATCACTGGCGAATAGTTCTCTTGCGAGGACGTCGGGATCTTTGGTAAAGGCCTCGAAATCCAAGACAGCCCACAGCGACCGGACGTTACGGTAGCGACCGGCGTAGTCGAGGCCATAGCCGACTAAGAACTCCTCCCCCACTTCAAACCCTCGATATTCGAGTGGGACCTCCAGTATTCGTCGCGGAGCCTTGTCTATCAAGGTGACGGTCCTCATGGACGCAACATTGCGAGTGTGGAAGAGCTCGGTGAGGAACGAGTGCGTCAGGCCGGTGTCCACGAGGTCCTCGACCAGCAGAACGTGTCGGTCTTCAAGGGAGACACTGGTATCCATGGCGATGCGTACCCGACCCCCTTCGCCGAAACGACTGACGGCGAGAAACTCCGCCTCATGGTTGACCGTCAGCTTTCGAACCAGGTCGGCCATGAATATCAGGGCCGCGTTGAGCACGCCGACCACCACCGGAGTCTTATCCGAATAGTCCCTGGAGATCTCGGCTGCCAGCTCAGCCACCCTGGCATCGATCTCTTCGGCCGTCACCACCTCGGTGAGGATGCCGTCTATTGCCATCTGCCACCATCCTCACGCCCCCACGTTTGTAGCAAGCCGAGGCGTCTTGCGTTAACCATCAGTGTTGCATGTTCCACCGGGGCTCCTTTTCTCGATATAAGCCTAAGCCCGGGCGAACCAAACACGCTAAACCCGTATTCGAGAAGGACACCGGCATCGCGGGCCGCGTTGGTTGCTCCCATTACGACGACGTAGATGCGTCGCCCATCACGCTCCGCTGCTGAGACCAGCACCTCGCCGGCACCCCGCGTTTTCCCGGTCTTGACTCCGATGACTCCCGGCACCGTGGTTAGAAGCTCATTGGTGGATTCCCACTGCCGCCCGCGACCCGCCACCGGCTGCACTGTTACGGAGGGAGTAGCGGCCAACGCCGCGAACTCCGGGCGCCTCATTACCTCGCGGCTCAAATGAAGGAGGTCCCGCGCGGTCGTGTACTGATCCGGCGCGTCAAAGCCATGTGGGTTGGAGTAGGAAGTGTCGGCCAGTCCCAGCTCCGTCGCCCGTTCGTTCATGGCGTCAACGAACGCTTCAACATCGCCGGAGACATACTCTGCCAGCGCCACTGCGGCATCGTTCGCCGATACCACCACCAGCGCTTCGAGGAGCTCGCCCACTGTCCAGGTTTGTCCCGTGACAACGCTGATCTGTTTGAAGTTGGTTCGTTCGGCTCGGGAGCTAATGACCACCTCCTCGTCGGGACCGGTGTTTTCGATGGTCAGGAGTGCGGTCATCAGCTTGGTGGTTGAGGCCATCGGTCGAGGCTCGTCCGCATCGTGTGACGCGATTGTTAGCTGCAAACTCTCGTCGTACACGAGCCAGGACCCGGCAGATACCCTCGGCGGTGGTGGGAGTGGGTGGCGAAGGTAAACGTGAGCGCGACCGACCGGCTGGGGGAAGACCAGCCCGATCAGAAGGATGAAGACCGCCCTTTACTCCTCGAGGTAACGACCCAGCTTTGCCCGCACAATGGCCTGCTGCATTTCGCCAATTGCCTGGGCGCAGTCGGCCAAAATCTCTGCCGCCCGGTGGCGGGTATCTGGGTTGCCATGGCGTAACAGCGGAATCGTGAGCTGGTGCAACAGCTCGCTCGACCTCTCGGCCCCGAGGCGCAGCGTGCGCAGATGCCGCGGCTCCAAACCGTTGCGCAGGAGCCGGGCGGCAGTTTGGGCAACCGTCAGGTCGTCTGCACCAAAGGCCTCCTCGCCGTCGGCCGTGGTCGGCTGAATCACACCGCTATCGATCAACATGTCGAGATCGGCCGGAGCCAACCCGGCGGCCCGACTAAGTTCGTTCCGGCTCATCTCGGTGGATCCGGAAGCGAAGTAGGTTTCGGGAGGAGGGCCGCTCGGAGTGTCCACCGGCACCTCGCCTCGCTCCCAGGCATTGAGTTTGGACTTGATGACCTTCAGTGGCAGAAAATGGTCCCGTTGCTGTTGAAGTATGTAGCGGACCCGGCTGATGTCATCGGAGCTGAACTCCCGGTATCCGGACCGGCTCCGGCGTGGCTTGACCATGCCCTTCGTCTCCAGGAACCGCACTTTCGATACCGTGATTTCGGGAAACTCCGGCCGGAGAAAGTTGATTACTTCGCCGATGGTCCTGGCCTTCGCCTCAGCCATCGCCGTGAGCCAAGAATAGGTGGTATTTGCCGATGATTATCTCGTCGCCGGCCTCCAGCGTGGCTTCATCGAGCCGAGCCCCATTCACGTAGATCCCGTTGGTGGAGCCCACATCCTTGATACGCGGGTTGCTTTCCCCCACTGAGACTTCGGCGTGGCGACGCGAAACGGTCACATCGTCGAGGAAAATGTCCTGGCCCGGGCCGCGACCGATGGTTGTGGTGCCGGGCTCGAGGACCCAGGTCATGCCGGCGCGGGGGCCCCGGCCGACCACGAGGGCGAAACCAACCACTCCCGGCACATGGGCAGGTCGATTCAGCGCCGGTTGATGCTCTGGATCGACCGGCACGAAAGTAACGGTCGGATGTTGATCGACCGCCGGATCCTTGTTTTCACCCTCCACTTACGACCATCGTAGTTGTCGGCAGCGACCTATTCGGTGCCTATTCGGTCAGCGTGCGGTAAGCGGCTCCGTCGATAAGTCCGCTGCGGTCTGCGTCGGGGGCGGGCTGTAGTAGAAAGAACCACCCTGCTCCGTAAGGGTCGATGTTGACGAGATCGGGACTGTCGGCAAGCGCCTCGTTGATTTCAACGATCGTCCCGGAAATCGGGGCGTAGATCTCAGATACCGACTTGGTCGACTCGACCTCGGCCACCGTTGATCCCACCTCGACCATCCGTCCCGGCTCCGGCAAATCCACGTAAACCACGTCACCAAGGGCATCCTGGGCGAAGTCGGTGATGCCGATCCTGAGTCGGCCGTCTTCCAGCTCGGCAATCCATTCGTGCTCGGCGGTGTAGTGCAGTTCGTCTGGAATGTTCATCACTCATTCTCCGGTTCTGGCGCCAATCTAGCCCTCAGGTCGCGCCCGTACTCCAGCATCACGTAGTAATAGAGGAACAGGCCGGCCACTCCCACTGCGAACGCCGATCCTTCGAGCCACGCCCAGTCGTAGCCCTCTGCCCAGTAGAACCAGGTGACGGCGCTGTAGACCATGGCGGTTGCCAGCTTTCCGATGCGGCGCACGTCGATGCGTCCCCCGCCGCGTCCGAGAACCACCAGGGCGGCCACTCCGACCAGCGCCTCCCGGATGATGATCAGAACTGCGAACCATGCCACCAGCACGTTGGCGACCCACCCGAAGATCACGGCCACCGCTATCGCGATGCGGTCGGCCAGCGGATCGAGCAGTTTTCCTAGTTCGGAAACCTGGTCGAGACGGCGAGCCAGGTAGCCGTCTATCCAATCGGTAGAAGCAATGACAAACAGAACCCAGCCGGCTAACGCCGGATCGTCTTTGCCGAACAAGACATAGAGAAACAAGGGGATCAAGGCCAGCCGCGCCGTCGAGATCAGGTTGGGGATGGTCAGCACGGGGTGAGCGTAGCTGCCGCTAGGGCACCGTCCGGGTGTCGGGCTCGCCCATAGGGAAGGCCCGGGGGGTTAACCCCGGGCCTCCCTCTCGAAACGACGTCTTTAATCGACCTCGTACGCATTCACCAGGTGCCATGGCGCCCGATTCCCTGGACGGACCAGGGCCAGGGTGAGGCCGCCGATGAGCAGGAGAACGAGTCCGGCGATGCCGAAGTCTGCCGCCTCGAGACCGGTTGACGGGAGCTGAGGAGCGAACCCGAAGTCGGCGATCAGTGAGCTCTGCCCATCAACCACCGTGATCGTGTACTTGCCGGCTGTCGTGAGCCCCGTGTTGTCGGGGGCGGTGCCGGTGTTAACAGTTACCTCGTAGGTTCCGGCAGTAAGGGCCGCGAATAGGTACTTGCCGGACGCGTTCGACACCAGAGTCGAGGACTCATTGGTATCCATGTTGGTGAGCGTCACAGAGACACCGGCCAGGAGACCCTCGCCGGAGTCGAGAACCTGATTCAAGTTCGAGTCCATCCACACTGTGTCGCCGATGACGGCACTGGCGAGCACCTCAGCAATGGTGAACCCAAAATCGGCGTCGACGAAGTCTTCGCCCTCCGCCAGAGCGACGGTAACACCCGCCGGAGTGGTTAGATCGCTGCCGGCCGGGCCGGTAGCGGCATCAACCGCCACGTCATAGCTGCCGGGCTCGAGTCCCGGAAAGACGTACGAACCGTCGGCGCCGGTGGTGGCGACGAGAGGGCTCGCACTTCCCGGACTGGTCAGCAGCACTGTGACCCCTTCAATTCCGGACTCTGTGCCGTCCTGTATGCCGTTGGCGTTGGTGTCGAACCAGACCGTGTCGCCTATCGATCCAGGGGTCGGTGCGATCGGGTTGAAGCGGGCGCACACGGCGACAATCGAATTGACGTTGTCCCCAATGGCGGCGTGGACCACGCGCATCGTGACTGCCTCGCCCGTGACCGACGCCGAGCTGTTGAAGATCAGCCAGTTCTGGTCTCCGGGAAGATCGGGGCTGACCCAACTCTGGAAGACTGAGTTGCCCTCAGCATCGAGCAGTTGGAGGTACCACTGTTCGTTGATCTGATCCGACTGATCCACGGCCTTGGCGTCGTGGTCGTCGAAAGACACCATCGTCAGCGAGTAGTCCCCCGCCGGGATAGGCGTCACCAACGGCACCGTCGCCTCACCAGGACTGAACCCGGAGTTGGGGTTGAGGAGCAGAGCGCGAGGGCTGACCGAGTTGGTGTCGCTGCAAAAATTGTTATCGGCAAGTGCCGCCGGAGCAGTAACCAGGGCCGTCAAGGCCAACGTTACGATCAGCAGGCTGAGCCGACGAAAGGTTCCCATTTCGTTCTCCGTTTATTGGTTAGCAATCGCGTCCAGTGACGCATAATCAAGTTATCTCACTCTGCGCGGTTGTCAAACGCTTAAGGTGGTCAGAGCCATTCGCGGCTGGTCTCCCTTCTGGCTAGCGTCCCGAGTCAGGATTAAGCGAGGATTTGTGGCCGGCGCTGGCGACCCAATTAACGACTTGGCCCGGGTCATCTTGATCACCCTGGCTGCGGTGAGTGGTCTCGTATTGGCACTTCTGGCCGTCTTCAACTCGACGGGTGGCGGGTCGGAGTCGACACTTATCAACGGATCGGCAGCTACCACCGTCTCTGTCGCCGGCGAGACAGCGAGCACCGGCTCGACCGCCCCGGTGACGAGCACGACTGTGTCAGGCTCTGCAATCGAGGGTTCTGTCGATGGCGAAACGGCTCCGGAAACTACCCCGCCGAAGACTGCGGCCCCCGAACCCACCCCGGAGGTAGTGGAGCCGGTTGCTACGACATCGTCTGTCCCTTCGTCCACCTCCCCTCCGGCGACGACGACCAGCACGACGAGACCAACAACCACCACCACCACGACTCGCCCCTCCACGACCACGACCTCTACCACAACCCCACCGCCGACTACGACCACGTTTCCACCAACGACGACCACGACCTCTACCACAACCCCACCGCC
>Ga0255057_10001832_pt1 | contig 11658 bp, 7 predicted proteins | sample Cases_109_6_MG_FD_189022 | JGI IMG/M metagenome (GOLD analysis project Ga0255057, IMG submission 189022) | Seawater microbial communities from Amundsen Gulf, Northwest Territories, Canada - Cases_109_6 | ecosystem: Environmental > Aquatic > Marine > Gulf | place: Canada: Northwest Territories... | reverse complement strand
GAACGCCCAACCCTCAGCATCCGGCGATTCTCGACCACTCCCTTGACCGCGCGGCCCGGGGTCCGGGCTAGCCGGACGGCCAAACGCAGGCCTCCCGTCAGCACGACCGCCATGGCCAGTACTGCACGAGCCCTGATCCGGGACGTCAGACCGGTCCCACCTTCGGGTTCAACCCGCCCGCGGCCCACATTCGACCGCACCGTATCCCCACCAGGAGTCGCCGTCATCTGCTCACCGAAACGGGCCACACGGTCAAGCTCGGCCTGATCAACAGAGGTTCCCTTGGCATGAGCCTCAAGTCGAAGGGCGTTCTGGGCGCCACGTGTGACACGGCCGGCAAAAGAGTCGATCCCCTTGAACGCAGCGCGGACACGGATGACGCGAACACCGCTCGCTGTCACCTCCGGCTCCGGTGCGACGCCCGGCCCATGCAAGGCGATCACGGTGACCTCATGCCCAGCATCGACGAGCGATTGGGCTTCCTTGGCGACGCGTGCATCGAACTTGAACGAGTTCTTCACGAACATGCAGATCTTCACGCGAGCCTGTTTCTTGCTCAATCGGGGATGCAGACAACCGCTGACGGAGGCTAGACGGAAACTCTGCATGTCAGGACGAATCCAGGCATGACCTCACCCCACGCTCTGTGCACAGTCGAATTACCGAGTTCACTAGCCTTTTGTGCCGTCTACGGAGATCCCGAGGCATCCCTTCGAGGCCCAGAGCGTCCACGATCCGGATCTGGCAAACAGAACTAGACCTCAACTCGTTGGCGAAGACGCCCGATGTCCCTGATGTGCTCGTCTGTGTCAAATGCGCTCGAGTGATCGTCTTCGAACTCGAAGGCTGGATTCACCGCGAAGAGAGCGGCAATTGCCCAACCCTCGTCGTCGCCTGGCCTCCGCCGGAAGTGGAAGGCGAAGAGGCCGCCCACGACGCCGTCTAACCGGCTCTGATGACGAACAGACCCGTTGGCTACGGGCAGCTGACTTGGTCCGGGGTCGGAGCCAACATCCAATGCTCTGGGCTGAAGGTCCTCTGATCTTGGGTAAAAGTGACGGCTAGGCCGAAATCGGCAACGCACGGCACCTTCCCCTGCTCGTAAAGAATTTTGAATTGCTCCACAGTGAAGCGAGCGGAGTGGTCGGCCACCAGAATGCCATCGTCTAGCGGTTCGAGATGCCCCACCAAACTCGCTGCAGTCTCGATCGTGATCCGATTGGAGATCCCGAGGGCGACTTGATCATCGACGGCCTCCCTCGAATGCCCCAGGTTCAGCGACACCGCCCACACCAGGAGAAGCAGAGCCGGCCATGCCACCCAGGCCCGGATGGAGATCGCACGATTGACCAGCCATGCGATCGAGGGGAGCAGGAGAGCTGTGGCAATGTACAGGTAGCGGTCCTGGTCGAACGAGAAGGAAGTGGTCGGAAGATCTACGCCACGCACGGCGACCATCCCATAGAAGACTCCGGCACCGACAAGCGTGGGGATGTTCACGATCGACGCCGGATCCCGCTCCCACCAGGACCACGCCCCTCCCGCCGCCGCCGCAATCAGCACCAACACCCCGACAGGCGTCCACGCGAGACCCACCAAGTCCCCACCGGCGGTCGTCAAGCCGTTCCACGCGAACTCGAGGTACCGTCCGGATTCACCCAGTCGAACGGGGACACCGGGCGGCTCGTAGAACGCCCGCCAAATGGCGAACACTGCAATCACGGCCCCGAGATGGACGCCCGCAAGAGCCAGGCGTCTTCTAAGTGCGTACGCGACTGCGACGACCGTCGCCGCCACAAGGCCGACATTGCTGAAGCTGATGGCAGCGAGCGTCGCCCCCAGTGTGACCGAAACCATGGCTCGCTCGCGTCGATGCTCCAATCTGACTATCGCAAGGAGCACAATGAAGATCGCGGCGAGCGGCGCGACGAAATTTACCAACCAGCCGTAGGTGATTACTGAGGCGGCGTTTCCCATGATGAGGAAGAGGCCCGAAGTAGCAAGGGCGACGTTGGGACGAAGCCAGCGGGCGAGAAGCTCGAACATCAGTACTCCGGCCAGAACATGGAGCACCATCGTTGGGAGAGCGTATGGCCAATAGACATGCATTCCGAAGATCCAGTCCAAGGGAAGCCAAAGCGCCATCAATCCGGCCGGCATCGCACCGCCATACGGGGAGCCTCCTTGAGCCGAGAAGAAGAAGCGGATCAGATTCTTCTCTCCGCCAGCATTGAGCAGGTCGCGGCGAAAAGTCCAAAAAGCCCACTCGTCATAACGGAAATACGTCTGCGCGGCGTACCAAACACCGAGCGCTAAAACAACGACTCCAACCGCAACGACTGCTCGACGGCCTCCCCTGGTCGTCGATAGGTCCAGCAGCCAGACATGCGGCCTCATGACTTGATCAGACTTCGACGTGGGGCTCGAATCCGCGTTCAGCATGGGCAGCGGCATGACGGGACACCCTAATACCGGTACGAGAAGACGGTCCGGGGATTGCGCGTAGATGGAGAGTCAACAGCAGAACCGTCGGATCAATCACCCAAGGCCGACCGACACGACCACAGGGCGATGAGCAGAGCCGAACGATGGCCCGGTGCGGCGGTTGCTGGAACCCAGGTCGGGTGTGTGCAGCACGTGGTCTATCGGTATTGACAGCACTCCCCATCCCACGGGCCACGACGCCTGGATACCGCCACCGTACATGGAGTCCACAAGTCCTCCACGCCATCGCACCGTCCGATAGGCAGCAGACCATGGCGTCGCGTTGAGGTCGCCGACGAGAACTACGGGCGACTCCCGCTCCGCCACCCACTCAGCCGCCTCGCGGAGAATTCGATCGCGCCTCTCGGCCCGCGACCCGGTCGTCGGCGACGGTGGGTGAACTCCGAGTATCTCGATGGTCGTTCCATCAACGATCACCGACAGAGCGGCTACCTCGCGATGGATATCAACTTCGAGAGCCGTAGGAGCGATGTCGGTCGATGCCAGCACGGTGACACCGGCAAGTTGGCCGCGCGGTACGACTGTGATGATCGCGAGCGGAACCTCGGTATGCCGGATCGCCTCTTCCCACTCGAAGCTCGACTCGAACAGGAAGACAACATCGGGATCCTCCTCAATCAAATAGGCGGCAACCTCCAGCCGGTTCGGATTGGACACGCCGACGTTGAACGAGACGATCTCGATCTGCTCTGCAGTTGGTGCCGGCACAGGGTGCGAGCCGACGTAGAGAGGCATCACACCAGCCACCGCGACCAATCCGCCAAATACTGCCGCCATTCCGGCGTCGCGATCCGCAACCCAAGCAAGGGCTCCCCCGACCAGCAATACGACCCCAAGCTGAAGTCGATAGTTGGCCATGAGATCAAAGATCCACCAGACGCGGCCGAGAAACCCAAGGCCGAAGGCGAGAAGGCCAACGCCAACGGCGACCCGAAGGGCACCGGCCAGGAGGCCGGTGCTGTGGGAAGTCTCGGGCGACGGCTCCCGGGTCAGCTGCGGCCCCCCGCTCGTTGCAGGATGCTGCGGTAGAACCCCACGACCGCGTCGGCGTCGGATCGCCTGATCCTCTCGCCGGTGCCGTGGAACCGCTTGAAATCGTCAGCAGTCACAACAAGAGGCACAAACCGCAGCACCTGATCTGCGATCGAGACAAAGTGCCTCGAGTCGGTCGCCCCGGTGAGTATCCAGGGAGCCACCGCGCCGACTTCGAAGTGCTCCCGCACGACATCGGCTACCAGGTCGAATTCCGCCGAGTCGGGATCGGCCAGTGGTGGAGGATCGGCCGAGAACGACGACTCGGAAACCGAAACCTCGACCTCGGAGCCGACAACGCCCCGTACGTGATCCAACACGTCCCCAACCGTGTCACCCGGCATGACCCTGAAGTTGATAAGGGCCGTAGCCTCCTGCGGGAGCACATTCGGTTTTACGCCTCCCCACACCATCGTCGCCGCACCGGTAGTGCGAATGAGCGCGTTCGTCATCGGCTGGGCGGACATCCGCCGCTCGATGAGCGCACCGAAGAGATCTGGTCTCTTCATCGGCATGGATTTCGGTCCCGGCGTCAGATCTGCGAGCACACTGAAGAAGCCTCGTTGGGCATCGAGGCGGGCCGGCATTGGTTGATCCTCGATTGCCTTGACGGCGGCAGCCACGATACCGATCGCGGTCGATCCCGGTGGAGCAGACGAGTGACCGCCCAGCCCGCGCCCGGTCAGCTCAACGTTGACATACCCCTTCTCGCCGATCCCGATCAGCGCCACCGGAACGTCGACTCCGGGGAAGAAATCAACCGCGACCGCACCACCCTCGTCGAGTACCAACGAGCAATGGACCCCGCGATCCTGTAGCAAAGCGGCGATGGCAGCGGCTCCGGTTCCGCCGGTCTCCTCGTCGTGTCCGCAGACGATGAACACGGTCGGACGAGGCTCGAAGCCCTCCCCGAGGAGGCTTTCGACCGCCTCGAAGATGCCAACGAGCGAACCCTTGTCATCGAGAGAACCGCGACCGTACAGATAGTGCTCGGTCTGCTCGCCGCTGAATGGAGGCTCCTCCCATTCCCCTTCCGTGCCCGGCTCGACCGGCACTACATCCTGATGAGCCATCAAGACGACGGGCTTAAGCGAGTCGTCGGTTCCGCTCCAGGTGTAGAGCAGCGAGTGATCCGCCACCAGCTCCCGATCGAGTCGCTCGTGGGTTAGTGGATAGGTATGGATCAGAAAATCGCGAAACTCGGCGAAGCGGTCGAAGTCAACCCGATCGGCGTCCTCATAGGAGACCGTAGGAATCTGGACGGCCTCGGCCAGATGGGCCAGAAAGGCCCGACCCAGGGCATCCGGCGACGCCGCGGGTGTAGGTGTCGCCGAGACCGACCCATCCTCATCCGAACCGGCCCAGCGACGTCGGAGCGCCACTGCTGCAGCAGCACCGATCCCAGCACCTGCGATAAGACCGACCTTCTTGCGGGACGTCATACCGGGGATGCTACGGGAACCGAACCCGGTCCGAACTCCAGATGATTGACTGGGTCATATGACGACACCGAGTCTCGGGGGTCGCCCGAGGGGCAAGGATGCGACCGCGGCTAGGCCACTCCACCGTGGCCCGAACGAAACTCAAGGACTGAGGAATCTCGATCGGTCGGGACCAGACCATGGCCCAAGGCCGCAGCAAGTGTCAGAGAAGCCACAACGAGCAGCCCCGGGACGGTCAGCCACGGTTGGTGCCGGATCGGCAGCGGCGACAGAACAAGGTCAACTCGCCGTCGCCAGACCATGCCGCCCGGCAGCGAACCCCTTACGTCCACTCACCCCGAACGCACCCAGCGACTCTTGCCTCAACGAGCCGGCTGTGCTGTAGGAGAAGCGGAAGCTCCGGCGCGGTGTCACGACCGAAATACTAGAAATGAATCAGTGCGATCGGCACAGGCCCGACCACCGCCGGGCACACATCACGTCCGGTAGATTGAGATCCGGTAATCGCTATTCGATTCGGCAACGGTCGCAACGAATTCCAGTCCAAGCTCACTGAAGTTGGTCACCCGCCCGTTAGACAGCACATAGTCCACGCCGAGAGCGCCCAACTGCCGATCGTCTACGAGTAACTCGTACTCCTCAATGACCGGGATCTCGCAGCAAAAGACCGTGCCAAACACCGGCTGGAAAACGTAGACACGGTTCCCGTACCCTTCAAAATAGTCCCGGATCACAACATCGGCATCTAGAGCCGGACGGATGAGCCTTCCCCAGCGCTCCTTATAAGTGAGCGGGTAGCTGGACCAGGCGCCATCTGCCGTATCGAGTCCGTTGTAGAGAGCCACGGCCGGATCGAGGCCTACCGACACAACAGTGCCACCGCCGTCCGCTTCAACGATGCCACGTACCCTCGAGAACGTATCAGGTGCATAGAACTCGTTGATCGTAAGTTGGGCAAGCGGTGGATGACTGAAATCCGCTACCTGCCAGAGAGCGAGGCCTTGGACCAGAAACACGATGGAGACTGCCGCGGTCGCCGCTCGTCGCGGCATCCTCGTAACAAGCGAGTACGCCGCAGCAGCCGCTGCCAGGTACGCGATGCCGGGTACGAGCCAGACAAAACGATCTAGCTGTACCGCGGGGTAGTCACCGAGGATTGGTCGAACCACCCGTTCGTCCACCACCGGCCAGACAGCTCCCGCAAGCATCACGGCAACAATGCCGATCATCGCCTGGACGAGCGTCCTGACTGCTGAGCCATTGGGCCTCTTGAGGAAAATCACGGATCCGAGGGCTGCGATCGCCACGAGAAAGACAACCGGGGTAAAGACCGTGGAAGCGTGATCAGAGTGCTTCTCGATGACCTCGAGCAACGAGCGCCCCATCGAGAACACCTCAGTAGAGAGAGCGACCGGACTTCCGACAGCGAAATCCAACCGGTTCGACGCCGGCCCCGTGAATAGAGAGAGGACAAGCCGCCATTCCGTCATGAGGAGAACTGCGAGATAGAGCGCGGCGCTATAACCGACCGATCGGGGTACCCGCTTCACAATGCGGCCTATCACGACATAGCCGGCGAGCAGCACCACGTACGGAATCGTCGCCTGGGCCATGCCGAGAACAGGGAAGCCTCCAACAATCAAGTAGTCCCACCGATTCGGTACTCGGTGAAGCCGGATCAACGCGGACAGCAACAGGGGGACCCCCGCCACTGAGGCGAAAGCTGGGTGATAGAAGGGCAAGATGGCGAACAGCGAAGGGACGACAAGAAGGATGAGTTTCTCCGACCCAAGTCCGGTTACCCGGAGAAGACGTCTCATCCCGTAGTACGCGATCGAGCGGTAGAGCACCTCAGCAAGAACGAGTCCGACGAGTAGTGGGGAGACGACCGCGATGATCGTCCCAATGCTGAATTCGCTCCCGACGAAACCTCGCGGCAAACCCCCCAACGTGAAATCCAGTGTCGAAGACGGTGACCCAAACAGGTCTGCGAGCGACATCCTCGAATACACCGCCTGCAGATGATCGAAGTGGTCATGCACCCGAACTACGGAGTCCATCCCGCTGTGGTACTTGACCACCAGGTAGATGACCACCAGTACCGGATACCGACCGAAACGATCAATCAAGCGAGGCGCACCCACTCGAAGACGGTCCATCGCTACCGGTACCGACGACGAATGCGAAGGAGATCGATCAGTGCTCGAAACCCGTGTCGCAACCGCAGTTTCGACCCGGGCACTTCCTTCCATTCGGCGAGTGGGTACTCCACCAGCATCTGGCCCGGCTCGAGGCCGTCGGCGGCGGCCAAACGAGTGAACCGAGCCAGCAGTTCGACATCGAAGATCCAGCGCGACAAGAACGGCTCCTCGAAGAGCGCCGTCACCGCAGGACTAGCTCTGAAGCACTTGGCGCCGCATTGGGTGTCGTAGACGGGGAGCCGCAACACCAAGGAGACCAAGGTGGCAAAGATTCGTCCGGCATAGTGGCGACCCAATCTGCGATCGATCCGACGTCCAAGCAGCCGAACCCGCGAACCCAGCACTCCCAGTAGCTGGGGATGGGAGTCGAGCAGGGCGACCATCGCAGGGACCTCATCGAGGCCGGTGGAAAGGTCGGCGTCGAGATAGCCGATAACGTCGAGGGCCTCTTTGGTTGCGTGAAGGACACCCTGTCGTACTGCTTCTGCTTTTCCGGAGTTGTGATCGAGGGTCAGAACTCGAAATCGAGCTGGATCCTGGGCAGACAAGCGATCCAGCACTGCTGCTGTCCCATCCGTGCTGCCGTCGTCGACAAATAGAAAGTCGATCGAAATCCGATCGAACGAGAGGAACGCATCCACATCAAGGCGCTCGGCCTCGTTGAAGCAGGGGATAACCAGCGTCACTGTCATCCATCGACCTCGCGCCGCAGGACGGCGATGAGGCTGACCCCACGTCGGTACCCCCGTCCTGGTGCGTCAATTGCACCAAGAATTCGCCGACGCTCCCCCCCGAAGATGCGACGCAACACGGCGTTCGCCGGTCGCATCGGCATGCTGAGGTCGGAGCCTTCTTCGCCGCCAGCGTGACCTCTGCGCTTGCTCACAGCTCGAACTGCACGAACTATCGGATAGAGACGGCTGTTGTAGTGCGAGACCAGACGCTCGGTGACTGGGAGGCCATCCCACACGGATCGAAGCAGCTCGGGGTCGTAGCGGCGGTAGTGACCGTGGCTCACGTCGTGTTCGGTCCACAAACGCATATCGGCCGGAACCGTGATGAAGATGTGTCCCCCGGGACGGAGCGTATCGACCAAGTCGGTCAGCAGCCCCCGGTCGTCCTCGACATGCTCGAGCACGTCCATGAGCAGGTACGTGTCCGCACGACCGGCTAGATCCCCCAGCCCCGCAGGGGCGATGCCATGGAGAAACTGCACGTCGGAGAAGCGCCGGCGAGCGTGGTCGACGGCAACCTCAGATGGATCTATTCCGGCACACTCGTACCGGTCCGTCAGGGCTGCAATGTTCGCTCCCGTGCCGCAGCCAACGTCGACCACCAGCTTGGAATCGGGCGGCATGACCCGTCCGAGGACAGCCCGCATGATGTCGCGACGGGCCGAGAACCACCAGTGCGACTGCTCTATCTCGGCATTGAGATCAAAGAGGGCTGGATCCACGGTCGTCCTCCGATCTCACCATTTGAGTCGGTTCGGCATCAACTCAGCCTAGAAGCGAAGCCGTAGTCTCAGTCTGGGTAGGACCGGAAGAAACCGTTCACCCGCGCAGACTGGCCGGTCAGATACTCCTGGCTGACAAAGACAAAATTGTCGGTATCCCCGCTGTGGGCACCGATCCTGGCTGACCGCAGTGGTGGGTCGAGCAGGACACTCACCCTGAAGTAGCGATCAGACACAGCGGCGGCTGCGAATGTGGTCTGCCAGAGAGTGCTCCAGGTCTGAATGACGAGGCGCGGGACGGGCACCACCGCACCCTCGAACGCCGGCACACCCACGCAGGGGAAGTAGGGCGCCAACGCCGGACTGACCAGAATCGTCAAGTCGTCCTCGACTGCCGCCACCTGGCTCACTGCCGAAACAGACAGACCCAGGGGATCGGAGGATGCCACCCATGCATCGCCCGCTCCGACCGTGCCGTCGCTCAACAGCGTTCGCACTCGATCGGCGCCCGGTGGCGGGTCGAACATGACCATCTGCCAATCCAGGAAGTACCCATCCAATTCACTGGCTCGCTCGATGCCCAGATCAACCACCACGTCGCCGTTCGCAGCTCCCCACTGAACTCCGACCGCATTGGCCGATGCCGACTCCTCGTAGGATCCCATAACCATCAGAACCACCATGCTCTCGACCGGCTCGACCACATACCAACCGGTGCGATGACTCCCTGTATTGGCGTCGGGCGCGGTGTCAGTTGACTCGACCAAACTCCCATACCGACCCATCCCCGGCACCGGACTGCTGCGATTGATACCGGTCCTCGGGTAGCCGACCGGCGAGAAAGACCCACCGCCAACAAAGCCGACACGCTCGGCAGCGGCGTCAGCCTCAGGGGATTCCACCTTGGATGCGGCGAGAGCATGTAACGAGCCGGCGTCGGGAACCCGCACTTCGTCACCGAGGCCGCAACCGGCAGCACCGAACAGCGTCTCGACGTTCTGGCGACCGAAGGTCCAACCGTCGGTCCGAATTGAATCAGATACCAAGGTCGATCCGGTTACGAGGATCACCAGACCGACAGCGGCCACGGCAAAGGTCTCCTGCGGGGCCCATCCCCATTCATCGCTCCACCGGTCGACGATCATCGCCGCCGCAAGGCCCACAATCAACACAATCAACACAATCCAGAACACTGCGCCGGCAGCCCACTGATTGGTTCGCAGGTCAAAGACGGCCCAATCCAGCGAGTCGGACCACGACCAGATCATGAGCGTTCCAAGCCCGAGCATGGCCAGGACCGCTTGACGTGGTCGGAGACGGCGCAACCCAAGAGCATTAACCAGCGCTGCCAATCCCAACAAACCTCCGAAGTGCCACGGCCATTTGCTCGGCGTCAGCGACAGCAGCGCAAGAGCGACGATCACCGACCAGGCCATCAAGGCCAGGGCCCGGTCGTGCGCCCGGTGGCCGATCAAAACGACGCCCACACCGAAGAAGATCAACGCGACCGAACTACGCCGCATCGGCGTCGAGTACGGGGTGTCGTTGAGAAAGCCGTAGCGAACGGGTTCGTCGAGGATCGACAGGCTATGGGCATCCGACTGGTAAGCGTCAATCGACTCGAGCTTGGTGCTCACGTTGGAGTCGAAGAAGAACAACAGCGACACCAGCGCACCAAGCGCTAGGAGCGAAGCAACAGCGACATGGCCCGATTCGACACCCTCACGACTCCAATTCCACAGGGACCGCCACGAGACCAGGGCCGGGGCGGCAACGATGATCCCCGCAGGATGGGCAGACATCGCCAGAGCGAGGACGGCGATCCACCACATGATCACCCGGCCCCGTTCGCCGCGATCGAACCGGATCGCCAAAGCCACCGAGGCAACCAGCAGCGCAGCGATCACCGGCTCGGCGCGCAGGGTGATCCCCCAGGCGCCGAAACCAACCAGGAAGCCCCCAGCCATCACCCACACTGCGCCACCGTTCTTCGCGATTCCCAACGATCGCCCAACGGATCTCAAGCCGAGCCAGGTGACGATCCCGACCAGGAAAGCTGGGACCCGCATCACCAGCGGTGAGTCACCGAGTAATAACCAGAACTGTTGTAGCCACTCCAGCCAGTAGCCGAACGGCATCGGCGCCGAATTCGCCGTAAAGAGGCCAGCGATGTCACCGTGATCCGGATAGGACCCCACACGAGCGGCTATCCAGCCATCGTCGATATTGAGAGGAATCAGAAGTATCCACGCTGCCAAGACCACTAGAACCGTGATGTTCGGCGCGTCCGCTGCCCGTCGGAGTCGAGCGCGCAGAGACGATCTTGCTTCCTCCGGACCAGAAACAGGCTCCGAGCCAAGGATGAGGATCTCGCGCAGGACAACGCCGAGTGACAGGACCGCAATGCTGAACAACAGCAGCTGCGCTGGTGAAGGCGTTGACCCCAACTCCCGGGTGCGAACGGTTACCCCCGACGACGCGCTCGATGCAGCCGGCCCGGCAAAGGCAGCCTCAGCGAATCTCGGGCCCTCACCTCGGGCTGTGACCCGGTCCTCGCCCACAGCCGCCAGCCACACTCCTTCTTGGTAATGGACATCAGCCACGCACCCCGACACAGGCTCGGCCGACACGCGGAGAATCTCGTCCAGACCCACCATCACCGTCACGACACCCTCCGACACGGTGATGCGTAACGAATCACCCAAGTCGGGAAAGAGCATCGCCGAACGGCTTTCCCCGTCGGCCGATCTCCACAGCCCTAAATGCATTGAACTGAAACTCGAAGCAGGACCAGGAACCTCGCAGGGAAGCGTGACCCGCAACTCGTCCGGTACCGATCTCGCCAACGCCAACGAGGAAACAGCAGGGTTCGGCAAATCGCCCTCCACCGACGCATCTCTTACCGGTCGATACTCGAAGGTGAACTCCGACTGCTCGACCGGGGCAAAGACGTACCCAACAGCGGCAGACATCCCAAGAAGGGCTACCACCACCAGCGCTCGCAATCTCAGCAAGGGCATTC
>Ga0255057_10001829_pt1 | contig 11677 bp, 23 predicted proteins | sample Cases_109_6_MG_FD_189022 | JGI IMG/M metagenome (GOLD analysis project Ga0255057, IMG submission 189022) | Seawater microbial communities from Amundsen Gulf, Northwest Territories, Canada - Cases_109_6 | ecosystem: Environmental > Aquatic > Marine > Gulf | place: Canada: Northwest Territories... | reverse complement strand
GTCCGTTTTGCCCTAATTGATCGAGACACTCTATCCGTCGAGTGCAGAGCTTACCATCGCTATGAACGCCCAAATGATAAGTAGAATAAGAACCAAGTACTTCAATTCGTGTGCCAGCATTCGAAGAAACCAAATAGTCTTGTACTTGTTCACATTGATGCCGTGCAATTGAGCGAGTGGATTTACGGTACGAACAAGAACAGTATGTAGAAATGTCGTTCGGCTAGATTTTCGATTTCGCACCGATTCAGCTGCGACCTAACTAGTTGCTAACAGGCAAAAGTGTCGCATAACGTGCCTATATCTGGCCAATTCCGGTCGTTACTCCCACTTATTCGCTTTTTTCTCGAAATCTTTACTTACAACTGGTACCACGCAAAATCGTTGACCGGTGGGCGCTTCCAACACACACCAACTCTTGATGTCCGCGACCCGCTTCGCTCCCAATGCTTCGAGCCGTTTGACCTCGGCCTCGATATCGTCGGACTCGATGTCGATGTGCACGCGACTGTCATGATCGACGGTCTGTATCTCGACATAGTTTTCGTCTTCAGGCATTTGCAGATCTACGTACGGGCTTTGTTCAAGATTCGCTTTGTGATTTGCCGGTGCGCCGAACGCATTTGCCCAGAAGTCTGCGGCAACGTCGAGGTCATCTGTCTTGCAGTCGATTATTACTCCGGCGAGTCTGCTTCTGTGCATTAGCTAGTCTCCATTCTGCAATTGTTCACTAAAATGATACGAGGTGATTGTGAACCCCTGGTTGAAGTAGAACTTGTGGGCTTGCCCACGCTGCGTGCCAGAATCGAGGTGGTATGCACGGCAGTCTGCCTCTCTGGCTTTCTCGCGTAGCCAATCGAGCAACTGTTTTCCGTACCCTTTCGAGCGCGCACTCGCGGATGTCACCAGGTCGTCGACGTACAAATTCTTGCCGAGAAAGAGGTTGGTGTAAATGCGATACCCGGCTACAGCGACAACACCTTCCGTGTCTTCAATATACGCCAAACGGAACCCTTCCGATTCCATATGTCGTATGGTTTGCAGAAAATCGTCGCTGGTCAGATTCGTGCGCAACTCTGACATGACGGCAAAGCACTTTTGTATATCTGCATCGGTTTTGGCATCTCTCGGCACGTTCACCCCTCTTTGACCGGGCGGGTCATATAGACACAATTATCGGGTATCTCGTCACCGACGGGACGTTCATGCTCTTCGAAACCCAAACTGGTATAGCAGGCCACGGCCGCGTGATTGTCGTGGTAGACATATAGGGAAAACTCCTCGAGCGGAAATGTCTCCCGCCCCCTGTCCATCAATAAGGCGACAAGCCGTTTGCCGAGACCTTGGCGACGATGGTCTGGAGCCACGACGAGTCGTGCGAGATTGATGCGGCCATGGCGCTCGTAGAATTGCCCGAAAGCGAGCATGTCTCCTGACGGGCCAAGCAGGCTGTAGGTATCCATCTCCCGCCAACGCACATCTTCCTGAAACGATTCCGGCGTCAATGGGTAACGAAAATTCGGGCCACCCCAGATATCAACGCTTCGCTCAGTCGGAAACCACGTCATCAGGTGATTGATATCCGATTCGGTTGCAATACTCAGTTTCATGTCGATATTGTAAGCATAAACAAAAAGACCCGATGCATAACTGCTCAGTTACACATCGGGTCTTGTCGTATTTGACTACCTGCTGCCGCACAGGCTGCAGGGCAACGCGCAGGACTCGCCTATACAGGCGTTACGTTCTCCGCCTGAGGTCCCTTCTCGCCCTCAGTCACGTCCATTGAGACTTTCTGGCCCTCATGCAAGGTTTTGCGACCGTCAGCGTTGATAGCGCTGTAATGAACAAAAACATCTTTACCGTCTTCACGTTCGATGAATCCGAATCCCTTCTCATCATTGAACCACTTAACGGTGCCTTCTACTTGCTCTGACATATTTCTCGTACTCTTTGCGTGCCAAATTTCTTGGCGTTTTAGATACCGGTACAAATCCGGCGGTTGACACTCAAGCCCTGACAAATAAAAAGTCAGCGCATTGCGCTGACGCTGTTCGGCAGGATGTAGATGGCCGTATGTTACGCCAGCGACGGGATAGGTCAAAATTTCTGCCCCATCGAATTTAGCTTTAGCGTTATGAATGACGTTGAATTGATTGAAACTGCCTAGTTTTCAGTGGTTCCGGGCGCACTCCGTCAGCTTGCACGGCTCTGCAAATAGGTGAGCCAGGGCGCAAAATAGCGCGATTCCCATCCACCGGAAACACCCTGAAAGTCATTCTCGGGAACGTCCAGATGCACGAGATCGATACGTCCGTCATCGTCCTCGGGCGAGAATGAAATAATAAGTGTGGAGTCCGCATCGTCGTCGGCGAAATTTACGGACCGCCATGACTGCACGATCAACATCGGTTTGACGACCTGCAGTGTCGTGCCCTTCAGTAGCCCGCCAAATGCTTCGAACGGTGAGCCGGCCTCTTCGCTGATTTTTGCAGGCGCGCCTGTGAAAGCTGCGTGCGTATCGGCATCCATGTACATGTCATAGAGTTCGGCCGGAGGCGCCGGCAAAACCACTGTCTTATAAATTGTGCTGCGCATCCTGCCCCCCAAACGCTGCGACTTGTCGATCTATGTATAGCTCATTGGCCGCCTTTTTTCCTGACTTCGCCCCATCGCATGGCCAGGAGACTTCAAGCGGTTGATAACATTGAATTTCCTTTCTCCGTTTAGTCTAATGCAAATTCCCAGAAACTCCACATCAGCCGCCTTTTTGCTCGGCAAAGTATCGTTCGAAGGCGCTGTGTCGAGTATCCGCGGAGATATCGATGATTTCTGCTGCGACATTCATCATTTCCATTTCATCGACGTCCCTGTTGCCATCTGCCGCAATAACTTGCAAGAGCATGACCGCAATATCTTCTTTTTCCTGCAGCGTCAGCACGTGACTGAGTTCTTTCAAAAGGCTGGATAGATCCGGGTTATCAGCAAGGTCGCCCATTGCCCGGTTGAGCAACGCCAGCGACTCGCCACTGTGCAAATGAAAATGCTCGCTGACCAGCTGCAGCATTTTCTGCGTTTCCTTTTCGGAGATATTGCCGTCACCTTTCGCAACGAAGACGAGAAGCGCCGCGACGAGAAACTGTGAGTCATACGTCTCCGGGCCACTGGTGGTCTCTATGACGAGCGTTGAGCCCTCAAATCTGGGTTCTACAGGATCTTCAATCAATGTGCTTCTCCCAAAGCATGCGTGTCGTCACTACTTGACCGAATACTTTTTCTTCATGAATTTGACAGAGCCGTCGATCAGCGCTTTGAGCTTTTTCCGATCGACGTCTTCCAGCGATTTAATGTACAAACAGGATTTTCCGGTCTTGTATTTACCGAGCTGCAACATGAGCCTATCGAAATTCGAGAACCCCGGCATGATGTACAGCGTCAGATTCTTGCTGCGGGGCGAAAAACCGACAATGTGCCAGCTGCCTTCGCGGCCACTCGCGTATTTATAGTCGTAGGTCCCGAAGCCGACGATGCTCGTGCCCCACATTCTGGCCCTTTTACCGGTCGCCTCTCGCATCATTTTTGAGACCACTCGGCAGTCCGCACGCATATTCTTGTCCGCTACCGAATTCAGAAAATCCGATACGCTTTGTGTGGTCGGTTTGGTCTTGAGCTCTGCCATCGCTGTCTCAAAGTCTAGCGCGTGCCAAAAAGTCGATCGCCGGCGTCGCCAAGCCCAGGAATGATGTATTTTCGCTCATCCAGATGGTCATCGACACTGGCCGTGTATATCTTAACGTCAGGGTGCTCCTCCTCCACTGCCGCAAGCCCTTCGGGACAGGTAACGATGCATACGACGACAATCGTCGCAGCCCCCTGTTCCTTCAGGAAATCGATAGTGGCCGCGGTGGAACCCCCGGTCGCAAGCATCGGATCAATCACAATGCAGGTTGCCCCATCAGTTTCGGTCGGTAACTTGTGGTAGTAGGAGATCGCTTTTTTCGTCTCCGCGTCCCGATACATGCCGACAAAGCCAACTCGGGCCGTGGGTACTAAGCCGAGTATTCCCTCGAGCATGCCAACCCCGGCGCGCAGTATTGGAACAACAACAAGCTCATTCGCTATTTTGTGGCCAGCCGCCTCGGCCAGCGGTGTCTGCACGGTAACCTGCTTGACCTCAATCTCCTTCAACGCCTCGTAACACAGAAACATCGTAATCTCGGTCGCCAGTTCGCGAAACTTCTTGTATCCCGTATCCTCGTCGCGAATCAATGCCAATTTGTGCTGAACGCATGGGTGATTTACTTGTTCATGCATCGAGTCTTGCCCCTTCACTGAGCCGGCGCCTGGCCCACAGGATGAACTAATCGGTACATAAGTGCCAGACTGATTAAGACCAGGAACGGCGCTGTAAAAAGGCCTGGAAAATAGCCGCCGGTGTTTACCGCAAGAATAATGTGACCATTTCCATTGGCGAATTCGAGGAGTGACCAACCCCAAATCCAGGCCGTTGCGGTCACTGCCGCAGTCTGCACACGGCGGAAGTAGGTCCAGAAAATGAATGCCACAAACAGCGAATTGGTGACAGCGAAACCCAGCGCGAGATTGCTACTGATGAAGCCAACAACGTAGCGGGCAAATGCGAGGACGTCATACAACCGAAAATAATATTCCTCTGTCGAATGCGCAGCCTGCGTAATTGCGAGGCCGAGGAAAAGACGTCTACTTGTCAGACCAAATCGCAAATTCGTTTCCGTTGGGATCTGTAAAGTGAAAGCGCCGGCCGCCCGGGAAGGAAAATATGTCGCGGCTGATAGTGCCGCCGAGTTCGGCAACACGCTCAGTGGCTGCCGCAAGGTCTTCCTTGTAAAAGACGATCAATGGGCTGCCGTTTTCGGCCGCAACGGCAACATCCGCCCGCCGAAATCCGCCGGCAAGGCGCCCGTCGTGGAAACTACAGTAGTCGGGGCCGTAGTCTACGAATTTCCAACCGAACAACTCTGTAAAAAACGCCTGCGATTTGGCAGGGTCTTTTGCTGGAATCTCGACGTAGTCGATCGTGTTTTCGGGTGTCATATGGGTACTCCGTTACCGGGATCAGGCGAGTTGGCCCTTTAGTCGCAGGAGCGGCCTATCCGCGTCAATTTCCACCTGGCCGAACTCTCCGGTTATCTCGTAACGCCCTTCGCCGATTCGCCTTAAGCCGTCGATCGCGCCCAATTTCAGTCCGGCTGCGATATCGGCGACGGATCGCCTGCTTGCTGTGGCGGCATCGGTTGTAATGCCCGAGCAGTAGGGAAATTCCAGGATCGCCGGACGAATACATGCTTTCTCCGCGGGCCGGGGTTTTTCATAGAAAGCGTGATCGTCGCAAAGATAGAGGTCGAGATCGATTAGGAGTGATTCGGAATCGGTATCCCAGGACAACACGAACGACCTTGTCAGATCGACCGCCTTGAATTCACGCAATTCCTTCCAATCGGTTAAATCGTCTGTCATCTCGATTTTCCTGCAGCCCGGATCAGATTACGGGATCGGCACTCACTTCCGTCTTCACCGAGTTGGCGATAAAACATTGCTCGTGCGATTGACTGTGCATATTTTTTAATTGCTCCGTTGTGGGCTGTTCATCACCCGAGAACACTACCTTCGGACGCAAGATGACTCTCGTCATCGCAAACTTGCCCTGGTCATTCCTTGCCATATGGCCGATCGCGCAATCTGTATAACTATCAACAATATAGCCTTTTTTTACGGCGATCGAGAGAAAGAAAAGCATGTGGCAACTCGACAATGAGGCGACGAACGCCTCCTCTGGATCAACGTTTTCAGCAACCGACTTCGGAAGTGGCACAATGTGCGGCGAGGCGGAAGCCGGCACGCTGACGCCACCGTCAAACTCCCAGACATGGCCGCGACTGTAGTTATCGTCGAGAAATCCCTCGCCGCCGCGCTGCCATTTTACTGTTGCTGTGTATTTCGACATGTCAGTCACATGAGCTTATTGATTACGACCGAGCAACTGCTACGCGAGCCTCGATCCATTATTTGCCGGTTTGTCCGGCACGGCAAGCACGACACTGGCGTCATCCTGAACAAATCCGGTAACAAGGCACTCGGACATGAACGGTCCTATTTTCTTGGCCGGGAAATTGACGACGCCGATGATTTGCTTGCCAACAAGATCCTCAACGCTATACAAGTCCGTGATTTGTGCGGACGATTTCCTCATGCCGATCTCATCGCCGAAATCGATGGTCAGTTTGTATGCCGGTTTGATCGCCTCGGGAAATGCCTCTGCTGACGCGATTGTGCCAATGCGCAGCTCAACTTTTTCAAAATCCTGCCAGCTAATTTCGTTCATGCAGTGATCTTGCCTTTCACGATTAAAGATCGATCCTGAATATTGGCAGGAATCGCCCCGGAATGCTGCCGGACTCACGCTGGCCGTCTGATTCGCCTCCCGCTGCTTCGTAAAACGATCTGGCGTTTGGGTCACCCTGAATGATCATTCGCCGGATGCCGAGCTCGGCAGCTCTGGCTTTCGCGTGCTCGATCAGCGTTCGCCCGATGCCACGCCCTATCAATTCCGGCTCCACGAACAACGCTCCGATTTCCGCATCGACAGGCCCCAGGAGTCCAAGCGCGTAAAAGCCGGCAATTCGAGCTTCGGTCTCGCAAACATAAAACTCGTAGTTATCCGAGTCGATCTGCGAATCGGAATACGTCAGCTCGTCCCGACATGCCGTCATGAACTCCTCGGAGTATCCCCAATGCGCTTTCGAACGCAGCGCAAGTGCTGATATTGCGGCCGCTTCACCAGGTGCTGCCGCCCTGACTGTCGATTCGCCAGTCAACTCCTTTCGATCTCCTTCAGGCCGAGCAAGATCGCCGCGACGACGAGCAAGGCGCCAGATATCTGGTTCATATGACGCCCGACATGGTGCCGATATCGCGATTGTATCCAATCCGCAAAACCGCCATAAATCATTAAGAAACAACCATCTATGACGATGTACGTCGCCCCGAGGACCGCGAACTGCTCAAAGGTGGCCCCGGCTGGATTCAGGAACTGGGGGAATAATGCCGCGAAGAAAATGACGGCTTTAGGGTTCGCAGCGGATGTCACGAAGCCCTGCCAATACAATGACCGACGCGAGCGCACTTGGTTCGAAACGGCAACCGAAGGATCGAAACGTTTTCTGAACAACGTCACACCCATGTATATCAAATAGGACACTCCCGCCCATTTTATTACTACGAAAAATGCCTGCGAGGAATAGATGAACGTGGCCACGCCGAGCGAAGCGACCGTCATTTGTACGAAGTTTGCCGACAGGTCACCGGCTGCCGTAGCAAGGGATCGACGGAAGCCGTTGCCGAGGCTGTTCGACAACATCAATAAATGACTGGGGCCCGGGGTGCTCATTAGAATCAAGACCGTGGTCACATACGCCAGCCACAGTTCTGTAGTCATTGAAATGTCTGTCTCATGCAAACACCGTATGAACCCAAACACCGATGTAGTGCGATATGACGACGACTGCAATTGCAATCCCCAGGTGCTCGAACACGACCGGTAAAACCGCATTTTGTTGTGATCTGGCCAGGAACCAGCTCAAGAACCCGATGATGATCAGACCCCAGCAGATGGATACGATGACAGCCGTCTGTAAAGGAAGCCACATCACTGGCACGGCAAACGTAAGTGCGACAATAAACTTCGTGAAAAACGTAGAGAAAGTCGCCGACCAGATGTGTTCGCTCGTGGAATCCGGGTCTGCTTCCTGCGCCACATGGATACCGAGCGCATCCGACATGGCGTCGGCGACAGCGATCACCAATATGCCGCCAAGAACCGCGACAACGGACTCCGTTCCAGCATACAAACCGGCGATCAGCCCAACCGTTGTGATTACGCCGGACGTTGCGCCGAAAAATATGCCGGTTCGCGCACCTTTGTTCTTGAGCAGCCTTTTCAAGCGGATAACTCCATTGCCCGTGACTTTTTCCAACGATAGAGAAGCCACCCGTAGATGACAATGTTAGTAAGTATAACGACGCCCGCAATCGCCAACTGCACACCTCGTGTCAGCCCTGCCGGGTAGATGATCGGAACGAAATAATGCTCAATAAAGCTTTCCGCATATCCGGACTCGCCGGCAGATCGCCGCAAGTCGCTCTCCCAGGTGGTCAATGGACAGATTCGGCCGCTAATCTCAACGAACGCACCCCAGACTGCGGCAGGGATGTGCAAATACATGACCCGGGGAAAACGTAGAACCAGCAGACCGCCGAAAATAACAAAGAGGATGAATCCCAGGTGAAGAGCCAGGATGAGATCGGCTGCTAATCGAGAAAACATGTCTAGACCTTACTTGGTTTCTTTTGCCTCGCGTCTGCGTGCTCGACCATATGCATGATCACGTCTGCGCCAGTCTTCAATAACAGGAATATCAATAGTGCTATTACGGACTCACTCCCGAGGGACGCCGCCAAACCGATCAAGAGGTGCATCGGCACGATGCGTGCATAGGGAAAGAACATCATCGTGCCGATGTTCGGCACTCTTTGACTGTCTCTTTCCTTATTGAATCGATAGGAATAATGGTGATTGAGAATGTACCCGACGACGCAGGCGATGATCCCGATACTCGATAGACTGATTTCGCCAGAATTGTTGCTCAGGATGAAGGCGAGATAGGCGGCATGAAACGTCCCATAGTGCGCCGCGAAAAATAGGGCGACATGCTTCTTGGTCTCGGCAGTAGGCTCGGGTCGCCTCTTGTTAATAGAAAAATTTTCGGTCGAGAACTCCTTCAGGTCCATGATGCGGTGGTAATTGAAGTAACCGATGACAACGCTCTGGACCCAATACACCAGCATGACATCGACTACGCGCCATCCTTCGAAAAACGCCCAGGCGATCGTCAGGAAATTGGAGAGAAGCAGCGGTACGACGGACCGGTCCGATTGAAACTGATTACTGATTGTCATCGCGCGTCCGACACGAAGAATTGGAGCTCCTCGTCGTCATCCGAAATCTGGATCATGCGCTCAAAGGTCAGGCCTACCTTCTCCAAGAGCTTGATCGAACTACGGTTTTCGGGTGTGACGATCGCTACAATTCGGTCCAGTCCGAGTGTATTTTGCGCATGCTCTAAAACGGCTTCGGCCGATTCCCTCGCATAGCCTTTTGACCAGTATTGCTCCAGGAACGCGTATCCGATATCGGCGTCGTCCAGGTTTTCCCTGCGCACCAGGCCGCACATTCCAATAGGTTCGCCCGTTTCCTTCAACTCCACCATGTTCAGGCCATAGCCGAATTGCTCATAGCTATCCATGGGGCCGTTCAGGAGATACTGGTTCGCTTCCTCAACTGTGCGAACGCCCTTGTCACCGATGAATTCGATAAACGACGGTTCATTCAATAAGCGGACAATGAATTCTGCATCATCAGGAGAGAAATATCGGAGTGTCAGGCGTTTCGTTTCAAGTACACGCATGCAAGCAAACCCGGCTGCTATCGAGATTTCCCAACGACGAATTTTTGCCACGCTTCGGTTGCGATAACAACAACGATGATTGCAGCGGTATTCGTAAGCCCGATCAGTAATGCCGACATGAAGAAACCGCCGCTGTCGGAACCGATTGATCCGCTCGTACTCGAGTAGCGATATAGTGTGTAAACGATCTCGGCCCCAATACTGCCGCCCAGTCCGGCTGCGATGATAGCAATTACTCTATCGCGCATGCGTGCGCCACGAAAAACGTAAACAATGATGGCAATTGTCGTGGCGGACACAAACATGGCTACCGATTTATCAAACACTGCAAAGATCGCGAGCGCAGCGCCCCCCAACATCGTCACAAGTATTCTGCTGTCCATTTCTTTATCTTAGCCCGAACCGTCCATCCGTTGCTGCATACGGCCGGTGTTGATAGTACTTGGGATAAGAGTCCAGGCGGATGTGCAGCCACGCGACACCCAGACCGGAAGTACTTATCCACAGGTATTGATCATTCAGCGCTTCTTGTACTGCCCGTCCCGTCTCGCACCAGAGGTGTTGGACTTGCGTCCTCGGCGCATCGCGAACGAAAGCCGCCAAATGCGCGCAGGCAGGCAGCGGTTCGGACGGCGTGGGGGCGATCAGATATGCGTCGCCGCCGAGACTATGGAACGAGACGATGTCATCTTCACCCCGGAAATGCGATTTGAATGACTCCGGGTCCGGACTGAGACTGGCTAGCGTCGGGCTTCCGAGCAGTACAAACTCTGCTTCCGACTCGACGTTCGCATTACAAATTGGCGGATGCTCCCAAAAGAAAGCCTCGAAAGCTGCGTCGGCAAGCAGCTCCGTATACCAGCGCCCAAAATCCTCATCTTTCTCCAACAATTCAAGGTAGGAGTGGAAGGATACCGAGTCCTCGCCGTCGTATATCTGAATTCGCCGGCCGTTTGGAATTTCTTCGGTCTTTGCAGTCCACACAGTAAGCTCGACTACTGGCGCGAATGCTTCGCCAGAAATATGGCCAATACTTTTGCATAGCGCGGCGATGTTCCGATCGTGTTATGACCTGTATTGGCGATTTCTTCCACGGTTATCTGAGACGCCGGGAACGCCTCGGCCAGCGCATCCGAGTGTCGCCTCAGAATTACCTCGTCATTTTCAGCTGTAACCACCAGCACAGGCGCTTCTATGTCAGCGACACGCCCGGCAGAATCAAACTTGTCCTTAAGCAATAATGACACTGGCAGTATCGGCATCGCTCTCTTTGCAATATTTTCGATGCTGTCGTACGGCGTAACCAGTATGAGCCTGTCGATCTCCCTCTGTGTTGCCAGATAAGTGGCAACCCCGCTACCCAGGCTGCGGCCGATGATGGAGATATCCGTGTAGCGCGATCCTATCTGGTCGAATACGGCCAGAGCATCCCTGTAAAGGCCGAGTTCGGTGGGTGCACCCGTACTACCGCCATATCCGCGGTAGTTGACCAGGTACACATTGTGTTGCGGGAAGATATTCCTGAACTCGGGAATATTGCCGGATACGTCCTCGGCGTTGCCGCCGAAGTAAATAATGGCACTAGGTCCGTCGGCATGTGCCAGGCGCCAGATTTTTAGTGTTTCACCGTCGCTCTCGAGCCGTATGTCTGCCACTTCCGGCATATGCGCTTCGGCTGTCGGGTAGTAAATGGCGTTCCGCTGCGATACGTAAATATAGAGGCAGAACCCTGCGTAGATCAGTACCGCAATTGAAATTACCGTCATGGCAGCCTGCCTCATTCACCACCTTCCGGCCCGTAAAAGACCACCCATGCCGCAAAATCGTCGCTGAAGTCCTCGAAGCGGTGCGTGTCTCCTGCCGGCACAAACAGCGCTTCGCCGGGCTCGAACGGCTCTCGTTTATCACCGTGAACGAAATATCCGCTCCCGGACTGCACGACATAGATCTCGTCCTGGTCATGCGGCTTCTGTGGATCCGATCCCTCAGGCTTGTAAAAACCGAGTTCGAGCGTCCCGTGCGTCAGCAACACGCCATAAATGGACCGCTCCGACTCAGCCGTTATACGCAGCGCACTTTCGACAGTAAATCTTTCGGTCATGTCTATGCTCCTCGTTTTTTCGCCCGAATGTAGACTTGCTGCATCTCGTTTTTCTCACAAACGACCATCATCG
>Ga0255057_10001828_pt1 | contig 11695 bp, 8 predicted proteins | sample Cases_109_6_MG_FD_189022 | JGI IMG/M metagenome (GOLD analysis project Ga0255057, IMG submission 189022) | Seawater microbial communities from Amundsen Gulf, Northwest Territories, Canada - Cases_109_6 | ecosystem: Environmental > Aquatic > Marine > Gulf | place: Canada: Northwest Territories... | reverse complement strand
CGAATAAAGTCGAGCGCCCGCACCTTGGTCTCGGGGTCGAACGCGTCGTAGTCCTCCTTGGCCGTCCCCCGCCATTCACGACCGGGCTCCCCCTTCTTGCCTTCGATGTAACCGACGTAGCCCTTGGGTATGAACGTGTTGTCGAGCTTGTACGGGTCCGGGACGAGCATGTGCTCCTGGAGACCGAGAGTGGCGTTCGCGGCCTCACCCATCTCGTTGTAGAGGCTGAAGACCTGGTTGTAGACGCCGAACAAGGTCTCGTCGAAGCCCTGGTTGTGGGCGTAGGCCTGCTCGATGTCACCCAGGTGCAGCTTGCCGTACATGGCGGTCGCGTAGCCGGCTCCGGAGAGCACCTCGGCGATCGTGACCTCTTCCGCCCTCATGCCGGAGTATTCGATCGGGAAACCGATCACAGACATGCCGGAGCGGACGGCATGGCGGCCTGTAAGAACGGCTGCGCGACTCGGTGTGCAGCCCACCTCGGTGTACATCCGGGTGAACAGAATCCCCTCTTCGGCCATCCGATTCAGTGACGGCGTCTCGAAGCCGCGGATCTTGCTGATGGCGGGAATCCCGACGTCGCCAAAGGACGTGTCGTCCCACATGACGTGGATGATGTTGGGCGGTGTGCCGTACTTGGCGCGCAGCGCGGCGAGCTTGGCGTCGAGCATTTCATCCTCGACGGCCCAGCGCTGTCCGTTCTGAGCCTCCAGAATGTAGTACTCGGCGTCGTGGACGATCTTCGAGCCCTGTGCCCAGACGGGGCCCGAAAAGCTGCTGCCGAGAACGATCAGCAGGACAGTGGCAAACAACCTGGTCGTACTCATAGTCTCTCCTTTCGACTTTCGATGCTTCTCTTCGAGGTGAAGGGCCTGATACTGGCGGCCGTCTCCTTCTGAAATATGCGTTCGCCCGGAACCCGTCAACGCTCGTTGTCGTCACGGATCCCATCTTCCACCAGATGGCGAGCCGTGCTTTCATTTGGGTGATCCGAGAATTCGTGGAGCCGTACTATACAATCTTTTGCGCCAGGGTCAAGAATCGGCCGAACTGATCCCTCGAGTGTGCTCGGTCAGGCCATGCTCAGCCCAGGCGGGTCTCGGGCCGGCCTGGGCAAGGGCGCTTCAAACAGGAGACCTAGAAATGCCTCGATTTCTCATCGAAATCCGCCACAGTGATGAATATGAAGGCTGCGTCAAGGCGTTGGATGCCATCGTCAACTACGGTTCGCACCTGGTCACCAACGCCGAGTTTGGCTGCGAGGACGGGGAGCATGCCGGCTGGCTGATCGTTGATGTGGATACCCGCGGCGAGGCCCTGCAGATGGTGCCTCCGCAAATGCGTGCCGGGGCCCGGATTGTCCAGTTGAGGAAATGGACTCGAGACGAGATCGAGTCGATGACGAAGGAACTGGAGGCTTGATTCGGAGTGGGCCGCAGCGGTCACCTCGGGCATCCATGTGAGCGTGGTCACGGTCGAAGAGATCTACTTCGGCCTGTCGTGGCGTCCCAATGAAAGGGTCGGCGGGTGGCTCGAGCGTTTCCTGGCGGAGCGGTGCGCAGTGCTTCCCATAAGCAAAGCTATCGCGCAAAGAGCCGGAGAGCTCCGCGGCAGCCTCCGTGCTAAATCCCTTCGCTGGGTAGAAACGCCCTGTCTTGCGATCCACTACGCCTTTGGTTTCAGCCAGCAGGCCAGGGCCGGTAAGAGAACTATGGCGCCGAGCATGTTCACCAGGAACATAAAGGTAAGCAGGATTCCCATGTCGGCCTGGAATTTGAGCGGCGAAAAGATCCAGGTGGCCACGCCGGCCGCCAGGGTGATGCCGGTGAAAACGACCCCGTTGCCGGTGACGTTCAGGGTTTTGCGATAGGCCTCCTGGGTCGGCAGCCCCTCGGCGAGATAGCTCCTGAAGCGGCTGTAGATGTAGATCCCGTAGTCGACGCCGATGCCCACGCCGAGGGCGACGACCGGTAGGGTGGAGACCTTGAGGCCGATCTCGAGCAGGGCCATCAGCGCATAGGCGAGGATCGACACCAGGGCGAGCGGGACCACGATGCACAGAGTGGCCCGCAGCGACCGGAAGGTGATCAGGCAGAGAAGAATGATCGCCGCAAAGACCCACATCAGCATCGGGAATTGGGCCGTGGACACCGTCTCGTTGGTAGCGGCCATGACGCCGACGTTGCCGGAGGCGAGACGAAACTGCGCCTCTTCGGATCCGTGCTCGGCCTCGTATTTCTTGACCTCTGACACGATGCGGTCGATGGTTTCGGCCTTGTGATCGGTCGTGTAGATGTAGATCGGCATCACACTGCATTCCGCATTCAGCAGACCGGTGCTGGTGTCGATATAGGTCACCGCCTGCGCCATCGTGGACGGGTTCCGCGGCAGCTCACGCCACTTCAGGCTGCCCTCGTTCCAGCCGGCGTTGATCATCTTGGCGACACCGCCGATACCCAAAACCGATTGCACGCCAGGGACGTTTCGCATGTGCCACTCGAAGCGGTCGATGTTGGTCATGATCCCGTGCTCGGTGCAGGCCTCGGGTGCCGCTTCCACGATCACCGCAATGACGTCCACCCCGATGGAGAAGTGCTTGGTAATCACCTCGGTGTCGATGTTGTATTGGGAGTCTGCGCGTAGCTCGGGCACCCCTCGGTGAAGATCGCCTATCCTGATCTGGGTCGCCTTCCAGCCGCCTATTGCGAACAGCAGCCCGGAGGCGACGATGATGATCGCCGCGTTCCGCGGGGTGGCCACCTTGGAGAACGTGTTCCACACGTGAGCGTACTTCTCGGCTCTCTTGCGGAGCTTCTCCAGGTACGCCTCATCGAGATGCACGTATGAGAGCAGAACCGGCACCAGCACCAGATTGGTGAGGATGATCGCGGCGATACCAAGACTGGCGATGATTGCCATCTCCTGGATCATCCGGATCTTGATCAGCATGATAGTGATGAAGCCGATGGTGTCGCTCAAGAGCGCGATGCCGCCCGGCACCAGCAGCCGCCGGAAACTGGCCCGCGCCGCGATCATGCTGTCGGCACCATCGAACACCTCTGCGCGGTAGGCGCTCACCATCTGCACACCGTGGCTGACCGCAATGGCGAAGATCAGGAATGGCACCAGGATCGACATCGGATCGATCCCAAAGCCGAGCAGGGTGACCAACCCCAGCTGCCACACAACTGCGATCAGCGAGCACCCGAGCACGATGAGAGTGAGCTTGATGTTCTGCGAGTAGACGTAGACAAAAACCGCTGTGATGACGAACGCGATCAGGAAGAAGAGCACCACTCGCGAGGCGCCGGCGGCGATGTCGCCGATGACCTTGGCGAAACCGATGATGTGATAGTCGAAGTCGACGCCGATATCGTGGTTGCTGTACTTGGACCGAATCCCCTCCAACTGGTCGGCGGCGCCAATGTAGTCGAGGCGCTCACCGGTGTTTGGGTTGACCTCGAGGAGCGCCGCCACCACGATCGCCGCCGAGAAGTCGTTGGCCACCAGCCGTCCCATATAGGCCGACTTGAGGATGTTTTCGCGGACCTTGGCCAGCCCCTCGGGTGTGGGCTCGAAGTCGTCCGGGATGACGTTGCCGCCCGAGATGCCGTCTTCTACCACCTCGGTGAAACGGACGTTGGGCGTAAAAAGCGACATCACCCGCGTTCGGTCGATCCCGGGGATGAAAAACACATCGTCGGTGAGCGCCTGCAGGACCTCGAAGAACTTGGGGGTGAATATGTCCCCATCGCGAGCCCGGACGGCTATGACCACACGGTTGGCCCCTCCAAACTCGTCGCGGTACTGGAGGTAGGTCTGCATGTACTCGTGCTCGAGCGGTAGCAATTTCGCGAAGCCCGCGTCGATGCGCAAGTGGGCGGCCTGGTAGGCCATGAACAGTGTCATCAGAATGAAGAAGGCCACCACCAGGCGGCGGTTTCCGAAGATCAGGTTTTCGAGCCAGGTCCTCATCGCGCTACGCTTCCTTTCCCCTTAGTCCGAGGCGGAGGTCAGCTCACTGACGGGCAGGGTCCTTACCCCGAAGCCGCCCACGAGGAGCAGCGAGTCGTCCGATGCCTCGACCACCGCCGAGATGCCGCGACGGTTGGACTGCTGGTGCACCCCGAAACTGTTGCCGCCGTCGTCCGAGACCAGCACGACCCCACCGAGGCCGGTGATGATGATGGTGCCGTCTCCGAGACGGATGCCGTCGGTGAGCATCGCCACGGTGCCGGTCTCCACCTCGATCCAACTTTGACCGGCGTCCTGCGAGCGGAAGAGATGCCCGCGCAGGCCAAAGATCAGCAGGTTCTCGCCTTCCAGGGGGAGGGTTCCGAAGAACGAGCCCTCGTAGGGTAAGGACAGCTCGGTCCAGGTCTCACCACCATCGTCGGAGCGGTAGGCCATGCCGGCCTCGGCGGCCATGTAGAGAGCTCCGTCGGTCGCCCTGGCCAGGTGGTTGAGGTGGAAGTCGTCGTCGCTGATGGGCTGATAGGTCCAGATGTCGCCGCCGTCCGAGGTCACGTAGAAGCTGCCGTAGGCGCCGATGGCGAAGCCGTGCTCGGCATCGGCGAACCAGACGTCGAGGAGCGGGCTCTCCTCCTCCGGCGCCCAGTGGACCCGCTCCCAGGTGGCTCCTCCGTCGGTGGTGCGGAGAATCACCGAGTCGTGACCCACGGCCCAGCCGAGGTCGCGGTCGTGGAAGAAGACACCGGTGAGAGCCGCCCTGGTGGGTACTTCGACCTGTTGCCAGGACTCTCCGCGGTCCGTGGAGATCAGGATGTGACCGCGGGCGCCCACCGCTACCAGCGCGCCGTCCGCGGCGGCGGCGTCCAGCTTCAGCGAGCGCGTGGCCAACGGTGCCTTGACGGCGTACTCGGGTGCCACCTCATCCTGGGCCGGCGCTACCTGCGCGCCGGCGATGATGACCAAGAGCAGGGTGACCGTGAACAGTCTCCACCGGTTCCTGAGTTGGCGAGCTCGGCAGGCTGAGATTTCCACTGGGTTCCCTCCCATCTACGGTTCCCCGGGTGTTACGTCATGGGGTGGCCGGGTTGCGCCCCACCCGACCACCCTCCAGAGTCAAGGCGCTAGCGCTTGCCCGCCCGCCTCAGGGCCGCCGGCGTGTAGTCCTCCATCGTGCGCTCGATGTTGAAGGTGTAGGGCGGGTTCTGGCTGTTGAGGCCGATCGCCAGATAGCGGCCCGCTTGCAGGTCGGTGTGGACCTCGAGCGAGGTCCAGATGCAGGGCACGTTGTAGTAGTTGATGGCGTGCGCCTCGGAGACCCGCCACAGTTGGTCGCGCTTGTCGTAGGCATCGACGGCCAGAATCTGCCAGCTGTCTTCGTCCAGGTAGAAAGTGCGCCGCTTGTAGATGTGGCGGGCACCCTGCTTGAGGGTCGCGTCCGCCACCCACACCCGGTGGAGCTCGTAACGTGGGAGATCCTGGTTGATGTGGAGAGGAGTCAGGATGTCCTTGTTCGTCACCGATGGATCCTGCAGCTTGTAGGAGTTGTAGGGAACGTAGATCTCCTTCCTACCCACCAGCTCCCACTCGTAGCGGTCGACGGCGCCGTTGTACATGTCGAATTGATCCGAGGTCCGCATCGCGTCGGAGGCGGTGCCGGGGTTGTCGTAGGCGACATTTGGAGCCCGCCGGACGCGCCGCTGACCCGGGTTGTAGAGCCAGGCCTGGCGGAGCTCCTTGACCTGGTTCATGGACTCGCGGACCAGCAGGATGCCGCCGGCGAGACGGGCCGGAGCCATCACTCTCTGCTTGAAGAACAGGATCGTGTTGTTGAGATCGGCCTCGGTCTTGCCCGCCATGCTGTAGAGCATGAAGAACTCGTCATGGAACTGGACCAGGGTGTACTTGCCGCCCCTGGTGGGGGCCGCCTGACCGATGTCACGCGAGGCGCTGTCGCTACGGTAGCGCAGCAGATGATTCCAGATCACTTCGACACCGACCTTGGGAATGGGGAAGGGGATGCCGTTGATGGCACCCTCGACGCCGTAGCCGTTCTCCACCAGATGGGCGGTGCCGGCAATCTCCTTGGTCTTATCGTAGATCCGCTGTGGAAAAGCCGCGCTCCGCCGGGTCGGGTAGATGTTCATTTTGTAGGTTTCCGGATAGGTCTCGAAGAGCGCTTTCTGACCCACCGTCAGCTTGTCGGCGTACTGATCCACGTTGGCCGCGGTGATGGTGAAGAGGACCGCGTCGTCCGCAAACGGATCGACGTAGTGGGTCCCGGGCTCCCAGGCTGCCGGTGGGCTGGTGATGCCCCCCTCCCAGGCCGGGATCGTCCCTTCGGCATTGGCGCCCATCACTCCCCCCAGGGGGGTGAGCGTGGTCCCCAATTTGGCGATTTCATCCGCTGACAGCTGGGCCCACACGCTCGCTGTCGAACCGACGGCAAGCATCAGTGCGCAGCCGAGGATGATCATCGAGTTGTTACGCATCGTTGTTTCTCCCTTCCCCTAGAACGAGTACTTGACAAAACCGCCAAGGAAATCGCGGTCGTTGATGAGGTTATGGCGGCCTGCACCGCTGAAAATGGTGTAGCTCAGGTCGAGCTGCCACGAGTTCTGGAAATCGGCCAGCACACCAATGGTGAAGGCTTTGCGGCCATCGATAAAGGCGCCACCCGGACCCGGCGTGACGCCATCGACGTCGTGCTGCCAGCCAAAGCGGGGCGACAGGCTCCAGGCCCCGATGACGTTGTTGTAGGTCAGCCGGCCGACCAGCCGATAGCCCCAGGAGAAGTCGTCCGCAAAGTGCTCCGGGCGCTCGAAGTCCTTGCCCGGGTGGGCGGCGCCGGGGTTGTTGGTCGACATGAACGGGTTGCCGCTGGTGTAGGTGCCCGGGCCCTCGAATCGCAGCTCCTCCTTGTCGGGCATATCGAAGACCTTGTTGAAGCCCATCTCGAGCAGCAGCACTCCCTGGTTGGCACCGATGAAGTTGGCAAAAATCTTGGTCAGGGTGAATTGGGTCTGGGAAGAATCGAGCAGCCGGAAGCCGAGTATCTCCTCGGAGAAACCGGCTCCGCCGGGCACCACCTGGTTCATGGCGGCAAACGCCGGATTGATCGGTGACAGCGCGGCGAACAGCAGCTCGACATCGTCCGCCTGATAGGGCGCGTCCTGCCGATACGAGACCTCACCCTGGAAGGCGATGCCCGAGGTGCCAAGCTGGGCGTTCCAGCTCAGCCCATAGAGCTTGATGTCTTCGGGGTAGGCGGTGAACCACCTGGCCGTCTGGGCGAAGGCGTCGATGAAGGCGGCCTGCCCGGCCTGGGCGGCCACCGCGTCCACCATTGGATTGGCACCCGGTGGCACGCCAAAGGTAGCGTAAATCACCCCGGCAGCTGACTGAGCCGCCGCTTGACCCTGACCGGCGCCCTGCTGGGATCCGGATATGCCATTGATGGTGGGAAGCCGGCTGTGGATGTTCATGTAGTAGAACCCAAACTCGGTGCCGCCCCAATTGGGCAAAAACCAGCGCAACGCCAGGCCGTACTGACCGCCGTCCTCGGCCTCCTGGGTGTCGCCGCGGGGAACGCCCATGAACGGATGGTCGACCGGTGGTTGGATAAAGAAGGGCGACTCGCCGGTGTCGGGAAAGCTGGCGAAGGCCAGGAAGACAGTCTCGCCACCGCGGCCGACAAAGTCGTTGGTGGAGAAGTAGGTGCCGGGCGGGTCGATGACCGTCTCTTCCCACTCGTATTGATAGAAACCCTCGAGCGACAGATTCGATGAGAGGTCGGCCGACCCCCACACCATGCCGTGGGGCCGAAAGGCCTCGCGGAGCTCGGCACCGGGCACCCGCAGAGCCGACACATCGACCGAGTTGATGACGCTGAGACCCCCCTGGATAAAGGTGCTCTCACCCCAATTCAGCACCTGCCTGCCGGCGCGGATCTCACCCCCGCCCTTGCCGAGCGGGAATTGCCACCAGCCATAGGCGTCGAGCAGCTCGGCGCGGCTGCCGGCCCAATCCAGCGCCTCATCGGTGAGCTGGGTGCGCTCGCAACAGTCGTTCTCGAGCTCATAGTCGTAGAAGGCGCTGCCGCGGATGAAGAAACCGGCGGTGTACTTCTTCCACCCGAGGTACCCAAATCCGAGATCGACTGTGATCTTGCCGGTGTTGCTGGTGAGCGATCCATCGTCGAAATTGAGGTTGCCGTCGTCGCCGTTGACCGACCACGCGGTACCACCTTCGAATGGGCTGATGATGCTCTTGTCTCGATCGTCCATACGATAGCGCACGCCCCACGACAGCGTGGTGTCCAGATTGAGCCGGAACTTGCCGGTCGAGGACGACAGGTCGATCCCTTCGACCGGCGCCACAAAGATCACCGTCAGAGCTGCCGCGAGGACAATCCGGCCCAGGTCTCGGCCTCGCGGAAACAGCCTCCTGGCTTCTGGCTTTCTACTCATCTCCTCCCTCCTATCGTCGGTCTTGATGGGGCCCGAAAAACTTACGGGCGGGACCGCTCACCGAGACACACGCTCGGTGAGTCGAAGCTGACGTTGGATGTCGGTAGAAAACTGAGGGGGTGTGGAAAGCGGGTGTGGCAGACAACGAGCCACAACGGCACCGACTCGTGGCATCGAGGGTCCGCCACAATTCCACCTTCCCTCCCAAGATGGAGACAGAGAGCATGGCACTCTCGCCATCAATTTCGAGCCACCAGCATAACACAGGGCCGGTTTCAACCCGTGGGCAAGGATAAACAAAGGAACAGGCAGGGCTCGAAGCGCACTTGAATCAACTTGGCTGTGAGGCGGTAGAATCCGGCGACCGACCTGTGGCGGCGATGGTCGAGCGGAGGCAGCGAAGATGAGATTCAGATGCAACTCCCAGAGGCTCTCGTTGTTGGCGCTGGCGGTGCTGGCTGCGCTCTCGGTCTCGGTGGCCGGGGCGCAGGCCCCCGCGACCAAGATCCTGTGGGTGGCCCACTACCGGGCCGATTGTGTGGGGGTGGGGCCGCAGAAGTGTCTGTTGGTCAAGGAGGAGCAGTACTCACCGTGGCAGCTCTTCTACGGCCAGATCGAGGGTTTCGACTATGTGGAAGGCTATGGCTACGAGCTCCAGGTGAGCGAAGAGAGGATCGACAACCCGCCGGCCGACGGCTCGTCGATCAGGGTCGAGCTCATCGAAGTGATCAACCGCTACGACTCGATGGATGCCCCAGCCGCGCCGGTCGCCAAACCGAGCCCCGCAGCTGTCCCGCAGAGGGTCGAGCCGCCCATCCGTGGGTTGCTGCGGTCGGGTCTGGGTCCCGAAACGCGGGCTTTCCGGCCCTGTGGAGCGGGTGAGGAGGCCTGGGTTGTCGACAACACCGATGGCGCGCTGTGGCAGCGCTATCGCGATCTGGCCGGCGGGCCGAACCAGCCACTGTACGTTGAAGTCCACGGCAGCCTGGAGCCCGCCCCGAGTGAGGGCTTTGGAGCCCACTATGCACAGCAATTGGTTGTCACCCAGGTTGTCAAGGTCTCGCCCGGGACGGCGGGATGTGGCGACCGATAAAACGAGGAGAAACGATGTTGACCAGCGAGATCCTGGCTCGACCCGTCGCCGGGTCGAATCTGACCGGCGACACCCTGGGTCAGGAGATCGGTGACCGATTGACCTTATTGGTCTTCTTGCGGCACTTCGGCTGAATATTCTGCCGCGAGATTGTCCGGGACCTGCGGGTGGCCAAGACAGAGCGCAAGGGGTTTCCCGAGGTGCTCTTCTTCCACCTGGCAGGGGTAGAGGAGGGGGAGGAGATCCTGCGACAATACTGGCCAGAGGCGCGTGCCGCCTCCGATCCTGACAAACAGTTCTACCGGGCGTTTGGGCTCCGGCAGGGCTCCTTTGCCCAGCTTCTCGGTCCCCGGGTGGTCTGGGCTGCGGCCAAGTCCGCGCTCAAGGGGAACACCCCGGGGAGGGCCCAGGGTGACGTTCGCACCATGCCCGGGATGTTTCTAGCGCGTGACGGCGAGATCGTCTGGGAACACGACTTCCGGTACTCCGGGGACCATCCTGATCTGGAAACGGTGGCTAGAGTCGCGACGCAGCTAAGTGGAGAGTGACGGCGGGGGCGGCGGTGGGGGAGGGTTCTCTCCTCGCTGCGCGGTACAATCCCGGTAGAGATGTCTGAGGCGATCGCTCCCTACAAGCCCAAGCACCACATCCGTATCGTGACCGCGGCGTCCTTGTTCGACGGTCACGACGCGGCTATCAACATCATGCGGCGGATCCTCCAGGCCTCCGGGGCCGAGGTGATCCATCTGGGCCACAACCGCTCGGCGGCGGAGATCGTCGACTGCGCCATCCAGGAGGATGCCCAGGGGATCGCCATCACCTCCTACCAGGGTGGTCACCTGGAGTTCTTCAAGTACATCCAGGATCTACTGCGTGAGCGCGAGGCCAAGATCCAGCTGTTTGGCGGCGGCGGCGGCACGATTCTCCCGCACGAGATCGAAGAGCTCAACGCCTACGGCATCGCCCGCATCTACACCCCGGACGACGGCCGCTCGCTGGGGCTCCAGGGGATGATCAACGATCTGCTGGAGAGGTGCGATTTCCCGACCGTGCTGCCACCCCTTGACGGACACATCAGCCAGCTGCGCGACCGGGACCACAAGACGATTGGTCAGCTCATTACCCTGGCCGAGAATTTCCCCGAGGAGGAGGAGAGCCTCGGCCAGGCCCTCGACGCTCTGCCGGAGGAGAAGGTGATCCCGGTGCTGGGGATCACCGGTCCCGGGGGATCGGGCAAGTCCTCGATGGTCGACGAGCTGGTGCGGCGATTCCTGTTCGACTTTCCGGAGAAGACCCTGGCCATCATCTCGGTCGACCCCTCGAAGCGGCGCACCGGCGGGGCATTGCTGGGGGACCGGATCCGGATGAACGCGATACACGATCCCCGGGTCTATATGCGTTCGCTGGCCACCCGGCAGTCGAACCTGGCGCTGAGCCGGCACGTGCAGCAGGCCATCGACATCTGCAAGGCCGCGGGCCACGATCTGATCATCGTCGAGACCTCGGGCATTGGGCAGTCGGACACCGAGATCGTCGAGCACTCGGACGTCGCGCTCTATGTGATGACGGCGGAGTATGGGGCGGCGACCCAGCTCGAGAAGATCGATATGCTCGACTTTGCCGACCTGATCGCCATCAACAAGTTCGACAAGCGGGGCTCACTCGATGCCCTGCGCGATGTCCGCAAGCAGTACCAGCGGAACCACAAGCTGTTCGAGACCCCCGACGAGGATCTGCCCATCTACGGCACCATCGCGTCTCAGTTCAACGACCCCGGGATGAATACGCTCTACCAGCGGGTGATGGAGGCGATCGCGGTCAAGACCGATGCAGGGCTGGAGTCGACCTTCGCACCGGCGACCGGCGCCGACGGGCGACGGTCGGTCATCCCGCCCGAGCGGGTTCGCTATCTGGCGGAGATCGTCGAATCGAGTCAGGACTACGACCGCTTTGTGGGCGAGCAGACCTCGCTGGCGCGCAAGCTCTATCAGTTACGCGGCACCATCGATCTGCTGCGGGCCAAAATTGGCGAGAAGACCCTGGAGTTTGTCGATTCGGGCTCGGATGAAGTCGTGGAGGTGATCCAACAGATCCAGGGCGAGCCCGACTACCTCGGCGATCTGATCGACACTTACAACGAACTGGAGGCGAGGCTCGATCCAGG
>Ga0255057_10001827_pt1 | contig 11699 bp, 12 predicted proteins | sample Cases_109_6_MG_FD_189022 | JGI IMG/M metagenome (GOLD analysis project Ga0255057, IMG submission 189022) | Seawater microbial communities from Amundsen Gulf, Northwest Territories, Canada - Cases_109_6 | ecosystem: Environmental > Aquatic > Marine > Gulf | place: Canada: Northwest Territories... | reverse complement strand
GAGGCCAGTATCGCCGATGGCCGAAATGGCCAGATGCCGTCGCACGCGGATTTCCTCGGCGAGGCCAAGGCGCATTTGCTGGCTGCCTATGTTTACAGCCTGAGCAACAAGTAGATGAGGGTGGGCGGCTTCGTTGCCCCCCAGTGAGGGTGCCAACAAGGAGCAGCTCCCCATGCAAACGAATAGTGAATCGTCGAGCATCCCCCTCGTACAGCGCATCAGTGCGGTGCTATGGCCCGCGTTCCTGTGCGCGGGCGCCGCCACCGGTGTTTTTTTTACCTTCTTCGACCCGATTGTATTGCTGGAGTGTGAGGGCGAGCCGCCCATGAGCCGCATGGGAGCCTACACGCTGGGGTTCTTCATGTTCTGGTTGCTTTGTGTCGCATCTTCCGTAGGGACCTCGTACTTTCTCAGCCCTCAACCTCGAGGCCCGTCCCACCCAGCTCAGACGCCGTGAGACCACTGGTGGATGACGTCACGCATACCCCGGTGAGATCGACGAGCGGTGCGTCGCGCGACGAGCAGGTCGCGCAATCACTCTACGCACAACGCGAACGCGTTTACCCGCGCGAAGTGCACGGATTGTTCGCAACCATGCGCGTGCTCGCCGTCGTGGTTCTGTTGGGACTGTTCTACGGAGTTCCGTGGCTGCATTGGGACGGGCAGCAGCTTCTGCTCTTCGATCTTCCCGCACGGCAGTTTCATATCTTCGGGCTCACGCTGTTTCCTCAGGATTTTATCTTTCTCTCTGCGATTCTGATCATCAGCGCGTTGACCTTGTTCTTCTTCACCGCCCTCGCGGGTCGCCTGTGGTGCGGCTATGCCTGTCCGCAGACCGTGTGGACCGAAGTCTTTCTCTGGATCGAGCGAAAGATCGAAGGCGATCGGCGCAACCAGATGAAGTTGGACAAGAGCGCGTGGACGGGCCGCAAGGTTGCCGTCAAGGCAACCAAGCACGGTATCTGGATCCTGTTTTCTCTGTGGACCGGGTTCACGTTCGTCGGCTACTTCACACCGGTGCTGGATCTCGGCGCCCGAGTCATGACTCTGGAGCTCGGCCCCTGGGAAACTTTCTGGATCCTGTTTTACGGCTTTGCCACATACGGAAATGCCGGCTGGATGCGCGAGCAGGTGTGCATCTATATGTGCCCCTACGCGCGCTTTCAGAGCGCCATGTTCGACAAGAATACTCTCGCCATCTCGTACGACCCGGGCCGGGGAGAGCCGCGCGGGGCGCGCAAGCGCAGCACCGACCACAAGGTCGCCGGCCTCGGCGATTGCATCGATTGCACCATGTGCGTGCAGGTGTGTCCCACCGGAATCGATATTCGCGATGGTCTCCAGTATCAGTGCATCGCCTGCGCGGCTTGCATAGATGCCTGCGACAGGGTCATGGGCCAGATGGGTTACGACAAGGGTCTCATCCGCTATACGACGGAAAACGCGCTCTCCGGGGAGCGCCCGAGGATCCTGAGGCCGCGCGTCATTGCCTATGCTGTCGTGCTGCTTGCCCTGGTGGCCGCGGTGGGGGTCGGCATCGCCAGCAGAACGCCGTTGGCCCTGGACGTCATCAGGGATCGCAACGCGCTGTACCGGGAAACCCATGAAGGACTGGTGGAGAACGTATACACCCTCAAACTCATCAATATGGACGACGAGGACCATCGATATGAGATCACGGTTTCCGGAATCGACGGCATGGAGCTCGGTCTCGACGCGGATCTGGTTCCGGTGGCCGCCCACGAGATATTGAGCATCTCCGCCCGGGTGCGGACGGATCCTTACTCGCTGACGCGCGCCAGCTCTACCATTGTCTTCACACTGCAGGCGGTCGACGATGGTCGGCTGCGAGTGGAAGAGGAAGCGCGCTTTCTGGGACCGGTTTCACCGGCACGATAGTGGCTTCGCGCGCAACGTGAAATCCCATCGCAAGGCATCGATCTGGTACCGCGAGCCGATGGTGTGGATGGTCATCATGATCCCTTTCTCTGCCGTCATCATGGGTGGCGTCCTGCTGACGCTGGCGGTGTTGTCCGATGACGGCCTGGTAACGGATGACTACTACAGGAAAGGCTTGCAAATTAATCGTACCCTGGAGCGTGACGCCCTGGCCGCGAGCTACGAAATCGCCGGCGAGATCGTGCTGGGTGCGCCGGGTGCAGCGGTCGAAGTCTCGCTCGCGGGTAACGCGCGGTTCCAGGCCCCGGAGATCGTGCACCTGCGCTTTTTTCATGCGACCCGCTCCGGCCTGGATCGCGACCTGCGACTTCGCCGTGTCACCGCCGGGCGCTACATCGCCAGCGGGCCGCGCCTCGAGCCCGGCGCCTGGCAGGTGCAGCTGGACGCCGACGGCTGGCGCCTTAATGCCCGGCTATCGTCCTCGGATGTGCCCCAGCGCGTGACTCTGGGGCCCGCGGGTTCAGCGGCTCAGTGATGCTCTTCGATCTGTCACTGCTGGCCGCGGCGGCGATGGGGCTGTTCGGCTCCGCTCACTGCGTCGCCATGTGCGGCGGAATTTCCTGCGCCCTGTCCGCCGGATTGCCGGACAGCGTGCGTCGATCTCCATTGCGCATGCTGCCCTTCGTCATCGCGTACAACTCAGGGCGATTGACGTCCTACATGGCGGCCGGTGCCCTGTTCGGCGGGCTTGGCGCCGGAGCAGGGGTTCTGCTGCCGCCTTCCTGGGCGGTCGGCCTGGGCATCGCGATCTCCACCGCCTTCGTCATCGCTCTGGGCCTGTACCTGGGCGACTGGTGGCGGGGGCTGACCGCTTTCGAGCGACTGGGTGCGAAGTTGTGGCGGCACCTGGAGCCACTGGGCCGGCGGTTCCTACCTGTCACCCGCCGGCGGAGCGCTCTTGCCATCGGGCTGGTGTGGGGTTGGCTTCCCTGTGGCCTGGTGTATGCGGCGCTGGCTCTGGCGCTTGCTTCCGGCGGTGCTTTAGAGGGCACATTGACCATGCTCGCTTTCGGTCTTGGCACCCTGCCAGCATTGATCTCGCTCGGCTTTGCCGGCCGCTGGCTGGTGGCCTTGCGTCACTCAACCGCACGGCGCGCGGCCGGAGCGAGCTTATGCGTGCTCGGGGTGGTCGCGTTGCTGGCTGCGTATTTCGGGCAGGTGCACTAGCTTTCGCGCTGGATGTAGTCGTACAGGGAGCGGAATTCGTCGGCGATTACCGGCCCGAATACTGGATCGGTGCGCGCCTCGATGTTGGATGCGACATCTTCCCAATCTTTGTCGGAGAGAGCCTGCTCGGCCCTCGGGAACGCATCGCTGTCCTCGACCTCCATGTGGCTTCTGAGAAAGGCGATGTAATCGCGGCCGGTGTTCTCAAGAACAACGCGCTCCACCAGCGCGCCGTCCACCACGTGACGGAGCATCTCGGTAAAGTGCTGGCCCTTCTCGACGAGCCCGGCGTGCTCGCGCCTGAGCTGCGTGACGAGACCATCGGCGCTGCTGTCGTGGCTGGTGAGCTTCTGGAATACCAGATCTTCCATCGGGTGGTGGGTGTGGTCGGGGTAGTGGGTCATGTACACCATGATGTCGTGCATGAGCTCGAAATCGGCGTTCTCCTCAGCGTGTACGACAGCCATCTGCTCCTCCAGGGTGGCCAGGAGGTGGGAAATGTTGCCGTGGTCGGCCTTGAGCTGCTCCATGATCGCGGGCATGCCATTCTCCCCATCGTGTGTCTTCGTTCTTGCGCTGGCCCCATATTAGAGGAGGCCTTGCCCGGCGGCCATTGATCTTGATCAACCGTCGCCGCCGCCCGTGTGCCGGTCTCGCTCGTTTTCGGCGTCGGCCCGCGGTGGTGCCGGTTGCTCGTCGTCATCGAGCAGGATGCGATGGGCGGGACCCTCCAGGTCGTCGAACTGGCCGGAGCGGATGGCCCACAGAAATGCCGCCACGATCACCGCTACCAGCACCACCGACAATGGAATCAGCAGATAAAGGATATCCACGCGTTCACTCCCGTGGCGAATTGTCCCGCATGCGCGCCAGACGCAGGCTGTTGGCTACCACCAGCAGTGAGCTCGCCGACATACCGATGGCCGCCATCCACGGCGCTACCCAGCCGGCGGCCGCCGCCGGAATGGCGAGAACGTTGTAGGTGACGGCCCACAGCAGGTTCTGGCGGACGATGGCGAGGGTCCTGCGCGCGATTGCTACGCCGGCGCCCAGGCTCGAGAGATCGCTGCCGAGGAGGATCATGTCGGCGCTGGCCCGCGCCGCTCGAGCTCCATCTCCCATGGCGATGGAGACGTCGGCCCCGGAAAGCACCGGCGCGTCATTGATGCCATCTCCGACCATGGCGACGATTTCGCCATCGGCTTGCAACTCGCGCACCCGCCGAAGCTTGTCCTGGGGCGACAGGCCGCCGGCCACATGGGCGATACCGATCATCTTCGCGACATGCTTTGTGACTTCCGGCCGATCACCGGAGTAAAGCGTCACCGTTACGCCCTGTTGCTGCAGAGAACGGACCAGCTCGCGGGCGTCCGGGCGAATGTCGTCGCTGAGAATAAAAGCGCAAAGTACGCAAGCTTTGTCTGCCAGCAACACCAATGAGCACCCCTCGTCTAAGTTATCCGTTGGCGGTCGTTGGATCAGGCGATGTCCCGTCTGCGATTCTACGAATGACGGGGTACCGATGGTGTACCTGTTACCCGCGACCGTTGCCTGCAGCCCGGCACCCGGTGTGTTGATGACTTGCGTGGCGGCGTCTTTCGCATCACAGTTTTCAAACAGCGCCCTGGCCACGGGGTGCTCGGAGCTCTGCTCCAGCGTCGCGGCGATCTGCGCGCACTCTTCGAGCGACTTATCGGAGGTCGCGACCGTCGCTACCACACGCGGTCGACCATGGGTCAGTGTGCCGGTCTTGTCGAAGACAAAGCGCGTTGCGCGTGCCAGGGTTTCGAGTGCGTTGTTTCCCGTGATGATCAGAGCTCGCCGCGTCAGCGCGCCAGTGGCGGCCGTGATTGCGGTGGGCGTCGCCAGCGACAACGCGCATGGACAGGTCACGACCAGTAAGGCGATCGTCGTCGGCAGCCACCGCTCTGGTGCCGTCTGCCACCAGTAAACGGCCGTGGCACATGCGAGAGTCAGCACGACGGCAACGAAATAGCCTGCCAGACGATCGGCTACGCGTGCAAGGGTCGGGCGCTCGTCGCGTGCGCGCTCCACGAGCTCGAGAATGCGCGACAGTATGGTATCCGGACCTGTCCGCTCCACTAAGATCTGCAACGGGCTGTCGAGATTGATGGAGCCACCGGTGACGAAGTCCTCCACGCCTTTGACGACGGGCCGGCTTTCACCGGTCAGAAGCGCCTCGTCGACACTGGCACGGCCCTCCAGCACGCGGCCATCCGCCGGGATCTGCGCGCCGGGACGCACCAGCACGCGATCACCGACCTCGAGCTCGGCCACCGGCACGACGACGAGCGCGCCGGACGCATCCAACCGTGTCGCCATCGCCGGCGCCTGGTGCACCAGGGCCTCGGAGAGTCGCGCACTGTGCCGGCGTGCCACCAGTTCCAGATAGCGTGCAAGCAGTAGAAAGAACACGAACATGACCACCGAGTCGTAATACACGGGCCCTTGGCCCGCAACGGTGGCATACACGCTGCCGACAAAGGCGATGCTCAAGCCGAGGCTCACGGGCACGTCCATTCCGAGACGCCGGTTGCGCAGATCGCGCAGCGCGCCGGTCAGGAAAGGACGCCCCGAATACAGAAGTACCGGCGTCGTCAACGCCAGGCTCAACCACAGGAACAAGCGCCGGAAGCTCTCCTGTATGCCGTACCAGTCCCCGGCATAGAGGGCGATGGCGATCATCATCACCTGCATGCCGAGGACTCCCGCTACGCCGAGCCGTCGTAGCTGTCGCCTGCGTTCGTCGTCCAGCAGCGCCTCTTGCCGAGCGGGATCGTAGGGGTGTGCCTGATAACCGATACGCTTAACGGCCGTCAGAACATCACTCAGTCGAGTCAGTGCGGGATCCCAACGCACCCTTGCTCGGTGAGTGGCAAAGTTGACCTGGGCATCCTTGACACCGGGCAGTTGCCGAAGGTGGCGTTCATTGAGCCACGCGCACGCGGCACACTCGATCCCTTCCAGCATCAGTGATGCTTCGCGCTCGCCGTTCTCCAGCTGGTGAACAAAGGCGCGTTGCGCGTCTTCGTGGTCGTACACCCGTGCCTCACGCAGAAAATCGGGTACCAACGCCTCCGGTGTCGCCGGCATCTCACTGCGTTGCCGATAGTAGTCGGCGAGCCCGCCGGCGATGATGGCCTCGGCAACAGCCTTGCAGCCTGCGCAGCACATTGGCCGCGAAGCACCGTCGATCTCCACGTAATTATCGGTGCCAGCGTCGATGGGCTGGTCACAGTGATAACAACGGGGGATTGCATCGCTAGCCTGCATTTCTCACCGGCGTCATGGCTCGAAGCCGGCATCATAACCCAGGATCAGCTACTTACGACGCCTGCTCCATGGAGCACGAACAGCCCGATCAAAAGAAGGATGAATACGACGAAATAGACGAAAAATCGGCGCTCATGATGTCGGCCCTGATTGGTATAGGCACGGGGAAAATCGAGCCACATGGGTTTTTGTGTAACGACGTCCCTCGATCCGTCCTTGAGAGTCCTGCGTAGTCGCACCCAATGAAACAGGGCCAGCGCCAGGCACACGACGGACAGGACTAACGCGGAAGCCAAGAGAAATTTCATGGCCTCCACGCCTGTTCTCTTCCTGCTTCGTCTATCATCCAGCCTCTCCGAGGGCGCTCGGCGATGCCCGGGGTGCCAGATTCAAGTATGCGCTGTGAGACCCAAGGTGCAAAGTGACGTGGGCCTCAATTTTCCAAATCGACACGTTGCTGCCGGTGGGTAGTCATGGGCGGCTTTTCCAGCTCCGGGGGCGAAGCAGCTGCGGCTCCACGTTGGCCGTGAGGGGAAGAGCGCGCAGCCGGTCCAGCTTGAACAGCGCCTCGTCGACGTGCCCCGATTTCGGTTCCAACCAGGCGCAATGTGGTGCGTGGACAGGAACCTCATCGATTCTGAAATCGAGAGCCTCGATATCGCCGCGCACGGTGTCGATGGACGTACCTTCCTCCAATCGAAGAAATATCCGTCTGGTCGCGACCGCGGGCGTCGAATCCTTGGTCGCCGCGTACACCGGGAGCAGCTCGAAAGCCGACGCGGCATCAGCCGGCGGTGTCCCGCGCAGAATGCTGACGTCGTCGCCCGTCAATCGCATTTCCACATCAGCGCTAAGTTGCTTCGAGATACTTCCGCGCATCGCGTAGAGATCGCCACGTTTACGTAATCGGACGGATCCATTTCGATCGCCGATGTCGATGAACTCCGGGCAACGATTCCATTGCTGGAGGGCATTCATGCTTGCCACTATACTCTCAACCGACCGTTGAATTCCCCAGCTCATTTCGGAAAGGAGTATTCCGTTGGCAAAAGTCACCAACGTCAGATTTGGCGGAAAGAAGGGAAAATCGTACCGGTTGCGCATGAGTGACGGCATTTTGGTGGTGCGCACTCAGAGTCGACGCACGATACGAGAGACACCGATTTCCACGAAAGCGCGGGACATACTTTCGCAATTCGATCCGTTGTTCGCGATACCGGAAGTCGGTGTCGAGGTTCTCCGCTGTAGCGCTAGTCGCGCAGTGCGCTCGGTGCGCGACAAGGCACGCATCGCATTGCGGCGGGAGGCATCCGTGCGATTCGCCGGCCGCGGTCTGTGCGGTGCGTCGGGGCGGCCGATTCTGTACACGGAAAATCTATTCGTTCAGTTCCAAGAGCGATGCAAGAGCGCTGCGATGAGGCGCGTTCTCGAGAAGTTTGGCCTCAAAGTCAAGCGCCAGCTCGCTTACGCGGTAAACGCGTGGTTTGTCGAGCTTGCGGAGGGTAGCGGGCATCAGAAACTGCTGAACACCGCGGCCCGGTTACTGGCCCACGAAGACGTGCTGCTTTGTCATCCGGAGCTCGTGCAGGAGATGGGAAAACGCGGCGCATTTCCCGAGCAGTGGCATCTCAAGCGTGCCACTGTCGATGGCAATACCATTAACGCCCATGCCAACGTAGAGGCCGCATGGTCACTGAGCCAGGGCGATGGCACCACCATCGCCATAATCGATGACGGTGTCGACATGGATCACGAGGAGTTCATGGGTGCCGGAAAGATCGTCGCGCCGCGCGACGTCACCCGCGGAAACGCCGATCCGAATCCCGGCCCCGGCGATCGGCACGGCACGGCCTGTGCCGGGGTTGCCTGCGCCAACGGATTGCACGGCGCCTCAGGCGTCGCCCCGAGAGCACGTCTCATGCCTATCCGCTTGGTGTCGAGCCTCGGCTCCCAAGCCGAGGCGGACGCTTTCGTCTGGGCCGCGGATCATGGGGCAGATGTCATCTCCTGCAGCTGGGGACCGATGGACGGCGATTGGTGGGATCCCGGCGACCCCAGACACGACGACGTCGTGCCGATACCCGACTCGACGCGGCTCGCCATCGACTACGCCGTACGCGAGGGCCGCGCGGGAAAAGGTTGCGTCATCACCTGGGCGGCGGGGAACGGTAACGAGTCGGTGGATAACGACGGCTATGCCAGTAACCCGAAGGTCCTGGCGATCGCCGCAAGTAACGATCGCGCTAAAAAGGCGGACTATAGCGACACGGGCGAAGCGCTATGGTGCGCCTTTCCCAGCAGCAACGGCGCGCCTTCACTGACGCCTGGAATCTGGACTACCGACGTGACAGGAGCCGGCGGTTACAATTCTGGCAGCGAGAGCGACGGTGATGCCGCCGGACACTACACGAACTCCTTCGGCGGAACCTCCAGCGCCTGTCCCGGCGCTGCCGGCATCGCGGCTCTGTTGATCGCCAGGGATCCGGAGCTTCGTTGGGATCAAGTCAAAGAGCTACTCAGGCAAAGCTGCGATCGGATCGACCCTTCCGGGGGGCGCTACGACGCGGCCGGCCACAGCAGCTTGTACGGCTACGGGCGCTTGAATGCGAAAACCGCCGTCGAGCTCGCGTCACCAGCGAGGCCACGATATACGGCGGTGCACAAGGCCATCCAATCGGTGCCCATTCGGGATCTGAAGACTGCTCGACTGCAGGTTGCCGTCGCCGATACGCGCAGCATTCGCACGATCAAGGTGCACGTGGACCTGGAGCACAGCTGGATCGGCGATCTTACGGTGAAACTGAGGCCTCCGGCGGAGATCGGCGGATCCCCGGTATTGCTGCACGACCGTCAGGGTGGTGGCGCGCGCAACATCCACCGCGTCTTCGATGTGGCGTCGACGCCGGCGCTCGCGGCTCTGGGCGGCGCCGTGCCCGCGGGCATATGGAAGCTCGAGGTCCACGACAACGCCAAACGGGACGTGGGCCGGATCAGCAGCTTCGCGCTGGAGCTGGAGCTTTAGCCCGGCGGAATCGCTATACTCCACGAGCACCAGCCTTTGCGCGAGCGTGTCCAACCATCCACGATGACCCCTTATTTCTCTCGATCTTCAACAATCATGCGGCTTCTGGCGTCCTGACCGTTGCTCCAGCAGGTATCAGAATCGATGAAGAAGCTCGATGACTATCGACTGAAATTCAACGGGCGCGACTATCTTCCGATAATCATCGGCGGGATGGGCGTGGATATCTCCGCCACGGGGCTCGCGCTGGCTGCAGCACGTCTGGGCGGTATCGGGCATATCTCGGACGCCATGCTTCCCACGGTGGTCGATCAGGAACGCCGTACCAGCTTTGTCCGCGACAAGCTGCAAAAGTACAAATTCAACGTCGCGAGCAGCGACAAGTCCATGGTCCAGTTCGACCTGGAAGACCTTGCACGCGCCACTCGAATGCACGTCAGCTCCGTCATGGAGGCCAAGAAAGGGCCGGGCATGGTGTTCCTCAATTGCATGGAAAAGCTGACCATGAACAACCCGGGCGGCACTCTGAAGACGCGGCTGGAGTCCGCCATGGACGCGGGTATCGACGGCATCACTCTGAGTGCCGGCCTGCACCTGGGTAGCTTCGCGCTGATTGAAGATCACCCGCGATTTCGCGACGTCAAGCTGGGCATCATCGTGTCCTCCGCGCGCGCCTTGAATCTTCTGTTGAAAAAAGCTGCGCGCACGCAGCGCCTGCCCGACTATGTCATCGTCGAAGGTCCGCTCGCCGGCGGTCACCTTGGCTTCGGCATGGACTGGGCGGACTACGATCTGAAGACAATCGTGACAGAGGTGGTGGCGTTTCTTGCCGAGAAGGGTTTGGACATTCCGGTGATCGCTGCCGGTGGCGTATTCACGGGATCCGATGCAGTCGACTATCTGGATCTGGGCTGCGCCGGTGTGCAGTGCGCGACCCGGTTCACGATTACCAGGGAATGCGGTCTGCCGGGTCCCGTGAAGCAGGAATACGTCAATGCCGTGGAAGAGGATATCGTCGTCAATACGATCTCCCCGACGGGCTATCCCATGCGCATGCTCCAGCGGTCCCCGGCCATCGGATCCGGAATTCGTCCGAACTGCGAGGCCTACGGATATCTCCTGGACAGGAACGGGCACTGTGCCTACATCGACGCATACAACGCCGTGGTCGCGACAAATCCCAAGGAAGTGAAAGTTCTCGACAAGACGTGTTTGTGTACCGCCATGCGGCGTTTCAAAGTGTGGACCTGCGGGCATTACACTTATCGCTTGAAAGAAACCACGAATCTGCTTGCCGACGGTACCTACGAACTGCCATCGGCGGAGCACGTGCTTGGTGACTACCTGTACAGCAACGACCATCAGGTCCATCGACCTCCGCTGAAAGCCAAGATCGTCTAGCCGGCGTTTGGCCCCGGAACGCGGTTGCTCGCTGGCCCTGCAATGCAAAAAGCCATCGGCTGGTTGTTGACGCCGCTGCACCTGGCGCTGTTCATGGTCGTGCTGCTGATTTTTCACGTAGCGCAGGTGCTCGCACTGCCCTTCGGCTACGCGACGCACAAGCGCGTAGTGGACTATCTGAATTTTTGCTTATTGGCGAGTCTCAAGGTGGTGGGGACACGCATCGAATTTCGCTGCGAGCACGAGCTGCCGACGGACACACCGTTGATCGTCGTCGCCAACCATCAGAGCATGTACGATATTCCAATGCTCGGCTGGGTATTCAGAAATCACCATCCGAAATACGTGGCCAAGATTGAGCTGAGTAAAGGCCTGCCCAGCATCTCCTACAATCTGCGCCACGGGGGATCAGTATTGATCAATCGAAGCGACGCCCGCGCCTCCATGCGCGCCATCCAGAAATTTGGCAAACAAGTGGAAGAGCATCGATACGCAGCCTGTATCTTTCCGGAGGGTACGCGGGCCCGTGACGGCGTGATGAAGAAATTCAATCTCTCCGGACTGACAATGCTCATCCGCGCCGCCCCGTCCGCCACCATCGTTCCCGTGGCCATCGATGGCTCCTGGGAGTTGATGCGCTATCGTATGCGGCCCGTTCCCTTCGGCGTGCGGGTCCGGTGCACCGTGCTCGCGCCCATCGGCCAGGATGAGTATCCCGCCAGGGACATCGCAAGCGTCATCGAGAATCGGATCCGGGAGTCAATGGACGGCGCAGGCGGTAATTCCGATTAGCCCGCGTTGCGGGCGCGATATACGGGCCGGTGCGACTGAGATTCGAGTCACATCCGGTCTGTCG
>Ga0255057_10001826_pt1 | contig 11699 bp, 21 predicted proteins | sample Cases_109_6_MG_FD_189022 | JGI IMG/M metagenome (GOLD analysis project Ga0255057, IMG submission 189022) | Seawater microbial communities from Amundsen Gulf, Northwest Territories, Canada - Cases_109_6 | ecosystem: Environmental > Aquatic > Marine > Gulf | place: Canada: Northwest Territories... | reverse complement strand
CGAAGATCGGCGGGATGACGCCCGACGGATTGATCTTCATCGGCAGGTGCGAGGCCTCGCCGCCGAACATCTTGCTGCCGACCTGTCGTTTGGGATAGCGCACCACGATCCGCCGCTGGGCCCGTTCCACGAAAACGATGAAGGCGATCACGGCCACGGCCATGACCAGCAGGAACAGCAGGAACAGCACCGCCATCTGGCCGGTGCGCGTCAGCTCGAAGACCTGGCCCAGCGCCAGGGGCAGATTGGCGACGATGCCCGAGAAGATGATGAGCGATATGCCGTTGCCGACGCCGCGCTGGGTGATCTGCTCGCCCAGCCACATCAGGAAGATCGTCCCGCCGGTCAGCGTCACCACCGTGGTGAAGCGGAAAAAGAGCCCTGGCTCGATCACCGCCGAAGAGCCGCTGGAGGCTTGCAGCCCCTCGAGGCCGGCGGCGATCCCATAGGCCTGGAACGAGGCCAGGAAGACGGTGCCGTAGCGGGTGTACTGATTGATCTTCTTGCGCCCCGCCTCGCCCTCCTTCTTGAGCCCCTCCAAGGTCGGAGAGACTGCGGTCAGGAGCTGCATGATAATGGAGGCGGAGATATAAGGCATGATGTTGAGGGCGAAGATGGTCATCCGCCCCAACGCGCCGCCGGCGAAGGCATCGAACATGCCCAGGACGCCGGTGTTGAACTGGGAAAACACGTCCTGAAGAATGAACGGATCGATACCCGGAATGGGAATATAGGTCCCCAGCCGATAGATCACCAGACAGCTCAGGGTGAACCAAATACGCTTCTTCAGCTCCGTGGCCTTGGCCAAAGCGCCGAAGTTGATGCTGGCGGCTAGTTGCTCGGCGGCGGACGCCATAGACTCGTTCCCATCGAAAGTAAGATCCGCTTGGACTCTATTCCTTGGCGGCGCCTTCGCTTGCGCCTTCGGCGGCCGGCTCCGATACCGGCGCGCTTAGCGTAAGCGATCCGCCGGCTTTCTCCACCGCCAGGATCGCCGCCTTCGAGGCGCCGGCGAGGATTATGTTCAACTTGGCCTTCAACTCGCCCTTTGCAAGCAGGCGAATTCCGTCCCTGGGCTTTTTTATCAGTCCGGCCGCGACGATCGCCGCCGTATCCACCGGCTTCTTGGCATCCAGCCTGCCCGCGTCGATAGCTTTCTGAAGGCCCCCGATATTGATGACCCGGTAGGTCTTGCGGGATACGTTCTTGAAGCCGCGTTTCGGCAGCCGGCGATGCAGCGGCATCTGGCCGCCCTCGAAACCTTTGAGGGAGATGCCACTGCGCGAATTTTGCCCCTTGTGGCCGCGCCCGGCCGTCTTGCCGTGCCCGGAGCCGATGCCGCGCCCAAGCCGCTTCCTGGCTTTGCGGGCGCCTTTGTTGTCACCAATCTGATTGAGCTGCATGGTCGCGCTTCCTTCCGGACGATCCGGCCCTCTTTTTTCTTACGCCTCTTCGACGACGACGAGATGGCGCACCTTGTGGATCATGCCGCGCACCGCTGGCGTGTCCTCGAGCTCGCGGCTGCGCTGCAACTTGTTGAGGCCCAGACCGACAAGGGTCTGGCGCTGCTTGCCCGGGCGCCCAATCGGGCTTTTGATCTGCCTTACCCGAACGGTTTTCTTCTTTTCGGCCATCACCGCTTACTCCCGCGCCTCGGCCGCCGCCACGTCGCGACGTCCGAGGATTTCAGACACCTTCTTGCCACGGCGCTGGGCGACCATGCGCGGGCTGGCGCAGCGCCGCAATCCTTCGAAGGTCGCCTTGATCATGTTGTGCGGGTTGGAGGAGCCGACCGACTTGGCCACCACGTCCTGAACGCCCAGCGCCTCGAATACCGCGCGCATGGGACCGCCGGCGATCACCCCGGTACCGGCTTCGGCCGATCGCATGAGGACCCGGCCGGCGCCATAACGGCCCCTGACGTCGTGGTGAAGCGTCCGGCCTTCGCGCAGCGGCACGCGGATCATGTTCCGCTTGGCCGACTCCGTGGCCTTGCGAATGGCTTCGGGCACCTCGCGCGCCTTACCATGGCCATGGCCGACCCGGCCGCGCCCGTCGCCGACGATGACGATCGCCGCGAAACCGAAGCGCCGGCCGCCCTTCACCACCTTGGCCACGCGATTGATCCCGACCAGCTTTTCGATCAACTCCGGCTCATCGTCACGCGAGCGTCGGTCGTCGCGTGAGCGCCCGTCGCGCCGAGAATCTCTTGAAGTGCGTGCCATGGTCCAAAGCTCCTTAGAAAGACAGGCCGTTTTCACGGGCCCCGTCGGCCAGCGCCTTTACCCGGCCATGGAATAGGTAGGCGCCGCGATCGAAGACCACGTCCTTGACCCCGGCGGCCAGCGCCCGCGCCGCAACCAGCTTGCCGACCTCGGTGGCCGCGGCCTTGTCGCAACTGCTTTTCAGCTTGCCCTTCAGGTCCTTGTCGATGGTCGAGGCGGTGGCCACCGTGCGGCCCTGGGCATCGTCGATCACCTGGGCATAGATGTGCTGGTTCGAGCGGAAAACCGACAGCCGCGGCCGGCCGCTCACCCGCGCGGCACCCCGCACGCCTTTACGGACGCGCCACTTGCGGCGCTGGCGAAGAGTCGATGCTTTCGTCATGGTCTTACTTCTTCTTACCTTCTTTGCGCAAGATCACCTCGTCGGCGTACTTGATGCCCTTGCCCTTGTAGGGCTCGGGCTTGCGGAAGCCGCGGATTTCCGCGGCGACCTGTCCGACGCGCTGCTTATCGGCACCCGATATGGTAATCGCGGTCGGCTTTTCGCACTTGATCTGAATGCCCTCGGGCACCGGATAGATCACGTCATGGCTGTAGCCGAGCTGCAGAACGAGGGAGCTATCTTGGAGCAACGCGCGATAGCCGACCCCATTGATCTCGAGCTGCTTGGAAAAACCTTCGTTGACGCCGCTCACCAGATTTTGCACCCGCGAGCGCGCGGTGCCCCACATGGCGCGGGCACGCTTGGACTGGTTGACCGGCCGCACCCATACCTTGCCGTCCTCGAGCGAGACCGTGACGTCGCCGCTCGCCTTATACTCCAACCGCCCGAGCTTGCCCTTGGCCGCGACCAGGCTCCCATTGATGGTCACCTCGACGCCGCTGGGCACCTCGACCGGATTCTTCCCTACGCGAGACATCGTCAATCGTCCTCAGAACACGCGGCAGAGCACTTCGCCGCCAACATTGGCAGCCCGTGCTTCCTGATCGGACATGACGCCGCGGGGAGTGGAAAGGATCGTGATGCCCAGCCCGTTCAGGACCCGGGGCAATTCCTTGATCTTGGAATAGACCCGGCGACCCGGCCGCGACACCCTCGAGATCTCTTGGATCACCGGCTGCCCATCATGGTATTTCAACTGAATTTCGACAGTGAGTAGACCGGCATCCGGGTCGGAAACCTCGAAATCCCGTATATAGCCTTCGCGCTTCAGCACCTCGAGCACATTGGTGCGCAACCGAGAGGCCGGCGCGTTGACCACCGGCATTTGGCTCCGCTGGCCGTTGCGGATGCGGGTCAGCATATCGCCTAAAGGATCGCTCATCGACATCGTGCGTAACCCTTCCTACCAGCTCGACTTGACCAAGCCCGGGATCTGGCCGGTGCCGCCCAGATCGCGCAACGCGATCCGGGAGATATTGAACTTCCGGTACACGCCGCGCGGCCGGCCCGATATCTTGCACCGATTGCGCACCCGGTTGGCCGCCGAATTGCGGGGCATCTCGGCAAGCTTGAGATAGGCCTGGAAACGTTCTTCCGGTGCCAGGTCGCGATCCTTGGCGATCGCTTTCATCGCCGCACGTTTGTTCGCATAACGCCGGACCAACTTGCGGCGGCGTTCGTTCTTTTCGATGGCGCTTTTCTTAGCCATAAATGCGTCCTCCGCCCTGTCAGTTCCTGAACGGCATGTTGAAGCCGCGGAGCAGGGCTCTTGCTTCCTGGTCGGTCTTGGCGGTGGTGCAAATTACGATGTCCATGCCACGCACATCGTCCACCGAGTCGTAGTCGATTTCCGGAAATACGAGCTGTTCCTTCAACCCCATCGCATAATTACCGCAGCCGTCGAAGCTCTTATCGTTCAAGCCACGGAAGTCCCGAACCCGGGGTAGCGCGACGGTAACCAGCCGGTCGAGGAACTCGTACATGCGAGCGCGGCGCAGCGTAACCTTGCAGCCGATGGGCATTTCCTCGCGCAGCTTGAAGCCGGCGATCGACCGCTTGGCCTTGGTCACGACCGGTCGTTGCCCGGTAATGAGGGTCATCTCGCTGGTCGCCGACTTCAGCTTCTTCGAATCGACGATGGCCTCACCGACACCCATGTTGACCACGATCTTCTCCAGACGCGGGATCCGCATGGGGTTGTCATAGCCGAACTCCGCCATCATCGATGGCTTGATCGTCGTCTCGTATTCTTCTTTCAAGCGTGGTTTCATCGCTTTATGACCTTCGCTAGAGATCGATCGCTTCGCCGGAACGCTTGGCGAAGCGGACTTTACGGCCGTCCTTTTCGATCCGCAGGCCGACACGGGTCGGCAATTTCGACTTCGGATCGATATGGGCCACGTTGGAGATGTGGATCGGCGCTTCCTTTTCGATGATGCCACCCGCCGAGACCTGGCTCGGCCGCGTGTGGCGCTTGACCAGGTTGACGCCCTGCACCAGAACCCGATCGTCCTTGCGCAACACGCGCACAACCTCGCCGGTCTTTCCCTTGTCGCGACCGGTGGTCACTGCCACCTTGTCGCCCTTCTTGATCTTGAATTTCTTGGCCATCAAAGGACCTCCGGCGCCAAGGAGATGATCTTCATGAACTGCTTGGCACGAAGCTCACGGGTTACCGGGCCGAATATGCGCGTGCCGATCGGCTCTTTTTGCTTGTTGATCAGCACCGCGGCATTGCGGTCGAAGCGGATGGTCGAACCATCGCCGCGGCGGATCTCCTTGGCCGTGCGCACGACCACCGCTTGATGAATATCGCCCTTCTTGACCCGCCCGCGCGGGATCGCCTCTTTGACCGACACGACGATGACGTCGCCGACGCCGGCGCTCCTGCGCTTCGAGCCACCCAGCACCTTGATACATTGCACGCGCCGTGCGCCCGAGTTATCGGCCACATCGAGCTGGGATTGCATTTGAATCATGACCTAACCCTCCACGCTCTACTCTAAGCGGCGTCGCTTGACGGCAAGATGCGCCAAGTCTTGGACTTCGATATCGGCCGACATTCCTCGATCCGCACCTTGTCCCCCACCGCGCACGCATTGGTCTCGTCGTGCGCGTGGTACTTCTTCGAGCGCTTGATGAACTTCTTGTAAACCGGATGCATGACGCGGCGTTCGACCAGAACGGTGACCGTCTTGTCCGCCTTGTCACTCACCACCACTCCTTGGAGAACGCGTCGAGGCATGAACCGAAACTCCTACGAAGCCTGCATCTGTTGCAGAATTGTCTTGATCCGCGCGATGCCGCGGCGCACCTCGCGCACGCGTGCGGTGTTCTCGAGCTGACCGCTGGCCTGCTGAAAGCGCAGGTTGAACTGCTCCTTATGCAGAGCCATGAGCTGGTCCTTGAGCTCGTCCGCGCTCTTGGTCCTCATGTCGGCCGCCTTCATGGCCTACCCCTCCTCGCTCATGCGACTGACGAAGCGGGTGCGCACCGGCAGCTTCGCGGCCGCCAGACGAAAGGCCTCGCGCGCCAGGTCCTGAGAGACCCCGTCCAGCTCAAATATGACCCGCCCGGGAGCGACCCGCGCCGCCCACCACTCGGGCGTGCCCTTGCCCTTGCCCTGGCGGACTTCGGCCGGCTTGGATGAGATCGGAACATCGGGAAAGATGCGGATCCACAGCTTGCCGACGCGTTTCATGTGGCGCGTGATCGACCGGCGAGCGGCTTCGATCTGACGCGCCGAAACCCGACCGGGCGTGGTCGCCTTCAGGCCGTAGGCGCCGAAATTGAGCGCCGTTCCGCCTTTCGCGCTCCCGTGGATGCGGCCCTTATGTGCCTTGCGGTATTTCGTACGTTTCGGCTGCAACATGGCTCGTATTCCTCGAACTGACGCCCTTCTTGCCCGGTGCTCAGCGCTGGCCCTGAGCGTCGTGCAAACGCTTGTCTTGGGCCATGGGGTCGTGGGCCAGGATCTCGCCCTTGAAGATCCAGACCTTGACCCCGCAGGTACCGTAGGTCGTGTGTGCGGTGGCCTCGCCGTAATCGACGTCGGCGCGTAGTGTGTGAAGCGGCACGCGGCCCTCGCGATACCACTCCGTGCGGGCGATCTCGGCGCCGCCCAGGCGTCCCGCGCAGTTGATCCGGATGCCGCCGGCGCCCAAGCGCATCGCCGATTGCACGGCCCGCTTCATGGCGCGGCGAAAGGCCACCCGTCGTTCAAGCTGCTGGGCGATATTCTCGGCCACCAGCACGGCATCGGTCTCGGGCTTGCGAATCTCGACGATGTTCAAGTGCACCTCGCCGCCGGTCATATTCTGCAGCTCGCGCCTGAGCTTTTCGATGTCGGCGCCCTTCTTGCCGATAACCACCCCCGGGCGGGCCGTATGGATCGTCACCCGCGCCTTCTTCGCCGGCCGCTCGATCACCACCTTGGAGGCACCGGCCTGTTTCAGGCGCTCGTGCAGGAACTTTCTGATGCGAAGGTCCTCGTGCAGCAGCTTGCTGAAATTGGCGTCCGCATACCAACGCGAGTCCCAAGTCCGGTTGATACCTAAACGCAAGCCGATCGGATTGACTTTTTGACCCATTACGCCGTCTCCTTGCGTTCACGCACAACCAAAGTCAGGTTGCTCCAAGGCTTTTGCAGCCGACCCACCCGACCGCGAGCGCGGGCACGGAACCGCTTCAGCACGAAACTCTTGCCCACCGTCGCCTCCTTGACGAAAAGCCGGTCGACGTCGAGTTGATGGTTATTCTCGGCGTTGGCGATCGCCGTTTGCAGCGCCTTTCTCACGTCGTTCGCGATGCGGCGCTTGGAAAAGGTCAGCTCCGCCAGCGCCGCCTCGGCGCTGAGCCCGCGGATGGAAGCCGCGACGAGGTTGAGCTTGCGCGGGCTGACGCGGATGTTACGCACCACCGCCTTGGCCTCGCTGTCGGCAAGCTGCCGGGGAAAGGATGGTTTGCCCATGGCTCTAGCCCCTCTTCGCCTTCTTGTCGGAGGCATGGCCGTAGTAGGTTCGCGTCGGCGCGAACTCACCGAACTTGTGGCCCACCATATTCTCGGTCACCAGCACCGGGAGAAACTTCCTGCCGTTGTGCACGCCGAAGGTCAGGCCGACGAATTGCGGCATGATGGTCGAGCGGCGCGACCAGGTCTTGATGATATCGTTGCGTCCCGACTGGCGCGCCTTCTCCGCCTTACGCAGGAGATAGCCGTCGACAAAGGGGCCTTTCCAAACAGAGCGTGCCACCGAACGGGTCCCTTCCTTACTTCTTCTTGTGACGACTGCGAACAATCAGATCGTCGGTCTTCTTGTTGCGCCGCGTCTTCATGCCCTTGGTCGGCCGGCCCCAAGGCGACACCGGATGACGCCCGCCGGAGGTCCGGCCCTCGCCGCCGCCATGAGGATGGTCGACCGGGTTCATCGCAACCCCGCGGACCGATGGGCGCTTTCCGAGCCAACGCTTGCGCCCAGCCTTGCCCAGCTTGATGTTGCTCTGGTCCTGGTTGGAGACCGCGCCGATGGACGCCATGCACTCGCCGCGCACCAGCCGCAGCTCGCCCGATGAGAGGCGCACCAGGGCATGGCCGCCATCGCGTCCGACCAACTGGACATAGGTCCCGGCCGAGCGCGCGATCTGCCCGCCCTTGCCCGGCTTCATCTCCACGTTGTGAACGATGGTGCCGACCGGAATGTTGGCCAGCGGCATGGCATTTCCCGGCTTCACGTCGACATGCTTGCCGGAGATCACGGTATCGCCAACCTGCAGGCGTTGCGGTGCCAGAATGTAGCTCAACTCGCCATCCTCGTACTCGACGAGCGCGATGAAGGCGGTGCGGTTGGGGTCGTACTCCAGCCGCTGGACCTTGGCCGGCACGTCGAACTTCAGACGCTTGAAATCGACCACCCGATAGCGCCGCTTGTGCCCGCCGCCACGCCGCCGGGCGGTGATGCGCCCCGCATTGTTGCGCCCGCCCTTCTTGGTCAGGCCCTCGGTCAAAGACTTTACCGGCTTGCCCTTCCAAAGCTGCGAACGGTCGACGAGCACCAGGCCGCGCCGGCCTGGGGTCGTGGGATTGAAACTCTTGAGCGCCATCTATCAGATCCCCGTCGTCACGTCGATCGAATGCCCTTCTTCGAGCGTCACATAGGCCTTCTTGACGTCCGAACGCCGGCCGAGGCGGCCGCGAAACCGCTTTACCTTGCCATGTTGCCGAAGCGTGTTGACCGCCTTGACCTTGACCTTGAAGAGGTCTTCCACCGCCGCCTTGATCTCCGGCTTGGTCGCGTCGATGGCAACCTCGAAGGCCACCTGGTTGTGCTCCGATGCCATGGTCGACTTCTCGGTCACCAGCGGCCGGCGCAGCACTTCGAACTTGCGCTCGTTGGAGACGGTCGTCGTCGCCGTCTTGCGCGATCCTCGACCTCTACTCATTTCAAACGCGCCTCCAGCGCTGCGACCGCATCCTTGGTAAGCACCAGCATGTCGCGGCGCAGAATGTCGTAAACGTTGGCGCCTTGCTGCGGCAACACGTCGATGCAGGGGATGTTGCGGGCCGCCTGAACGAAGTTCTGATTGACCTGCTCGCCATCGATGACCAGCACCGAGTGCCAGCCGAGTTTGCCGACGGATTTTGCCAGCTCGCCGGTCTTGGCGGACTTCATCTCCGTGCTGTCGAGCACCACGAGTTTGCCTTCGGCCGCCTTGACCGAAAGCGCCGTCTTGAGGGCCAGCTTGCGCACTTTCTTGTTGAGGCTCCAACCGTGGTCGCGCACGACCGGGCCGAAGGCCCGACCGCCGCCGCGCCGCTGCGAGGTGCGGGCCGAGCCTACACGGGCGTTGCCCGTCCCCTTCTGACGGTAAAGCTTGCGCGTCGAGCCGGCGACCTCTCCGCGGGTCCTTACCTTATGCGTCCCGGCCCGGCGCTTGGCCAACTGCCAGTCGACGGCACGGGCCAGTATGTCCTGGCGCGCCGGCAGGCCGAAAATCGAATCGTCGAGTTCGATCTCACCCGTCTTCTTGTTCGCAAGGGTCGTGACCGCGCACTTCATGGTCATTGATCCTTCTTGTCTTCTTCGGCCTCTGGGGTCGGCGACGTTGCCGCGGTGTCCTCCGCCTGGGGAGCCTCGGCGGCCGCTTCCTCGGCGGCCGCCTCTTGTGCCGGCGGCTCTACCGCGCCTGCTTCTTCGGCCAACGCCTCATCAACGGGCGCCTCATCAGCCGGTACCGCCGTTTCTTCCCCGGCCTCCTCCGGTTGGGGCGCCGCAGCGCTTTCCTTCACCGCCGCGGGGAACGGGGTCTCTTCGGGCCGCGCGCGCTTGACCGCATCGCGCACCAGCACGATCGCGCCTTCGGCGCCGGGAACCCCGCCCTTGACCAGGACCAGCCCACGCTGCAGGTCGGTCGATACCACCTCGAGGTTCTGCACGGTCACCGTCCGGTCGCCCATGTGACCGGCCATCTTCTTGCCCTTGAAGACCTTGCCCGGGTCCTGGCTGTGGCCGGTCGAGCCGTGCGCGCGATGCGAGACCGAAACACCGTGGCTGGCGCCCATGCCGCTGAAATTGTGCCGTTTCATGGCACCGGCAAAGCCCTTGCCGATGGACGTCCCGGTAACGTCGACGAACTGTCCGGGGACGAAGTGCTCGGCGGAGAGCTCCTGTCCCACCTCGAGCAGCGCATCGGAGGACACGCGGAACTCGGCCAGGTGCTTCTTGGGCTCGACCTTAGCCTTGGCAAAATGGCCGCGCATCGGTTTGGTGACGCGCTTGGCCTTGGCGCGGCCCAAGCCCAACTGAACGGCGTTGTAGCCATCGCTATCCTCGGTGCGAAGGGCGACGACCTGGCAGCCGTCGAGCCTCAGCACGGTGACCGGAATATTGTCGCCTTGCGGCGTGAAGATCCGCGTCATGCCCATTTTCTCGGCAATAACTCCGGTACGCATAGCGCTAACCTCTCAACTTGATCTCGACGTCCACGCCGGAAGCCAGGTCGAGCTTCATGAGCGCATCCACGGTCTGCGGCGTCGGGTCGATGATGTCGAGAAGCCGCTTGTGCGTACGGATCTCGAACTGCTCGCGGCTCTTCTTGTCGATATGCGGCGAGCGCAGGACGGTAAACTTCTCGATCCGGGTGGGCAGCGGGATCGGCCCGCGGATCTCTGCCCCGGTGCGTTTGGCCGTATTGACGATCTCGGAGGTCGACTGATCGAGCACCCGATGGTCGAAGGCCTTGAGCCTTATTCGAATGTTCTGGCTATCCATTCTCAGTCACCTCTTTAGATCCGCCGGGCCCGCAAGCTTGCGGCAAAACGAACGCTGTTCTCACGTCTTCCTACTTATCGATACCGGCGACGACGCCGGCGCCGACGGTGCGCCCGCCCTCGCGGATGGCGAAGCGCAGGCCCTCGTCCATGGCGATCGGCGCGATCAGCTCAACCGTCATCGACACATTGTCGCCCGGCATCACCATCTCCGTGCCCTCCGGCAGCGTCACAACACCCGTGACGTCCGTCGTGCGGAAGTAAAACTGCGGACGGTAGTTGGTGAAAAACGGCGTGTGACGGCCGCCCTCCTCCTTCGTCAGAATGTAGGCCTCCGCCTTGAAGTTCGTGTGCGGCGTGATCGACCCCGGCTTCGCCAGAACCTGACCGCGCTCCACGTCGTCGCGCCCTATGCCGCGCAACAGCGCGCCGATGTTGTCGCCCGCCTCGCCCTGGTCCAACAGCTTGCGGAACATCTCGACGCCCGTGCAGATCGTCTTGCGCGTCTCGCGAATGCCAATGATCTCGACCTCGTCGCCGACCTTCAAGACACCCCGCTCAACCCGGCCCGTCACAACCGTGCCGCGCCCCGAGATCGAAAATACGTCCTCGATCGGCATCAAAAACGGCATGTCCTTCGCCCGCTCAGGCTGCGGGATATACGCATCAACCGCCGCCATCAGCTCGTTCACCGAGTCGCGGCCCATCGTATCGTCGCGATCCTCCAAAGCCGCCAGCGCCGAGCCCTTCACAACCGGTATGTCGTCCCCCGGAAACTCGTACGACGACAATAGCTCCCGCACTTCCAACTCAACCAGCTCCAAAAGCTCCTCGTCATCAACCTGATCCACCTTGTTCAGGTAAACGACCAGCGCCGGAACGCCAACCTGACGGGCCAGCAATATGTGCTCGCGCGTCTGCGGCATCGGACCGTCCGCCGCCGACACAACCAATATCGCGCCGTCCATCTGCGCCGCGCCCGTGATCATGTTCTTCACGTAGTCCGCGTGTCCCGGGCAGTCCACGTGCGCGTAGTGACGGTTGGCCGTCTCGTACTCGACGTGCGCCGTCGAGATCGTAATCCCGCGCGCCTTTTCCTCCGGCGCCTTGTCGATCTGGTCGTAGGCCGTAAACTGCGCCCCACCCACCTCCGACAAAATCTTCGTAATCGCAGCCGTCAACGTCGTCTTGCCATGATCAACATGGCCAATCGTCCCGATGTTGCAGTGCGGCTTCGTCCGCTCAAACTTCGCCTTCGCCATGG
>Ga0255057_10001825_pt1 | contig 11700 bp, 9 predicted proteins | sample Cases_109_6_MG_FD_189022 | JGI IMG/M metagenome (GOLD analysis project Ga0255057, IMG submission 189022) | Seawater microbial communities from Amundsen Gulf, Northwest Territories, Canada - Cases_109_6 | ecosystem: Environmental > Aquatic > Marine > Gulf | place: Canada: Northwest Territories... | reverse complement strand
AGGTCAACCCCACGAAGGTCGACGTATCGATCCTAGAGATCGGCAGCCGCCTGACGCGCGTGTCGATCACCGAGCTTCCGCCCCCGCCCGCGTATCCTCCGCCCCAGGGCGAAACGCTCCAACGAGCGCGCCGCGACTTCCAACGACTCGACTAGACGTCCGACCCATACGCGGCGAATGTGCACTGCACTGTGCCCGCCCCGAAAGCGTCCGTCACGACCATTCCCGTCGACACCCGACCGGGATCGTCCATCCGCCCAAGCCGCTCCACCAGTGAGGCGACCCTTCGCGCCCAGACACGACTGCGAAGCTCGGGGACGGCAACCTGGCAGGCGACGGGCCCATGGGGAAACGCTTCGAGCAGGCCATGAAAGCGTTTCACGGTTGCTGGGGACACCTGGCCAGAGGCCTTGAAGAAGCGCTCGGAGCGAACGATCACGCCGGTGTTGGTGCGGTCCGCCGCGAAACCAGTGACCAATGCGGTCTCGATGAGCTCGGATGCGGCGCCCGGAAGGGGTTCGGGCCACTGTGCCCGCATGTCGCCGATGAGACCCTCGGTTTCGAGGAGCAGCGTCTCGGCCCGCTTCGCGGATTTTGGGTACTGCCGCGCAATCAAGTCAACTCGCTCGTCGAGCGGTTGAAGGTCGCTTTCGCCCGCGCCGAGCGCCTCGGCAAGCGCGAGATTCAGCCTGACCCGGGTAAGGAGGGCCGTGACAGTTTCCTCGGTCGATCCACGGTCCGATGCGGGAGACAGTCGCTGGGCCTCTCTCAGAGCGACGGACCGCGCCGCGTGGCGAGAAATGTCCTGCGCCACGACCCCCGCTGCGGCCTGGTCCCGCGCCAGCTGCTTCGCCCACCGCTCTTCCTCCGCTTGAAGCTCGATGCGGCGCCGATCGAGCTCCACACGCTCAGCCTCGGCGGCGGCGGCGGCCAGCCACAACCGCGCCTCGGTTCGGAAGTCATCGGCAGCTCGCTCATCCCCGTCCCCTTCCGCCCTATCGGCGGCGGACCAGGTGGTTTCCGCGTTGCGATGGAGATCCGGGGCAAGCTCTTTGGCGAGCTCGGCAGCCGGCGACGCGAAGAGGCTGTCCGATGTAGACGGCGTCTGCTGCGCGGCGCAAGCCGGCAGGACGAGGCAGACAGCGACGGCCACCAAGCTTCGCATCAGGGCGACTCCGTCGATCGCGCCAACTCCGCACGCTCGCGCATGAGTGTCTCGAGCACGCGGCGCTGCGCCTTAGCACGGTCACGAACGATGCTGAGCCGTCGCTGGGTTTGGAAGAGCGCAGCCTGGGAACGCCTTCGGGCGAGCTGGCGAGCAGCCAACACCATCGCGGCGTCGGCGATCTCTTGAGCACGCACAGCCGCGGAAGGGTCTTCGATGGGGCCGCTCGCGGTCTCGAGCGCACGTCTGGCCTGCTGGAGAGCACCCTTGGCGTACTTGGCATCCTCCCGGGCCTCGAGGTCGCCGAGACGTCGCTGAAGCTCAACCGTTCGCGCGCGAAGCCCGGAGTCCCCCAACGCACCAAAGGACACGCTCCAAAAAGGACAGAAGTTCGCGCCGACAGCCAAGAAGCTGACGAGAATCGCGCGTCCGAGGGCTCGACTACTGATACGTGAATCGAAGCACGTAGTCGCAGATGCGATAGACGTCGCCTTCTTCGATGCGCTTGGATTCGACACGTTGACCCGCGAATTCGATTCCATTCGTGCTGCCCAAGTCTTTCATGAAGTAGACGCCATCATGAAACACCACCGCCGCATGTCGACGCGAAATATTGCCGTCGCGAATTGCGAGGTCCGCGCTCTTGGTGCCTCGCCCGATGATGAACTCATCTTTTTCCACCGGGAAGTTTTGGCCGTTGAACTCCACCACGAGAACGCGGCGCGAAACTGCATCGGAAGGTCGGTGACCCGGCAGTGGTGGCGGCGCGGTGGGACGGCGGGTCGGCATCGGTGTAAGCAGAGGGGTCGGGCGCGCTTGCGGGACGGACTGTCGCTGAACCGGGGGTTGGGGTACTCCACCAGCGCCGTCTGCGGCCGCAACGGCCGAGCCGACAGCTTGCCGCGCGCCCCCCAGCCGGGCCACCGCTTGTTCCCGGGAGCGGGCGTATTCGCGCATGGCTTCGTTGATCAGGTAGTCGACCGAACATTCGAGCTCGTCGCTCAGCCGATCGTAGATCTCATGGAGATAGTCCCGGCATTGAAACGCACGCACCGTTTTTCTGTCGCCTTGATCAGCCATTTCCTCGACTACTTCTTGTTGCCACCGTGTTCACGCGCCCGCAACGCGTCGATTGCCGCCTTGGCTATGTCCCCGACTCGTTTCGCTGGAGGATTGAGCTCCGACCAGCCTTCTCCCGCCACTTGCGTCGTATCCGCCATCAATTGCTTCATGGCGGGGACATTTGCCTCCCCACCTCTGCGTTCAAGATAGCGCAAGGCGACGACACGATTCCACCAATGTTGCGAATCGAGGAGCTCGAGGACCGTCGATGTAGGCGGAGGTGTCATCTGGCTCATCCGTGTGGCGTACCCCTCGAGCTCTTCGGGCTCGTACTGGATCCCCGGAGCTACTGGTAATTGTTGATAAAATTTCTCTATCGTGGACGGTCCGCCCAAAGAGAGCACCAGCTCGCCGGCTCGCCAGCGAAGGCGCTTGTCCAACTTGGCTGCCGAGGCGCAGGAGGCCTCGGTGCAGCCCGGTCGCTCGACCAGAGGCCAAAGACGCGGGATTGCTCTCCGGCTGCGGATGTCGCCGACGCGGTCAAAAGCGTAGTCACGAACCTCGATCGAGTTGCTCGGATCGAGTGCGATCGATAGCAGCCGGTTCAAATGTGTGCGGCTGACGTGCCCCTCGAGAGCACGAAGGGCGGTCGCGCGCCGCGCGTCGAGTCGCTCTGTCCAGGCCTTGGTGTCGTTCGGTCCCGGCTTGGTATCAGCGATGCGCAGAAGGCGAGCCGACACGATTTCCTGATCGGCGAGGTACTTCATCGCCGGAAGGGCTCCGTTGTTGATGTAGTGCTCGCGGTTGTACACGGCGGCCGACGCCACGCGCGCATCATCGACCGGCTCGCCTGCAGCCTCGAGCGATTTCCGGATCTGAGCGCTCAGCCATTGCACGAAGCGCGGTTTTTCCATCTCCTTTTCGATCTCGACGAGGCGGTTGGCAGCCCGCTTCTTGGTCGCTTGGTCCCCATCTTCGCCGATGATTTCCGCGATCTTGATCATCGCCTGCGGGGCCATTTTCTCTTGGAGGGCGTCGACGAGCATGCCCGCCGCTTCGGCCCCGAGGGTACGGGTTACCTGCTCGGCGCTGTAGTCACCGGCAAGGCTTCTCCCCTCGAAGTCGCGGGAATACCAGCCCACGACGGATCGGGTAAGCGTGGTACGCGACTCTTCGGGCGCATAGGGAATGACCATGTACGCCGCGTCTTTGGCACGGACTTGCGCGCTGAGCGCCCCGTTGTCGCTCGACTCGCCCTCTTCTGCCAGCAGCGTTTCGAGACGGGGTACCATCCCTGCGACAATCATCTTGCTGGCTTCCGGGTCTTCGTGGCGCAACTCGTCGAGGGCCGATTTGAGCAGGTTGAGGCTGCTCACATCGCTGCGGTCCATTTCGACGATCGCGAGCGCCGCTTGGGTTCGAAGGTCGTCTGAGTAGTGGTCGCTTCCAACGACCGCCATCAGCCGGGTGGGGCCTTTGACGGTTCCCTTCCACATCTCGATGTTGTCGCTATCCGCCTTGCAGCCGGCCAACAGCGCAGCGACCGCGGAGCAAATAAGCACGATCTTGCCCATCCAACTCATTTGGCTCGCGAACCGATCCCCCAAGGGCATGCAACCCACGAGGATAATAGAGGATTCACCCAGGCAATCAAGGGGCCGTAGCAGGCGTGATTTCTTGACGAATCGAGCCGCCGGCGCATAGCCTCGGAATGTAGGAGGCCTCTTACTTGGGCGTACATGAAACCACCTCTTCTGGCGACGTCGTGGCGCCCGAAGGCAGGCGGCAGGACGTGCTCGCGATCCTGACCTTGACCGGAACCGTCTTGCTGACCCTCGCGTTGACCTCATATGACGCGCGGAACGGCTCCGCGAACCTCGTGGGGCCAGTTGGCCACAGGTTGGCGCGTGCGTTCATGTTGGCCTTCGGCTTGGTGGCTTGGTTCCTGCCCCTCGAGGGGGCTTTGCTTACGTATCGACTGTTTCGACGTCGTGCCGCGATGCTGGGGTTGGCCACGCTGGCTTCGACGTTGGTCCTCGTGCTGATCGGTGCGGTTCTGGCCCATCTGCTGATCGAGCCTCAGGCGATGTGGGGGGCATCGCCTGGGGGGGCGGTGGGCGAGTTGCTGGCGGAGGTGCTGCGGTCGCTGCTCGGGTTCACGGGGACCGTGGTGATCGGGTTCGCGGTGCTCGGGATCTCCGTGATCGTGCGGACCCCGTGGACCCTCGAGGAAGTGGGGCAGGCATTCATCCGGGCTGGCCACGCAGTCTGGCAAAAGATGACGAGCATCGTCGTCGCGATGCGTGAGGCGTGGGCCGAGGCCCGGGAAATTCACCAAGAAGAGATCCGGGCCAGCCAGCCAAGGATTAGCCAGCCGAAGATCATGGGGACGATCTTCGAGCACGAGCACGAGCACGAGGACGAGGACGGGGACGGGGACGGGGACGGGACGCGGGTTGGACTGAAAGGCAAAGCAAAGGGCAGGGCACCTACGATCGTCGCCCCGAAGGAGACCAAGCAGGAGCCGGTATCGATCTCGACTCGGCCGAAGAGATCCAAGCACGAGTTCCGACTCCCGCCGCTCAACCTGCTCGGCGAGCCGGACGCGTCGGTCATCCGAGTCGATGCGGATACGCTTCGCGACAACGCCGAGCTCCTCACCGAAAAACTCGCCGCGTATGGCGTCCAGGGCCACGTCGATGAAATCCATCCCGGCCCCGTCGTGACAATGTACGAGTTCGAGCCGCGAAGCGGGACCAAAGTCTCGAAGATCGCAGGCCTTGCCGACGACCTCGCAATGGCGCTAGCGGCCCAAAAAGTGCGGATCGTAGCTCCGATCGCAGGAAAGGCGCGCGTCGGGTTCGAGCTTCCGAACGACGACCGGAACATGGTCCATTTGCGAGAGATCCTCGAAGACCGACGGTGGGTGAACCACAGCGGAGCGCTTCCGATCGCGCTCGGCAAAGATATCAGCGGCCAGCCGGTCTACGCCGACCTCGCGAGAATGCCGCACTTGCTCGTCGCCGGCGCCACCGGCTCTGGTAAGAGCGTCGCGTTGAACGTCATGCTGGTGTCGATTCTCGCGAAGAAGACCCCCGAACAAGTTCGGATGCTGATGATCGATCCGAAAGTGGTTGAGCTTCAGGTCTTCGATGGCATTCCTCACATGCTGCTCCCGGTCGTGACCGATATGAAGAAGGCAGCGCTCGCCTTGCGTTGGGCCGTCGACGAGATGGAGCGGCGCTACCAGATGTTTGCCGACGCCGGCACCCGCAACATCGACACCTACAACCGACGGGTCGACCGCTTTGTCCGCGGAGACCTTTCGATCGACAAGTTCATGCCGAAGCGCAAGGGCAAGGTCAGCGCCAAGGACGCGTCTGGCCGGGAAGTACTGCTCGACCCCGTCGACGGGGAGGCGCCCGATGCCGAGAACTTCGAACCGGAGAAACTGCCATACGTGGTGGTCGTCGTCGACGAGTTCGCCGACTTGATGATGGTCGCGGCCAAAGACGTCGAAGCATGTATCGCGCGGCTAGCCCAGAAGGCCCGAGCGGCCGGAATTCACGTGATTCTCGCCACACAGCGACCTAGCGTCGATGTCATCACCGGCATGATCAAGGCGAACTTCCCCGCGCGCGTGGCGTTCAAAGTCTCGCAACGTCAGGACTCGATGACGATCTTGGGCCGCTCCGGCGCCGAGCATCTCCTCGGCATGGGCGACATGCTCATGATTCCCCCCGGCTCGAGCGAGATCGAGCGGGTACACGCCGCATTCATCGGCGAGGACGAAGTCCGGACGATGTGCGATTTCCTCCGCGAGCAGGGAGATCCCGAGTACCAAAACGAGATCCTCAAGCCTCGCGACGAAGATGGTGGCATCGACGGCGAAAGCGACGATCCACTCTACGACCAGGCCGTCGAAGCCGTGGCGAACGCCGGCTACTGCTCGATCAGTCACGTCCAACGACAATTGAGCGTCGGCTACAACAAGGCCGCGAAGCTGGTGGAACGGATGGAGCAGGACGGGGTCGTCGGGCCGCCGAGCTCGAAGGCGGGCGGACGCCGAGAGGTCCTCGTCAGCCCGCACTAACCCCGTAAAACCGACGCTTCGCGTCGCCCACGGGGCTTCGCTGGCACCTTGCCCCGTGGCGACGAAGTCGCTTTACGGGGTGGCACTGACAGTATCCGTGGCGCACAGTTTGGCGCATGCGGCTTCCCGACGACGAGCTTCTCGCCCTCGATCGCCGGCATTTGTGGCGGCCTTACACCTCGAGCGAGGATCACGAGAGCCGCCCTCTCTTCATCGTTGATAGGGCAGAAGGCCCCTGGTTGATCGGCCCTCGGGGGCGGCGGATCCTCGACGCGAGCGGTTCCTGGTGGTGTAACAACCTCGGCCACGGGCATCCCCGGCTTCGGCAGGCATTGAGTCGCCAGGCGGAACAGCTGATGCACGTGACGTTCGGCGGGGCAACCCACGAGCCCGCGGTCCGGCTGGCATCCGAGCTCACCGCGGTGGCGCCAAAGGGATTGGAGCGCGTCTTCTTCAGCGACAACGGGTCGACTTCGGTCGAGGTCGCTCTGAAGATCGCGTTTCAGTACTGGCAGCAAAACGGCCGGACCGAACGGGACCTCTTCCTGACCCTCCCCGGGGCCTACCATGGCGACACGCTGGGAGCGATGAGCGTCGGTGCCGTGGACGAGTTCAGCGGCGTCTTTCGGCCCCTCTTGTTCGAGGCTGCTCGGCCCGCTGAACCGGTCGAGGGTGACTGGGAGCCGGTCTTCGACACTCTCTTCTCGCGACTTCGGGAAGATGGGGATCGCATCGCGGGAGTCATCGTGGAGCCGATCGTGCAAGGCGCAGCCGGCATGCGGATGTATTCGCCAACGCTATTGGCTGAGCTTCGCGAGGCGACCACGAGAGCAGACACCTTCTTGATCGCCGACGAGGTCTTCGCGGGTTTCGGACGAACCGGGCCCATGTGGGCGTCTAACCATGCGGGAATCGCCCCGGACCTGCTTTGTACGGCCAAAGGACTCTCGGGCGGGGTGCTGCCGTTTGCCGCAACCCTGGCGACAGATCGGATTTACGACGGTTTTCGTGGTGGAAAAGAGCGTGCGCTCATGCATGGGCATACGTTTTTTGCGAACCCCCTCGGCGCCGCGGTGGCCCTCGAGGTGCTCGCGATCTATCGCGAGGACCGGATCCTCGAACAGGCCAAGTCGAAGGCTGCCCGGCTCGCCGACGCGGTCAGTCAGATGACGTCCCTACCCGGCGTGCGTGATCCACGAACGCTCGGCATGTGCGCTGCGTTCGACGTCGGCGAGACGGGTTACATGGGCAAGACCGGGTGGGAGATCTCCGAAGCCGCCCTCGAGCTCGGCGCGCATCTCCGGCCGCTTGGGAATACGATCTACGTCGTGCCCCCTCTCAATATCGGGGACGACGACCTCGACCAACTACTGTACGTCGTGCGCAAAGCCACCGAACGCGTATTGGTGAAAAAATCGTGAGCGAAACCGCGCGGGACGGCACGAGCTCCGGCAACCGGACCCGAGCGTACGCATGGGCGGTCCTCGGCGGCGTGATTTACTTCCTGGGTTGGGCAGGCTTTGGCTATTGGCCGCTGGCGCTCGTCTCCCTCGTGCCGGTGTGGGCTGCGCTCGAGCTCTCGACAGAGCGTCCCTGGCAAGCCGCACTCGGCGTGAGCTGGGTGTACGGCATCGTGATGATCGCCGGTGGTTACCACTGGCTCGTACCTTTTTTCGAGGTATTCTCGGGCTACGGGTCATTCGCGAGCGTCGGTTTTTGGCTGGCTTTCTCGGTGTTCATAGGCGCCCAGTACGGGGTCTATGGCGTCGTCTACTGGTTGCTGAGGCGCCGCGGTTGGTCGCTAGCTCTGGCAGCAATTCCACCTTTCATCGCCGCGGAGTGGCTCTACCCGAAGTTGTTTCCGGTCTACCTCGCGAACAGCTTCAATCAACAGCCCCTGCTCGTGCAGATCGCCGACCTCGGCGGGCCCCTCTTGGTCACCGCGGTTGCTGCCATGGTCAACCTCACGGTCTTCGAGACGTGGCGCTGGCGGAGAGGTGTGCGTGGAGCTCCCCGCATGATGTTGCTAGTCACAGTCCTCTCCCTCGGCTTCACCCTCAGCTACGGCATGATTCGAATCCCGCAGGTCGAAGCCGCAATGGCCGCCGCCCCGCCCTTTCGATTGGGGATCGTCCAAGTCAACATGGGCATCTTCGAAAAGCGAAGCGAAGCCCTCGAGGGGCATCGGCGCCACCTCGACCAGAGCCTCGAGCTCGAAAAGGAGGGTGCGCTCGATCTCATCGTCTGGCCGGAATCCGCATACCTCCGAAGCCTTTCACGAGAGCTACCGATGTCGGTTGACGTGGTTCGAAGGGAGCTCCGGACCCCGATTCTATTCGGTGGTCTGTCAACAGAATACGTGGGTGGCCGCCGCAAGATCTTCAATACGGCTTTCATGATGGAGGCGGATGGCATCGTCCGTTCGTCCTACGACAAGACGTACCTGTTGATGTTCGGGGAGTATCTGCCGTTCGGGGAAACGTTCCCCGCGCTCTACGACCTGTCTCCGAACAGCGGTCGACTCACGCCCGGCAGCCACGTGAGGGCGCTGCAACTCGGCGAGTGGCGGATCTCCACCCCGGTTTGCTACGAGGATGTCCTTCCCAGGTTCACCCGCGCCATGGTCCGCGAGGCGAACCCCCATGTGTTGATCAACCTCACGAATGATTCCTGGTTCGGCAACACGCAAGAGCCCTGGATCCATCTCGTGTTGGCTCAGTTTCGGGCGATCGAGCACCGCCGCTACTTGGTTCGCTCGACCAACAGTGGGATCAGCGCGGTCATCGATCCGCTAGGCCGAATCGTGGCTCGGACGGGCGTCGGCACGCGGGAGAACCTCCGTTACGACGTGCGTATGATGGAAGGCGAAACGGTCTATACCCGGCTCGGAGACTGGCCGGGCTGGCTGAGTCTCGCCGGACTCATGTTGATGCTCATCGTTCGGCGAGGGTCGGCGAAATGAGAAGCCGGTAGCTGCCATCGTCCGCCGAGACGGTCTCGGCGACTTGGATCGGGCGGACCTCGTCGCCGTCACTCTCGAATACGTACGCACGGATCTGAGCGCCTGCGACGATCGTGCCACCCGCAGCTTGAAGCGTGCCACGAACCACGATCGGTGGCGGAAGCGTGTAGTCGCGCATGATGTCGCCGCGCTCCGCGCTCATGACGAGCTCTGGCTCGACCAGCCAGGGAAAGCCCGTCGTGTCGGCGACCTTGACCAGCATATCGTACCGTCCTGCGTCGATGGACAAACGAAACTCGCCCTCCTGGCTCGATGCGGTCTCTTGCGAACGCTGGAGCTCGCCCATGTCCCCCCGCGCCCGGGCGAGAACCGTCACACCGCCCGCAGGGTCCCCCGTGAATGTCGTGCATGACCCGAACAATGCGATCTGCGAAGGAAGCACGAGGTCTTCGAGCTCGGTGGCGAGCTCCTCGACCACGAGCGTTTCTGCGGAAAGGGGAGCCCAGGCATTTTCGGCGTCCTCGGGCGGGGTCACGGTCACGGTGTATTGCCCCGGCAAGAGCTCAACGCTGAATGTACCGTCATCGCTGGTCGTCGTCGACGCACTAAAGGTGCCCTCGAGCCCAGCCTCGGCTCCCTCGAAGACATCGTTGGACGAGAAGCGAACGGTCGCGCCCTGGACCGCTTCTCCTTCTTCGCCGCGCACGGCCCCGGTAAACTGCACACCATCGACACGGGGCACGGTGATGCGCCGATCGCTGATGAAAGCAAGGTCGGGATCCACGGACACCGAAGGGAAGGGAGCACTGCCGACGCTCGAACTGACGCGAATCGTGTAGGGCGCCGCGTCATCGCTGACACGAATGGCAAAATCTCCGAGCGGACCCGTTTCGCCGATCGAAGAGACCACGAGTCCCGAGTCCTTCTCGATCGCGCGGACTTGAAGCCCAACCTCCGGAGTCTCGCTCTCGCCGTCAGAGCTGAGAACCGTACCTATCAGCGTGCAGCCGAAGAGCTGGTTTGCGGCGCACTCCTCGTCGAGAGCTTCCGGGAAGTTGACATCGAATCGGAAAGGCGTCCCGTCGATGACGTCGTCCAGCTCGATCGATCTATAGATCGGAGGAAGCGAGCGGATCGCGGCGGCTGCCTGATCGGCAGTCTCGATCACGTCGCTGCTAGGCACGATGACGACGTCGTAGCTCTCGCCTGACACGAGCACCGTGCTGAAATCAACGTCGGCCGGGCCATCTCCCTCGCTCGGCTCACGAAGCGTATCGACCTCGACCGGCACCGCCGAGAGCGCAGACACAGGCTCGTCCATCCGTCGAGTGAACCGCAGACTCGTGGGTACACGGGTGCCTTGCCAACGAACGACGCCGACGACCTGCCTGGCGAGAGGAAGAGTGTAGTCCCGCTCGCTCGCTCCAGAAAACGACTCCGGCACGAAGGCCCAACTCGCAGGGGTCGCCCGCTGGGTGTCGGTGTCGGAGGACCCCCGAAGCACCTCGACGACAATGGCGACTTCGCTCGCAGAATCGTCGATACAAATCCCTTGGTCGCAGACGCCCTGCTCGCAGTCGCTGTCGCCCCCGCAGACGTTCACCGGGGTCAAGACCTCCGCAGATCCGAAATTGCACCCACTGATCACGGCACAAAGAATTGTCAGCGAAGCCCCGTGGGCTAGGCGAAACGTCGGCTTTACGGGGCTCATCGACACTCCTGCGTGATCACAGGGTTGTCGTCGTCGGTCACCCGGACCCACCAGGTCGCCTGATCGGCGTCGCCCGGCTCGACAGGCCGACGGGGCTCCACGAAGCTTGCGAACGCGCCCACGACGACCAGCTCGATCTTATGGCAAATGCCTGGGGTAAGCACTTCGTACGGGATGGCGAACTCTGAGTCACGCTCCAGGAACCCGCTCGGCGGGATATCTCCGTCAAGGATTGGGAACTCCGAAGCCGGAGGTGGAGGGGAGTCGAGAAAAATCCGGTACTGGAGTGTTTGTTCGAAATTCGGGTCTCGGACGATGGTCTGAAGCAGCATCTCGGCTGCTTGCTCAGGCGGCAACAGGTCGAGATCGATCGCCCCGATCTCGTTGAGCGGAAACTCGGCCTCCGGCTGGCTGATGACCGACGGAGGAAAGTTCTCGGACACCTCGAATTCGATACGATCGGTCGCAATACAGCCCGAACTCGAGGCGGAAAGGCCCATCGACGCGCATGAAGCAAAGAGAAGCATCCAGGGGAATTTGGAAGCAAGGGCCATGCCGGGGCTCCGGTGCCGGAAACACTCAGGTTTTAGGGATTATTCCACGAAAACCCGAGTGTTCCTATGACACATATGTCAGCCTTCCGCCGCCCCCCCTGGACCGGGAGCGTCGGGGTCCCGTTCGAGATAGCGAAAGACCGTGCGGGGGTC
>Ga0255057_10001822_pt1 | contig 11716 bp, 14 predicted proteins | sample Cases_109_6_MG_FD_189022 | JGI IMG/M metagenome (GOLD analysis project Ga0255057, IMG submission 189022) | Seawater microbial communities from Amundsen Gulf, Northwest Territories, Canada - Cases_109_6 | ecosystem: Environmental > Aquatic > Marine > Gulf | place: Canada: Northwest Territories... | reverse complement strand
AGTCCTAGGGAGGCGTTGAACAATGACGAGTGCCACGGGCAGCCGCAGGGCCTGGTGGTGGGCTGACCCGGAATCTCCCGGGTGCAACTGCCCGCTTGTGGATTGTTCAACAGCCTCCTAGAGGCTTTCGTCGAGGAGGCCGAACAGCCGATCGATGTCTGACTCGTCGTTGTACAGGTGAGGGGAGATACGGATCGAGTCACCGCGGACGCTGACGAACACCCCATGCTCCCCAAGAGAGGAGACCAGACCTTCGGGCAACCCATCGGGTGCCCGAACCCCGATCATGTGCCGCGCCCGATTCGCACTCGGGGCAACCTGGAGGCCGCGCTCATCCGCCTTCCGCTCGACTTCGTCGGTGACGTTCCCGATTGCAGCCGCCAGGTCGCTGACACCCCAGGCGAGCAGCTGATCGAGTGCTGCGACCGCCATCGGCAACAGGTGGAAGGTGCTGCGCTCGCCGACGTCGTACCGCCTGGCACCAGGTGCGTACTCGTCCTGATAGTCGACGAGGCCGCTGAAGTCCTCGGCGCCGGAGCGGACGATCCAGCCCTCCTCGAGCGGCGTCCCGTCGCGGTGCTGGGGCGCCGCCCACAGGTAGCCGAGCCCGAAGGGACCAAGCAGCCACTTGTACCCGACGCCGTAGACGAAGTCGGGACGGATCGTCGCCGTGTCGAAGGGCACCGCGCCCAGGGACTGACTGGCGTCGATCACCAGGGCCGCGCCCACCTCCCGGGTGGCCTCTCCGACCGCGGCGAGGTCGACCAGCGAGCCATCGGTCCAATGGCAGTTGGGGACGGTGACAACCGCGGTCTGCGCCGTGATGGCGTCGAGGACCGGAGCCGTCCACCCACCATTCGCCGGACGGGGCACGGTGACGATGTCCCCACCGGTGCGGTCGAGTGCCGCCAGCCATGGGTACACGTTGGAGGGAAACTGCTCCTCGAGCACGACCACCTGTCGGCCCGGCCCGACGTCGAGATTGGCCGAGGCGATCGCGGCGCCGTACGAAACCGAGGGAATGATGGCCACGCCGTCTGCGTCGCCGCCGATCAACTCGGCGAACACCGTGCGGAGATGCTCAACCGGGGAGAAGAAGTCCTCGGAGCTGATCTTCCATGGCGAATCTGCCTGGTCGAGTGCGCTCAATCCGGCGGCGCGGACCGCCCGCAGCTGGGGAGAGAAGTAGGCGGCATTGAGATAGGTGACATCGTCGGGGATGTCGAAAAGGTGTCGCTGGGATCCGGTGACCGGCATTGACAGCGAGCACCGCCCGCCGATCGGGCGGGCGGTGACGAGCAGCTACTTCTTCTTGTGCCGGTTGGCTTTGACGCGCTTCCGGTACTTGTGCTTGCTCATCTTCTTACGCCGCTTCTTGATGACCGAACCCATGTATGGAGAACCTCTTGTCGGCAGTTGGGGTCGAGCCCGGCTTGCGCCGGGTTCGGCAGACTGGCCGAGGATAGGGGTGAACGCAAGCAGACCGACAGTTCACTGCCATGGGCCGACCTATATCATTCGACCCATGAAGCCCGTCATCGGCATTACGTCCCAGCCCCGATCCGTGGAGAATGCCAGCGGTCTGCTCGATTCACACCTCATCGGGCATACCTACACCGACTCGGTGCTCCGCGCCGGCGGTCTCCCCGTCGCGCTGATCCCCGTTCCCGATCATGAGGTCGAAGAGGTCCTGGATCGCATCGACGGGCTCGTCCTGTCGGGTGGCGGTGACGTCGAGCCCCATCGCTACGGTCAGGATCCTCACGAGGAAGTCTGGAGGACCAACTTCGACCGCGACGAGTTCGAGTTGGCTCTCGTTCGCGCCGCCCACGAGAGAAGGATGCCGGTGCTGGCCATATGCCGTGGCATGCAGGTGGTCAACGTTGCCTTCGGCGGCACCTTGATCCAGGACATCCCGTCGGCCATCGGCTCCAAGGACCATTCGGTCATCGGCCATGCCGTGTACGACGGGCACCAGCCGGTGACGGTTGCGGCCGACTCCAAGGTCGCCAAGGCGACCGGGGAGACCGAAATGCTGGTCAACTCGATCCACCACCAGGCCATCGACCGACTCGCCGACGGGTTTCGCCCTGTGGCGTGGGCGGAGGACGGCGTGATCGAGGGTATCGAGCACGAGGACCAGGGCTGGGAGCTCCTCGGCGTGCAATGGCACCCGGAGTTCCTGGGCGACAACTTCGACGTGCCTTCGCAGCGACTCTTCGACTCTGTGGTCGAACAGGCCCGCAGCTATACGGCTTCGGGTTCTTGAACGTCCTGTTCGTCTGCACGGGCAACATCTGCAGGTCACCGATGGCGGAGCATCTGGCGCGGGAGCTCAGCGACGGTGACGACCTGACCTTTTCCTCTGCGGGCACTGCGACGCACGCTCGGATTGAGCCGTCGGCCGGCACGGTCGAGGTCATGGCCGAGATCGGAGTGGGTGTCGGCGAGCATCGCTCCCAATCGGTGTGGGATGTCGGGGAATGGGCCGACGTGATCTACGCCCTCTCCCGGGAGCACCGCGACGCCATGGTGGAGCGGTGGCCGGATCGGGCCGCCGAAGTCCACCTGCTGCGGCCAGATGGTGCGTCGATCGACGACCCGTATGGGTTGGAACTCGATGAATACCGGCGAGCCAGGGACGAGATCGAAGCCGCGGTGCGAGCGCGGGGCGAGACCGGTTGGGCGCCGACGTAGAGCCTGCGGCTCGTTGCGGGTAGGGTGCCTGCGTGGGAGTGGCACGCGACGCGGCACCGGAGATCGACCGGCTGGTTCTGTCCGTCAACCAGGCGGTGGGCCCGAAACACGGTCCCCGGCTGCTGTCATCGGCCGGAGAGCGGGGCCTCGATTCGCTCAGACTCCTTCCGCACATCGCCGATTTCTTGCTCGCCGGCGCCTTGACGTCTGAGTTGGCGACGCTCCGGATGCGGTATTCCCCGCCGGATCAGGTGCTCGAAAGGCTGGAAGAGCTCGAGCAGAAGCAGCTGATCGAGCCGGGTGGTGGCGGCTGGATCGCAACTCCCCCAATGCGCCAACTCCTCGAGGAGGTTGTGGCTGCGCGAGCGGAGGTTGCCGCCGAGGCGTGGAATGAGCACGACGATGCGGTCACCATCGCGGCTCGTCTGGCCCAGGTGGTCGGACTGACAGCAACGAGCGACCACCTGGTGGCGGTGGTGCATCGAACCTTGCCGGAGCCGGCGGACCCGTATCTGCTCCTCTACAACCGTCTGGTCACCCTTCGCTACGTTCGTCAACACGATCATGCCGAGGCGTGGCTCAACCGCGGCCTCACAGCCCCGGCAGCGGTGGTGCTTACCAACCTCTGGAAGGGAAAAGAGGTCGAGGTCCCGAGTGACGGGCTCAGCGAGCTCATTGGGTTGGGATTCGCCGACTCCGACCAGCCGACCCTCACCGCCGGTGGACGCCAGGCGAGGGAGGCAATTGAGACGGATACCAATCGGAGAGCACAGGCAACGTTCGACGTCCTCGACGACCAGGATGAAGCCAGCTTCCTCGACGCCCTCGGAGCCCTGCCGGGAACCACCGAATAGACCGGGTAGGAAGCGGCGACGTGCTCAGATGAGCCCGTCGTCATCGACGGTGAGGGTGAGCACCTCGCCCGCATCACCGAGTGTCGCCTCCATCGCCGCCGCAACTGCATCGTGGCGACCGGCCGTGACCAGAGCCAGCGCACTGGGCCCGGCACCCGACCACGAAGCGTGGAGCGCCCCTGCTTCCAGCGCGGCGTCGATCATGGCGCCGGTGATCGGCGACAGCCCGGACCGAGGGGCCTCGTGCAGCTCGTCACCGCGAGCTGCAGCAAGAGCGGCGGCGTCTCCCGTTCGGAGACCCTCGACGAGCGCCACCGCTCGTGCAACCGATCGCGCTGCGGCCGCCAATGAAACCTGATCCGGGAGCACATCGCGAGCCTCGCTGGTCGCCAGCCGGTGGTCGGGAACACCGACGATCGGAATCAGAAAGTCGCTGAGAGGCAGCGAACGAGGCCCGTCGACCCCGACCGCAGTCAGGCCTCCGTACACCGCGGCGGCGACGTTGTCGCCGTGTCCCTCGATCGGGGTCACGATCTGGTAGATCCAGTCTCGATCGGGCTCCACGCCAACCGCCCGAGCCGCAGCGGCCGCAGCGGCCACCATGACCGCCGCCGACGAGCCCAGCCCGCGCGTGCGCGGCACCGCGTTTGAAACCACCAGTGCCATCGGCGCATTGCCACCCGCCATCGCGGCGCGATACACAATATGGTCCTCGTCGAGCGCCTCAGGCCCATCACCGTCGTCGACGGTCATTTCCGCAGATGGTGCCGCTTCGACCCGGCATCGAAGGCCGAGGGCCAGCCCCAGAACGTCGAAACCGGGACCGAGGTTTCCCGAGGATCCCGGCGCACTCGCGGAGGCGCTCATCCTTCTACCGGTTCGATGAAGATCTTCGTCGCCGCCGGCACATCGTCCCGGATCCCGGCCTCGATCCGCTGGATGGCATCCTCCAGCTCATCGGTGTCCAGGCCATCATCGAATACCAGATCCATGTTCACCAGGATCTCTTCTGGGGCCAGCTGCATCGTCAGCATCCGATCGATGCGCTCCACCTCGTCGACGCTCAGCGTCGCCGCCCGGATCCGCGAGCGTTCCTCACGCGTTGCCGACTCGCCGATCAACAGTGATTTCATTTCCACAGCGATGAACCCGGCGACTCCCGCCAGCAGCACACCGATCAGCACCGAGGCAAGGCCATCCCAAAGGCCGTTCCCGGTAACCCGGGCAAGCGTCAACCCGATGGCGGCGATGCTCAGACCGATCAGGGCAGCGACATCCTCGAACACCACAACGACGAGAGACGGGTCCTTCGACTCCCGGATCGCCCGTGTCACCGACCGACCGGAACGGGAGGCGTTGAAGTCCTTCAAGGCGGGGCGAAGGGCGACCGTCCCCTCCAGGATCGCGGCGATGAGGAGCACCGCCATCGATAGCCAGTAGCCCTCATCGCCGTGTGCCTCGGGATGCCGGATCTTGTTGATCCCGGTGACGATCGAGAGCACGGAGCCACCAACAAAGAGGAAGACCGCCACCATGAAGGCCCAGAAATACAACTCCTTGCCGCGACCGTAGGGATGCTGGACATCCGGGTCGTAGCCCGCCACCTGATGGCCGCGGAGCAGGAACAGCTGGTTGGCGGTGTCCGCAACCGAGTGCACGGCCTCGGCGAGCATTGCCGAGCTCTGCGAAACCGCAGCGGCCGCGAACTTGGTGATGGCGATGCCGAGGTTGGCAAACAGGGCGAAGATCACCAGGCGTCTGGATTCGGCAGCCATGGCCAGGAGGCTACCCACACGCCCGCCGCTTGCGACTCGACGGGATCACGAAACCCGTAACCTCGTTTCCTCAGTCAGATGGAGGTGCACTGCGATGGCGGTGGCGATCGAGGCCGTTGGTCTCACCAAGTATTACGGCGAGACTCCGGGGATCATCGACCTCGATCTCGAGGTGATGAGCGGCGAGATCTTCGGGTTCCTCGGCCCCAACGGGGCCGGCAAGAGCACCACGATCCGCACTTTTCTCGACCTCCTGCACCCGTCGTCGGGAACGGTGACGATCCTCGGCTACGACAGCCACGAGGAGTCGGTCGAGATCAGGCAGCGAACCGGGTACCTGCCCGGGGATCTGTCCATGTACGACGACATGACGGCACGGGAGATGCTGCGCTACTTCTCGGCGTTGCGCGACGTCGACACCGAGGCTCGGGTCGAGGAGTTGGCCGAGCGGCTCCGGCTCGACCTCGACGTCAAGATCGGCTCCTACTCGAGTGGTAATCGGCAGAAGGTCGGCGTGGTGCAGGCGTTCATGCACGACCCGGAGCTGCTGATCCTGGATGAGCCAAGCACCGGCCTCGACCCGTTGATGCAACAGGAGTTCTACCAAATGATCGACGAGGCCCGCCAGGCGGGAAAGACGGTGTTCCTGTCGTCCCACATCCTCCCGGAGGTCGAGCGAACCGCAGACCGGATCGGGATCGTGCGCAACAGCGAGTTGATCACCGTGCAGACGGTGGATGACCTCAAGGCGAGGGCCCGTCGACACTTCCAGATCGTGTTCGCAGATCAGATCTCGCCGAGCGAGTTTTCGGGTCTCCCCGGGGTCCAGTCGGCGGTGTCCTCACACGATGGCTATGGGGTGGACATATTCATCGAGGGTCCCGTGGACGGGTTGCTTGGTAAGGCTGCGGAGCATCACATGGAAAACGTGATCTCACATGAGGGCGACCTGGAGGATGCCTTCCTGGCGTTCTATAAGGAAGACGATGCTGCGTAGCGCGACGTTCGTCTCCAAGACGTCAAGCGTCCATTCCCGATGCTGCGAAGAAGGGGGCGCGATGCTGCGTAGAAAGGTACGGACCAGTGACGAAAGCAGCGGACCGCTGCCCCTTCGGAGTCGGCTGTGACCGAGACGGCGGCCCGCAGGAGAACTGCTCCGCACCTTTCTAGCGTCTTCACCAAGACGATATGGGAGCGCCGCTGGGCCACGCTCGGCTGGGTGCTGGGCGGTCTTGCCATGGCGCTCGTCATGGTCGCGGTGTACCCCATCGTTCGGGACTCGGAGGCGTTTACTGAGGCAATCGACGCCCTTCCCCCCGAGCTGCTGGCGATCTCCGGCATCGACCCCGAGCTGTTCACTACCGGCGTAGGGTTCATGCAGGGTCAGCTGTACTCCCTGATGGCACCCATGCTGGTGCTCGTCCTCGCCATCGGCATCGGATCGGCGTCTACGGCCACCGAGGAGGCATCGGGGACTGCCGACCTGCTGCTGGCGACACCGGTGACACGACGCCGGGTCATCTTCGACAAGTCGGCGGCGATGGGGGTGTTGGTAGGAGGGCTGGTTCTCGCCTTGGTCGCCGGACTGCTGATCGGCCAGGTCACCGTGGATCTGCAGCTCTCCATCGAAGGAATCGTCGGCATCAACGTCGGGCTTCTGCTCCTCGGCATGTTCTTCGGCACCCTGGCTCTGGCGATCGGCGCCTGGACCGGAAAGCGAACGCCGGCGGCCGGTATCGCCGGTGGGGTGGCCGGCATCGCCTTCATCGTGGACAGCTTCGCACCGCTCCTCGACATCTTCGAAACCCTGCAGCCCTACTCGCCTTTCTACTGGTACTCCGCCGACACACCCCTTCTCGGCGGCCCGACCAGCCGTCAGCTGCTGCTCTTTGGCGGAGTATTGATGTTCACCGGCATCGCCGTGCCCTTGTTCCAGCGACGCGATCTCGGCGTGTTTGCGACCTTCAGCCTGCTCCCGAGGAGAAGGGAGAAGGCAGGGCAGGTGACGAGCTCGACAAGCCGGTTGCTCAACACGATTGGCGGTCGCGAGATCTGGATTCGCCGCCGTTCTTTCTGGTGGTGGCTGGCCGGGATGGGGCTGATCGCGGCAGCGACGATCGCGGTGTTTCCCAGTGTGGACAGCGGTGGTGATGTGTGGACGGAGATCCTCGAGGCTTATCCCCCTGAGTTGCTCGCCATGTTTGGCATCACCGACATCGACTCACTGCTCACCGGTGCCGGGTTGGTTTCGTCTCGCGTGTACTCGGGTATCGGCCTGATCATCGTCCTCGCCTTTGCCATCGGCATCGGCAAGGCGGCGCTGGCCGGGGAAGAGCAGGACGGCACCGCCGATCTGCTCCTGGCCACACCACCGACCCGCGATCGAGTTGTTCTTGCCAAGGCAATCTCGATGCTGCTTCTGCTGCTTGGACTCATGGCCGGTGTCGCCCTCATCGTGTGGCTCGGAAACCTGGCGGTCGGGCTCGGCCTCGGCCCGGAGGGACTCGCCGCGGCCAATCTCGGGATGGCGCTGCTGGCGTTTCTCTTCGGCGGGCTCGCTCTTGCGGTTGGCGCTTACACGGGCAGGCCCGGCCTCGCCACCGGGGTAACGGCGGGACTTGGTGTTGCCCTGTTCCTCCTCAACGGGTTTGGCGCCATCATCGACTGGCTGGAGCCCTTCCGGGTGTTGTCACCCTTCTACTGGTACCAGGGCGACACCAACCCGCTCGATCAGAGTCTCGGGTGGCAGCAACCGCTGCTTCTCGGCGCCGGGCTGGTACTGGTCGGCGCCTCGGTGTTCCTGTTCCGAGGCAGGGACATCGGGACATGACCTACCCGACGATCCCCGCCGAGTCTCTGCCCTGGCTCACCGTCGAAGAGATGGCCGAAGCCGATCGGCTGGCGATCGAAGTGTTCGGCATCGAGTTGCTCCAGATGATGGAGCACGCTGGAAGGTCACTCGCCGATGTCGTCATGAGCGTGGCCCCGGACGGGGACGTCGCCGTGCTCGCCGGGGGCGGGAACAACGGAGGGGGAGGGCTCTGCGCAGCCAGGCACCTGATCAACCGCGGTCGATCGGTCTCTGTGACGCTGGCCACCGACCGGGTTGGTGATGCAGCCGGCCATCACCTCCACACGTTGGCGGCGATGGGTATCGCTTCGGTTGAGGACCCACCGGACGTTCCCGTAGTCGTCGACGCCCTGGTCGGCTACGGGCTCGACGGGCCGCTGCGGGGAAGAGCCGCCGAGTTAGCCGCCTGGTCGGCAGGGCGGGACACGATCTCGCTCGACTTCCCTTCTGGCTACGGATACCCCGACGCGGTCGATCCGCTGGCAACGGTGACGCTCGCTCTGCCCAAGGTCGGGCTTCGCCCGGTTCGGCCGCTTTACCTCGCCGACCTGGGGCTTCCCGACGCGCTGTGGGCGACTATGGGAGTTGCGGTCGACGCGGTGTTCTCCGACGGTCCGGTCATCGAGGTCGTTTGAACCCGAAAGGCCCCCGCAACTGCGGGGGCCTTTCCGGTCATAGATATGCGCCTAGCTCGAGCTCGACGTGTCTTTCATCTTGTCGGCGGCGCCTGGGCTGCCGTACTTGGCCCACCACAGCTTGGCGGAGTCGATGCCTCCGACGCCGAAGGCGATCGCCAGGGCGATCCCGAAGGACGCCACGACGAGCCTCAGAAGGTCACCGGCAAACTCGATGTCGAGAAACTCGAGGGCGAACACGACGCCGAACACGATGACGCCGACATGCACCACCCAGACGAGCCAGCCGACGCCTCGATCAACGGCAAAGGGACGAACGAGGTCGGCCGTCCAACTCGCCGCCGCTGCGGCAATGATCACGATGATTACCGCCACGACCAACGCCGGTATCCAGGCGAGCAGTCGTTCGAGCAGCTGCTCGATGGTGCTCAGGTCCAGAATCCGCGCCGCGATCAGGACGACACCGGTCATCAAGTAGACGTACACCACCGTTGCGGTGATGGACGCCACGGTTTGGTCCGAGCCGTCGAGCGCCGAGGTCACCCCGGACCGGTCCCAGATGCCCTGCATCCAGTCGGCTCCGAACAGCTTGGAAATGAGCCTGGCAATCCATTTGACGACCCAGCGCCCGATGATCAGCACCAACAGTGCGACACCGATCAGAACTGCCCACTCGACGAGGGTCTCTCCGAGCGACCGGAGCTCCTCTAGTAGTTGATCCCAGAATGACATTTGTCCTCCTTGACTCCCCTGAGACGATGACTATGCCAGAGAAAAGCGCCACCGGCCAATCGCCGCAGCCTTCTGGGTCAGTCCTTCGGCGGTGAATCCCAGTCGGTGAGGTTCTCGCCAGCCTCAATTGCAAGGATGTCCAGCGCCGCGGTGGCACCGGCTCCTGCGGAGATGATGGCCTGGCTCCGCTCGGGACGCGCCGAGCGCCCCACCACGTAAACGCGATTCGTCGAAGAGCGGTTGTCGCGATCGACCTGGATCGCGCCCGACTCCTCGACGGCGAGGCCCATCGACTGTGCCAGCTCGGGATTCTTGCCCTCGGCGAAGATGACGTAGTCGAAGGCCGCCGTGCCGGATTCCGAGGTCACAGCGAATCGATCGCCGGCCGTCACCTTGGTGACCTCTTCCTCCTTGATCTCAGCGCCGAGGCCCCGCACCTGTTGGCGGCTCACCATCTGAAACTCGGATCCGTCCATCTCTGGGATCCCGAGGTAGTTGGACAGGTAGGCAAAGTGCATCGCCGTCTTGTCCATCGCGTACACGGTTGCTTCGTGCCCGTTCTTGGCCAGGAAGAGTGCCGCGGACAGGCCGCCCGGACCGTCTCCGATGATCGCCACCGTTGCCACGTCTGTTCCTCTTGTCGCGTATACGGAATGTAACGTCGACCGATGGCACCGCATGCCGGGAAGGCGATTCGGGTCACCGTCGAGGGGCGCGTCCAGGGCGTTGGCTTCCGCTACACCACCCGAGGGGTGGCCCAAGAGTTGGGCCTGACCGGATGGGTCCGCAACCTGCCAAACGGTGCGGTCGAGGTGTGGGCTCAGGGCTCCATTGATGCCGTCGACCAGCTACAAGCTCTTCTCGAGCACGGGCCACAGGGCTCGTTCGTCAAGTCGATCGAGTTCGAAGTGGTTGATCCGGACCGCACCCTGGAGGACTTCGAGATCAGGTTCTGAGCCAATCTGGCTGATAACCGACGACTGGCAACTCACGACTCAATGGTGCTCGTTCACCTGAACCGGCGTGCCGTCTGGATCATGGAGCACGATAGATCTGCCGAAGGTCTCATCCTGGATCCCCCGTGTCGGCTCGATGCCATGGTCTGCCAGCCGCAGCAACACCGCCTCCAATGGCTCGGCGGTCACCAGCGAAAGCTCGACTCGCCCCCGCTCGGCGAGGGACTCAACCCGGTGCACACCAAGGGTCGCCCCATCGAGGTCGAACGAGGTCCAGACATCGGATTGGTACGCCGGCTCGATACCGATGACGTCTCCGTACCACTTCACCGCGCCATTCATGTTCTCGGTGTACACGATCGGTTGAAGCTTCACTTCGGCTCCCTTGGTTCCAGGTATGCGGCCAGCGCTTCTGCCACGAAGTCGGACAGGCGTTGCTCCCCTTCGATGGCGGCGTGCTTGACTCGCTTGACCAAATCCTCTGGCAAGTACACATTGAACTGTCGCTTCTCTTCCACGGTTTCTAGAATACTATGATTCTAGCTTCATAGCAAGAAGGGGTACCTCATCTCGCCCGACCAGCCGCGCAGCTGAACCGGGTCAATCTCCGTCGTGACGGGTCATGATGTCGGAGAGACCCTCGGCCCAATCCGAGGTGGTACCGAGCAGGTCGGACCCGGGGCCGACCGCACGCCGTCCGAACTTCTCTCGGAGCGCGTCGACCGCTTCGTCGAGGGCCTGGAGTTCTAGCTCCCTGGGGTTGCCGGGAGAGGCCTCGTCGTCATCGACCCCGAGCTCGAGTTGAAGCCCGCTCCCACGCTCCAGGTTGGAGACGGAGATGCCAAGCAGATTCAGGCCGCGGTCCGGGTGCTCGTCGAGGACCTTGTCGACGAGGGCGGCTCCTGTGCGATACAGCACGGCGCTGGAAGCAGTCGGGCCCCGCAGGGTCTTGGCCCGTGTCACCGATGCCATGTCGGTGAATCGCGCTCGCACCGTCACCGTTCTCCCTTTCCTGCCCTTGTTCCTCATCCTGGCGCCCACCCGGGAGGCGAGTCTTGCGATGACGGCCCGCAGCTCATCCGGCGCTCGATGGTCGCCCCCAAAAGCGCTCTGGGCACCCACCGAAGCAGCGCGATGGGTGGTTTCGACTCCGCGCGGATCGGTGTTCCAGGAGAGGGCATGGAGGTGGGCGGCACGAACATTGCCGACACGGTCG
>Ga0255057_10001821_pt1 | contig 11716 bp, 15 predicted proteins | sample Cases_109_6_MG_FD_189022 | JGI IMG/M metagenome (GOLD analysis project Ga0255057, IMG submission 189022) | Seawater microbial communities from Amundsen Gulf, Northwest Territories, Canada - Cases_109_6 | ecosystem: Environmental > Aquatic > Marine > Gulf | place: Canada: Northwest Territories... | reverse complement strand
AACCGGCACCGATGCCGCCCGCGGTCCAGGCCCACCAAGGCACCGAAGCCCTCGGTTTGTACGCAAACGCAAAGCCGCTTGCTGCTAGCACACTTCCGAGCGGCGCGGCCACCAGCACGCCGAGCCGCGCGTCCTCCCACGCGTGCCGTGCGTCCGCGAACTCCGGGGTGCCGGGCTCGGTTCCCTGAAACCTGTTCCCAAGCTTGACCCGCCACGCGTAAAGCCCCGCTCCCGTCACCACGCCCGCGACGCCGACGGCTGCCTGGACTCCGCCGAACACTCTCCGCGTCCGTCCATCATCGCGAAGCGCCGCGCCGCGTCTGCCGACCCGGCTGTTCGCCCCCCCGGAGTCCGCAACTTCGTACGCAAGAAGCGTCACCGCGGCCAACCGGGCATCCTCGTCGTCTTTGGCTTCGACCGCGCCGACGACGCCCGCGTCGCGATCGACCCGCACCACGCGCTCCGCCTCTACCAAGAGCACCGTCTGAACGCCGAGCATTCGTGCAAACCATCGCCCATGATTGCCCGCATGCCTTGCCATCACCTCGTCGGACACGTACGCGAGGTGCACCTCAGGCTCGAGCGCGAGCGCGGCGTCCAACGTCGGGTCGATGGACACCGTCTCGTCCCGCTCGAGGTTGGCTCGATGGACACGGCCCGGGCTATTTTCTTCGCACTCGACCTGCACGCGATACTCTCCTGGGATAAGGTCCCCCATCGAGAAGGGCGTCTCGCCGAGATGAAGGCCATTGAGCCTCACTAGACACCCACTTCGAGGCGACTCGACCGTGAGCCGCACGGCCGCCTCTTGTCGCCGGGCCTCGTCGACCCGCTGAAGCACGCCCCGCACATCGGGGGTGTGGAGCCCCAGCGTCGGTTCGATGGACGGCACGAGCTGCCGACACGCGCGCGCCTGCTCCTCCGCGCGTTCTGTTTCACCGGTCTCCCAAAGACTCCGGACCAAATAGAGGCACGTGTCGAGCACCTTGCGTGCCCGGCTCGCTTCACGGTTGAGCGCTTCAATCGCTTCTTGGCTGATGTCCTGCACGGCTTGAAGCGACACGGCGGCGCGCGTGTAGTTCGAGAGCGTCAGCTGCTTTCGCGCCTTTTCCTGGTGCGAGAACCAGCGCTCAAGCTCTTCGGGCAAGAGCTGCCTCGGCGGAACGCTCGCTTTGCGGGCGACTGACTGCGTGGTCGCTGCCGTGCTTCGAACGTTTGGGTCTGCGCCTTTGCGGATCGCGGCGCTTCTCTCGAACAAGTCCTGCGCTTCATCCGCTTCGCCAACGATCGCCGGGATGACCACGACCTCCCCGACGCCCTGCGCCCGGACGCCCGCGGTGGCGGTGACGGACCACGCCACGAGCAGCGCCCCAACGCATCGGGGCAAGGTCGGTCGCATGCGGTCGTTAGTGCGGGCCATGCTTCGCCTCTTTCCGTGCGCACGTCGGCTCCGCGGCCCATCCAACGAACCGGCTCCCCCAGTAGAGCTCCCGCACCGAGAGACACATCCCGTTCACCGGGGGCGCACCGCCTTCGAGCGTCACGAACGGAAGCTGGTTCACCTCTTCATCGGCGAGCTCGACCCTTGCCTGATAGACGACGGCGCGCCCGTCGTGGACGCACGCGACGACGCCCTCCGTTTCGGACCGCGTCATGATGGACGTCTCTCCGGTCGCGAGCGTGCGTACGCCTACAATCGTGGCGCCGGGCTCCGGGTGCTTTGCGACGCACGCGCGCGCAGGCGTGAGGATCGAACCGATTTGATCGGTCCACGCCGACACGTCTGGCTCTGTGGCCGGAGGCTCGGCAACGACGCTTCGGTGCGCACAGCCTGTCCATACCAAGAGCAACACGAGGACCCTCTTCATGGTTCGGCCTCGCTTGGCTCGACGCGCAAGCCTTCAAGCTCGGCATCGACTACGAACGCGCTTTGTTTGGGCTCATCGCGGAGAGCGTCGAAGACATCGACCGCGAACGCGCAGCGTTAGATTTTCCGTCGCATCATGCGAACAAAGGACGGACGCGTGATGACGTGGCGGACGATGCAATACAGCTCGACTTTAGCGCGCTCTTCGAAGCCGTGAAAAGCGAGCCTGCTGCGCCCGTGGTGAGCTACCGTCGGCGCCGCCGCGTTGCCTAGTGTCTGGCGCGCCTCACCGGTGCACGGTGATCGAGATGGGATCGCCGAAATCGATCGGTTCCCCGGTGTCGGGAGTGATGCGTCCGCCGCAGTTCACGAAACCGATGGACGTGCCTTGAAACCAGGTAGCCTTTCTCCGGAAGCAGTCGTTTCGCCCGAGGTAAGGCGGATCGCTTTCGCCTTCGAGGTCTCGGCAGACGGTAACCTCCGTCACGCCGGGGTCGACGTTGAACTCGGCCCAGCGCCACGTTCGGCGCCCACCGTCAATGTCCCGGGTCTCGCTCTTATTGCATGTCACGGCCTCGTCCTGCGCACCCGCATCGGGCACCGAGCCATCCTGCATGGACGTGCCCGCGTCAACGAGCATTTGTCCGACACTGTCGGCGCACGCGAAACCCACCAACGCGAGCCCCATCACCAAAACAAGTTTCCGCATAGCGCTCTCCTTCACTCGCCCGCGTACCACGCGGCGGTACCGCCTCCTAACGCAGAGTTTGCGCCGGTTTTCGCGCCAAAAAAGAGTTCCCAACCCATCGCAGTCCCGGTTAGTCTATCGCCGCGCATGGCAATCCCGACTTACGACCAGTTCATCGAACCGCTGCTTCGATTCCTAGGCAGCAAGCCTCAAGGCGTGGGAACTTCCGAGGTTTACGCCGCTCTCGCTGACGCGGTTGACTTGACCGATGACGAGCGAGCACAACTCCTTCCAAGTCGGCGCCAGCCCGTCCATCAGAACCGCATCGGATGGGCTCACGATCGCCTTAAACGAGCCGGTCTGTCCGAGAGTCAAAAGCGCGGAACGTGGCAACTCACCGATGCCGGGAGAGCGTTCCTCGCCGATCATCCCAATGCCATAAGTCAGGCGGAGATCGAGAAGATCGCTAAGGTGCCGCCTGACTCCCGATTGACCGACCCTGACTCACCGGAGCCAACCACACCGCCGCAAGCCGCAGGCGAGGGAGCGAGCCCCGACGAACGAATCGAGCAGGCGGTCGCTGAACTCAACGACAGTCTTGCGAGTGACCTGCTCGACATGGTCGGTCAATCAAGCCCGACGTTCTTTGAACACCTTGTTCTTGATCTGCTTCACGCGCTTGGATACGGAACGAGCAGAGTTGACTTGCAGCAGGTCGGGGGTTCGAGCGACGGAGGCATCGACGGAATCATCTCCCTTGATCGCCTGGGTTTGGAGAAGGTTTACGTCCAGGCGAAGCGATGGCAGAACACCGTGGGTCGTCCTGAGATTCAAGGTTTCTTCGGAGCACTCGCTGGCAAGCGAGCGAAGAAGGGCGTGTTCATTACCACTAGCGCGTTTTCGAGAGAGGCTAGGGACTACGCCAATCAAGTGTCAGATAGTATTGTCCTAGTGAACGGCTCGCAGTTGGCTCGCCTGATGATCGATCATGGCGTTGGGGTGACGCATCGACCGCTCAAGATCGCTCAAGTCGATAACGACTACTTTGACGAGCTGCCTTGAGAGGTTGGAGGCTACGCGGCAGCGAACCGGTTCGCCAATGCGAACGACGGATTCGGGCACGCGCCAAGGCCGAGCCCTAGCGCAGAGTTTGCGCCCGAGGAACGCTACTTCTCGCCCTTCGCTACGTCCTTTTGCAGCTCGCGAATCCCTCGCCGAAGCGCGATGCGGATCACGTCCGCCCGGGAGAGCGTTTCCGGGTCGTGAGTCGGGAGCTTCTTCATTCGCTTGGTAAGCGCGTCCAGCTCTTTGATCATCGCGGGCGGCAATCTGAGGGTCACAACTTCCACGACCCGGACTGTAGCCTCTTTTCCCGTTGCGGGCGTCATGCCTCAATACCAGTGTATTCGCTCGTTGTCGTTAGTATTGCGTCGTGGTACCGTAGCGTAACGAAGCATAAGCATTCGTTGTGCGAACACGGGAAGGGGAAGGAGCCATGAAAAAGGAAGGGACCGGCGCGGAAATCGTCCGTGCCGAGATCGTCGAGCCGCTCGCCACGGTGCCCGACCGCCAGCGGGCGCAGTTGGACCTTGTTCACAACCTAGTGACAAGTGCGGTCGGCAAAGCGCTCGACGATCGAGAAGCTCGGGAAGCCGACGAGCGGGGCAAGAGCGAAGCAACGCCCGAAAGCAGGGCGCGCAGTTGGTCCGTGCAAGCGGCAAACACACGCATCGGCTATCAACGCGACTGGCAACGATTCGTTGAATGGTGCGCAGAGCGCGGAACCGTTGTCGGGATTCTGCTCGAACCGAGAGACGACGCCGACGCGATTGCACGAGCATCGGAGATCGAAGCTTCGTTTGCTCCGGCGACTCCGGCGCTCGTGGTCGATTACATTCTTGATCTCGACAAGCGCAGCAAAGCGATCACAACGATCGGCAGAGCCGCCGCTGCCATCGGAACGATGCACGCGAGGTTCGGTCACAAGAAACCGACACGGAGCGAGCGCGTTCGCGATGAGCTGAGTTACTTGCGCAAGAAACAGAAGCACCAACCGAAGCGAGCGAAGGCGCTAGAGCTTGATCACGTCTTGCAAGTGATGGAACTCTTCGAGCCTCGCGACACGATTCATAAGCTCCGAGACGCGGCTCTCTTCGCGGTTTGGATCAACTTTGGTTTGCGTCGTGTCGAGATTCACAAGCTCCGCCGCGAACACGTTTCGATCGAGTGGTCGAAGAAGCTCAAAGAGCGTGCGCTTACTCTCACTGTGCATGAGTCGAAGACCGATCAGGAAGCGAAGGGAGCAACGCTCACCGTCGGCGCTCGTGAAGCTCGATCGCTTTGCGCGTTGCGTGCGGTCGAGGACTGGCTTGCGGCAACCGACGAAAGGCAAAAGGGGGACAGTCCCCTTTTTCCGAAGATGCGCGGCGAGGTCATCTACCCGGAGCCGATGAGCCTTCGGACGCTCGATCTGCTCGTGAAACGCGTCGCGAAGAAAGCAGATCTCGAAGGCTCGTTTTCGACTCACTCACTCCGCGCCGGATGCGCGACTTCGCTCTACTCGCTCGGCGTCGAAGAGTCGGCGATCTCCCGGCACCTTCGGCACAAGTCCGTGACGGTGACGCGCATCTATGACCGACCGAGCAACCAACTCGGGCGCGATCCGTTTCGCGGCAAGCTCTGATGTTCGCACAAGGCAAAGTTGCGCGCACCCTGTGCACCCGAACGCCCTAAACGCAACGCCTGTTGGTTCTCCGGGAGGCTCGGCGGAGAGTGAGCTAGCTAACAATTGGCACCGAGCTATCAGCACAGTGTTGGTAGCCCGCTTCGCCGACGACGCACGCATACATTGCGCTCTGGTCTCGGGCAGGTGCAGGACTTGCATCCCGCAAGGACTCCTTCCGTTAGAAAGAGCAGGGAGAATGCGACGGGAACACACCTTGCATCGCCAATCGGCTATACATGATAGTTCACCAAGGACAGGTTCCCATGACGAAGTCGATTTTCCCGCGCCCGCACAGGCTTGTCCTATTGTCGTTGCTGGGCCTCATGGGCTGCTATTCGTCGGAAGCAAGTGAGAGCTTCGCCGATAAAGCCGTCGCGATCGATTGGGTGGATCCGCCCTGCGCCGTACCGGGTTCGGAGGCCGGGTACATCGAGGGCAATGGTTTCGGTGCCGAGAACGTGACGATCACCGTGGGTGGAATCGAGGCGGAGGTGCTTGCCGCGACCGGCATGGATGCCTCGTTCGTGGTGCCAGCAGAAGGGCTTTCACCAGGAGATGAGATTGAGGTCGTCGTGGAGAATCCGGGCGGCAGACTCGCAACGATCGATTGGCGCGTTTGCGAAACCGCAAGACTAACTGGGATTGGGCTTTTCGAGGGGGACAGGACTGCCGCTCTCGATGTTTCGGGAAACGGTAATGTTGTAGCTGCGCTTTCTTCTCCCTCCTCTACAATGAGTACCGCGCTTCTATGGCGCGACGGAGTGCTTGAGTCCTTACCACCACTGTTCCCTGAGATTCTACTGACCTCTGTGGTGGGCGCTTCCTTCGATGGTTCCATTTTGGTTGGTTCAACTAGATACGACACGTCTCCTGGCGTTGGAGCTACAGAAGCGGTTCTATGGGATAACGGGGTGATATCTCCCCTAGGAGATCTGCCGGGTGGCGGCTTTCATAGCGAGGCACTTGCAGTCTCGGCTGACGGCTCCGTAGTAGTTGGACGCTGTGACGAGGCTTTGTTCTTCCATAATGTTGCATGTCGCTGGGTGGATCGTGGCGCTCCCGAAGCCTTGCTCAGTGGAGGATCACCGATTGTTGATGCACGCGCTACGGGTATTTCTGATGACAAGACGATCATTGTAGGTACGGTTGTGATCAACGCTGTTTGGAGGGGCTTTGTTCTTCAGAACGGTGTTCGCTCACTTCTAGACCAGTCCGACCAGGCTTTCCGAGTTTCGGCAGACGGTAGTGTTGTTGTTGGAACCAGCCTGAACCATCTTGGGGACGAGGTAGCTTCCCGTTGGGTTAATCAAGGACCACTGGAGCGTATTGCTCCTTTAGAGGAGCGTAGTTGGGCTAGGGACGTTTCTGCAGACGGCTCTGTTATTGTCGGTCAATTAGCGTCCGGTCGAGCTTTCCGTTGGACCGAGGTTGATGGACTTCAGCTTATAGAAGATCTGTTGATAGCTGAGGGCGTAGATCTAGGAAGTTGGAACTTGATTAACGCAACTGGCATCTCTGACGACGGAAGAACCATAGTTGGAACAGGGAGTAACGCAGGTGTCGAAGGTTGGATCGCAATCCTGCCTCTTCCACTAGACTAAGATAATTGCGATCATCCGGGGTCTGGGGCACGGCAGAGCTGCTTGAGACGGATACGGGAAACGCGACTGCGCCCCAGGTGGCGGTCGACCCCAACGGTAATGCGACTGCTGTCTGGGCCCATGGTGGGAACAGTGATCCGGATACCGAATCCGGGATCTGGTCCAACCGCTACACACCAATAACAGGCTGGGGAACGCCGGTGCCTGTCGACGGCTTTGACGAGGAAGAAGCGAAAGCGCTCGCGGTCTATCGCAAAAAGCTCGACGACGCGCCGCGCTCCTAGTTCGCACAACCGCGGATTGTAAGTCGTACTTAATAGGCAGGGCGTGCGGGACGCTGAACAGCTCGGCGGCGTCGTTTTCTCGATGTGTTGTCGTGCGTTGTGTGGTATTGAAGCAGAGTCATACCAATGCGCGAGAAGCCTTTGCCGGTCCGGATGCGCACGGATTACACGTTTCGCGTGTAGAAAATGTAGTTGGCTTCGATTTCCTCGACCCGGTGTGACGCACAAAAAAACGGCGGTGCTTCAGGACTCCGCGACTTAGCAGCGAATGCTGCGGAGGTCGCCCATGGGTCCAGAAAATTTCCATCTAGTTCGTGTTCCAACTGCCGCCGCGACACTTCAAACGTCGGAAGAAAGTGTTCGCCGCGCTGCTCGTGACGGTCGGCTTCCGGCGGTCAAAGTTTGCGGACGGTGGCGGATCGACTTGAGTCAATTCGCCGACCGCGCACATACCGAAGCCGCCGAACGCCGCAAAAAGAGCGCCTGATGACGTTCGCTCACGGGCGTCCGCATGGTGCGGTGCGCTCGATTCATAAAAACACGAACGGCAGCGGGTCATCGCAACCCGCCGCCGCTCCGTTCCCCAGAAGGAACTCTCACTATGCCAAAATCAAGTTACGCCGAATGCACCGGCTCGTCTAGCGATAGCCAAATCCAAGCCGAAGTTTCTTCCGCCAACCGCGAGAACCGCGAGGTCGAGCTTTCCGCCGACCAGCTCACGAGCCTAGGCCATCACAAGCGCCCGTTGACGAAGGTCGTTAGGAGCTTTTGCCTCTCGTGCATGGGCGGCGACCGCGCCCAAGTGCGGAAGTGCACCGCCGTGCGCTGCGAGCTGTACCCCTACCGCCTCGGTCGGAATGTCTACACCGGGCGGAAAGGCCCCCGGACGAACGGAGCTGGCGTCTCTGAGCCCCACGCTAGAAGCACTTTTCAGGACGGGAGAGCCGCCGAACCGACGAATTCGGGCAATGGGTCGTCCGAGGGGGCGGAATCGTGAGCGCGGCGCAACTCGACGAGGCGACCGAGCGCCGATTCTTCGAAAAGGTCGATCGCGGTCCGGATTGTTGGCTCTGGCAAGGCGCCAGCAACGCGCCCGGTTACGGTCGATTCACCTTCGACGGGCGGCTCGGTTACGCCCATCGGCTCTCGTGGCAACTGGCAAACGGGCGGCCTATTCCAAACGGGCTTTGCATTTTGCACAAGTGCGACGAGCCTGCGTGCGTCAATCCGGAGCACTTGCGGCTAGGAACGTATGCCGAGAACAGCGCCGACATGTGCCGCAAGGGACGCGTCGCGAAGAGGCTCACCGCTGCCATGGTTCACGCGATACGCGCTGACGTTCGAACGCACCGGGCGATTGCTGCGCACTATCAACTCGATCACCGAACCGTCGGCCGCCTGAAAACCCGCGAGTCATGGCGTCATCTTGGCGGCGAGCCCGAGCAACTTTGCTTCGAGTTCGTACAAGCGAATCTTGCTCAACACACGGAGGCGCGTTGATCGAACGCGACCAAAATTTTTCCGGAGCTTCGGCTTCGGTGAAAGTGGGGCACGCCACCCGGAACCCCAACGGAAACCACCTAGTTAGAAAGCCTGGGTGTTGGGCCGGGTGGCTGATACCACTGACAACACGCGATCACGTCGCGTCGGATCCTAGCATAGTCGCCAAGAAACGTGCCGCGGAAGCGGATGCCACAGTCGAGTGCCCGGGCTGCAACCATCGAGAGATCGGAGATGCAGGGGTGCTCGGAGGGTCAAGGTAGCTTGAGGCGAGCCCTTTAAGGGTCTGACATAGATTAGTCGCTTTCATTGCTCGTCGCGCTCTCAGGTACCACACGGAGACGCCTTGGGCTTTCTTCGCCTTGAACATGAAAACGGGTTTTTTGGTCGTGCGTATCAGAGTACTTTCACCTTGTATCGTCGTGTCGGCGGCGGTAATATCGAATCCGCGGGAGCAATCCCGCACTGAAACGTCGAAACGAAGAAACACCTAGTTCGCAAATGCGCCGCCCGCGGGCGCAGCACCGGGAAGGGTTTCGACGTGACGACGTACAGGGCAGATTTAGAAGCGCGCTATCGCGCCATCCGTGAGAGCCGTGAGCAGATTCGAGCGGCGCTGAATCGACTTCGACCACCGGAGCCGCAGCCCGACACCGCGAAAATTATGGACGCGGCTTGTGCGCGTGCTTGGGCGGATCGTTTGGACGTGCGCCCGATCATTAGGCGCGTGCTTGCTCGGCGGAAGGGGCGACAAGGTGCGGCGGCGCTGTTCGCGGTGTCGAAACCGAAGCGAGATCATCGGAGCCGAAAGCAAAAGCGCCGCGACGCCCGACGCAAGCGCGAAGCCGACCGACACGCGGTCGCGGTCGAGAAGTGGTCAGCACAATGACGTCCGACAAGAAACAGTTGCACGAACGGGGCGACCGATGAAAGTCGCCAACGGTACCGCGTACGACACGCGGGAGCTGAAGAAAATTTTTCATCAGGTCGTCCGCGACTTGCTGAAGAAGCGACCGAGCTGGGCGGCAGACTGGAAAGAACACGGCGGCGACTACCGGGTGAAAATCAGCAACCGACTGCGCGACGACTTCACATCGGGGCACGCGCAGATCGGTCTCGAACCCGTGTGGTGGACGCACACCCACAAACGGGCGCAGAACATGCACTTGAGCATCCCGAAGAACGTGTCGGTAGCCAAGCTGGCGGCAACGTTCGAGCACGAGCTGTATCACGCGTTCGGGGTAGATAACCACAGCGACCTCCCGCCAAGCGTGAACGACTGCAACCCAGATCCGTTCGCGCACTACCCGGAGCTTTTGGGTTTGCCGGAGCGACTTTCCTATGTCGTCAAGGTGCAAAAACCCAAGCCCACGAAGGAGGAAACGCAACGGAAGCGAGTCGAGACCTTGCTGGAGCGGCGGAAGGGGTGGGTGACGAAAGCGCGGCGAGCGGAAACGGCGCTTTCGAAGATCGACGCCTCGCTCAAACGCTACCGGCGGCAAGGGCACCAGGTCGGCGACCTTCCCAAAGCAGCGAAGACGAAGCGCGCCAAGCGCAACGCGGGGCGCAGCCGATGACCGCGCAGCACAACTCCGGCTTGTGCGAACAAGGCGGGCCCACGGAGCTGGTTCGATGAGCGAGCCGCTTCTTATCTCTCGACTCGCTGCGATCGAGTTGTGCGGTGTTTCGGATAAGTGCTTTGACGCCCATATCAGACCACGCTTGTCTTCGGTCGTTCTAGGCAGGAAAATCTACTTTCGGAAGGGAGAACTGGTGCAATGGCTAACGCAAAAAGGGGCGGCTACCAAATCGCGAAAGACCCGCGCACGGGGATCTACCTCGCGAGATGGTGGCAAGACGGGCGCGGCGTCAAACGCAGCACGGGAAGCCGAGATTTTGGCGAAGCTCACGAGCGAGCGAAGCAACTGTACGCCGCTTCTGTATCCGGTCGGGAGCAAACGGACCGACGAATCACCGGAGAGCTAGCGCCCGTTGTAGCGAAGTGGCTCGCGAGCATCGAGGGCGTCGTGAGCGTCGGAGATTGGGCGCGGTGTGAGATGACGTTTCGCGTTCATGTGCTGCCGCGCATCGCTCGAATCGAACAGCTCACCCCGGCGAGCCTCGAAGACTTCTACCGTGTTCGGCTCCGACAAGTTGCACGCTCGACGGTGAAGCGAGAGCGCGGCGTGCTCGTTCGGTTCATGCGGTGGGCAAGTCGCTCCGGTCGCAACCTCGTTCCGGCGTTCGAGATTCCGGTCATGCCGAAGAAGGCGAAAGGCACGAAGCGACTTCAAGGTCGCGATGAAACCGAAATCACCCGAGACGAAATGCTCGCGATATGCGACGCGCTCCCGAATCGCTCCCGACTCGGCAATCCGGTTCGGCAGCTCGCAACGCTAGTCGCCGAGCTTGGCGTGCGGCTGGAGACGGCGCAGAAGCTCTCAGTGCCCGAGCATTGGCAGCCGGGCAGCGATGAGCTTCGAATCACGGGCGACATTGACAAGGAAGGCGTCACGCGCACGCATTGGCTCTCCCCACGGGCGCGCAGAGCGCTTGACGACGCCGCAAGGGGCGACGGGCTCATCTTCGGCGAGTTCAGCTACTACAAGACCTTGAGAGTCGCCGCCCGAACCATCATCGGCGACGAGCGGGCGCAACACTTGTCGCTTCGAGACTTCCGGCACGCGTGCCTCTCCGCCATCGAAGCCGAGCACGGGCTCCAAGCCGCCGCCTATGTCGCCGGGCACAAGTCAACCGAGACGGCGGCTCGACGGTACGTGCTCCCGAAGCAACGCGAGGCACGAGCTGCGCTCGAATCGCTCGCCGCGAAGGACCGAACCGGGCACAAACCGGGCACATGGACGATCGAGGCAGAGAGCGAGTTCACAATCCCCGGCGATTTGTGGCAGACGCGAAGGGATTCGAACCCCCGACTTCTGCCTCCGGAGGGCAGCGCTCTATCCAGCTGAGCTACGCGTCCATCCCCTTTTTTCTGGGGTAAAGTTGTTGTCCCCGATTGGGGATCGGGCACTGTTACAGTTCCCGTTACAG
>Ga0255057_10001819_pt1 | contig 11720 bp, 8 predicted proteins | sample Cases_109_6_MG_FD_189022 | JGI IMG/M metagenome (GOLD analysis project Ga0255057, IMG submission 189022) | Seawater microbial communities from Amundsen Gulf, Northwest Territories, Canada - Cases_109_6 | ecosystem: Environmental > Aquatic > Marine > Gulf | place: Canada: Northwest Territories... | reverse complement strand
GCCTTCGCCGTCGCCACCGAACGCAACCTGGAGCGCCACGACCGCCCGCCGCTGCCCTATCTGCTGTCAGCGGGCGAGGCCCCTGGCCTCGTGGCGGGCATGCGCATCCTGTACTACGCAGAGGGGTGGTCGGTGGAGGGCAGACACGAGGCGAGGGTGGTGGCGCGGCGACGCTAGAAGAGCGGCGCAAACGCGTTCGTTTCTCCCCCTTTTGGGGGGAGAAACGAACGCAGCCGGGGAGGGGGGCTACACACTTCAACGCGAAGGACGAGGAAGCCCCCTCCGCCTCGCTTGCGCTCGGCACCTCCCCCAACGGGGGAGGAAACGAACGCCGCTGCCACCTCCCCCAAGAGGGGAGGAGATGGACCCCGCATGCGTCGCACACAAGCGCGACCGTTCACCCAATGGGGGGAGAAACAGCGCTAGTACCCGCGGTCCATCTCCCGCCGGTGCTCCTTCTCGGCGAGCTTCTTCCGCTTGTCGTAGCTGCGGCGGCCCTTGGCCAGGGCGAGCTCCACCTTGGCAAGGCCGTGGGTGAAGTAGATCTGCAGCGGCACCACCGTCAGGCTCTGCTCGTTGATCTTGCCGGCGAGCCGGTCGATGTCGCGCCGGTGGATCAGCAGCTTTCGCCTCCGTTCCGGATCGTGAGCGTCGACCGAGGCGTAGCTGTACGGGCCGATGTGGAGGTGCTCCAGCCACAGCTCGCCACCGGAGATCATGGCGAAGGCGTCCTTGAGCTGCACCTGCCCGGCCCTGAGGCTCTTTACCTCCGAGCCCTTGAGCACGATCCCGGCCTCGAAGGTGTCGAGGATCTCGTAGTCGTGCCTCGCCCTGCGATTTGAAGCAACGATCTTCCGTCCTTCGGTCACTACAGATACCCCGCCGGGTTCCTCGGGTCTCCGTTCACCCTGACCTCGAAATGGAGGTGCGGCTCGGTAGAGAGCCCGGTGGAGCCGCAATACCCGACGACCTGGCCGGCTGTGACGGTTTGGCCAGAGGACACCGCGTAGCCGGACTGGTGGGCGTAGAGCGTGACCATGCCGCCGCCGTGATCGACCATGACGGTGTTGCCAAAACCTCCCTTGGCGCCGGCAAGGATCACCACGCCGTCCTCGGCTGCCACGATGGCCTCGCCGGAACTGCAACTCATGTCAACCCCGTTGTGCATTCGGGTGTAGCCAAGGATGGGGTGGTAGCGGGGCCCGAACCCCGATCCGATCGCACCGGGCACGGGGCGGACCAGCCGTCCCGGGGCGCGTCCTCCCACCGAGGAGCGCTCCGCGATCACCGATCTGATCGAGCTCTCCTCCTTCTCCAATCCGGCGAGCTCGCCTTCCATCTCCGCGATCTCGGCCTCCACCTGTGCCAGGAGGGCGCGCTGGCGCTCCACCTCGGCGCGCAGCTCTTCGCTCTTGGCGTCGAGTTCGGCCTCGAGCACCTCGAGCTCTGCCTCGGTCTCCTCGAGAGAGATCACCTCCTCGGCAAGCGCTGCCTCGGTCGCTGCGATCTCAGCGCCAATCCGCTCTTCCTCGCCGAGCAGCCCCTCGAAGGCCCCCACGGTGGCGACGCCGCTTGCCGTGATCTGCTCGAGATAACCGAGGCCGAGGATCACGTCGTTCCATGCGGTGGCGGAGAATGCAACGTCGGGTGCGCCTCTGCCTGCCGACATGTAGGTCTCGATCGCCCAGGCCTCTGCTTCGGCGCGGGCAAGATCGAGGTCGCTTCGGGTCTGCGCCAGCACCTGATACTGCTCGTGGAGCCTGGTCTGGGCCTGGCTGAGTGCCCGCTCCTTCACCACCAACTGGGCCTTGAGCAGCCCGAGATCGTCGCCCAAGGCTTCCAGGCTGGCGAGCACCTCGTCCATGCGGGCGGTCGCCGCTCTGACATCGCCTGCCAGCTGGCTCTTGCTCGCCGTCGCCGCGTCCATCTGGCTGCTGAGGGCGTTGATCCGCTGCCGCACGTCGGACAGATCGTCATCGAGGTCGTCGGCGGTGGCTGCAGGCACGACCGCAGCAACAACGAGGAAGGCCAAGAGTGCAGCGGCGAATCTCCGCGCCCGGCTCACGTCTTCAAGTACTTGTGAACCGCCAGACTCAATCCACTGCCGACGAGGCCAGCGACAACCCCAAAGAGCAGCACGAGTGCACCCGCCTGAAGGAGGTAGTCGGACTGGATCTGGATGTTGATCCATTCCGGAAGATCGGTGAGTTGGTTGCCAGCGACCCGGAGGCCGGCCACAACCACGGCCACGGCGAGGGCAGCGCCGATGAAGCCCTCGATCGCCCCCTCCAGCAGGAAGGGGGTTCTGACAAACCAGTTGGAGGCGCCGACGAGGTTCATGATCTCGATCTCTTCGCGGCGCGAGTAGATCGCCATATGGATGGTGTTGGCGATCAGGGCGACTGCGGCGGCGCCGAGAGCGACGGCGAGGAAGAGGGACATCAGCTGGAGGCCATCGCGCAGCGAGATCATCCCATCGATGACCTCGCCTGCGGATTCGACTCGCAGCGTGCCGGGCGTCGCCTCGGCACGGGTCACGATCGTCTGATAGTCGGCAGCATCCAGCGGCTTGATACGCAGCGAGGCTGGAACGATGCTGGGATCGTCTTCGATCACTCGCAGTGCCGCAGGGCGGTTTGCCAGCAGGATGCGAGCCTCGTCGAGCGAGTCGGCCTTGGACATAAAGAAGACCTCGTCGACCTCTTCCCACGACTCCATCTCGGCCTGGAGATCTGCGATCCCGCTCGGGGAGACGTCGTCGCGGAGATAGGCGCTGACGCGCACGTCCTCTGACCATTGCAGCGTGTTGACTCTCACCACCTCGCCGATGACCAGTGTTCCGAAGGTGAGGGTCAGCGAGACAAAGACGGCGAGCACAGCGCCGAGCACGACCAGCCCGTTGCGGCTGATGTTGGTGAAGGCCTCACGCAGCGAGTAGAAGAGGCTGGTCATGCTTCCTCCAACTCTGCGGCCGCCTCGAGCTTCTCGATCAGCTCGGCAGCCGGCACCTCAGCCACATCGTCGAGCACAGCCTCGGCAGTGGCCGGGTTGGTGGTGCCATCATCGTCGGTGACGTCCGGCGCAACGGCCTCCTCGTCGGGTTGTGCTGGCGTTTCGGTATAGCTGCTGTCGTAGACCCCCCGGCTCTCGTCGCGGAGCACCCTTCCCCGATCCAACTGAACGACGCGTCGCCGCATCGCATCGACGATGGCGTGGTCATGGGTTGCCATCACGACCGTGGTGCCGGTGCGGTTGATCCGGTCGAGGATTCGCATGATTCCCACCGACGTGGCGGGGTCGAGGTTTCCCGTGGGCTCATCGGCCAGCAGGATCAGGGGCCGATTGACAAAGGCGCGGGCCACGGAGACTCGCTGCTGCTCACCTCCGGACAGGCTGCGCGGATAGCGATCAGCCATTGCGGACAGACCAACCAGCTTGAGCACCTGGGGAACCTGGGTGTGGATGGAAGACCGTGATTTGCCGGTGACTTCCATGGCAAAGGCCACGTTCTCAAACACGGTCTTGTTGGGAAGCAGCTTGAAATCCTGGAAGACGGTGCCGATGGAGCGGCGCAGCTGCGGCACCTTCCATGGGGAGAGAGCCGAGGCATGCTTACCAGCGATCCAGATCTCCCCGTTGGTCGGGAGCTCCTCGCGCATCATGAGCCGGATCAGCGTGGACTTCCCTGAACCGGAAGGGCCGACGAGGAAGACGAACTCGCCCTTGTTGATGTCGAGAGCGACGTCCTTGACGGCGACAACGCCCCCGTCGTAGATCTTTGTGACATTTTCCAGTCGAAGCATGAGAAACCCGAGTCGCCTTCTACCCCACCCGCCAGCAAATGAGGTTACCGACGGACCCGGATTAGACGGGGGATTAAGGAGTGACCGGTTGCCAGTGACCAGTTGCCAGCAAGAGCGGGCTCGTCCTGGTTACCCGTCACTGTCACTCTGGTCACTGGTCACGAGGCGCAAGTCACAAGTCACAAGTCGCAGGTCACAAGTCACAAGTCACGGTCGACCGGCCACTGCAGGCGCCGGTATTGGCTCTGGCTGATGATTGAGGACAGATGACTCTGATCTACGATCCCGCCATGGAACAAGCTCCGGTGGATCGAACCGCGCTCGACAACGTTCTTGCGCCATTCGGCTCCAGCCGTGGCCTCCCAGGCGACGCCTACCGGTCGCAATCGGTTCTCGAATGGGAGATCGAGGAGTTCTTTGCCGGAACCTGGTTCTGCTTAGGACGCGCCGATGACCTCGTCGGCGAGTCGCAAGCGCGCGCCGTGCAGATCGGTGGTGAATCCGTCCTGTTGGTGCGAAACGAAGGGGCGGTGAATGTCTTCTCCAACGTGTGCCGCCACCGCCGTCACGAACTTGCCCCGGTGGGAGAGCCCTTCGACCTCAGGTTCATACGCTGCCCGTGCCACGCCTGGACCTACCGTCTCGACGGCTCGCTGGCAACCGCACCGACGTTCAGTGGCCACACCGGCTTCGACGAGGGCGACTACCCGCTCCTTGCGATCGACGCCGAGATCTGGGAAGGCTGGCTATTTGTGAATGTGAACAGGGAGGCTGCTCCGATTCCAGACCACCTCGGAAACCTGGGCGCAGTGCTCGGCCAATACGCCATCGGCGATCTCGCCACCGCGCACGGGCAGCGCTACGAGGTGCAGGCAAACTGGAAGCTCCTCATCGAGAACTACAGCGAGTGCTACCACTGCACATCGATCCATCCGGCCTTGTGCGAGGTCACACCGGTCAGCAGCGGTGCCGATCTCGCACCAACCGGGTTGTGGTGCGGGGGGACCATGGTCTTGAAGGAGCACGCCGCCACCATGTCGCTCGACGGAACCACCCCGCTGGCTCCGCTGCCGGGAGTCGAGGGTGACCGACTCCGCCAGGTGGTCTACGTGAGCCTGTTCCCCAACCTGCTGATCTCAGCACACCCTGACTACGTGCTGGCTCATCGCCTCGTCCCGCTGGCGCCGGGGAGGACCGAGGTCGAATGCACGTGGCTGTTCCCAGCCGACACCGTCGCCGACCCCGCGTTCGATCCTTCCTATGCCGTCGACTTCTGGGACATCACCAATCGCGAGGACTGGGCGGTGTGCGAGGGAGTTCAGCGGGGCATGGCGAGCTCGGGACACCGGCAGGGGCCGCTCAGTAGGTGGGAGGCCGCCTCGTATCAGTTCCTCACCATGGTGGGGCGGGCGTATCTCGGTGAGCGGCTAACCCCGTCACCAGTTGTGGAGCGGGTAGATCAGTAGATCAGTAGATCAGGGGTCGCCGGTCTCCGGCCTCCAGCAGGACCCGGAAGGATCCAGCCAGCTCGGTGTCTGACCGATGACCGGGGACCGGTGAACGCTCGCCGAAGCCGACCGCTGCTACTCGTGAGACGTGTTGGCACGCCTCCACTGCAGATATTCGTCGATGAAGGGGTCGATGTCGCCATCCAGGACTCCCTGGATGTTCCCCACCTCGAAGTCGGTTCGCAGGTCCTTCACCATCTGATACGGCTGCAGCACGTAGGAGCGGATCTGGCGCCCCCAGCCCGCTTCGGTCTGATCTCCCCGGATGGCGTCGACCCGGGCGCGCTGGTCGTGGCGTGCCTGCTCGGCGAGACGGGCGGCAAGGAGCTGCATCCCTCGTGCCCGGTTCTGAATCTGGGATCGCTCCGCCTGGCACGACACCACGATGCCACTAGGTATGTGGGTGATGCGCACCGCCGAATCGGTCTTGTTGACGTGCTGGCCGCCGGCACCCGAGGATCGGTAGGTGTCTATGCGCAAATCCTCAGGGTTGATCTCGACCTCCGCGACATCGACCTCCGGGATCACATCGACACCGGCGAAGGCGGTGTGGCGCCTGGCATTGGCATCGAACGGGCTGATCCTGACCAGCCGGTGAACACCGCGCTCCCCCTCGAACGACCCGTAGGCGTGATCCCCCGACACCGTCAGTGTGGCCGACTTGATCCCGGCCTCTTCTCCGACCTGGTACTCGTCGACCTCGAAGGACAGGCCGGACCGCTCCAGATAGCGCACGTACATGCGGAACATCATCTCCGCCCAGTCCTGGGCATCGACGCCTCCGGCGCCGGCGTGGATGGACACGATGGCGGTGTGGTCGTCGTAGGGGCCGAAGAACAGGGTCTCCCGCTCCAAGCGGGCCAGGGTTCTCTCCATGTCGGCGAGCGATTTCGCCGCCTCGTCCAGGCTTTCCTGATCAGACTCTTCTACCCCGAGCTCGATCAGCACTTCTGCGTCTTCGAGCGTGCCGTCGATTTGCGCAACCTGCTCGATGGTGCGCTCGTGGTTGGCGAGACGCCTCGTCACGTCACGCGCCCGATCCTGATCTTCCCAGAGGGCAGGGTCGGAGGCCTTCTCCTTCAGCTCCGCGAGCTCAGCTTCCTTGCCGGGGACGTCAAAGGAACCTCCGCGCATCATCAAGGCGCGAACGAAGGTCGGCGAGTTGGGCGCGAAGGTCGGCGGGTTCCATGACGCCGGAGCGTACCGCGGCTACGCCTCTTCCCCCACCACCCGGCTCCGAGCCCGGCGCCACCGCGCCGTCACTGAATATCGGCGGGAGGCTCCTCACCGGCGACCCTGGTCAGCCAGTCCGCACCACTGGTGCGCGTGCCCTGTAGCGGCACACCCGCTTCGACCCGGATCTTCCCGGTCTGTGCATCCTCGAGGTGCGTACCGCGATAATCCGGCGGTGCGGGTGCATTTTCGGCCTTGGTGGCGGCTATGCGGTCGGCGCGTTCCAGCTCCAGGGTGACCAGGCTGTCTTCGATCGCCTTCAACTGAGCCTCGGTAGCAGGGAGGGCATACGCCGCCGCCACCATGCGCGCCATGTCGGCCCGGTAGTCGTGACCAAAGGACCCGAACTGTCCCGGGACCGTCACCATGGCGTTCATGGCGTCCACCATCACGTGGAGGAATGTCCCCACCGGGAACCACTCGAAGTCGTCGGGGACACCACGACCGCGTTCACCGGACAACCACTCCGGTTCGCGAACGATGACCTCGGGCGCCATCACCGCGATCGGGTCGTTGTGATGGCTGAGGATCGTGGCGCGCAGCTGGTCGAGCGCCTTGGCGTCGAGCCCGCGGAGCTCGTCTGGGTGGTCAAAGACGCGGACGGATCCGTCGGCGACCAGCGGGCTGTGCCCTGCTGCCATCCCGTTTCTCGACCACTTGGCCATCCCGGGGAGACCAACCCAGAGGGCCTTGTCGATCCCATAGTGGTCGAATCCCTCGATTCCCTGATACATCACCACGTCGGAACTAGCCCAGGCGCCGAGGCTCTCACCAAAGACATAGACCTTGGGGCGATCCTCTTCCGGGATTCCGGCCAGCCGGTTGCGAACACTCCACAGCAGGGCGCGGAACTGCTGGCGGCCCAGCGCAACCTTTTGCACCGAGAGGAAGGAGGGGAACCGCCCGTACTGGATCACACAGGTGGCGATGTCACCCCTGGTGAGGAACTCGGCGCTCTCGATCATGGTCTGATCCACCCAGCCTGTGCCCGTCGGTGAGATCAGCAGCAGGTGGGAGCGGTCGAAGGCGCCGACTCGTTCCAGTTCCTTCATCGCCAGCTCGGCGCGGCCCATCGGATACAGGGGCTCGGAGTTGTAGCCGATGAAGACCCGGATCGGGGCCGACTCTGCCGGCTCGCCCATGACCTCCTCGATCAGCGACTTGGAGGTGACGTCGGTGACGTAGCGCCGGCCCTGGAGACCGAGGTCTTCGAACGTCGAGATGCTCTCATCGCTCCCCGACACCATCGGGGACAACGGTGGCATGGCGTAGGCCGGCTCGATGTTCTCGTTGCTGCGCCCGATGTAGCCGACGCCTGCGTTGTAGGCGGCTGCGGCTCCTGCACCCCACAGCGCGGCGTTGACGATGCCACCGATCACCCGTTTGGACTTGCCTGGTCCGAGGTAGTTGACGATGGCGTTGCGCGAGCCGATGTACGCCTTGCCCAGGGCCACTCCTGCTCCGTACACCCCGTACCCCACCGCAATCGCCTGAGGCAGCTCGTTGGGCTGCTCCTTGGGCCACCGACCCATCACCGACTTGCGATGCTGCAGGCTTCTCCCTGCCCACACCCCGACGCCCGCTGCAATGGCGCCCGACACGATGAGCGGGCGGATCTTGCCGCCATGCCTGGTCGCTCCAGCCGTGCTGGTGGCGACGTCGTAGACGGCACCGGATGCCGCTGCTGCCGCCAGGATCTGTCCCGTGCTCCGTGCCCCTGCTCGCCACAGCGTTTCGTCTGGTTCCTCTGGCAGCGCAGCGAGGCCGACGCCGACGCCACCGACAACGCCCCTGGCGGTGAGCTTGAGTGGGAGCCCGGCAGAAGAAGGAAGCAGGGCGCGGGTGCCCGCATGCACCCCGGTGGTGAGGGCTCGCGCACCCAACGTTGCGGCACCCATGGACAGGCCCTGGTGTACCGATGAGCGCGGCATCAGCGTCGGCTGGAAGGAACCGACGGCGGCGACGGCCTCGAAGGGAGCCGCAGGCGATGCCATCAGTGGGTTGAGCCAATCGGCCGCCTTGACCGCTAGCTCGCCCCAATCCCAGCCCTTGGCCGCATCGGACGGCGCTGACTCCTTTTCCATCGCTCGGGCGTCGTTGGTGGGATCGTCCACGGTTTCCTCCCCCGCTTACACCCAGACGGGCATCGAATCTCTTGGCAAGGGTATCGCGACGAAATCCGCTCAGCCACCTGATCACCTCTTGAGCACGCACCCTGCACAGGTGCGGCGGCTAGACCGGCAGCGGCTCTGCCCCGGGTGCACCGTGGCAGCGCTTGTACTTCTTTCCTGACCCGCACGGACAGGCCTCGTTGCGGCCGATCTTGTCCCCGGACCGCTGCACCTGCTTCTGCTGCATCTGCTGCACCGTCTTCGCCGACGAAGTGGTGACCTTTGCATGCTGGTGCTGGTGCTCCTCGCGCGGAGCACTGGCGAAGTGGAACATGTGCCTTGTGGTGTCGTGCTTGACCGACGCCACCAGATCCTCGAAGAAGTCGAAGCCTTCGCGCTGGTACTCCACCAGCGGATCGCGCTGGCCCATGGCGCGCAGCCCGATCCCCGACCGCAGGTAGTCCATCTCGGCAAGGTGCTCCCGCCACCGGTTGTCGATGACGAACAACGTGTGGACGCGCTCGGCGGCGCGCATCACGTCCGAGCTGTGCTCGGCCTCGCGGGCCGCATACACGGCGTCGGCGTCCTCCTGGTAGGCCTCAATGATCTCGACCTCGGAGGCGGCTGCCAGCGAAGAGGCGCTGATCGTCGGGTCGTAGATCGCCTTCATCTGGATCTCGAAGTCGGCCCAATCCCATTCTGCGGGATCGACGTCGGTGGTCATTGCCAGCACGACGTCTTCGATGGTCTCGGCCCGCCACTCGGCAAGCAGCTCCCGTGTGTCCTCGTTCGCCAGGATCTGGTCACGCCAGCGGTAGACGATCTCGCGCTGGGTGTTCATCACCTCGTCGTATTTGAGCACGTTCTTGCGGATCTCGAAGTTCTGCGCCTCGACCTGGTTCTGGGCACGCTCGATGGCCTTGGTAACCATGTTGTGCTCGATGGGGACCTCGGGCGGGATCTTGAGGCGCTCCATGATCGAAGCCACCTTGTCGTTGGCGAATCGCCGCATCAGGTCGTCCTGGAGCGAGAGGTAAAACCGCGACTCTCCCGGATCTCCCTGGCGCCCCGACCTGCCGCGCAGCTGATTGTCGATGCGGCGGCTCTCATGGCGCTCGGTGCCAAGCACGTACAGGCCGCCGAGCTCGATCACCTTCTGTTTCTGCGCCTCGGTCTCAGCGGTGAAGCGGTCGAGCGCATCCTCGAAGGCGGCCACGTACTCGGCGTCGTTCGGAGAGACCTCCTTCCTGACCATCTCCTGTCTGGCCGTCTGCTCGGGGTTGCCGCCGAGCATGATGTCGACGCCGCGCCCCGCCATGTTGGTGGCGACGGTGACGGCGCCGAGCTGGCCGGCCTGGGCGATGATGGTCCCCTCCCGCTCGTGATGCTTGGCGTTGAGAACCTCGTGCTTGATACCGCGACGGCGAAGGATGTCGGACACGATTTCCGATTTCTCGATCGACACCGTCCCCACCAGCACCGGCTGGCCGATAGCGCTTCGTTCTGCGATGTCATCCGCCAGGGCTTCGTATTTGTGTGGTTCGTCGACATAGACAACGTCGGGCTCGTCGGCTCTGGCCACTTCGACGTTTGTGGGGACGATGACCACCTGGAGCCCGTAGATCTCGGCGAACTCGCCGGCCTCGGTGGCGGCGGTGCCGGTCATGCCGGCGAGCTTGTTGTAGAGCCGGAAGTAGTTCTGCAGGGTCACGGTGGCCAGGGTCTGGTTCTCTTCCTTGATCCTCACCCCTTCCTTGGCCTCGATCGCCTGGTGCAAACCTTCTGAGTAGCGGCGCCCTTCCAGCACCCGACCGGTGAACTCGTCGACGATCATCACCTCACCGTTGCGGATCAGGTAGTCGACGTCGCGCTGGTACAGGGTCTTCGCCTTGAGGGCGACATCGAGGTGGTGAACCATGTCGACCATTCCGGTGTCGTACATGTTGTCGACGCCGAGAATGCCCTCGATGCGATGGATGCCCTCCTCGGTGGCGACGACCTGGCGTTTCTTCTCGTCGACCTCATAGTGGGTCTCTTCCTGGAGGCGGTCGACGTGGCGGGCAAAGTCGCGATACCACTTGCCGGTCTCGCCGATCTGGCCTGAGATGATCAGCGGAGTCCGTGCTTCATCGACAAGGATCGAGTCGACCTCATCGACGATGGCGTAGGCGTGGCCGCGCTGGGTCATCCCCTCAGGGCTCTTTGCCATGTTGTCGCGCAGGTAGTCGAACCCGAACTCGTTGTTGGTGCCGTAGGTGATGTCGGCGTCGTACTGGGGCTTGCGCTCCTCGGAGAGCATCTCAGACTGGATCAGACCCACACTGAGCCCGAGGAACCGATGGATCTGGCCCATCCACTCGGCGTCGCGCCTGGCCAGATAGTCGTTGACGGTCACCAGGTGCACGCCGTCGCCGGCCATGGCGTTGAGGTAGGTGGGCATGGTTGAGACCAGCGTCTTGCCCTCTCCGGTCTTCATCTCTGCGATGTCACCGCGATGCAGGGCGCCTGCGCCGACCACCTGGACGTCGAAGTGGCGCTGGCCCAGGGTCCGCTTGGCGGCTTCCCTGACCACGGCGTAGGCCTCGGCCTCCATGTCATCGAGCGATTCCCCTGCGGCGTACCGCTCCTTGAACTCGACGGTCTTTGCCGCCAGTTGCTCGTCGGTGAGCACCTCTGTTTCCGGTTCGAGCGCGTTCACCCGCTTGGCGAGACCTTCGAGTTCTTTGAGGCGTTTGCCCTCGCCGATACGGAGAGCGCGATTGAGAAGAGACATGGAGATTCGATTCTATGGGAGGAGAGACGGTTGTTCGCGGGGTTGCGGGGAAACCAGTTACGAGTTGCCAGTTATCAGTTGTCAGTTGTCAGCGGTGCTCACGAGGCTCTTTCTCAATGCGCTAGGCATTCGTCGGACCTCTGCAACCCGCGAACGCAGGTCATCGATGACTACAGCATCGGCGTAGCCGAGGTCTCGTGTGAGGAGCAGTTGGTAGTCCAGTTCGTTCGCGGAACCGACAGCGATCGACACGAAGCGTGCGAAATCTCGATGAGTCGATCTTCCCGCGCCC
>Ga0255057_10001818_pt1 | contig 11725 bp, 9 predicted proteins | sample Cases_109_6_MG_FD_189022 | JGI IMG/M metagenome (GOLD analysis project Ga0255057, IMG submission 189022) | Seawater microbial communities from Amundsen Gulf, Northwest Territories, Canada - Cases_109_6 | ecosystem: Environmental > Aquatic > Marine > Gulf | place: Canada: Northwest Territories... | reverse complement strand
GGCCCGCTGCGAAGCAGCAAGAGCGGGGAACCGAAGGCGAAGCGGATGAGACGCGATCTGAGTTTTGGTGAAGAAGAGAATCCGCGGAGCCGGGGCCCGAGCGGCCTGCTGCGAAGCAGCAAGAGCGGGGAAATAGCTCCACTTCTTTCGAGACGACCAGTCACCTATCGGTGGTGCGCGACTAAAGGATGGGGCGCCCTTTCGGGCGCCCCATCCTGCTTATTAGTCGCGTTGTCGGTTACGTCGCTTCGAGCGTGTCGCCGACTTCGCTGAACTTGCCGCTGATCTCGTTGCCCAAGAACAGGGCAGCTGCGATCACGACAACGGCGATGAGTGCAACGAGCAGGGCGTATTCCACCATGCTGGCACCTTCTTCATCCTGAATGAACCGGCTTTGGTAGGCCGTCCAAAGACGAAGCATGTCTTACCTCCTCGAGGGTGGTCCACTGCAAGGATTATCGGCATAGCCCTCGCCCTGGCTGTATGAGCCGGGCGACCTATTTGGAGTCCCAAGTCGCAAGTCGAGAACAGCCGATTTTGCTCGGGTCTTGCGACTTGCTACTTGCGTCTCAGCTTTGTGGTCGATCCAGTCCGAGACGGATGGCCTCGACGACGGCCTGGGCTCGATCCGATATCCCGAGTTTCTCGTAGATGCTCGCCAGGTGGTTCTTCACTGTCTTTTGTGAGATGAACATCTCCTCGGCAAGCTCATCGGTACCTGAGATTCCCCCGGCGAGCAGCGCCAGCAGCTCGCGTTCTCTTGCAGTGAGCGATTCGGCGCCCGGGGACAATCGGGCCTCTCGATACGGCGCCAGAGCTGATTCGAGGTCGTCGACATCCAGCAGAACCACCCCATCGTTGGCGGCTCTCACGGCTGCCGCGAGCTCGGGAAGGGGCGTGGCTTTGGACAGAAACCCGACAGCGCCGGCAGCGGCAGCCCTCTCTCGGTATTCATCCTCGGTATGCATGGTGACGACGAGGGCAGGTGGAGGGTCTTCCAAGTCGCGCAGCACGCTCAGTCCGGTGCGGCCCGGCATCTCGATATCAACGAGTATTACGTCCGGCCTGACTCTCTCGAGGACAGACGCCAGCTCGTTACCGGTCGTGGCGACGGCGACGACCTGTATGTCGGGAAGCGCGTCGAGTGCCTGCCGCAGCCCGTCGAGGACGAGAACGTGATCATCGGCAATGACGACGCGAATCGGCTGGCTCACCGCACGTCCCAGGCCACAGTCACGACGGTCCCGCGACCCTCGGATGAATCGACGGTCAGATTGGCGCCGATCTCCCTGGCACGCTCCCGCATGCCGATCAGGCCGTATCTGCCCTCGGGTTCTGGCTCGGGGTCGAACCCGTAGCCGTCATCCGTGATACGCAACAGAACATGATCGCGATCCACCTTTCCTTCGATCCGCACCTCCTTGGCCCGTGCGTGCTCGAGGGCGTTGCGGACGGCCTCGGTCATGATGGCGGCCAACTGCGCAATCTCGCGCTCGCCGAGAACGCCATCCTCCTCGATGTCGACGATGATGGAGGGGCCACTCGAATCAACATCGGCAGCCAGATTGTGGGCGTGCTCGGTGACGGTGGTTGCCTGGGTGGAGCGCAGCACGGTCGCCGTCCGCCTGACGTCGTCGACCAGCTTCCCGACGTTTTCTCGCAGGCCCGCTAGGTGAGCGGCTGTCTCCTCGTCGATCTCATCGCTTTGGATGGCAACATCGAGACCGAGCCCAACCGACACCAGCAATGGCCCGATCTCGTCATGCAACTCCCTGGCCACCCGTATGCGCTCCTCTCGAACGGACCGATGGGCGATGGTTTGGAGGAGCACGACGTTGTCGAAAGCCAACGCCACTGGTCGGAGAGCGCGTTCGATCCGTTTTCGGTGAAGCTCGAGGTCGGCACCCGCCATCGGCCACAGTGTCAGCGTTCCGAGCCGCCGGCCGTCGAAGGCGATCGGGTATTCGGTTCCTGCTGAACCGGCGGGCGCTTGACCGCGACTCGCAACGGCGGTCTCACCATTGGATTCGACTATGGAAACGGAACCAGACGCGTAGGGGACGGTTGCGGCAACGTCTCGCAACGCGCTCCGTCCGATGGTGATCGGGCTGAGGTCGTCGGTGGTGGCGAGATCGGCGAGCTCGGCGAGCAGCCGGTGCGCTCCTTCTAGCCGAGCGGCCTGTTCGGCTAGCGAGGCTTCGGGATGGCGCGTCTCGGGCTCTTCGATCAGGATCCGGTAGGCCTGGGCGAAGGTGATGCCTACCAGGGCGTAGAAGGCAACCATCTGGAGGAAACGCGGATCCATCAAGTCTTCTCCGGCATTCCGAGCGACCAAGGCGAGCCCGACAATTCCGGCCAGGGCCGTGATCGCCCCGAGCACGACGCCCTGGGTTGTTGCTGCAAAGAAAATCGGGACGGCGAGATAGAGGAGAAACGGGCTGCCCGTGCCACCGGTCAGCGAGATGGCAAACAGTGATATGGCGACGCCGAGGGCGGCGAGAAAGGCTCCAACGAAGGGGAGTTGCTTCCTATTGGTCGGCAGCACCTGCATGAGGACTGTGTATGCAGCGACCGCAACAGAGGCGGTGATCGTGGCTGCGGATATCTCACCAGTAAGATTGACGTCTCCGAGCACCGCAAGACCGACACCGAGCACGAGAGCGGTCCATTGCAGGACCGACTCGATCCATTCGAACCTGGTCTCCCACGAAGTGCGCACGCGCCAAGGTTACAGTCGCGACGTTGTGAAACCGAGTGTTCCAAACGGCCCCCCGCACATCGTTCTCGGCGGTGGCATAGGATCGGGAAAAAGCCTGGTCGCCGCGCTACTCGACGCGGCCGGCGCTGGCGTGATCAGCGCGGACGAGGTAGGGCATGGGGTCCTCGAGCCGGATGGCGCAGCCTTCACAGAGGTCGCAGCACGCTGGCCGTCCGTCGTTGTCAAAGGGCGTATCGACCGACCGCGGCTTGCCGGGATCGTGTTCCGCGACCCCGCCGAGCTTGCCGCGTTGGAGGCATTGACCCACCCGGCGATCATTGAAACGATCCTCGACCGGGTAACAAAGATCGATCGACCGGTGATCGTTGAGGTGCCGCTGATCCTGGACCTTGGCGAAGGATGGCGCAGGGTGTATGTCGACGCGGACCACGAGGTGCGAATCGAGCGCGCCGTCGCCCGCGGAGCCGACGAGGCCGACGTTCGGCGCCGTGCTACCGCCCAGGCGGATCGTGAGGAGTGGCTGCTGTGGGCCGATGACGTCATCGTGAACGATGGAACCAAGGAAGAGTTGGCTACTCAGGTGGACGCGCTGTGGTTGCAAGTAACAAGTTACAAGTAACGAGTAACAAGTAACAAGTAACAAGAAAGAGGCGGCTGCTTGTTGCTTGGTACTTCGTACTTGGTACTTGGTACTCCACCGAACTTGTCACCCACCGTCGCTAGTTTTGAACCTGCAATGGCACTCGAGACCCGACCCTTCCGCGTCCACTCCGACTTCGAGCCCGCGGGCGATCAGCCAGAGGCCATCGCCAAGCTGACCGAGGGGATCCGCCGCGGCGACCGATTTCAGACGCTTCTCGGGATCACCGGCTCCGGCAAGTCGGCAACGGTGGCGTGGACCATCGAGCAGGTGCAGAAGCCGACGCTGATACTGGCTCCGAATAAGGCGCTCGGTGCTCAACTGGCCAACGAGTACCGCCAGTTCTTCCCCGAGAACCGCGTCGAGTACTTCGTGTCCTACTACGACTACTACCAGCCGGAGGCGTACATCGCGCAGACCGATACCTATATAGAGAAGGAGTCGACGGTCAACGACGAGATCGACCGGCTCCGTCATTCGGCGACGGCGGCGTTGCTCACGAGAAGAGATGTGATCATCGTGGCCTCGGTCTCGGCCATCTACGGGCTTGGGTCACCCGAGCAGTATGAGGGCCAGGTGCTCCGGTTGGTCGCAGGGGTTCAATACCCACTGCAAGCAGCCATCGAACGGCTCGTCGACATCCAGTACGAGCGAAACGAAGTGAGCCTCACCCGCGGTAAGTTCAGGGTCAAAGGGGACACTCTCGAGGTGTTCCCCTCGTACGAGGAGACGATCTACAGGGTCGAGTATTGGGGGGACGAGGTTGAACGCATTCTTCGGATGAACCCGGTCACCGGGGAGGTCATCGATGAGCTCAACGAACTGTGGGTCTACCCGGCCAGCCACTATGTCACGTCGCGGGCGCGAATGGACAAGGCTCTGGGCGGGATCGAGGACGAACTTGCCGAACAGCTCGAATCGCTGGAGGACCAGGGCAAGCTTCTCGAGGCCCAGCGGCTTCGCATGCGCACCGCCTACGACCTGGAGATGATGCGCGAGGTCGGTTTCTGCTCAGGGATCGAGAACTATTCGCGGTTCCTCGATGGCAGGGAGCCAGGCGAGGCGCCGTACACCTTGCTCGACTACTTTCCGAGCGACTACCTCACGATCATCGACGAAAGCCATGTGACGATCCCTCAGATCCATGGGCAATACGCAGGGGATCGAAGCAGGAAGGATGTGCTCGTCGCCCACGGCTTCCGCCTTCCATCTGCGATAGACAACCGTCCGCTGACCTTCGAGGAGTGGTACGACAAGACCGATCAGGCGATTCTGTTGTCGGCAACGCCGAGCGACTGGGAACGACGTGAGTCCGCAGCGGTTGTCGAGCAGATCATCCGCCCGACCGGGCTGGTCGATCCCGAGGTCCTCGTCCGGCCAACCAAGGGACAGATCGATGACCTCGTTGCCGAGGTGCAGGAGCGGGCCATCGCCGGTCAGAGGGTTCTGGTAACGACGCTCACCAAGAAGATGGCGGAAGACCTGGCCGACTACCTGTTGGAGATGGGGCTCAAGGCGCGATACCTGCACAGCGACATCGACACCCTCGAGCGAGTGCAGATCCTCAGAGACCTTCGCCTGGGGGAGTACGACGTCCTGATCGGGGTGAACCTCCTGCGCGAGGGCCTCGACCTTCCCGAAGTGTCGCTGGTTGCGATCCTCGATGCGGACAAAGAAGGGTTCCTCCGCTCCGAGACCAGCCTTGTGCAGACAATTGGGCGGGCATCGAGAAACGTTGATGGGGCGGTGGTGATGTATGCGGACGAGGTGACTAAATCAATGCAACGGGCGCTCCACGAAACCAATAGGCGGCGAGCGCGGCAGCTTGCGTTCAACGAAGAGCACGGCATCGATCCTCAGACGATCAGGAAGAAGGTGTCCGACATCCTCGAGCTGATCCAGACCCGCGAGGCTCCAGCAGGGGACCGGCGGGCACAGGAGCTGAGGAGAAGGGAGCCGCTCGACCTCACAGAGCCCGATTTGCGCAGGCTCATCCAGAGCCTCGAAGAGGAGATGCACGAGGCCGCCGCAGACCTTCGCTTCGAATACGCGGCGCGTCTCAGGGACGAGGTAAACGATCTCAAGCGTGAGCTGAGCGACCTGGTCGAAGCGGCGCACTGACCCGGAGAAGCCCTGCGGGTACCGTGGTCCCGATGTCAGAGGCCGAGCCAGCGCCACCCGGGTCCTTTCGCCTGCGGGCGTATCCGCGAGCGTTCCTCGGTGCAGTACTGGTAGTTCTCGTCGCCGGGACCATCTTCGGCAGTGGTGCCGGAACCGCGACCGGGCGCCTCGGTGGCGACTTTCCTTCGTTCTACGGGGCCGGTTCCATCGTCGCCGGAGGCGAGGGGGATCGGCTCTACGATCCCGCTCTACAAGAGGAGGTCCAGGCGGACCTGTTCGTCGAGGACACCGGTTTTCTCTACTTCGCCTATCCGCCGTACTACGCCTATCCGTACGCCGCCCTTTCGGTGCTTCCGTTCAGGGTGGCGTTCCTCGTCCATGCGCTCCTGTTGATACTGGCGCTGTGGATGGCGGTCCAGCTCGCTTCACCGCTCCTCCCGCGATTACTTGCCAGCAGGGACCGTAGGATCGCAGCGCTTGCCGTCCTGTTGGCCAGCTACCCGATGTTGCGCTCGGTACTGGGTGGGCAAAACACGCCGTTGACCTTGTTGTTGATCGTGGCCGTGTGGCGCTTCGCCGAAGATGAACGGGACCTGGCTGCGGGACTGGCGCTGTCCGCCTTGCTATACAAACCACAGTTCGGACTGCCATTGCTGGCGCTCGTGGTCGTCGCCCGCCGCTGGCGGATCGTCAGGTGGTGGGCGTTTGGCGCCGCAGGCCTGTATCTGGCCGGAGCCGCCATGCTGGGATTTGGTTGGGTTCAGCGCTGGCTGGAGCAGGTCGCTCCTTTCAACGACATCAATCTGGCGGTCAACGGCGACTTGATGGTGTCGGCGGCGGGTTGGTGGCAGAACCTGCTCGGACAGCCGGAAGCGCTCGTGCTCGCCGGATTGAGCATCGTGGCGGCCGCTGCCGTGGCCGCAGTCGTCTGGTGGCGCCGCGGGCTGACCACCGTTGCGGTGGCGATCGCGGCTCCGGTCATTGTCATTGTCGCTCCCTCGGCGTTGTACTACGACGCAGCCCTTGGCCTGGTGGCGTTCGGCGCCGCGGTAGAGGGCAAGACCGCCACCGGCTGGTACGCCCTTGGCGCCTTCGTCGTCTTGTCGTACACGCAGCTGGCGGCCGCGACGCTGGGTTGGAGCCCGTTGTTTCCGTTGCTCGCAGCGACCTTGGTATGGGCCATCGGAACCTATTCCATCAGCTCGGCACCACCCGGCGTTACACACGTGTGATTCGTCACAGGCGCTCGGTACACTCGCTGATCCATGGGGCGCGGGCCCCCGGATGCGAACAAGGCGGTAGCGGTGGCAGCGGACACGATCCTCATCAGTGGTGCGCGCGAACACAACCTGAGAGATCTCCACCTCGAGCTTCCTAGGGGAAAGCTGATCGTCTTCACCGGACTCTCCGGGTCAGGGAAGTCGTCGCTGGCATTTGACACCATCTACGCCGAGGGCCAGCGTCGCTATGTGGAGAGCCTCTCCGCCTATGCCCGTCAGTTCCTCGGCCAGATGGACAAGCCGGACGTCGATTTCATCGAGGGATTGTCTCCTGCCATTTCGATCGATCAGAAGACGGCGAGCAAGAACCCGCGGTCGACGGTGGGGACCGTCACCGAGATCCACGACTACTTGCGCCTGCTCTTCGCAAGGATCGGCATCCCGCATTGTCCAAACGACGGCACGCCGGTTACCCGTCAGACCTCACAGCAGATCGTCGATAAGGTGCTGGAGCTCGAAGAGGGGACCCGATTCGAGGTGCTCGCTCCTGTCATCCGCGGTCGCAAAGGCGAGTACGAGTCGTTGCTGTCGGATCTGGCGAAGGAGGGGTTCAGCAGGGCGAGGATCGACGGGGAGGTGCGGGATCTCACCGAAGCGATCAAGCTCGACCGATATTTCCAACACACCATCGAGGTGGTTGTAGACCGCTTGGTTCGCAAGCAGGGCATCGAACGTCGCCTCAGCGAGTCGCTCGAGACCGCATTGCGGCTGGCCGACGGGATCGCACATGTCGACATCGTCGACGGCCCAACGCTCTCGTTCAGCCAGCACTTTGCCTGCCCGGTGTGCGGCTTGTCGTTTGACGAGCTGCAACCGAGGAACTTCTCGTTCAACAGCCCATACGGTGCCTGCCAGGACTGCTCAGGGATCGGCACTCGCTATCAGGTCGATGCCGATCTGGTCGTCCCGCAGCCGGAGCGTTCGCTGGCCGAAGGGGCTATTGCCCCGTGGCGTGGCCGGCACCGGATGACCTACTACCAGCGGCTGATCGGCGCCGTCGCTGAGGAAGAGGGCATCGACGTCGACCGTCAGTGGGGCAGGTTGTCGAAGCGCCATCGTGGGCTGTTGCTGACCGGGACTGGGGATCGACCGTTCACGGTCACGTATGAGAACCGGTTCGGGAGGACCCGCCGCTATCAGACCACCTATGAGGGAGTGCTCCCATGGTTGGCACGCAGGTACGCAGACGCCGAGACCGATAGCGCAAGGGACAACTACGAGCAGTTCATGCGCCAGGTGCCGTGCGAGACGTGCAACGGTGGCCGCCTCAACGCCGTGTCGCTTGCCGTCACCGTCGGGGGGTGGACGATCTTCGAGCTTTCGGCGCTGTCGCTCCGGGATGGCTTCGCCGCCCTCGAGTCGCTTGCCCTGTCGGACCGCGACAAGCAGATCGCCGAACGCGTCATCAAGGAGATCATGGCCAGGATGAATTTCCTGCTCGACGTAGGTCTCGACTATCTAACGTTGATGCGATCGGCTGCGACCCTTGCCGGGGGAGAGGCGCAGCGCATCCGGCTTGCCACGCAGATTGGTTCGGGCCTGGTGGGTGTCCTGTACATCCTGGACGAGCCGTCGGTCGGTTTGCACCAGCGCGACAACAAGCGGCTCATCGAGACTCTGGTCCGGCTCCGCAACCTCGGCAACACGCTGATTGTCGTCGAGCACGACCTCGACACGATCCGCAGCGCGGACCACATCGTCGACATAGGCCCGGGCGCCGGAGAGCATGGCGGGAGCATTGTCGCCGAGGGAACCATGGCCGACCTGATCGCAGAGCCCACCTCGGTGACCGGCGACTACCTCGCGGGAAGGAGGGAGATCGAGATACCTGCGACTCGTCGCGTCGTCGCCGGCCCCTCCCTCGTCGTGCGCGGGGCGCAGCAGCACAACCTGCAAGATATCGACGTCGCCTTCCCGCTGGGAAAGCTGATCGCGGTTACGGGAGTGTCCGGTAGCGGGAAGTCGACGCTCGTCGAGGACACCCTATCCAAGGCACTACACACCGAGCTGCACGGGTCACGGCCACTCGCCGGCCGACACCGCTCGCTCGAAGGCGTCGAGCGTATCGACAAGATCATCAATATCGACCAGTCGCCGATCGGTCGCACCCCCCGTTCCAACGCCGTCACCTACACCAAGGCCTTCGATGCGATCCGCCAGCTGTTTGCCAGTACCCCGGATGCCAAGCAACGCGGCTATAAGCCGGGCCGGTTCTCGTTCAACGTCGCCGGGGGCCGATGCGAGGTGTGCAAGGGCGACGGGACCCTCAAGATCGAGATGCACTTTCTTCCCGACGTGTACATCCCGTGTGAGACATGCGAGGGCAGGCGCTACAACCGGGACACGCTCGAGGTGACCTTCAAGGGTCACTCGATCGCGGACGTACTCGACATGTCGATCGAGGAGGCATTGCATTTCTTCGAGAACCAGCCGCGTATCGCCAGGATCTTGGGGACGTTGTACGACGTCGGCCTCGGGTATATCCGGCTCGGTCAGCCGGCGCCGACGCTTTCGGGGGGCGAGGCGCAGCGGGTGAAGCTTGCCGCTGAGCTCGCCAAGCGCTCCACGGGAAGTACTTTCTACATCCTCGACGAGCCGACGACTGGATTGCACTTCGAGGACATCAGAAAGCTGCTCCAGGTACTCGACCGGCTCGTCGAGGCTGGAAACACGGTGGTGGTGATCGAGCACAACCTCGATGTGGTGAAGACCGCGGACTGGATCATCGATCTCGGTCCTGAGGGAGGCGACGGAGGCGGAAGAATCGTGGCCGAGGGGACGCCGGAGCAGGTGGTTGCAATCCCAGAGTCCTATACCGGCAAGTTCCTCCGCGAGGTGCTCGCTTCGTAGGTCGTCGCAAGGGCATCACGCACGCTGTAGATCGCAGCCGCCACCAGCACGGCGTTCCGGATCAGCCACCCAGTGTGCCACCACAGCTTGCCGGGGAACCAGAATCCGGTCAGGGCCACCGATATCACGGTGGCCGTGGTGAGGAGCCACCGTCCCTGCCGCGACCCGGTGAGGGCGACGAACGGGATGGGCCACAGAAGGAACTGGGTCGACAACAACGGTGAGGCGAGCAGCACCGCGTACGTCAGTGCCCCGGTCACAGCCACCCCACCCTGCCAGCTGAACGACCTACGCAGCGCTGTCAGGGCTGCTAAACCGATGACACTCCCGACCACGAGGTTGAGAGCCAGCGCCCAAGCACCGGTCCCAACATACACAGCCCCTGCGGAGTCCACGATCTCGGGGTTGGTGCCGACCAAAAGACGCCAGACGATGACGATGGTGCCGCTCACCGTCTCCTCGTGAACTCCGACAAAGGAACGGCCGGCGCGGAAACCAGGCAGAGCGAGCAAAATCACACCCATGGCAGCCGTGATGCCCACCAGCCCGAGGGCGCGCTGCCGCTTTCCTCGCCACCAATCTACGGCTGCGAGTACCACCGGCCAGCCCTTGGAGAAGATTGCTCCGATGGCTGAACTGACCGATGCCATCTCCTTTCGGCGAATGGCGAAGAAGATGGCCGCCACGGCCAGCATCACCGAAAGCGCATCGACCCGGTGAGGAATGATCACCAGCATGGGAGCCACCATCACCACCCAGCGCAGGCCGACATCATCGAGACCGAGGTCTTCACCGATCCGGACCACCAGAATGCCGGTGATGAAGACCATGACCAGCATGATGATCATGAACGGGTAACCGAACGGAACACTGGTGATGGAAGCGATGATGTGCGCCAGCGACATCGGTGCGATGGCAACGGGAAGGTGCTCGAAGTCGAAATCCACATATGGGATCTCGCCGCCGAACATGCGAACCATCGCATCGGCATACAGCTGCGGATCGGCGGTGTACACAGTCGGATGACCGAGGGCAGCGGGGAGGAAACCGATCACGAGCCCGGCAAGCAACGCGATCAAGAACCAGAAGGGCCAGGGCCGCGCCTGTCCAGCGTGTGCTTGCATGGAAGGGTTCACGCTACAGGTTTCGGAGTAAATGTCTCATGGCTATAGCGGTTGACAACTGGGATGAGCTTGCCCCCTGGTGGCGCAGGGAGGCCGCCACCGACCTCGTGTATCGCGAGGACATCGAACCGATGTTGGAGCGCCTCACCCCGGAAGACCCAGGCACGGTAGTCGAGCTCGGCTGTGGAGAAGGCCAGTGGCTTCGCTGGCTTTCGACGAAGGGGGTGCAGACCTTCGGGTGTGACGGATCGTTGCAGCTGCTCACCGACGCCGCCTCCGCGGCACCGGTGGTCTGCGCCCAGCTGCCCGCCCTCTCGTGGCTGCAGAATGGGTCGGTCGATAACGCCCTATCGGTTTTCGTGCTCGACCTGATCGCGGATGCCGGCGAGTTCTTCACCGAGACGATACGAGTGGTCAGGGCCGGCGGCTCGTTGATCGTGATCATCAACCATCCCGGCTTCACCGCGCCAGGCTCCGGGCCACTGCTCGACGTCGACGGCGAGGTTTTGTGGCGCTGGGGCAGCTATCTGGAGGACGGGTCGTCTGTGCAGCCAGCCGGAGACCGGACCGTGGTTTTCCATCATCGGTCGATTGCCAAGCTCCTCACCGCGGCGGCCGCGGCCGGATGGGCTCTACAGCTTGTCGAGGAGCGACCGCTGGGCGCGGCTGCCATCGAAAGAGATCCCGGCTACGTCGGCCAGGAAGGCATTCCCAGGTTCTTCGGCGCCAGATGGGTGAAATAGTTACCAGTTAGCAGTTACCAGTTGCCGGTCGGCAGTCGTGCTGTCGCTGGCAGCAGGAAGCTGGGAGCTCTGAGCTGGTATCTGGTAACTACCACTGCCCGAATGTTCCGTCGACCTACTTAGCGCGCCCACCGAGAGGTGACCGGTCGTCTCGACAGAAGTGGAGCAATTGCCCCGCTCTTGCTGCTTCGCAGCGGGCCGCTCAGGCCCCGGCTCAGCGGATTCTTCACCAAAAGCCACAGCGCGTC
>Ga0255057_10001817_pt1 | contig 11730 bp, 9 predicted proteins | sample Cases_109_6_MG_FD_189022 | JGI IMG/M metagenome (GOLD analysis project Ga0255057, IMG submission 189022) | Seawater microbial communities from Amundsen Gulf, Northwest Territories, Canada - Cases_109_6 | ecosystem: Environmental > Aquatic > Marine > Gulf | place: Canada: Northwest Territories... | reverse complement strand
CCCCGGGCCGAACAGCCATTCCGGCCCGCTCGAGGGCGGCATTGACGGATCGCAGCCGATCGTGACGTTGAAGCTCTTTTTCGGCAAAGCCGGTCGCCAGGTCGGCAATACCGGCCAGTGCCGATTTCTTCTTGTGGGCCCCTCGCCGGGGGATGTCATCGAACACCGTCGACCTGCCCTGGCGGTTGGACTTGGGCCGCAAGGCTATTACGACGAAAAGCGATGTCAGAGCCAGAAATAGAGCTCCAAAGGCGAGCCAGGCTGCAGTCCTGGTTTGGAGCCATCCCAATTCGATCGAGATTCCAGGACGCAGGCTGGGCGGCGGATCGGCGACACCGACCGGCTCCTCGGGAGCGACGGGAGGCGGGTCGGGAATTATTGGCGGAGCCTCCTGGGGAAGCTCGATGAGCTGCGACACGGAGGTAGCCGTAACGCCCTGGGCGATCATGCTCACACGCAGCGAGATGAAGCCTGCGGCAGCCGAGGTGTAGGTGAGCTCGTAACGATTCAACAACTGGGCGGCGATGTTGCCGAACAACGCCTCAAGGGCATCAGGTTCATCGGCGGCGGTCACGGTCCCGCCGGCGGCGTCCGCCAGCCTCTGGAGCGCCTCGCTGTCGTTTTCGGGACTTTGCAGCTCGACGGCGTAGAAAGCAGCTCCGAGTGTTGCCAGAACAGACTGAGTCTCCTCCTCGGAGTTGACACTCACGGTGTCGCCGCCATCAGAGACCAGGAGGATGGTACGGCCCTCTTCGGATTCCGTCCTGAGCAGGCTGGCCGCCGTCAGGAGCCCGTCGTAAAGAGCCGTTTCTCCCCGGGCGTTGAGCTGGTCCACTGCGGCGAGCAGAGTTTGCTTATTGTCTGTGAACTCGGCGGCAAGGGACGGACGATCACCAAAAGCCACCACCGCTATCTCAACACCGACAGGCATTTGTTCGATGAAGCTGCTCACTGCCTCCTTGGCAGCCGACAATGGCTCCCCCCGCATACTGCCCGACACGTCTACCAGAAGTACCACCTTGAGGTCGTCGGCCGCCGCGGCCTGGACGGATACTGCCTGTTCGACCCCATCCTCGGTGAGGACAAATTGAGGCGCCTCCTGGCCCACCAGCTGACGGGGCACCGAAACAGTGACGCTGACGGTGGGTGGAGAGCTAACGTCGACTTCCTCGATTGTCACGCCCTCTTCCTGAGCGAAGGCCGGGTTGGCCAACGCTATGAGAACCAGCGCAACCGCGAGTCCGGTGAGCCTCCGGGCTTTCATCGATGCTTCCGCCTGCTCGACTGTCCATTGGACTCGGGGAGCTGGGGAGCTCCGAAAATCTCAGGAGACAGCTCGATCCCGACCTCGGCGAGTCGGTCGGTGAACTGGGGCCGAATCCCGGTCGGCTCGGGCACACCCTGGAAGCGGCCTTCTTCATCCCGGCCGGCTTCGTAATCGAACCGGAACACATCCTGGATGGTGATTGTGTCGCCTTCCATGCCCACCACCTCAGAGATCTGCACTACCCGCCGGGTTCCGTCCCGGAGGCGGCTGAGGTGAACGATGAGATCGATCGCCGAAGCAATCTGTTCGCGAATGGCCCGGGCCGGAAGATCGACGCCTGCCATGAGGACCATGGTTTCGAGCCGGGAAAGGGTGTCGCGAGGACTGTTTGAGTGAACGGTCGATAACGAGCCTTCATGGCCGGTGTTCATGGCCTGGAGCATGTCGAGCGCCTCTCCACCCCGCACCTCGCCGACCACGATGCGATCGGGTCGCATGCGCAGGGAGTTGCGGACCAGGTCGCGGATCTTGACCTCACCCCGACCCTCCACGTTGGGGGGCCGGCTCTCCAAGCGGATCACGTGCCTCTGGTCGAGCTGCAGCTCCACCGAGTCCTCAATTGTGACAATGCGCTCGTCCTCGGGAATGAAGCCCGAGAGCACGTTGAGAAGCGTGGTCTTGCCGGTACCCGTTCCGCCGCTAACCAAAATGTTGAGCTTGCCTTCGACTACCGAGCTCAGCAGGTCGGCAACCCTGGGCGTCAGGGTCCCGAGCCCGATGAGATCGTCCACCTGAAAAGGGTCCTTGGCGAACACCCGGATCGTGAGCACCGGCCCATCAACGGCCAGCGGAGGAATGATGGCGTTAACGCGGGAACCATCTGGAAGCCGGGCGTCCACCATGGGCGAAGACTCATCGATGCGGCGGCCCACCTGCGCCACGATGCGGTCGATTACCCGCCGTAGATGCTGACGGGACATGAAACAGGCCTCGGTTTCCTCGATCTTGCCGTCACGCTCGATGAAGATTTTCTCCTCGGCGTTGACCATGATCTCCGTGATACTCGGGTCCTCGAGGAACATCTGCACCGGTCCGTAACCAAGAATGTCCTCGCGGATCTGACGGGCGATTTGCTTGCGCTCGTCGTCCGAGAAGGGCGCTCGCTCACTATCCATGGCCGCGTCGAGCTCTGCGACAACGATCTCCTGCAGATCGTCGTCCGAAAGTGAGGCGTCGTAGAGCCGCGGCCCTAGCTTGACGAACAAAGCCTCCTGGGCCCGCTTCCTCAGAGCGGCATAAGGATCGGTGCCGTCTTCGGCATCGTCGGCTGAGGGTTGACGGCCGGCCCGCTCTTCGGCCAGCTTCATGCGTTCATTGAGCTTCATGGTCACCCTTCAATCGTGCGAGGATTCCTCGTCTGGGAGTGGCCGACCCGTTTGAGCCGGCCGGGCCATCGTGCCCGTTGAGCAGATGCGCCGTGGATTTGAACCTGCGCGCCACCATTGTCCTGGGAGCCGCCTCGATTACAGGAATGCCCTGATTCATCGAAAGGGGGACGTCGCGGGCGCTGGGAATGGCCACCGACACCGGCATGCCCACTACCGCCGAAGCGTCGTCGACCGTCACTCCCACCCGGCTGTCGGCCCGGTTGAGGATGAAGTGGCGCTTCGGCCCGTCGATCTCGAGACGATCGAGGGCCTCGAGAACCTTGTGCAGACCCCGCACCGACGAGGCCGATAGATCACAAATCAGCATGAGGTCGGATGACAGTTCCACCGATGTCAGCGTCTGCTCGGTGAGGCCGGCGGGAGTGTCGATGACAACCACGTCGAACTCCGTCTTCAGAATTTGCAGTACTTCCTCGATCTCCCCGGAAGTGATCAGCTCACCTTCGGCCGGATTCAAGGGGGCGCAGAGGACGAAGAGATTCTCGCCCCTGCGCGTCAAGACTGCCTTGAGATTCGTTCGCGAAAGGCCTCCTGCCGACTGCTTGAGATCGGCAATGGTGTGCTCGGGCCGCAGCTGCAGAGCGTCGGCCACATCGCCAAATTGGAGATCGAGATCAACCAGGACCACTCGCTGGTCCCCGGTGGCCGCCAGGCTCACCGCCAGGTTGGTCGAGAGCGCCGTCTTCCCCGAGCCCCCCTTGGGTGCCACCACGGTGATAACCCGACCGCTGCGCCCGCCCTCGCCAACTTCCTGTATCAGGTTGAGGCGGCGGCGGGTGGCCGTTTCCAGCACATGCTCGAAGATCTCGCGGATCTCATCGTAAGGAGCAGCCGGCTTCACAACATCGGTGGCTCCCGAACGCAGCGCCTTGCGCCACAACCTCTCGTCCGGCTCTGCCACCAGAATCGTCTCCACCTCGGGGTGAAGCGATTCGAATGTCCAGGCCAGCTCGAGAGCCTCTTCCAGGTCGATGTTGGGGCCGATGGCAACAACGTCGGGGGACTCTTCCATCATTTCCTTGACGGCGGCGTGAGGATTGCCGGCCCCTGCCGGGCTATCCCACCGACTTACTTCTGCTTCGAGACTGCCCTTGAATGAACGCCGGACCCGCTGTTCGAAAGCAACTGTGCTGTTCGCCAGGAGAACAGTGCTCATTCGCCCTCCAGATGGCGGTAGACGAGGAGCCTGGTCTGAACCTGATCGAGATCCTCGGCAGAAATTTTACCTTCGATTGCCAGCCACACCGTGCCCCACTCGGCCGTGAAGACGATCTTCTCGACGTAGGGCGCCGTGGTGGCGAGGGTTACCAACAGATTGCCGGTGGGCGCCAGCTCGACACCCTGAAGGTCGGCCGACTCCTCGCTGCCCTCGACGGGAAGCTCTTCGACCTGGATATTGGTAACGATCGCTTTGTGGAGGATGATGCCCGACGAGTTGGGAGTCTGGGGCAGTGCGGCCAATGCTGCGATTTCCTCCTCGGTCAACTGCGCATCAGACGGCTCAGCCCCATCGATGGTGAACGGCGCAAAAGACGCCACCACGGCAACCAGGTCACCGGGCTCGAGCTCGCCGCCGACGGCCCGCTCTGGTGAGAGCGACAACGTCACGGCCAGCAGATCCTCGGGAAGCTCGTACTTCTCCTGCTCCACGAACTGCTGGGGAGTTATGAAACGGCTGGCAAGCACCTGCTCGCCGGGCACGAGGTCCACCGCGGTCACGGTCCCCTGCAGCCCCGACAGAGTGCCAACGCTGCCGACTGCCTGTGCCGTCACCGGCACCTGCTTCTTCTCGACACGGGCACCCACCTCCGCTATCGATGAGCCTCGGGGAATGGTGTCGGACACAACGAGGACGTCCACGGTCTCCTGGCCCTCGAGGGCGCGGTCATCGGCACCATTCACGTATTGCACAAGCACGAACGTGCCGAGCGCGGCGAGCACCACCGAGATGGCCACTCCGATCCATTTCCGATCCATTGGTTTCCCTTTCGTGTCTTCTGTTAAGCGATGAACTTGATAACTGTGATTCCGCGGCCGCCGGGGCCTATGTCGCCACTGGTTATGACCGAGTTGACGAAGTAGCCCACCAGGCAGCGCTCGTTGTTGCCGACGGTCCAACCGATGGGTCGGACCCCACCGGGCCGGCACGGGTTGCTCGTAAGCGGACCGTCCGGCCGGTAACCGACGTACTGCCCGCCGAAGTTGTACCCGACTATGAACAGGGCCCCGGTAGCCGGGATGTGGTACTCACCGTTGGCCCCGTTGAGTCCGAGCTCGTCGTCGAAGTAGGGGATGTAGACAACGCCGCTGTAGAGGAGCTGCTCCAGTTCGTCGGCAGAACAACCGTTACTGGGTGAGGCGCCCGGATCATCCCCGGCCCATCCCTCATAAATGATCGTCGCGCAGGGTGCCTCGCCGGTGGTGTCCAACCAACCGAAACCGCCGGAGAGAAAGCCATCGCCATCAGTGTCTTGACCGGCTTGGGCAGCACATTCGTCGGTCGTCGAGCCATCGTGGAAAGTCAGAACCACCGGCTTGGGGTAAAGATCTTCCGCGCCGTCGCGGTCAAGATCCCACTCACCGTTGCCCCACACACCGTCTTCCCACCAATCGGGTGGGTCCATATGCGGCCAAGTTGCGGGTAAGATTCCCGGCTCTTTGAACAGCTGCGCGCCTACGAGGTACTGATCCTCGGGGGCGGCTGCTGGATTCGCGATGTACCCTCCGGCACCGCCGTCGTTGTAGTCCTTTTCGAACTCGCAGTCGGAGATGATGATCGGAATGGTCGCCGTCGCCGACGTGAGCCCGCCCCAGGCCACGGTGGCTTTGGCCCCGACCGTAAAACCGTCAAAACCGACGATCCCGGCAAAGAGCATGTCAAAATTGTTGTCGCCACTTGTGTCCTCGGTGGCGTTGTGCACCGTGACCGTCTGGGCGTCCAGATCGAGCTCCACGTTCCAGGCCCACGCCGCGTTATCCCTGGCGTTGGCGTCGACATAAATCTCGGCGACCGCGTATTCGTCGTACCCGGGACCGCACAGGCCCCGCGCACAGTCCTCGCCGATGGCCACAGCGGCGGCGTCGGCGCCGTTCTGTAGCTGGCGCCGCTCCTCCCACATGCGCCCGAAGTCGATGGCGAACGCTGCCAGGGCCAGCAGTCCCACCAGGACCACCGCCACGAAGACGAGTGTGGCACCGGCGTCGCTTTCCTGAGTGTTCCCGTTTCGAGAATTCACCTGTTGTTTCATCCTCCGCATCGCATCACTCCTTGGGATTGCATGTTGAAGTCGGCAGCTGGAAAGAAAGCGATTCGTATCTGGAACGGGTACTCCAAAGTGACTGTGGCCGGCTGGCCCGGATCACAGGCCGAGAGCGTGGCCGTGATCAGCGTCGGGTCGAGCGATGTAGCCGCGTTGATGGCGGCGGCCTCTCCGGCCACCGGATCTTGAGTAATGGCATATTCGCGAGCCCCTTCGCGAGCGGCGTGAGTCAAGGTGTTCTGGGCGTTATAAGCGCGCCCAAATTCGATTATGCCGAATACCAGCAGGAGCAGCAGAGGCGCCACGATGGCGAACTCGACGAGCGCCGCGCCCTTTTCAGATGTGTTTCTAAACGTCATGATTTCCCTTCGAGATCGGTAGGTAGGTCCCACCGCCCCGAAGAGCGGTGGGACCCTGATTCCCATTCGCTTACGGAACGGCGGGCAGCGGTCCAGGACCCGGCCCGACCTCGTTCTGTGCTGTGTTGAACGCACCGAACACCTCAACGCCCAGAAGGCCAATGACGATGATCGACACAACGGCGATGAGTGCGACCATGATGCCGTACTCGACCATTGTTGCGCCCTCGTCCGAGCCAAACTTGACCCGGAAGTAGCGAATGAAGCCAGTTACTTGTGAAAGCACTTGCTTCCCCTTTCTTTCTCTCGTGGCCCGCAATGAATTGAGGACCGTCAGCACTCATGGTGGTTGAGAGACCGCAGAGAGACATCAGCAGAATTGGTGAAACCCGCGGAAGGTCGGAAAGGTGCCTTTTGGAGACCGAGCACACTCCTTCAGCTTGATCCCTGACACCTTCGTACCGCAATGGCCTGAGCCAGGGTGTCGCCCGGAGCACGGCCTGTTTGCCGTCCTGCAAGGCGCGGCCGCAACTGAAGTGGTCCCTTCTGGGGAGGGCGCGTAGGAACCCACCGCCCGGTGAGAACGGTGGGTTCCTGATTCACATTCGCTTACGGAACGGCGGGCAGCGGTCCAGGACCCGTCCCGACCTCGTTCTGTGCTGTGTTGAACGCACCGAACACCTCAACGCCCAGAAGGCCAATGACGATGATCGACACAACGGCGATGAGTGCGACCATGATGCCGTACTCGACCATTGTTGCGCCCTCGTCCGAGCCAAGCCTGACCCGGAAGTAGCGAATGAAGCCAGTTACTTGTGAAAGCACTTGCTTCCCCTTTCTTTCTCTCGTGGCCCGCAATGAATCGAGGACCCTCAGCACTCATAGTGGTTGAGAGACCACAGAGAGAAATCAACAGAAATGGTGAATCTGAGCGTGGTTAGGAAGGGTGCTTCTCGAGAGCCGAACGCAGACGTTCAGCCTGGCCCTCGACGGGACCCCGCCTGGAAGCTGCCTCGGCCGTAGTCACCAAATCTGTCGGTTCGAGGAGAGAGTGGGCGGCTGCCAGCTGCTCAACCGTAGCTTCATTCAGGCCCGCCCTACCCATCGCAATCACCAGCCTGCCGATCGCTTCATGGGCTTCCCGAAAAGGCACGCCTTTACCCACCAGGGCCTCAGCGAGGTCGAGAGCCACTGTTTGGGATCCGGGCTCCGGCGGATGAAAATCGGCGGTATCGAGGAGCCCGCCAAGCGCGGGGACGGCCAGAGCCAACGTGTCGTCGGCGTGGAACACGGCCCGCTTGTCTTCTTGTAGGTCCCGGCTGTAGCTGAGAGGCAAGCCCTTTTGGATGCCAAGGAGGGTTGCCAGATCGCCTGCTACCGCCGCCGCCCGGCCCCGTACCAGCTCGGCGATGTCGGGGTTCTTCTTGTGGGGCAGCGCCGATGAGCCGGTGGCGTACGAGTCGCTGAGGGTCAGCCAGCCGAATTCACCAGTTGACCACAGCACCACTTCCTCGGCCAGGCGACTGAGATTCGTCATCGCCTGGGCACAGCAGAACGCATATTCGGCGATCACGTCCCGGGAACCCACCGCATCAATCGAATTCTCGAAAGTAGCTGCGAATCCGAGCTCGTCTGCGACCAATTCTGGCTGCAACGGAAGGCTGCTGCCCGCCACGGCCCCTGCGCCCAACGGAGAGAGATTGAGCCGGGCGCCTACCTCCTCGAAGCGTTCAATGTCGCGCAAGACAAGCCAGCCATAGGCCAGGAGGTGGTGGCCCAACCGGATGGGCTGAGCCTGTTGCAGATGGGTATAGGCAGCAACCACCGAGTCGCCAACCCTCTCGGCCAGGCCCAGCAAAAGCGAGACGAACCCCCCCAGATCCCGAATCCGCTCCTCGCCGGAGCGACGCAGATAGAGCCTCATATCCAGGGCTACCTGGTCGTTGCGAGACCTTCCGGTGTGGAGCATCCCTGCCACATCGCCTACCAGCTCGTAGAGGCGGCGTTCCACTGCGCTGTGCACGTCCTCGTCCCCGTCCTGAAACTCGAAGGTGCCGGCGGCGGCGGACGCTTGAATCTCTTCGAGCCCGCCCACGATCGAATCGACGTCGGCCGGGTCGAGAATGCCGCTGGCCCCCAACATCTTGACGTGCGCCAGAGATCCGGCCACGTCGTCTCCCAGCAGCCGCCGGTCGCTTACGTCCACCGTGAAGCGCCACAGTGCCTCAGCCGGTGACTCCGAGAAGCGCCCTCCCCACATCAGCGCTGCCGGCGGGCAATATTGCGGAGGCGAAGCGCCTGCAAGCGGATGAAGGCCCCGGCGTCACCCTGGTCGTACACATCGTCGGCCTCGAAAGTGGCCACCGCCGGGTCGTATAGCGACTGATCGGACCGCCGACCCTGCACCATCACCGATCCCTTGTAGACCTTGAGCCGGGCCGTGCCGCTCACGGGTTCCTGGACTGCGTCGAACGTCTGCTGCAGCAGCTCCCGCTCAGGCGAATACCAGAACCCGTTGTAGACGATGGCGGCATACTTGGGGATCAGCTCGTCACGGAGGTGCAGGACCTCGCGATCCAGGGTCAGGGATTCGACGGCCCGATGGGCGTGATGGAGCAAAGTGCCACCCGGCGTCTCATATATGCCGCGGTTCTTCATGCCGATGAATCGATTCTCGACCAGGTCGATCCGGCCGACACCGTGCCGGCCCCCGATATCGTTGGCGAGCGCAAGGATCCCGGCCGCGTCGAGGGCGACATTGTTTATCTCGACCGGATCTCCGTTGGCATACGTGACGTCCACGGTCTCCGGCTCGAACGGGGCCTCTTCAGGATCAACCGTGCGTTCAAAAATGCCTTTCGGGGGGGGCTCCCAGGGATCCTCCAGCACTCCGCCCTCGTAGGAAACGTGAAGCAGGTTGGCGTCCACCGAGTACGGCTTCTCCGCTGTTGCCGGGACTTCGATCCCGTTCCTTTCGGCGTATTCAATGAGGTCGGCTCTGCCTCGCATATCCCACTCCCGCCACGGCGCTAACACTCGAATCTCCGGATTGAGCGCCATCGCACTCAGCTCGAATCGCACCTGATCGTTGCCCTTGCCCGTGGCGCCGTGGGATATGGCGTCGGCACCGGTGGCAGCCGCAGCTTCCACCAGGCCCTTGGCAATCACCGGGCGCGACAAGGCGGTTCCCAATAGGTAATAGCCCTCGTAGATCGCATTGGCCCGTAACGCCGGGAAGACGAAGTCGGATGCGAATTCATCGACAAGGTCCTCAACGATTGCCTCCGTGGCTCCGGTGGCAAGCGCTTTGTCACGAGCGTCGGCCACCCCCTCACCCTGGCCGACGTCGGCGGTATAGGTGACTACCTCGAGGCCCCGCTCTTCCATGAGCCAGTGGAGTATCACAGACGTGTCGAGACCGCCTGAGTAGGCCAGGACGACCTTCTTCATCCGGAGAAGTCCTTTGTGAGTATCACGGCTATGACTTTCCTCTACATGTTGGGAGCCAGCAGTCTGGCAGAACGCACCCGCCTAAATCTTGCCGTCCTTCACCCAGGTGTCGAGCAGGGCATATGCCTCCTCGGGCGTATAGGGACCTTCGTCGATTCGATACTCCATTAGCAGGTCCATAGCAACACCCACCCGGCGCCCCGGATCGATCCCCAAATGCGTCATCACGGCGTGGCCATCAATCGGAGGCCGCAGGGCATCCAGCTCTTCGCGCCGGCGCAGATCAACAATGCGCTCCTCGAGCTCGTCAATGCGTTTGTGGATCTGACGTTCCAGTTTCTCATTACGTGTCGTGACGTCGGCCCTGACGAGCTCGTTGAGACGTTCGAGAAGGGGCCCGGCATCGCGCACATAACGACGCACCGCTCGATCAGTCCAACCCATCTTGAAGGTGTGGGGGCGCATATGGAGGTAAACCAGATCGCTCACGTTCTCCACGACCTGCTTGGGGTATTTGAGGGCTCGCAGCCGCCTGCGGGTCATCCGGGCGCCGACCACTTCGTGATGATGGAAACTCACTGTTCCCCTGGCTCCAAACTCCCGCGTGTCCGGCTTGCCAACATCGTGAAACAACGCCGCTAAACGCTCCACCAGGTCGGCGCCGACCGCGTCAACCACTGCCAGAGTGTGGGCCAGGACATCCTTGTGCCGATGGATTGGATCCTGCTCGAGGGCCAGTGCCGGCAACTCGGGGATGAACTGTGCCGCCAGCCCACTGTCCACCAAACCGGCTAGAGCCTCACTGGGCTCGGGCGCGACTATGAGCTTGGAGAACTCGTCTCTAATTCGCTCTGCGCTCACGATGGAAAGCCGCCCGGCCATGTCGTTTACTGCCGCCTCAACCCCTTCGCCGATTCCGAAACTGAGGGTGGCCACGAACCGATAGAGACGGAGCATCCGCAACGGGTCGTCGGTAAAGGAAACTTCGGGAGATTGAGGGGTGCGGAGCACCCCTGCCCCGAGGTCGGCCAGGCCTCCCCAGGGATCCACCAGAATCGGGTCATCACCCCCGGGGACCAGCGGCAACGCCATGGCATTGATCGTGAAATCCCGGCGCGATAAATCCTCACTGATCTCGTCCGAGAACTTCACCGTCGGTTTGCGAGTGTCCTCCCGGTATGCCTCGTTGCGAAAGGTAGTTACCTCCAACACCTTGCCGTCTCTGATGACGCCAACGGTGCCAAACTCCTCGCCGGCTGTGTAGAGATCGTTGGCCCACCCGGCGACGATGGCCTTGATCTGGTCGGGCCGAGCCCCGGTGGCGAAATCGAGATCCTGGTGGTCACGCCCGAGGATGAAATCGCGCAGGCTCCCGCCGACGAGAAACAGCTCGTGACCGGCCTCGTGGAAGAGGACGGCCATCTGCATGGCATGGGATCGAGGTTCGAGCAGTTGCTGAACCCTGTCGGGCAACATGCTGCGAGAATAGGCACCAGACCCGGGGAAGGTCGGTTCGCTTGTTGCTACGCGCTGGCGCGTCCTACCAGGCCTTCGCTCTGAATGCGGATCTTGAAGTCCGACGGCATGGTGGCATTGGCCAGTGCCTCGTCGTAGCTGATCTCACCAGACCGCAACAACTCGAGAAGGCATTGGTCGAAAGTCTGCATGCCGTAGAAATCGCCCTCCTCGATGACCTCTTTGATCTCCACCGTCTTGTCCTCGTCCACAATCCGCTCGTAGACGCGCGGGGTCATGGTCAGGACTTCGATGGCCGGGATCCGGCCATCGCCGTCCGCCTTGCGAATCAGCCGCTGGCTGAGGATGGCCTGGATGCTTCCCGCCAGGCCGAGGCGCACCGCCTTGTGCTGGAAGGGTGGGAAGAAGTCGAGAATGCGATTAATGGTCTCGCCGGCATCGATCGTGTGCAGCGACGAGATCACGAGGTG
>Ga0255057_10001816_pt1 | contig 11738 bp, 9 predicted proteins | sample Cases_109_6_MG_FD_189022 | JGI IMG/M metagenome (GOLD analysis project Ga0255057, IMG submission 189022) | Seawater microbial communities from Amundsen Gulf, Northwest Territories, Canada - Cases_109_6 | ecosystem: Environmental > Aquatic > Marine > Gulf | place: Canada: Northwest Territories... | reverse complement strand
CTCCAACCTCCAGTCGGGTCTCCTCCCCTTGAAACTTGAGATCCTGAGGGTCGAATCCGATGCAGGCGTGGGGAAACACCCTGTTTTCGACTCCCATCCGGGTGGGACCGGCAAGCTGGGCCCCGGCACCGATCTCGGACTGAGCACCGATACTCACCTCCGGACCGACCACGGCGTAGGGCCCAACAACAACGCCGGCAGCCAGCTCGGCACTGGGATCTACTATCGCTGTATCGTGGATTTCAGCAGCCATGGTTGTCTCGGCGGTGACGGCCCGGAATGGGAGACAGCTTTCCTGGTCGGGAACGCTCTACCTATCGATCCATCATCGCCGACGAGAGCACGGCCTCAGCCACGAGTTGCCCGTCGACCAGTGCCCGCGCGGACTGCTTGCAGAAGACCTCTCGCAGGCGAAGAATATCGATCTCGATCCTCAGCTGATCTCCAGGCACCACGGGCCGCCGGAATTTCGCCTTGTTGATGGTGGTGAAAAAGATGAGCTTGTTCTCACGGTCCGGAACATCATGCATCAAGAGCAGGCCACCGGCTTGCGCCATCGCTTCGATCACCAGGACACCCGGCATCACCGGATGGTCCGGGAAGTGTCCGGCGAAAAACTCCTCGTTGACGGTGACGTTCTTGATAGCGACTATCCGCTTCTTGGGCTCGATCTCCAGCACGCGGTCGACAAGCAGGAGAGGATACCGGTGGGGCATCACCGACATGATCCACCTGATATCCATCAACGGCTCTTTTTCACTCATTGCTATTCTCCTGCTCGGCACCCATGGTCTTCTCCTCGAGAGCCCGCAGGCGTCGAAACAGCTCGGCCAATCTCCTAGTCAAGGCCTGCTGTCGTCTCCAGGCGGCCGCATCTCCTGCCGGTATGCCGGCGACCGTCTTGCCACTCGCCACCGATTTGAAAACGGCTGACTTGGCCACCACCTGGGCTCCGTCACCGAGCTCCAGGTGTCCGGCGGCTCCCGACTGACCGGCCATCACCACGCCGTTACCCAACCGCGTGCTGCCGGACAGACCGCATTGGGAGACGAGAATGCAACCACGTCCAAGGCGAACATTGTGAGCCACTTGCACGAGGTTGTCGATCTTGCTTCCCGCTCCCAAACGCGTCTCGTCGAGTAGACCCCGGTCGACAGTGGTGTTGGCTCCAATCTCGACATCTTCCTCGACCACCACTTTTCCTATGTGCGGCAGCTTCTCGTGGCGGCCCTCGTGGAGGGCGTAGCCGAATCCGTCGCTACCGAGCACCACTCCGGAATGCAGGATGCTTCGGGCTCCCACTTCGCAGTGGTCGTAGAGTACCACCCGTGGATAGAGAAGCGCATCCCTCCCGACCGCACACTGCTTGCCGATGACGACATGGGAATGGAGGATAGCGCCCTCGCCAATCCGGCTGTCTCGGCCAATCACCGAAAAAGCCCCAACCGATGCGCTCGCAGCAACATCCGTCCCGTCCTCGATGATGGCCGTGGGATGGATTCCTGGCTCCGGCTCATCCTTCCGCTCAAAAAAGTCGAGTAGGGTCGCCAACGAAAAGTAGGGATCCTCGACTATGACCAGGTCTTTGTCGATTTTCCGGCTACCCGGATCCACCAACAGAGCGCCGGCTCCGCTCTCTGCCGCCTGGCGGCGATAGCGCGAGCTGGTCAGAAACGAAAGATCGCGCGGTCCAGCCGTATCGAGTGGTCGGAGGGAGTCGATCTCCCGGTCGGGATTCCCCTTGACCGTACCGCCGACAAGCTCGGCCACCTGGGACAGTCGGTAGGGTGCCAAAAGGCTAGTTCTCCTCCGGTGTCGACGTCTCAGTGACCTGGTCGAACCGCTCCAAGACGGTGTCTGTGATGTCTATGGTTTCCGAGGCAAACAGGAGGCCACTTTGGAACTTGTTGAAGATCACCGAGTAGTCGAGCTCGACGGCCAACTGGTTGATTATCGGCATCACGTCACGCTCGATCTGCCCAAATGCATTTTCCTGGCCCTCTTGCAGCGCTCTCTCGGCATCGTCCTGGAAGCGCTGGTAGTCGATCAGCTTGTCTTCCACCTGCTTTTCGAGCTCTGCGAGTCGGTCCTGGGACAGTGACAGCCGGCCCTCGGCCAATCGGTCGCGGAGAGCAGTGATCTCACTTTGATGCGTCTCGGCTTCCGCCTGTTTCTGTTCTCGAAGATTGCGCAGGACTTCGACAGCCTCCTGGCCCACCTTCGAATCGAACAGGAGTCTTTGGACGTCTATCACCGCCATTCTGGTCGCAGCGACTGATGATTCTCCGGCCTGCGCCAGAGCCGCACCAGCCTGACTCATTAGCACCAATGACAATGCAGCTACTAGCGCCAGTCTGGCTCGCCACGAGTACGGAGTTTCGATGTTGTGACACATTGAACACGCTCTCCTCTTTGGTTAGAAACTTGGACCTATGCTGAATTGAAAGGTCTGGAATCGGTCGTCCGGGAACGGACGAAGGTTGCTCGAGTATATGAAACGCAAAGGAGCTCCCAGCATGGGAACATTGACCTGCAATTCGACACCAGCTGTGGCGCTGAAATTCTTCGCGTTGAAATCCTGCTCGCCAAGAAAGACCTTGCCGGTGTCGGAGAACATGACCACCCTGAAAGGCCCGCCGACAATCAGAATATATTCCAGATTCATCTGAAATAATCGCTCGCCGCCGAGCGGAAATCCGGAGGGATCAGTCACCGTTCTGCCATCCTTGTCCCTCACCCAGATTGATCGAAATTCGAATCCCCGAATACTGTTCTCGCCACCGAGATAGAAACGGTCGTTGAAGAGCAGGACCTGACCACCAAAGGGCTCGACCCAACCGAGTCTGAGATTGAATGCTGCCACGGTCTGCAAGCCCGTCTTGGTAACCGGCAGATATTTGGTGAAAAACGGCTGGAATCGGTAGAACTCGGTGTCGCCACCGAGCACCCCGCCGGCCACGTCGGCGCTGACGCCATAGCGCATTCCCATGGTCGGCTGCAATCGACTGTCTCTTCTGTCCTTTGCAAAGCTCACCCGCAACGACGAGACCGTGCGCTTGAACTCCTGTTCGATCAGGTCACCGCCCACGGAGAAGGCCGTCCGTCGCTCGTCGGTGTCGGCAAAGGTATAGGCGAAGGTGAGAGTTCTAAAAAGGCTCAGGTTCCTACCGTAGGTGAGAACTATCCCCTGCGAGTCCTGGAATACGTTCTGGCTCGAGAGTTGGCTGTAATCCAAGCTTCTTTTGAAGAGCTGGACGCCGGCATTTTGCGGTTTGTCGAGAAACCAGGGCACGAAGTAGGAGACATCAAAGATGCTCTGCCGTGAGCCGGCCTGCAACGAGACCGCGACCGTCTCGCCCCTACCGAGGAAGTTCCTTGTCCTGAATTGGATCTGTCCAAAGAAGCCATCAATCTCACTGAAGCCGCCTCCGAAGAGCAACTCGGTCCGCTCACCCTCCTCGCCATTCAGGGTCAGATCGACGGTCTTCTCCTCCTCATTGAAATCGAACGCGACTGGATCCTCTTCGTCGATTCTGAAAAACTCCAACTGCCCGATGCGCAACAGACTGTTCTTGAGTGCCCCCGTATTGAGAACGTAACCCTCTTGAATCGCCATCTCGCGGCGTATGACTTTGTCCTTGGTCCGAGTGTTGCCCAAGATCTCGATGCGGCCGATTCTGTACTGTTCCCCCTCGTCGACATGAATAATAAGATCGGCGACCTGATTCTCTCTCTCCACCAGCTCCGGCTCGACTCTTGCAAACAGGTGCCCACTGTTGCTGTAGACCTCAGTGATGGTCTCAATTCCTTCGTCGATCACTGAGGCCTTGAGCCAGCCGCCTTTGGGCTTCTTGATGAGGCGCAGCAGCAGCTCGTCGCTGAACCGCTCGTTGCCGTCGATCGAGATCTCACCAAGCTTCCAGCGATCCCCTTCTTCGATGGGCACCGTGATGAACATGCGGCGCTTTTGTTCTTTGGTGGTCTCGGCATCGGGTTTCTTGGCCCGCAGATCGACCTGTGGGTCACCGATGACCACGTTTTTGTATCCGGCCTTGCGGTACAGCTCTCTGACCTTGTCCAGATCCTCGTCGAACTTGGCGGTGTTGAAGACATCCTTCTTCAGGACTCGAGTAATCCAATTCGACTGTTGGGTGTTCTTCATCACCCATCGCAGACGGAGGTCCCGGTAGACCGTATTGCCTTCAAAGTCGATATCATCAATTCGGACCTTGTCGCCTTCATCGATCGAAAACTCGACCGTGCTGTCGGTCACCGAGACTCGCTCGATGTTGAACTGAGCTTCGGCCAGCCGGAACCCTTTCTCAGCATACAGGTCCTCGATGGCTGCTTTGAGCCGGAAGAGCTCACCGATATTGAGTGGATCGCCTTCACGGACCCGAATGCGATCCTTGGCGATCCGGTCGGTGATGTCGTTGCGCTCGACCTTCTTGAGACCCGTGTAGCTCACTGATCGCAACGTCGGCCGCTCTTTGATCGTGATCAGGAGGCGAACGCCGTCATCCAGCTGCTTGCCCTCGATCGAAATGTCGTCGACCAGTCCACGGCCCCACAACAAGTGAACCTTGTCGTTGAGCTCCTCCGCATGGTAGGCCTGCCCCAGTTCGAGCTCGAGATAAAAGAGCAGAGTCTCCGGCGTCAACGCCTCGAGTCCCTGGAACTGGATGTCGAGTATCGGTCTGCCGCTCAGCTCCTGGGCCCAGACCAGGCCGACTCCGCCGGCCAGCAGGAGGCACATCCCCAGCACCATTGGCGAAAGGCGTTTCATGTCTTCAACCGCACCCGATCGCTCTCCATGATCGTTCCCCTCTCGGCGAGTACAGCGCAGTCCTGCAAGTTGCTTGCCGATCGATGGGGACCGAGCTAACTTTCGCCGACGAGCGTCTCTTTGTTCTGGGGGACAAACTTGAGCCCATCTCCCTCGGTTGACACCTCGATGAGCCCGACCTTCTCGCCATGTTGGGCAATCAGGATCTCGGAGACAGCGTCCTGAATGTGACGTTGAATCGTTCGTCTTAGAGGACGAGCGCCGGTTGCAGGGTCCACGCCTGCCTGCTCCAGCAGCCAGTCCTTGGCCTTCTCGGTGACTTCCACCCTCAGTCCACGCTCCGCAAGCGTCATATTGACATCCGAGAGCAAGATATCAACGATGGCGCGGAGCTCGGTTTCTCCCAGGGGGTTGAAGACGATGACCTCGTCGATACGATTGATGAACTCCGGGCTGAAAGACTTTTTCAAAGCCGCCAGAATCTCCTGCTCGATGCGAGCGAATTCCTTCTCCTCGTCGGCCTCTCCAAACCCCATGCGTCCGCCCCGCATTACCAACTTGCTGCCGATGTTCGAGGTCATGAGGACGATCGTGTTCTTGAAGTCGACCTGGTTGCCGTAAGCGTCGGTTAGCATGCCGTCTTCGAGGATTTGCAACAGGAGGTTGGCCACATCGGGATGCGCTTTTTCGATCTCGTCGAAAAGCACTACCGAGTAGGGCTGGCGCCGAATGCGCTCGGTCAATTGTCCGCCCTCGTCGTGGCCGACATAGCCGGGAGGCGACCCGATGAGCTTCGACACCGCGTGCTTCTCCATGTACTCACTCATGTCGAAACGGACGAGGGAGTGGATGCTGGCAAAGAGAAACTCTCCCAGGCGGCGGGCGACCTCTGTCTTGCCGACACCTGACGGACCCAGAAACATGAACGAGCCGACCGGACGCTGCGGATTGCTGACTCCCAGGCGCGAACGTCTGATCGCTCGGCTGATCGCACCGATCGCCTCGTCCTGACCGACGACTCGACGTCTCAAGGTATCTTCCATGCGCATCAACTTGTCGGCTTCTTCGCTCTGCAAGCTGGCCACCGGGATACCCGTCCACGAGGAGATCACCTCCTCGATGTCGAGCGCTGTCACTTCCAAAGAGGCATCTTCATCGGCATGGACCTTGATGCGATCCAAATCCTCGCGCAACTCGATCTCCCGTCCGCGCAGATAGACTGCACGCTCGAAGTCTTTGTCCGAGATGGCGGTCTTCATCTCGCGCACGATTTCACCGATCTCCTGCTCCAGACGGCGCAGATTCTGGGTGTCTCTGACCCGGCGCAGCTTGACCTTGGCTCCGGCCTCGTCGATGACATCGATCGCTTTGTCGGGTTGTTGGCGATCCATGATGTAGCGTGTCGACTGGTAGATCGCGGCATGTAGCGCCTCGGCGCTGTACTCGACTTTGTGAAAGGCCTCGTAACGATCCTTTATTCCTTTGAGAATATCGAGAGTCTCCTCGGGGCTCGACGGCTCGACTTGGATTGACTGGAAACGTCTGAGCAACGAGCGATCCTTCTCGATGTACTTGCGATACTCCTTCAGCGTCGTGGCGCCGATACATGAGATTTCGCCGCGCGACAACGCCGGTTTCAGGATGTTGGCGGCATCAAGAGAACCCTCGGCCGATCCGGCGCCGATCAGAGAGTGAATCTCGTCGATGAAAACGATCAGGTCGGGGTTGTCCCTAAGCTCGGCGAGAATCCCCTTCAGCCGTTCCTCGAACTGACCGCGATACTTGGTGCCGGCCACGATCAGCGAGAGATCTAGCGCCAACAGTCGTTTCTCGGCCAGCAGGATCGGAACTTTTCCCTCCACGATTCGCTGCGCCAGGCCCTCGACGATAGCCGTCTTACCGACACCGGGCTCACCCAGGAGGATCGGATTGTTCTTGGTCCGCCGCGACAGGATCTGGATGATGCGCTCGACCTCTTCGTCCCGCCCGATCAGTGGATCGAAACCACCTTGGACGGCAATGAGCGTCAGATCTCGGCCGTACTCGGCAAGGAAAGGAAGCTCCTTCTTCTGCTGCGTGGCCTCTCGCTCCTTGGCCAGCGTCAGCACCTCTTCGCGCACCCCGTAGAGATCCATCCCGTGCTGCGTCAGAGTGCGCATCGCCAGGCAGCCTTCGACCCTGAGGATGCCGATCAGAAGATGCTCCGACCCCACCGTCGAGTGGAGCATGCTCTCGGCCTCGTGGGAGGCATAGGCAAGCACTTTCTTCGACTCTTCTGACAGGGGCAGCTCGGCGGTCGACGAGATCCTCTCCACAAATACCCGCTCCCCTTCGATCTCGCGGCGCACCACCTCCGGCTTGACCTGCAGCCGACGAAAGATCTCGATCACCGAATCCTCGCCCTCACGCAGAATACCGAGCAGGACGTGCTCGGTCTCGATAACTCTGCTGCCCAGCTTGCTCGCCTCGTAGCGGGCAAAGAAGAGAGCGCGTCGAGCCTTCTCGTTGTACTTCTCGAACATGTGAGCTGCGACCCCGAAGCAGGCCCTGAGACAGAGCCAAAACCCTAATAAATCAGCGGCTCTGAGGCTGCAAAGTGCCGCTTTCCAGGCGCAAGAGTCTACCACACCGTCGCGCCAGCTCCGGGTTGTGGGTCACCACCATGGCAGTCGTTCCGTGACGCGCCTGCAGCTCCAACATGAGATTGAAGATCTGATCTCCGCTCTTGGGGTCCAGGTTTCCGGTGGGCTCGTCCGCCAGCAGCAGCGGTGGCTCCAGCAGCAGAGCACGGCACAGGGCCACACGCTGCCGCTCGCCACCCGACAGCTCGTTGGGATAATGATCCATGCGCTCCTCCAGGCCTACCTCCGCCATCAGATCCCGCGCTCGACGTCTGAGCGTGGCGACCTCCAAACCGGCAATGCGGCCTGGCATCATGACGTTCTCTTCGGCGTCGAAATCCGGCAGCAACTCCTGGAATTGAAAGACAAAGCCTATGGTGCGGTTGCGAAAAGAGGCCAATTCTCGAGAATCGAGAGCGGCGAGCGAAGTGCCACCGATCTCCACCGCTCCTTCGTCCGGTTGGTCGAGTGCGCCGAGCAGATGCAGGAGGGTGGACTTGCCTGATCCCGAAGGCCCGACCACCGCCACGAACTCACCCGGCTCCACCCGCAGATCGATGCCGGTCAGCACATCCACCCGGCGTGCCCCATCGCGGTAGGTCTTCTTCAGGCCGCGAGCCTCGACGGGGACACTCATCGACGTAGAGCCTCGACCGGTCGCAGCGCCGCAGCCTTGTTGGCCGCGTAGAGCGAGCACCCAAGAGTCAACAGCACCGTCGCCAACAGAATCCAGAAGACATCCGCCAAGCGGACGAGGAATGGCACATGATCGAGAAAGTAGACCTTACTGGGCAGCGACAGCAAGTGGTAACGATCCAGCACCCAAGCCCCGCCGATGCCGACGACAACACCCAGGAGCATGCCAACCGCTACCAGCGATGCGCCCAGCCAGAGAAAGACCCGTTGCAGCTCTCGCGGTCGAGCCCCCATGGCGCCGAGCATTCCCACCTCGCGTAGCTTGCTGGTCAGGATCAGCGTGATATCCGACAACAACGACATGGCCGCTACGATGACGATCAGAAAAACCGCCACGAACATCAGTCCCTTCTCCAGCCGCAAGGCAAAAAGCAGCGCCCGGTTGAAATCTTGCCAGGTTCGCACCACCGCACCCTCGGGCACAACGGATTCCACCTCTGGCGTCAGACGCAGAGCCTCCTCCAGACCGCCGGCGGTTACCAACAGACGGGTGTCGGCCCTTCCCAGCAGGCTGGCCGCTGCGGCCAGCGGCAGGGCCACTCGTGCCTCCTGTTCCGTGCGTCCGGTCTCGAAGGTCCCGTGCATGGGCAGCCGCCGCACTCTGGGCTGGGGACCCAGGGGCGACAGCGTCGGCCGGGTGGAGGCTACCTCCACGAGATCGCCTGCCGCGAGTCCCCAGATGGTGGCCAAGCGGTCACCCACATAGAGGCCTTCAGCCCGGTCGCTGGCCGCGGGGAAGAACTCGGGCAGCTCGCCGTCGAAGCCGACCAATTCGACCGGTCGCGCGCGACCTTCGGCCAACAGCCAACCGCGTCCACGGATAAGCAACCCGACACCGTCGACCCCGGGCAGCTCCGCCAGCGACCTGCGGGCGGCCTCGCTATCCGCATCGGGCGGCAACTCGACCTCGATCTGCGGTGTCCGCGTCAGGATCTCTTGACGCAAGGCCGCCTGAAAGCCCGTCAGCGCGGCCAGCGCCAGGATCAACGCCGCAACCCCCAGGGCGATGCCCCCGGCTGCGGTGGCGGAGAGGAAGGTGATCAGGGCATCGCGCCGGGTGCTCTTGAGGTACCGCAGAGCAACGTACAGGGAGAACGGCAGGCTACTCATCCGTTGGCTGAGGCCGCAGCAGCGGGAAGAGGATCACGTCTCTAATCGAGGAACAGTCGGCAAAGAGCATAGTCAGACGGTCGATGCCGATCCCCTCCCCCCCGGCCGGAGGCATGCCGTGCTCCAGCGCTCGGATGTAGTCGTGGTCGAAGCGATGGGCCTCCTCGTCGCCCAGCTCCCGGGCCTGCATCTGCTGGCGGAAGCGCTGCGCCTGCTGGACCGGGTCGTTGAGCTCGGTGAAGGCGTTGGCAATCTCCATGGCGCCGAGATAGAGCTCGAACCGCTCGGTGAATCGCGGGTCTTCCGGACACGGCTTGGCCAGAGGCGAGACGGCAACCGGATAGTCGAGGATAAAAGTCGGCGCCTGCAGCTTCTCCTCGACAGTCTCCTCGAAAAGCTCCATCAAGAAACGACCGTACCAGTCCTCCGGAATCTCGGTCTGCGCATGCTTCTCCTCGTACTCGCTCCGTGAGCCACTTTGCAGGACCGGATGTGAAGTGTCCTTGACGATGGCGGGCAGTGGAATCTTCCGTTGGTCGAGGATAGCCGCCAGGTCGGCCACATGGTCGAGTCGCGACTCGTCGATGGCGGCGAAGTGCGAGATCGCCTGTTTGATCGTGTAGCGGGGCCAGGGAGGCTCTAGATTCAAATTCGCGCCCTGCCAGCTGATCGCCGGCTCCCCATGGATGTCGGTCGCCAGCTCGACCAGCAGCTTCTCGGTGAAGTCCATCAACTGGCGATAATCGGAGTATGCCCAGTAGAACTCGAGCATGGTGAATTCGGGGTTGTGCTGGGTCGAGATCCCCTCGTTGCGGAAGTTCCGATTGATCTCGTAGACCCGATGAAATCCGCCGACCAGGAGGCGCTTGAGGTAGAGCTCCGGCGCAATCCGCAGATAGAGGTCGATATCCAGAGCGTTGTGATGAGTGACAAACGGACGGGCGGCCGCGCCACCGGCAATCGCCTGCATCATCGGTGTCTCCACCTCGAGAAACCCATGAGCGTCCAGGAAGCTCCTCATTCCTCGGACCAGGGCCGCCCGAACCTCGAACACCTGCCGGGGCTCGGTGTTGACGATGAGGTCTAGATAGCGCTGGCGGTAGCGTGCCTCGACATCGGCGAGCCCGTGCCATTTCTCCGGTAGTGGCCGCAGCGACTTGGACAGCATGATCAGCTCGTCGGCGGCCACGGTCAGCTCACCTGTCCGGGTGCGGATAAGCCGGCCGTCGACACCCAGAAAATCTCCCAGATCGAGGTTGTCCAGCACCAATTGCGCCGTCTCGTCCAGCTGCGGTCGCCGAATCATCACCTGCAGCTTGTTCTGCCCGTCGTGAAGGTCCACGAACGAGGTCTTGCCATGCTTGCGCAGCGCCCGAACCCGCCCCGGCACCTTCAACCGCAGCTCCTCTGCTTCGAGATCCTCGGCCGATCGCTCACCGTACTGCTCTAGAACCTGTGTCGGTTCCAGGTCGAATTCGTAGCGGCTGGGATAGGGATCGACACCCTTCTCGACCAGCGCCTCCCGCTTGCGCTGGCGGTTCTCGATCTGTGTTTCCAACTCCGACATTTATCCCCTCCGCCGCGGCACCGGCCGCAGCGAAACAATACCTGATTTCCTCACCCGCTGTCCGCTAGCGCGACACCTTGGGGGGACCCTGTTACGATCGGGACCGATGAAAGAGATCCTCGGCGGGCTCGAGCACGCCGTCAAAATGTGGGACGAGCTGGGTTGGCCGCGCCCCAAAATCGTGGTGGTTTCCGGTTCCGGTCTGGCCGTCGATCTGGGCACCCCAAAACACCGCTTGCCGCTCGCCGATTGGCTGTCCTTCGACGTCCACGAGGTGGCCGGGCACCCGCACGAGACCGAGCTCCTCCTCCCCCGACCCGACCGCCCGGTGCTCTATCAAAAGGGCAGGCTCCACTCCTACCAGGGCTATAGCGCCCATCAGACCGTCTTTGCCATCCGTCTCGGCGCCCTTCTCGGGGCGCGGGTTCTGGTCATGACCAATGCCGCCGGCGGTCTCGACCCCGCCCAGACTCCGGGTGATCTGGTCCTTATTCGGGACCACCTCAATTTGATCGGTCTCAATCCGCTGCGGGGCGACCTGCCAAAGGAGTGGGGACCGCGGTTTCCCGATCTGTCGAGGGCCTACGACCCCCAGCTGCGCAAACTGGCCAAGGCGCTGGGCGAAGGGCTCGGGATCGAGCTTTCCGAGGGGGTCTATGCGGCGGTTGCCGGACCCAGCTACGAGACCCCCGCCGAGGTGCAGATGCTGCGCACCCTGGGAGCCGATCTGGCCGGTATGTCCACGGTCCTCGAGGTGATCGCCGCCAAGCACATGGGTCTACGCTGTCTATGTCTGTCGCTGGTGACCAACCTCGGCTCCGGGGTGGTCGACGAGCCGATGGACCACGAGGACGTGCTGGCAATGAGTCGAGCCTCGGCCGGCAAGATCGAGCGGCTCCTCACCGCGCTGCTCGAGGACGACCGGCTCATCTAGATAAACTCTGCCCCATGCCAGCCG
>Ga0255057_10001815_pt1 | contig 11743 bp, 8 predicted proteins | sample Cases_109_6_MG_FD_189022 | JGI IMG/M metagenome (GOLD analysis project Ga0255057, IMG submission 189022) | Seawater microbial communities from Amundsen Gulf, Northwest Territories, Canada - Cases_109_6 | ecosystem: Environmental > Aquatic > Marine > Gulf | place: Canada: Northwest Territories... | reverse complement strand
CTGAGATGGTCTGGTTGCCGCTGTCCTCGATCGCCAGCACCTCCCATTTGCAGTCGTCCGCATCTTCCTGGCCCAGGACCTGGGGCGGGACGGTGATGCTGGTGACGTCGGCACCGACGAGCGCGGAGGTCTTGGTGAAGTCCGGCTGCTCGCACTCGATGACGACTTCGTAGCCGACGATCTTGCTGCCCGGCGGGTCGTCGACCGCCTCCCAGATGAAGACGGCGTCATCGGGGTCCACCTCTTCGCCGTCGATCGGCTCGACCTGAACAGGGGCTTCAGGTAGAGCGTGCGTCAACTTCGCCTTTCCCGTCAGCCTATCGCCCTCGGTCGTCCTTCCTTCGAATCGGTAGAAGCCCTCCGGGAACAGTTCCAGCAACTCTTCGAGCGACTGCTCCTCAAACGACGGCTCGGCGCTCTCGAAGAAGAACTCGGTGATGCCTTGCATCCCGACGCTGTTCTCGGCCGCTACGCTGAATTCCACGCCGTTCGGGCCCGTCATCTGCATCGTGTCCCAGCCCTCGCCGTCGAGGAAGACCTGAATGCCGGCGTCGCCATCCGTAGCGTTGATCTCGATGCGGATCTCCGCGTCGTCGAGCTTCTTGGCCCCGGCCACCGGCGCCGTCGCTCCGGCGACCAGAGCGACCACCGCTGCTGTCACGAACCACACCTTCGCGCTTTTCATCTCGTATCCTCCATTTCCGATGTTTGCGGGAGTCCGCTTGCCTCGTGGAGCGGCTCCCGCCAGCCGCTCCTGTTTGGTTGGATGCTCTTGGGGCTGAAATCCTTCGGTCGGATTGGAAGACGAACTCCCCGGCGAGCCGGGCGATCCGCCAGAGCCTCAAGCTTCCGGCCCAAGGAGCCCGAGCCCCTCGCCCACGGACCACCGCACGAGCCCGAGCTCCTCAACCAGACGGCCTGAGACGCTCCCTCCATATTCGTCCGGCACTGCTCCAGTCGATTCGGTCCGAGTGCGCTCGACCACGCACCCTCCTCCGCACTGCCGACCTCCAGCCGCTCGGCCCCGCCTCAGCTCTCTGCTAGAGTCTGGTTCAACAACACTGTAGAGCCGGCCGCAGGGCCCCCGAGAGCCGGATATAGCGGCTTCACCGCAAGGCCGAGAAAAGCGAATTCCTACTCGGCGTTACTCGGCGTCAACCTGGCAGTCAGCCACTGCGGACCAGTTCCGATTCCCCGAGCCAACCGCCACATCACAAAGTTGGTTCTACTCGCGATCGGTATAGGCTCGGAGTCTCGACTACGGCACGGTGTCTGACCACACGGAGGTGTCACCGGACTCGAAGCCATCGCTGAAGATCACGGTTTCAAAGCGGAACTTCTGCACGCGGTGATTGCTCGAGTCGGCCACGTAGACACATCCTTTCCCAGCCGCCCTCACCGCGTAGGGGAAGTTGAACTCACCCTCGCCAAGGCCAAACGAGCCCCATGTCGTCAAGAAGGCACCCGCACCGGTGAACTTTTGCATTCGATGGTTGTTCCGGTCGGCAACGTACACGTTGTCCATCTCATCCGTCGAGAGGCCACGCGGAAAATTGAACTCACCCTCGCCCGCGCCAGCGGAGCCCCAAGAGGTGATGAAGACGCCGTCGTTCGTGAACTTCTGGATCCGGGGGCTGCTGTCGGCGACAAAGACGTTGCCCTCCGCGTCCACCGCTACGCCGTTGGGCGAGGTGAACTCTCCATCTCCCGTGCCCGGCGTCCCCCAAGCGGTGATGAGAGCTCCGTCGCTCGTGAACTTCTGGACCCGGTTCTGGTCTCGATCCGCGACGAACACATTTCCGTTGCCGTCTACGGCGAGACCATGGGTATGCCGGAACTGCCCGTCTCCATCTCCGAGAGAGCCCCACATCGTCAGGAACACTCCCTCGCTCGTAAACTTCTGAACGCGGTTGTTACCGGTCTCGGCCACGTACACGTTGCCCATCGGGCCTATGCCGATTCCGTGCGGATGATCGAATTGACCAGCGCCCGGGCCCAACGATCCCCATTTCTTCAGAAAGGCGCCGTTGCTCGTGAACTTCTGGATTCGGTTGTTCCCAGTGTCGGCCACGTACACGTTGCCATCGGCGTCAACTTCGATCCCATGCGGTCCGGAGAACTGGCCGTCCTTGGCGCCGATGGAACCCCACTGGAGGATGAACTCCGGAGGGTTGCCGCCTGACCACGCCCTGCTGGCAACGAGAACTAGCGTGAGAGGCAGAATCCAGGGCAGTTTGCGAAAGCCTATTGGGCGCCTCTTCACTGTCGTAATATATCCGCTCCTGGAACGTTACCGAATTCGGAGGCTCATAAAACGTCGCGGTCTTGTCAACTTGAGGCTGATCGGACGAAAGATGACCAACTGGCAGAATCGTAAACCCTTAAATTATCAGCTGGATTGATTGGCGCTTCGTAGCCAAACCAACCGAGCTTCCGCTCGAGTTGACAATACCCACCAGAAGCATCGAGGAAGTAACGACGGAGACCGCCTCAGTCATTGCACACCTCTCAATTCCATCAACAGCGCGACTGCTGTACGCCCGAACGAAAGAGCGACGAGTATCACCACAATGAGCGTGATGTGATGGATCGGTCTCATGGCGCGTTCCTCACTGGGAGTTGCACGGGAAACAGGACCATCCTACGTTGCCAAGAGTCCGACCATGACACCACCCGAAGAAGCGGGGGTAGATGGCTCCATGTTACGATGAATAGTTGAAGCCGTTTGCCATAAAGGTGATACTGGGTACCGGTAAATGCAGGAGGAGAAAATTCTATGGCATGGCAAGTTTCCGGACGAAGCTTGGATTTGTGCAGCTGCAAGATGTGGTGCCCATGTTGGCTCGGCCCTGAAATAGAGCCTGACGAGGGATGGTGTGCACATACGTTCGGGTTTGAAATTCGGCAAGGTAGCTCTGATGGCGTGGACCTGAGCGGCACGACGGTGGCATTGACAGGGGAATGGCCGGCCAATTTCTTTTTAGGTGGAGGCAAGGCTCGTCTCTACATTGGCGAAACCGCTACCGAAGATCAACGGTGCGAGCTGGAAGCAATTTTCAGTGGCAAGAAAAGCGGTCATTTGGCAAGTCTTTGGGGCGCGACGGTAGACAAATGGTTGCCAGCCAAGGTTGCGAGTGTCGCTATTTCTTGGGGCGAGAAGCCGATCCTTTCTGTGAATGGGATTGGCCAAGCAACTATGCGGCCAATATCAAATGGTGCGGGGAAGCCAACGATTGTATCTGGCGCGATGTCGCAAGCAGGACTTCAGATAGATAGCATGAATTTGGCTAGCAGTGACGGAAGCCGGTGGTCTGATCCCGACTTTCGCAGCTGGGAAGGCAGCTCTGGAAATATTCATAAGTTTGACTGGAGCAGCTGAGCAAGAAAGGTGGCAGGCGGCGTGATGCCTGCATGTCCCTCTCAGAACGCGAGCGCCAGCATCCCGGCACCCCAGACGAGCAAAGCGACACCGGTCGCGTAACCGAGCCAGTGGCCGGCGGGGACAGTCTTTTCGAGCAGAATGAACAGGGCAAGGCCCGCGATCCAGTAGAGGTTCATCACTCCGCCGAAAAATAGGAGCCCCATCAGGAACCAGCAGCAGCCGACGCAGAAAGCGCCGTGCTCTAGGCCCATGCGTAGCGCGCCACGGGCGCCCCGCCGCCAATGGATGCTAAGGAATGCAAGCGGCGATCGGCAGTGGCGAAGACAGGCATGCTTAATCGGGGTGAGTTGGTAGACGCCCGCGGCGAGCAGCAGGACGCCGCCGAAGATCACGTTGGTCCCGACGAGCATCGGTGAAAGGATACCGGTTCTTTCGAACCCCCACTGCAGGGTCATCGCGACCAGGCTGAAGCCAGCCCAAGCCGCGAGATAGCCGACTGCGAATATGCTTGTTGCGACATGGGGATGGCCGGTTTCGCGCTGCTTGCGATTGACCGTCGTGAATAAAAGGATCATCGGCGCCGCGCTGGGCAGCATCATCGCCACCATCATGACCCACCACATGAAGAACATCAGGACTGCATAGCCGGGCGTCCAGACCGCAGGCGTCATCATCGCCATGCCGGCCATGCCCCCTTCCATCCCGAGTTGCGACATGCGGGTCATCTCGAACGCCGACACGCCCATGCCGGCGCCGGCCAATAGATATGCCCACGATAGAGCGATAACCGCAGTAAGCGCGGTAACGACGACCAACCGATCGCGCCTTACCACTGCCTCAAGTATGTTGTCGACGGGCGCCGTCATCCCCTTTTCACCCGATCGGAGGTCATGCACCAAGCCATGCTGTGAACCTAGATCTTTCGTGGATCAGCCCATCCTGACTGAAGTGGTGAACGCAAAAATGGGCCCATGAATCTTCGAACGCCATCTCCATATCACCCGTCACCGAGGTCGTGCCTAGTCCGATTTCTGCGTAGGTAAACTCGAAACTGCCACTAGAGCGCGCCAGCGCAATGTGGAACGGTTGGCCATTAAAGTCGTTGATTATCGGTTTGCCGCTGCTCCTCATGATGCCCGGTATATCAACCCTTGCGGTTCTGAGCTCCAAGTTCGCTTCGAGACCAATCGGCAGGAACAAAGTCTCGCAAGATTCCGAGCATGTGGACGCGAATACGGAGAACAAATTACTTAGTGGTTCGCACGCCTCGCCTGAGATAATTGTTTCAAGTGCGACCCGTTGAGCTTCATCCGCACGTTCGTCGATAACAATCTGGCGTTTGCCATTTCCCTCCGCGATTTCGCCAGGCCACTTGTAAAGCCCCGCCCAATTCAGCCCCGCGAGCGGCGTATCGTTGAAATGACCTTCAACGATGTTACCGACGAAGGCCGACTGACAATACCCATGGGTACTCGGCAAGTTGAACTGGCAACCACAATTCACAGCGCAATTGCAGTTGTCGTAAGTTTCGCTCTTGAATAGCCATTGATCCGCCATCTCGCCGATCCTCCCCTAATCTGTCATCTAGCCTACGTCCTGGATGATACTAACGCCGGTCGTATCGCCGCGGTTGGTGTTTGCGCTGGTGGCGGATCGCGGCAGGGGGGCTCAGGCTGTCTGGTCGAGAAGCTCGAGCTCGTAGACTCTTCTGATCAACTTGGCCCAAGTGAGCCGGGCCAATCCTTCTGGTTCCCGCCGCCTACATTAAGTCCACCGTCACCTTCTCGATCTTTCCGGTGAACGCGTTGTCGCCCTCGGCGTAGTCCTCGGTTACGGGAGTTGCCCCGTCAGTGCCGACATCGGCAGTCTCGTCGGCAGAAAACAGAAACGGCGTGGTGTTTCCGATCTGACCTTCGGCCACCTTCTCGCCGTTCACAGAGATCGTTCCCGTGCCGCCGGAACCCGGATCGCCGCCCTCGTACTGGAATTCATAGCGAATCGTCGCCTTGCCGGCAGCCACTGGCTCCGGCGCGGTAATGGTGTAACGCTCCTTGCCGACCCAGTTATGCACGTAGGATACTTTGCCGTCTTTCATATAAAGGCTCCAGCCGGCGAATCGCCCTCCCTGGGCCAGGATCACGCCTTCCGCGCCACCTTGCGGGATCTCGACCTCTGCGGTGATCGTGTGCGAGCGATTCTTCACATTGATAAAGGCGTTCTCGGTCATGTGGGTCATGCCCGGATACACGGTCAGTGACGTGCGGTCGCCCATCAGATCCGGCCTGCCAGCAATCGAGGCGTTGAAACGCTCGAAGGTGCGATCATCCAGCGGCAGCACGTCGTACTTGATCGCTTCCGCAACAAAGAGGTCTTGCAGTTCCTTTAGCTTGGTCGGGTTCGACGCGGCGAGGTCGTTTGCCTGGCTAAAGTCCTCGGCAACGTGATACAGCTCCCACTTATCCTGATCGAGCGGTCCATCCGGCGCCGCCCCCCACGGTGTCCGATGTTTGGTGGCAGCCACCCAGCCGTCATCGTAGATCGCACGATTACCGAACATTTCGAAGTACTGCCTTGTGTGTCGATCAGCAGCGTCCGGGGCGTCGAATGCATAGATCATGCTCACGCCTTCAAAAGGCTTCTGCGTTGTGCCATTGACTGAAGTCGGAAATGGCAGTCCCGCTGCCTCCATCACGGTTGGAGCAATGTCCGTCACGTGATGCCACTGCGAGCGAATTTCGCCCATTGCCGTAATGCGATCGGGCCAGTGAACGACCAGCGGGTTGCGTGTGCCGCCGTAGTGCGAGGCAACCTGCTTGGTCCACTGGAACGGCGTGTTCGTGGCCACGGCCCAGCCCGCCTGAAAGTGTGGGTAGGACGTCGGGGCGCCCCACTCATCCAGGTACCGTAGTTGATCCTCGACCGGGTCCGGGATGGCATTGAGCACGATGGTCTCGTTGAATGTCCCGGTCAGCCCGCCCTCGGCGCTTGAACCGTTATCACCGAATACGTATATGAACAGTGTGTTGTCCATCTCGCCGATCGCCTCGATGGCATCGACCAGGCGACCGACTTCGTGGTCAGTGTGTTCTGCAAATGCCGCGAATACTTCCATCTGACGAGCGTAGAGACGCTTCACATCTGCAGACAGCGTATCCCAGTCGACGATGTCGGCCGGCTTGGACGCCAATGATGTTCCAGGCGGGACCACGCCCGACTCTATCTGGCGTGCCAGCGTCTGTTCTCTGTACGCATCCCAACCGTCATCAAACTTGCCCTTGTACCTGTCAACCCAATCCGCCGGCACATGGTGCGGTGCATGAGTAGCTCCGGTGGCGAAGTAAATAAAGAACGGCTTGTACGGCGTGAGCGACTGCTGGGAACGCGCCCAGGTAATCGCCTGGTCGGTCATGTCGGTGGTGAAGTGGTAGTCGGGATCGTCGGGCAAATGGACCGGTGCCGTGCCATCGTGGAGGACCGGTGAAAACTGATTGGTCTCGCCACCGATGAAGCCATAGAACTTGTCGAAGCCCGAACCCGTCGGCCAGCGGTCGAACGGGCCGGATACGCTCACCTCCCACGGCGCCGTCTCGTGATACTTGCCAAAAGCGGCCGTGCTGTAACCGTTCAATCGCAGCATCTCGGCAAGCGGCGCGACGCTCAACGGACGCTGGCCTCGATTGCCTTGAAACGCAGTCGCCACCTCCATGACAGAGCCCGTATTTGCCGAGTGATGATTGCGGCCGGTCAGAATCGCCATGCGTGTGGGTGAGCAAAGTGCCGTGGTATGGAACTGGTTAAAGCGCAAGCCATCTGCCGCGAGACGATCTAACGTCGGTGTCTGGATGGCGCCACCAAAACCCGTCGCGGCGCCGAAACCGATGTCGTCGATCAGCACGACGACGACGTTGGGCGCACCTTCAGGAGCGCTTACCGAGAATGGAGGAGGTGCCGTCGCGTTTCGCGCATCCAGCTCGGTGATCTTTGGAAACACTGGGTCAGGAATTGGCAAAACAGTGCGATCAAGTTCGCCTGAGGCACTTGCAGAACTCTGTTCTCGCGCCGGTTGCTGTTCTGACGGGTCCAAACAGCCAACCAGTATCAGCAACAAACTCAAATGGACAGATACGAGGCAGTGATTATTTTTCATTATTGCTCTCCCGAGTCGCAATCATTATTCGCTTATTGTCCGCAGCAGCGTACGAATTGGCTAGGCTACACTACCGTGCAACGTTTGCAAATAAGTATCCGAGCTGATTATTTGGGCGGTCGGTAAGGATCCAGTGTTCCGGGCTTGATCGGCGGATTGGCCTGCAGCGAGGCCGCATGCTCTCCCAACTGACCTAAAGCCGCCTTTGGAACCCAGGTGTTGGGAAAGAGAACATTCTCGCGCTCTTGCGGATCACTAAGTAGGTTGTAGACCCGCGGCATGCCGTACGTCACCGTCTCGCTAAAGACCGAGACGAGCTCCTTGAAGTTGACTTTCCAGTTACGCCATTTAACGCCGTAAATGTCATTACCCATGTAGACGATGAGGCCCTCTCGTCCGGATTTTTGCTGCTTGCCAAGGAAGAAATCGGACATATCTATCCCGTCGATGACTCGATCCTCGGGTACCCTCCCACCGGCAATGCGCGCGAAGGTCGGAAAAAGGTCCATCTCGTGGACAATTTCATTGCTGGCCGCTCCAGCTGCGATCTTGCCAGGCCACCGCATCGCGAAAGGGACTCTCAGTGCACCCTCGAAACCGGTGAACAGGGTGCCGCGCCAGGGGCCGGCAGACCCCGGACTTGCAGTTTCGACCGTGAGCGTGACATTCCCGTGCGGCGGCGCTTCCGGTCCGTTGTCGGCAGTGAAAATGAAAATCGTGTTATCGCGAATGCCGAGCTCATCGACTGCGTCCAGTAACATACCGGTGTAGGTGTCGATCTGGAGCAGGAGGTCCGCCCAGTCTCCATTACCAGTCTTGCCGACAAAATCCGGATGTGGTCGCGTTGGGTAGTGCGTTGCCGTGTACGGCAGATAGAGAAAGAACGGTTTGCCATTTTCTGATTGGCGTTCCATGAATGCGATCGCCTTCTCCGTGAGGTCGCCGTCAATGAGCGGACGGTAATCCAGTCGGTAAGGTCGCACCTTGATTGGCTCTTCGCCTTTGCGTGCCTCCATCACATAGGTTTCTTCGACACCGCTCTCCGCGAAACCCTCCAGCGCGGTGTAGGCTGATTCATCTGTCGAGTTCGGAACCCCGTACCATTCATCGAAGCCCTGGTCAGTCGGAAACCTGCCCTCGGTGCGACCGAGGTGCCATTTCCCGAACATGCCGGTGCTGTAGCCTGCATCTGAGAGCATTTCGGCCATGGTGACTTCCCATTGCACAAGTCCGTAGACGCCTGCGCCCAGAGGCGCTACTCCGTTGCCGCTTCTTATCGCATATCGACCGGTCATGATGGCGGAACGGGAAGGCGTGCATTGGACTTCGACATTGAAGTTAGTTAAGCGGAGACCCTCGGCGGCCAACTGGTCGAGCCGCGGTGTGGCGGCGCCGCGAATTATTCCGCCGCCATTGAATCCGGGCTCCCCCCAACCAAAGTTATCCAGGAAGACCAGCACAATGTTGGGTTTGTCCTGCGCGAATACGATTGAACTTGAGATACAGAGAAGGAGTACGGAAAAAACCAATTTTGATGGATTCATGTAGGCAATCTCATTGTAATGATTATCGACAACTATACTGATGCGCTGAAAACTTGGGCAAACTTGATAACAAAAGACAATAAGAATCGGATAGGAATTTCTTTTTCAAGGACCAATCTCGGAGCTCCGGCGTAGGGAGCTCGGAGGTCTGTAGTTTGAGCGATTAGCCTGGTTGGACGGAACTCTAGCACCCAATCGGGGCAGGCGGAGGCTCCCCCTGCCGCGATCCACCGCCTGGTTCAAGTGCGTTTGCCGACGCGGATTCATGGGGATTCATCTGCTCGGTCGTCACCACCCACCTCTACAGGCCGCTAGAGCCCGGCCAAGCAAGGCAGATCGCTCAATTTCGAAGCTACCAGCTACCCCAAAACCGAGCCGCAGCGGCGAGGCCTCGAAAAGCGATCTCCTATCCGGCTCGCTTACATCAGCGCGCGCGATCCGAGATCGTCTTCGCCGAGCTCGCCGCCGATTGAACCGATGACCGAGCGCGAGGCACCCACTGTTAGTCAGGGAGTGCCCTACCGCTTTGGATCCCTGTTTACCAGACATGTTGATGGAGGTGATAGATGACGAGACGGTTGCTGGACATTGCTAAGAGGTCTGCGAGTGCCCTCTTGCTGGTGGCGGCGTTCACGGCGTCGGCCGCCGGCCAGGTCGTTCTGAACACGGTGGTCGAGGTCGGCGATCCGGCGCCCGGATCCGGAGGTCTCCTGTTCGAGGACTTCGGCACCCACCCGATCGTCGAGGCCCTTTTGGGGGGGCTCGGCAACTCGAAGCCGCGCATCGGCGGGTTGGGCAACGTGACCTTCCACGCCTTCCTGGGCGACGATGGGATCCCCGATCCGGTCTACCCGCCAGAGCCGCCCCTCGGCATCTTCCGGACGGTCGGCGGCGAGCTGCAGTCGATCGCGCAGGTCGGGGACACGGCGCCGGGGACGGCGGCCGACTTCACGGCATTCGCCAACGTATTCTTCCCGGCCACACCCAGCCTGGTCGACGGCCGGGTGACCTTTCTGGCCACGGCCGGTACGGGCGGTCTGTGGTCTGACCTCTTCGGCCCCCTCGCCAGCCTCGCCCTGGTCGGTGATCCGCTGCCCGAGATCGCGCCCGGCGCCACCTTGGGATCGATCAGCGGGGGCGCCCGGCGAGGGATCAACTTCTTCTCCGGTGCGATCGCCAACCTGGCGACGAGCGACCCCAATCCGCTCGGCCTGTGGCGCAACCTGGGCGGCGGCCGCGAAGCGGTCATCCACACCGGCATGGCCGCCCCGGGGCTCGCGGACGGCGTCCTCTTCGGCACCACCAATACCACCAATCGGACCGGCCCGTTCGGCTCGTTCGACCTCAACGACGTCTTCGAGTTCGCGGTCACCGGATTCGTCACCGGTCACCGGATCGAAGGGGACGGTGACGAGGGGATCTGGATCGAGGACGCGGACGGCCTTCAGCTGGTCCTCGAAGAGGGCGACCCGGCGCCCGGAGACTTCGGCTCCCGCGCCACCTTCAACAACGGCAGCAACACCACCTTCGGCGACGTCCGTCTCAACAACGACGGCGCCATCCTGTTTGAGGCCGTGGTCGACCCCCGCCGGTCGGCCCGCCATCCGACGATCTACACGACCCGCGGCGGCAGTCTCCAGCTGGTCGTCAAGGGGGCCCAGAAGTTCGTCGCCGAGGCTCTGCCGGGCGACCCCGCGCCCGGCACCGAGTTTACCTTCCTGTTCTTCAACCTCGCCGACCTCAACGACCGGGGGGACATTCTTATCCGGGCTTTTCTCGATTCGACGCCGGATCCGTTCGCGCCTCTCGACTCCGGGATCTGGGTCGATCGCGGTGCCGGGCTCGAGCTCGTCGCCGTCGAGAAGGGCCCGGTTCCGGGCGTGCCCGGCGAGACGTTCGAGGTGGACAACGCGACGCGCGGGGTCAACGCGGTGGCCCTCGAGCCGGACGGCACGGTGGTCTTCTCGGGCCGCTACCGGGACGACTTCGGAACCCCGATCGACGGCATCTTCCGCCAGGACCCGGACGGCTCCGCGGTGCTCCTCTTCAAGGAGGGAGACCAGGCGGACATCGACGGCCTCGGGACCGACATCCGCACCATCGTATCGATCGACCACGACCTCGCCGGCAGCTCGGAGGCCGGCGAGAAGGCCTTCGAGGTCGCTTTCGCCGACGGCTCGATCGGGATCTACACCGCTCAGATCCTGGCTCCACCACCGCCGGCGCCGGACTGCGGCGACGGGTCGTGCGGCCCGGCCGAAGACTCGTGCTCGTGTGCCGTCGACTGCGGCGAGCCGCCGGCTGCCGAGGGCGACTGCACTGACCTCGTCGACAACGACTGCGACGGGGCAATCGACTGCTCGGATTCGGAGTGCGCGTTCGACCCGGTCTGCAGCGTCCCGGAATGCCAGCCGAAGGGAGCTGCCTGCAGCGGCGATGCAGACTGCTGCTCGGGCAAGTGCCGGCAGGGGGCCTGCCGCGGCTGAGAATCGCGGCATCGTCGTGGCACAGTCGGCGGCGCAGGACCCGATCCGACGTCCCCACACACGCCTCATGCTGGCGGCTGCTGATATCCACGCGCACCCAGAGCATTCTCGATGGGTCGACCTCGGCTTGCCATGCCGGGTCCAGCCTGCTAAGAACCTTCTTGAGCACGGGGGCACCTCCTGG
>Ga0255057_10001814_pt1 | contig 11747 bp, 9 predicted proteins | sample Cases_109_6_MG_FD_189022 | JGI IMG/M metagenome (GOLD analysis project Ga0255057, IMG submission 189022) | Seawater microbial communities from Amundsen Gulf, Northwest Territories, Canada - Cases_109_6 | ecosystem: Environmental > Aquatic > Marine > Gulf | place: Canada: Northwest Territories... | reverse complement strand
CGCGAACTTCTCAACTGGTACGCATCACCGCCCGGTATGACGTCGCCCTGGAAGAGGGCGATTCACCGTTGGCGGCTCTCGAACTGATGCACCGCGGGGCCGCATACGACTACGACCCCGAAGTGGTGATGGCACTGCGCCGGGTGCTCGAACGACGGGGCTCGTTGGCTGCCTAGTGCGTTGGGGATCTGTTCGAGAGGAACACTCACGGTGAGTTCTGAGTCCTGACTCTCTGCGCGCCTTCGGTAACCTCGCGGTCGGAGGCATCCGAGTTGTTGCACTACGAGGTATCACAAGCGCGGGCGACCATCACTATCGATGATCCGAAGCGTCGCAATCCGCTATCGAATGCCGGCATGGCGGAGATGGCCGGTCTGATCGATATGGCGGCAGCCGATGACGAGGTTCGGGTGATCGTGATCACCGGCGCCGGGGATCAGGCATTCTGTGCCGGAGGGGATCTCAGCGGGGGATTTGTCGATGAACCGCTGGCGGGTCACCGAGAACGTGGTGCCCTGGCCGATCTGTTTCGCTCCATGAGATCGGCCGGGAAGCCCATAGTGGCCCGCGTCAACGGCCACGCCCTCGCCGGAGGCTTCGGGCTGGTTGCCGCGTGCGATGTGGTCATTGCTGTTGACGATGCGACCTTCGGTACGCCCGAAATCAAAGTGGGGCTGTGGCCGATGATGATCACCGCGATTCTGCAGCGGGTCATGCCGCACAAGGCGGCTCTAGAGCTGATGATGACCGGTCGCCGGATTTCGGCGGAGGAGGCCATGCGCTTGGGCGTGGTGAGCAGGGTGACGTCACGCGGCGAGCTTGATCCTGCGGTAGATCTGGTTGTGAGCTCCCTCGTCGCGATGAGTCCGGCGACGCTCCGGATGGGGCGCGATGCATTCTTCGCGGTTGAGGATCTCGATTTCGAAACGGCGTTGGGCCATCTTCACATGGGCTTGACCGCGGTCGCCTCGACCGATGATGCCTCCGAAGGCGTGGAGGCCTTTCTCGAGAAGAGACGCCCCGAGTGGCGCGGCAAGTGAGCGATGCGGCGGTGCGTCGCCTTCGTCCGTCGGCCAAAGCCGTTGTCGTGGTCGAACGCCACTTGCTGGTGACCCGCAACCGCACTCCCGGCGATGCTGGACCCGACTGGTACATCTTTCCCGGCGGTGGACAGCAGCCCGGAGAGACGCTGCACACCACGCTGGTGCGCGAAGTGCGTGAAGAGACCGGGATCGAGGTCAAGCCGGGACGTCTTCTGTGGGTGCGGGAGCTCAACGTGGTTCCGCAACCCGATTGGCCGTTCGATCCCCGGGATCAACCAATCGAATTCATGTTCGAGGCGGAGTTCCTGCAAGACCACGGCGATGCTCACGAGGAAGATCAGCACCAGATCGGTGTCGAGTGGGTAGAACCTGTGAAGTTGCCGCAATTGCGTTTCTATCCGGCGGCAGCGATTCCCTCGCTCCTGACGTACCTGAGTGGTGACGGTTCCGGTCCGGTCTATCTGGGTGAGGTGCACTGATGCCCCGTTGCGTTCGGCGGCCGGCACCGTTATCGACTGTGCTTCAGGCATGAGCTGGGAGGCGTGGTTCACGCTTGGTGTGGTCGCGGTCACGATCTTGCTTCTCGTTATGGATGTGACGGCGCCCGGCGCGATCGTTTTGGGTGCCGTCGTCGTCCTGCTCGTTTCGGATGTGCTTGAGCCGGCAGAGGCCTTTGCCGGTTTCGGCAATCCAGCTCCGATCACGGTGGCGGCGCTTTACGTCGTAGCTGCCGGAATAGAGAGAACCGGGGTGTTGAACAGGCTCGTTCACTCAATGGCGGGTGGATCGTTGGGTCCCCGGGTCGTCCTCTCCAGGATGATGGTGCCGTCGGCTACAGCCTCGGCGTTCCTCAACAATACGCCTGTGGTGGCAATGCTCGTTCCCGCGGTCATCCGGTGGTCGGAGCGAGTCGGCCGGTCGGCCAGTCGGCTTCTGATGCCGTTGTCCTTTGCGGCGATTCTCGGTGGGATGGTCACAGTGATAGGGACTTCGACGAACATCGTCGTTTCCGGCCTCCTGGAGGAAGCCGGGTTCGAGGGCTTCGGATTCTTCGAGTTGGCCAAACTCGGTCTTCCGGTGGCTCTTCTCGGACTCGGGTTCATCGTGGCAGCTGCACCCGTCGTGCTGCCATCGAGGCGGTCATCACGAAGCGACATTGAAGACTCTCGCGAATATACGGTCGAAATGTCGGTTGTCGCAGGAGGTCGGGTGGACGGCTTGACCATCGAGGAGGCCGAGCTCAGGCATCTCGATGGCGTCTTTCTGGTCCAGGTCGAGCGGGGAAACCAAGTCATCGGTGCCGTTGGACCCGAATTCTTGCTTCAAGGCGAGGACAGATTGCGGTTCGTGGGCAACGCGCAGAAAGCGGCAGATCTACAGGAGCGCATTGGCCTGGCTCCAGCTGCCGCGACAGGGGGAGGGATTCCGTCGGGCAGGATGGCCTTCTTCGAGGCCGTGGTGGGCTCCGGTTCGGCTCTCGTCGGCCGTTCGTTGCGCGATGTTGGTTTTCGGCAGCGCTACCAGGCTGCAGTGCTGGCGATTCATCGTGCCGATCAGCGAGTATTGGGCAAGTTGGGCGATGCCGAGTTCAGGGTTGGCGACACCTTGCTCGTGCTGGCCGCAACTGGCTTTCGGGACCGGTGGCACGGCTCAGGTGACTTTCTCATGGTGTCCCGGCTCGATGGAACCGAACCGGCTCGCTCGGGCAAGATCATGCCGGCGACCTTCATCGGGCTCTTCGTTGTGCTGTCGGCAGCGACGGGTCTTCTGCCGATCCTTGAGGCGTCATTGCTGGGAGCGTTCGCCATGGTCGGGCTCGGGGTCATCACCCCGAACGAGGCCCGCGGTGCCGTCAACCTCAACGTCGTGGTGCTCATCGCCGCTTCTTTCGGCATCAGCGCCGCGATCGCCGGAACCGGTCTTGCGGTCACCATCGCCAATGAGGTCTTTGGAGTGCTGGAGGTCTTTGGCGCTCCTGTTGTTCTGGTCGGGGTGGCGGTGGCGACGGTCGCCCTGACCGAGGCTGTCACCAACAACGGCGCGGCTGTGCTGATGTTTCCGATCGCCTTGGCAGTGGCCGTCGAGGCAGGCGCCGACCCTCGGGCGTTCGCCGCAACCATTGCCCTCACTGCATCCGCGTCCTTCCTGACACCGATCGGGTACCAGACGAACACAATGGTCTGGGGGCCCGGCGGCTACAGATTCGGTGACTACGCCCGTCTCGGGTTCCCGCTCACGCTGTTGACCCTCGGCGTGGTGGCCGTAGTCGCCCCGATGTGGTGGGCGCTTTAGGAGTCTGGAGTCTGGAGTCTGAACCCTGGGCCCAGGGTTCAGACTCAGGGCTAAAGCCCGAAGGAGTCGGCGATCAGATTGTCGATTTGATCTTCGTCTATCTGGCCGAAGACGGTGCGGATGATGAGACCGTCGGCGGAAATGAAGTAGGTAGACGGAAGACCGGGTGACGGATAACGCCGACTGACGCGGTCGGCTTCGTCGATGGCGAGTGCATACGTGACCCCGATCTCGACGGCGAACTCCTTGGCGGCGAGCGGGTCATCCTCAACTGCGACTCCGAGGAAGAAGACATCGGTGTGGACCTTGGACGCGATTTCGAACGCCGGCATCTCGGCTCGGCAGGGACCACACCACGAGGCCCAGAGGTTCAGGATCACCGGTCGGCCATCGTTCGCGAGGTGGCCCGTCAGACGGAATTCTGTACCGTCGAGCAGTGTGAGCGAGAAGTCGGGCGCCGCCTCACCATTGTGAGTGGGGAGCCCCAACGCCCCTTCGAGTTCAGGGACGGTCGGCGACGGGTCGGATTCGGCACCGTTTCCGAACAGAAGCCATCCACCGGTGATGGCGGCGATGACAATGAATGTCAGGGCCCCAAGCGGCCACCTACGACGAGAGGAGGCGGGAGTCGGCGTCCTGTCGTCGACTGAGATGCCCTCGATTGGCTCCATCAGAGCAGCGTACTGCTCCGATCTGCCAACTCGACCAGCAAGATGGCGCGCCGGATAGGTGCCAGAACCTCGGCCGTTTGGCAGATGCTCTATCTTCCGCGAGCAGCGCTACTGGGGTGACTGACCGGTTTCGGACTCAAGTTGAGCCATACGCCGTGCCGAATACCAATTGATGGGATGTGACAGGGATGGCACCGTGGAAAGCGGTGCGATCCTCATCGAGTACGGCATGATCCTCGTGGCAGTGCTGCTGGTGAGTTTTGCTCTCGTCGAACTGATCGGCGGCGAGGTCGTCGGAATGTTCAACCGCGCCGTAGTCCTCTTCGGCTGAGAGGGCGCGCCGTGGAGCACAGTGCCGCCCTCGGGCGGCACCGCCATGCGGAGGTGGCGCGGGGCCGAACAGGACCCGAACGTACCGAGGAGCGCCGCCCGATTGGGCGGCTCCATCATGCGGAAGTGTTTCGAGGCCGAGTAGGACTCGAACGCTGGAGCCAAATACGGTGCTAGATAAGGCGAGGCTCTACAGCTTCAGCTGGGGGATGACGGCGTCGACGGCCCGAGAGTTCCCCATCACATAGAAGTGCACCGAGGGGACACCGTGCTCCAACAGGTCGCGGGATTGCTCGACGGCCCAGGCGACGCCGACGTCAAGAACTTGATCATCGGCGGCGTCGGTCACGGCATCAGCCAGCTCCACAGGGATCTCGCAATGGAAGTTGGTGGGGATCGAAGTGAGATGACGTTTCGTGGTGATGGTCTTCAGCCCGGGGATGATCGGAACCGTGACTTCCTGTCGGAGGCACTCAGCCACCAGCCGGTAGTAGTGGGCGTTGTCGAAGAACATCTGGGTCACGACATATGACGCGCCGGCGTTCACCTTCTCCTTGACCCGGGCAACATCCGCCGCCAGGTTGGGAGCTTCGACATGCTTCTCCGGATAGGCGGCCGCACCGACACAAAAGTCGGTCGGGGAAGCGTCGAGCAGATCCTCGAGGAACTCGCCCTTGTTCATGGCGGCGATCTGGGCAATCAGATCGGAAGCGTGATCGTTCCGGCTTCGTCCGTGTGCCAATGGCTTCTCATACCCGGAATCGTCGCCGCGGATCGCAAGTACGTTGTCGATACCGAGGTAGTGGAGTTCGATGAGGAAGTCCTCGGTCTCCTGGCGGGTGAACCCCTCGCACAGTACGTGGGGTACCGCCTCGATGTTGTACTTGTTCTGGATTAGGGCGCAGATACCCAGCGTGCCCGGTCGCTTCCTCTTGATCCGCTTCTGGAACCCGGTGGCAGTCTCCTCATAGATCACCTCGGCTGCATGGCTGGTGATATCGATGAAGGGAGGATTGAACTGCGCCAGGTCCTCGATGAGGCCGAGCAGCGAGTCGAGCCGCCCACCACGGCGCGGCGGGATGATCTCGAAGGAGATGAGTGGCTCGGTGGCGCGGTCGAGGTGTTCGATGACTCTCATGGCGGGCTCGACCAGCGTACATGGCGAATGCGGCCAAAAACTAGATCTCGATGGTGGTCCGGCGGAGTTCCAGTCGTTGAAGTGCCCCAGCATCGGGTTTTGTACCCAACCCGGCAGCGTCGGTCGGGGCGACCGATCCGGCGGCCACTGCCGGATAGTCGGCGACGTCGTCGGCGAGATAGGCCGCAGGTGGGCCGACGGCGGCCCCGACGACCCCCGGCAACCCGGCTGCCGCCAGGAGGTGACGGCGTCCGATCGACGTGTCGAACGTGCCGCCGATGCGCACACCAACATCATGCCGGCGCGCCATGCGAAGGATCTCTTTGAGATCGGTCAGCCCGTGACGGTTGAGCTTGATTGCCAGCTGGTCGGCGGCTCCCACCTCCAGCACAGCAGCGACGTCGTTCACCGAGCTGATCGATTCGTCGAGACACACCGGAAGAGCGAGTTTGTCTCGCAGCAACCGATGGGAGGCGAGGTCGCCGGGAGCCAACGGCTGCTCGATGAAGGAGACGTCAAGCTCGGCCAGGCCGGAAAACACCGGATCGCTGGGATCGCGGTAACTCCCATTGGCGTCGACCCCGATGTCGAGCGTCGGCAACGCCGCTCGTAGTTTTGCCACGGGTTCGAGGTCGTGGCCGGGGGCGATCTTGACTTTGACTGCAGTGATGTTGTGAGTGTCCAGCCAGGCGGCCTCTTGCTCTGCGAGGTTCGGATCGAGCAGCCCGATGGGATGTCGAGCGGTTACCGGAGCACCCGAAGCCCCGAGCCAGTGGTGGAGGGGGCGTCCGGCGCGCCGGGCACTCGCGTCGGCCCGCGCCGCTTGGACGGCGGCCCGTGCGATCGGCACCGTCGGTTCCCCTTGGCTCCATCCGGCAGGAGCCGCCAGATCGGCGAAGGCTTCATTGGCTGATCCGAACCGCCCGGAGGGGAACGCGGGAGCCTCTCCCCATCCGATCAGCCCGGCATCTTCGATGCGAACCAACACCGAGCGTCGGGTCGGGAAGGTTCCGGCAACCGTGGCGAAAGGCCGACGGAACTCAACCTCGATCTCGACGAGGGTCAGCCGTTCGCTCACTGGGAGCCCGCTGGACGACACATGTCACTCAGATCGCCGACATTGAGGCAGCTACGGTGTTCGGGTCCTGCACGGCCCCGAGCCGCCTCCGCATGATTGAACCGCCCCAGCGGCGCTGCTCCTTGCCACATCACCACTCGCTGCGTCCTCGGCCACGCCATTCCAACGCAGGAATGGCGAGACCGAGATTCTTGCGACTGGCGCGCCTGGCCGACGATCTGAGCAACGGCGTCATCCAGCAGGCTCCTGATGGTCGGCGGCCATCCGGCGCAGCACCATGTGGAGGATCCCGCCGTGGCGCAGGTAATCGACCTCGATGGGTGTGTCGACTCTGGCGATCGTCGGAAACTCGACGACTTCGCCATCGAGCCTGGTCGCTTTCACCGTGAGCTCCTGGCGTGGTGTCAGATCGTCGTCAACCGCGATGTCGTAAGTCTCGGTGCCGTCGAGTTCATAAGTGTCTGCGTTGGTGCCCGGCAGGAAAGTCAGGGGCAGTACGCCCATCATCACCAGATTGGAGCGATGGATTCGCTCGAACGAATCGGTGATGACCGCCTTGACTCCCAGCAGGTACGTTCCTTTTGAAGCCCAGTCGCGGCTGGATCCCATTCCGTAGTCCTTGCCTCCAATGACAACCAGTGGAATCCCCGCCTTCTGATACGAGAGCGAAGCTTCGTAAACGGTCTTTACGGTGTCGTCGATGAAGTCGGTGGTGAATCCGCCTTCGGTGCCGGATGCCAGCTCGTTTCGGATCCGGATGTTGGCAAATGTGCCTCTCGTCATCACCCGGTCGTTGCCGCGACGCGAACCGTATGAGTTGAACATGGACTTTTCGACATCATTGTCCAGGAGGAAGTCGCCGGCAGGGGTGTCGGATCCGATCGAACCTGCCGGGCTGATGTGATCGGTGGTGATGGAGTCGCCCAGCTTGAGCAGTGCTCGCGCCCTGCTGATCGGGGTGATCGGTGCCGGTTCAGGGCCCAGGTCCATGAAGAACGGCGGCTCCTGAATGTATGTGCTGGTTTCACTCCAGGAGAAGAGGCCACCTTCGGCTACGTCGATCGATTTCCACTCGTCTGCGCCCTCGAACACGTTTGCGTACTGACGACTGAACTGGTCGCTCGAAACGCTCGCGGCGACGATCTCGGAGATCTCCTCCTGCGTGGGCCAGATGTCACGCAGGAAGACTTCGGTGCCATCCGGATCGACACCCAGTGGCTCCGAGGTCAGGTCGATATCCACCGTGCCCGCGATCGCGTATGCCACCACCAACGGGGGTGACGCCAGGTAATTGGCCCGGACGTCAGGGCTGATTCGCCCCTCAAAGTTTCGGTTGCCCGACAGCACTGAGGTCACCACCAGGTTGCCGTCGTGGACGGCGGCGCTGACCTCGGCCGGCAGTGGTCCCGAGTTGCCGATGCACGTGGTGCACCCATATCCGACGAGGTAGAAGCCGAGGGCTTCGAGGTCTTCGATCAGACCCGCCTCTCCAAGATATTCGGTCACTACCTTGGAGCCCGGAGCGAACGACGTCTTGACCCAGGGCTTGCGGGTCAGACCCTTCTGATGTGCCTTGCGCGCCACCAGACCTGCTCCGACCATCACATCGGGATTGGATGTGTTGGTGCATGAGGTGATGGCCGCGATGACGACGTCACCTGTCGCCAGGTCGAAGTCGCCGTCGTCGGTCGAGACGGCGACCGACGACTCGCCCCGATCCTTGAAGGTCGTGCTGAGTCCGGCGGCCCATTCGGCCTTCATGGCCGACAGTTCGATGCGATCCTGTGGCCGCTTGGGACCGGCCAGCGCGGGTTGGACCGTGCCCATGTCGAGTTCGAGGGTGCTCGAAAATGTGATCTCACGCGACTCGTCGCGCCACATCCCCTGGAGTCGGTAATACTGCTCGACGGTCTCCACGAGATCGTCGTTGCGTCCGGTGAGACGCAGGTACCGCGTGGTTTGCTCATCGACCGGGAAGAATCCAACGGTGGCGCCGTATTCGGGGGCCATGTTGGCGATGGTGGCCCTATTGGCGAGCGGCATATCGGCCAGACCGGGTCCGAAGAACTCGACAAACTTGCCGACGACGCCGTGCTCTCGCAGCATCTGTGTGACTCGAAGCACCAGGTCGGTTGCGGTAGCACCCTCGGCGAGGCCTCCGGTGAGGCGGAACCCGACGACTTCGGGAACCAACATGTAGATCGGCTGGCCCACCATTGCAGCCTCGGCTTCGATGCCGCCCACGCCCCATCCAAGGACTCCGAGGCCGTTGATCATCGTCGTGTGCGAGTCGGTCCCGACGAGCGAGTCCGGATAGAGCCGGCCGGCTTCATCCCATACGACCTTGGCCAGGTACTCGAGGTTGACCTGATGGACGATGCCGGTTGCGGGCGGGACAACCCGGAAGTTGGAGAACGCCTGCTGGCCCCACTTGAGGAACTCATATCGTTCCTGGTTTCGCTCGAACTCGCGTTCACTGTTGATCAGTAGGGCGAGGGGGGAATTGAACGCGTCCACCTGTACGGAGTGATCGATGACCAGATCAGATTGCACCTGTGGATTGACCAGTTCGGCGGTCGACTCGTCGCCGGTCATGCGGACTATCGCCGACCGCATGGCCGCCAGGTCGACGACCGCGGGGACGCCGGTGAAATCTTGGAGTACCACGCGTCCGGGACGAAAGGCGATTTCGGTGTCGCCGACCTTCGAGGCGTCGTAGCCGGCGAGGGCTTGCACGTCTTCATCGGTGATCGTGTGGCCGTCGTGGTTGCGGAGAACGGATTCCAGCAGCACCTTCACCGAGTACGGAAGAGCGTCGACGTCGGCAGTGCTCGAAAGCGCGTCGATACGAAAGATTTCCCGTTGCCCCAGTGGAGTCTCGATCTCCTCACGGGCACCGAATGGATCGTGCGTCATGGTGTGTCCTTCAATTGCTCACCGAAGAGTCTACGAACGGCGCGGCGGCACACCAGATGAGGCTCTTGTCGCGGGGTTGGCGGAGTACTCTCGCCCGCATGGGAATCATCATCGGAATCGCTGTCGGCGTTGTCGTATTGGGGATCATCGCGATCTACAACCGGCTCGTCCGGCTCCGCAACCGCACGGACAATGCGTGGTCACAGGTCGACGTCCAACTGAAGCGGCGGTACGACCTCATCCCCAATCTCGTGGAGACGGTGAAGGGCTACGCCTCGCACGAACGGGACACTTTCGAAGCCGTAGTGAAGGCTCGGGCCGCAGCCCAAGAAGCAGGCACCGTCGAACAGCAGGCCGAAGCCGAGGACTTCCTCACGGGAGCCCTACGAAAGCTGTTCGCGCTCGCCGAGGACTATCCGGAGCTACGTGCCAGCGATAACTTCCAGAGCCTGCAGCAGGATCTGTCGGAAACCGAGGACAAGATCTCGATCGCCCGCCAGATCTACAACGACACGACGTTGTCGTACAACAACGCCGTGCAGACGGTCCCTTCGAATCTCATTGCGGGCATGTTTGGTTTCGACGCCAAGGATTACTTCGAGGTGGAAAACGACGCCAGGTCGGCACCGGAGGTGTCGTTCTGAGGCGTGCGCTTGCAGTCGCCGCGCTCGCTGCGCTGCTGCTGGCGCTCACCGCCCCTGCGGCGCTGGCCAAGTCATTTCGGATAACGGACGCTCTCGTCTTCGTCGGTGTCAACGACGACGGCTCGGTGTCCATCGCAGAGCATCTGACGTTCCAATTCGACGGCACCTTCCAGGGGGCTTATCGGGATATCCCGATTCGTCCCGGTGAGGTCATTGCCAGCATCGAAGTGTCCGAAGGTGGAATTCCGTACGAGTCCGGGGCTCCGACGGCGCTCGGCTCAACCGGAGATCCCAGCTCTTTCGGTGTCGAGAATCTGGGTTCGCGGATCCGGGTTGTTTGGCACTACCGGGCGACCGACGAGTCGCGGACGTTCACCGTTTCGTATCGGATGCATGGACTCGCCGTGGCTTACGACGATGTGGTCGATGTGAATCTCAGGGTATGGGGCGACGAGTGGGAGTTCTCGCTCGACCACCTTGAAGCAGAAGCGATCCTTCCCGATGGCGCCGTTGCCGGCGACGTACTCGTGTGGGGCCACGCCGCCACCGCCGACGGCTTCACCAGACTGGGAGTGGACGGGGTGTCGCCGACCCTGGAAGCTAACGCGGTTCCGGCGCGGCAGTTCGTCGGGTTCCGTGTGGTGTTCCCGCGGGATCTTCTCAGTTCGACCGAGGCAGCGACCGTCGTCGACGGTCCCGGCCTCGACGGCATCCTGGCTGAGGAAGCCGCGCTCGAGGTGCGTGACACCGAAGCGGTGGAGGCCGCAGACCGTTTCCTGCACGAGCGAAATGTGACTTTGCTGACCCTGCTGTTGTTCGTGCTTCCGATACCGGTGGCTCTCGGCTGGGGATTCGTTCGGTTCGGCAAGGAACCGAAGGTCGAATATGACCAGGAGTACGAGCACGCGATGCCGACCGGCCACCGTCCTGCTGTGGTCGGGGCGCTCGTGTCCCAGGGAGCGGCGGACGAGGCTGAGTTCACTGCCACCCTGTTCGATCTCATCAGACAGGGAGTGTTTACGGCAGAGCCGGTGTCGGTCGAACACCGTACATGGGGTGGGCTCAAACGCGAGACGGTCTCGGATCTCGAAATCGGACTGGGGGATACCGAACGCTCTCTCAAGGCATACGAGCGGTCGGTGGTCACGGTCGTCAAGCGGGTGGTTGACGAAGGAGCGATGCCTCTGATCAAGTTTCGCAAGAAGATCCGCGAGGACGCTGCCGCCAACGCAACCACGTACAGCTCGTTCCGGGAGAAGGTGGAGGAAGCCGTGTCATCGGCCGGCCTAATCGAGCCGGGTTCTCGATTCCGGGGTCCGGGATCGGTGTTCCTGGTGTACCTCGGCATCGGAGTGTTCGGTTGGTTTGTGGGGGCTCCACTCCTCGACTCGGTGATTGACTCCATCGATCTGTTTTTGCTCCGAACCGGAATCGTCGTGCTCACAGTCACCGCCTCGTTGCTCACGGCGGTGCTGGCTGCGAGGCGATCCATTTGGGTACGGCGGACGAACGAAGGTGCACTGGTCAACGAGCGGTGGCTGGCGTTCAAGCGATACCTCGAGGACTTCAGCCGACTCGAGGAGGCACCTGCGATGTCTCTCGCCTTGTGGGAGGACTATCTCGTCTACGGCATCG
>Ga0255057_10001813_pt1 | contig 11751 bp, 11 predicted proteins | sample Cases_109_6_MG_FD_189022 | JGI IMG/M metagenome (GOLD analysis project Ga0255057, IMG submission 189022) | Seawater microbial communities from Amundsen Gulf, Northwest Territories, Canada - Cases_109_6 | ecosystem: Environmental > Aquatic > Marine > Gulf | place: Canada: Northwest Territories... | reverse complement strand
GGTTAGCGGACCAGGGGATCTACGTGAGGGCGCAGAGCAAGCGGTTGCTGGCCGAGGAGGCGAGCGAGGCGTACAAGGACGTTGCGCTGGTTGTGGACGTGCTGGACGACGCGGGGATCGCGAAGAAGGTGTGCAAGATGCGGCCGATCGGTGTGGTGAAGGGGTGAGGCGACGTGAGGCGCCACTCGATAGGAAGATGACGGGGGCTATTCGCCGCCGTCGGCGTCCGGCGAGGCCTTAGTGCTCGCCGATCGCTCGACGGGCTTCGGTGGGGACTTGTCGGGGTTTCGAGGCTGATCCCAGGCCTTTCCGCCCTTCGTGACTTGCTGTGTGTGCGGGTAGGGTATCTCGATGCCCTCGGCATCGAAGGCCTTTTTTAGGCGCAATCTGAGCTCTCCCATAACGGCCCACTGCTCTGAGACCTGCGTGTCACCGAGGATTTTGATGTCAACGGCGGAGTCGCCGAGGTTGTCGACGCGAAGGGCTTTTGGCGCCGAGATGATGCGAGGCCCCCAATCGGTGTCGGCTGCCAGCTCCTCGCCGACACGGTCGATGACATCCATGACGTGGTCGAGGTCTTCGCCGTAGGAGACGCCAACGTTGAGGTTGACTCGCGAGAACTCCTCTGTGTGGTTGGAGGAGACAGCGATCTCGCCGTTAGGCACGAAATGAACTACGCCGTCGATGTCACGGACGACGGTGCGCCTTAGGCCGACGTCCTGGACGACGCCGGTAATACCGGCAATGTCGACGACATCGCCGCGGCCGTACTGGTTTTCGATGAGGATGAACATGCCGGAGAGATAGTCCTTGACGAGGCTCTGGGCGCCGAAGCCGATGGCGACGCCAACGATGCCGGCGCCAGCGAGCAAAGGGGCGATGTTGACGCCGAACTCCGGGAGCATAGTAATGAGCGCGATCAGGGCGATGACTCCAGCGCCGGTGCGAGTGAAGAAGTGACTGAGCGTATCGACGCGCTGCTCGACTTCGATGGCGTTCTTATCAGTCAGCTGGGTTTCTACGCCAGCACGGACGATTCGAGGAACGACGCGATTGACAATGAAGATGGCGATAATTGCGACGAGCGCGATCACGCCGACGACGATGCCGTGAGTGAGCAGCCAGTCCTCAATCTTGTCCCAGGTTGAGTCGTTCTCAGCCTGGAGAAGTAAGGTCAGGGTCCGCTCCTGGAGTGATGGTCCTAACACGCCTCTAGGCTAGGTGAAGGGAGCGGACAAGGGCAAGAGCGAGCGGGGGCAGCGGTCATCTATACTGTGGACAACCGATGAATCTGATACATCTGTGGTACTGCAATTCGGGCGGTTGGGCGCGTGCGCTGCATGGCCGCATCATGCCGTGGGTACTGGATGATGTCGAGCTTGGAAGTGATGTGCTGGAGATTGGACCAGGGCCGGGCCGTGGCACGGAGTGGTTGATGCGGCGCGTCCCGAAGTTGACGTCTCTGGAGATCGATCATCGTCTCGCTGACAAGTTGAAGGCGCGAATGACGGAGACGAACGTGACGGCTGTCGAGGGCGATGGTACGAAGATGCCGTTTCCAGACGCTTCGTTTAGCGGGGCGGTGTCGTTCATCATGTTGCATCACGTGCCGTCGAAAGAGCTTCAGGACCGGCTGATCGCCGAGACTTTCCGGGTGCTGAAGCCGGGAGGTGCTTTCGCGGGCGCGGACAGCATCCCCTCTCTACGATGGAACTTCTTCCACCTCTTCGACACGCGGGTGCCGGTGGATCCCGAGGGGTTCAGCGGAAGGCTGGAGAGTGCCGGGTTCGCCGGTGTGACGGTCGAACGTGCCGGTAGTGCCTTTCGGTTCTACGGTAAGAAGCCGAGCGGGTAGCAGCAGACTAGAGGGAGTCGTAGAGGGCTTCGACGAGCCGCGGCCAGCGGGGATCGACGGGCGCGTCGGAAGAGATCATCTTGTTCATGACGTAAGAGAAGCCGATCCGAGCGTCAGGATCGGCAAAGCCTATTGAGCCGCCGATGCCACCATGGCCGAAGGAGCGAGGGTTCGGGCCGAGTTGCCATTCCGAGATCGATCGCTTGAAGCCTAGGCCAACGCGGAGGGGCCATATGAGCGTGACGGCGTCAACACCGGTGGCTTCTTCGCGGCTTGCCCTCTCGATGGCCTCGCGAGTTGCGACGCGGACTCCGTTCAGCTCACCACCGCAAGCGAGCGCTGCGTAGACGCCGGCGAGCGCGCGAGCGTTGCCGTGCCCGTTGGCGGCTGGGATTTCCGCCGCCCGCCATTCGCGGGTATTGACCAGATTGGGAATTATCATGTCCGGTGAGAGAATGAACGCCTTGAAGGTCATCGAGGTCGGGGCTCGAAGGGCGGCAGCGAGAGGGCTCTGGCCGTTAATTTCCGACAAGGGTGGGGGGATGATCTCCGCCACTCGCGGATCGTGCTCTTCTGCGAGACCAATGTGGAAGTCGATGCCGAGGGGCTCAGCGATCTCACTACGGAAGTACGTGCCGACCGATTGCCCGGTAATGCGACGGATTAGTTCTCCGGCGAGGTAGCCGTATGTCACCGGGTGGTATCCGTGCTTGGTTCCGGGCTCCCACCAGGGCTCCTGCCGTGCGAGAGCGTCGGTCACGATGTCCCACTTGAAGATGTCGCCGGGCGAAAGAACGTCGGCGAGTGCCGGGAGCCCCGCCTGATGGCTGAGGAGCAGACGTACGGAGATGTCTTTCTTGCCGGCCTGCGCGAACTCCGGCCAGTAGCTGGCGACGGGCGCGTCGACGTCCAAGCGACCTTCGCCGATGAGGCGGGTGAAACAGGTGGCGACCATGCCCTTTGTACTGGAGTAGACGTTGACGATGGTGTCGCGCTCCCAGGGACGTGTGCGCTCAGCGTCGGCGTGGCCAGCCCAGAGGTCGACGACGGGTTCGCCGTTGATGATGACGGCGACTGACGCGCCGACTTCGGCGAAGTCGGCGAAGTTGCGGGCGAACATGTCCTTGACGCTGGTGAGGCGGCTGTCGCAAATGCCGTGGATTTCGAGTGTCTGGGTCATGTGTACCTCGTGTGTTGGTGTATTGCAGTGATTGTACTCGAACCACGCAGGGGTCTGCGAAGTGGGAGCGGGGCGTGGCGTTTCGTGGCTGGAGGCCCTCACCCCAGCCCCTCTCCCGGTAGCGGGAGAGGGGGATAGGTGGGTAGAGGCGCTGATGCCGACATAGGGATGGCTGAAGGCTTCCACTACGACATTGGGGTCACGTCGCATGTTGTGTAGACCGCAGACTGAAGTCTGCGGCTCGGACCTGACCCCAACGTTCTAGCTGACGGAGGGGGGAGATTGGGACGGGGGATAGCTCAAGCGGGGACTTTTTCGAGGGAGGCGAAGGAGAGGAGGAGCTTTTTGATGCCGGCTTTTCCCTGGAAGGCGATGACGATCTGGTAGTCGGCGCCGGATGGTTCGCAGGAGACGACGATGCCGTCGCCGAACTGGGGATGGCGGACGCGTTCGCCTGCGTCGAACGTCTCGGCGGGTTCGCTCTCTTCCTCGTCGACGCGCCGAATGGCGAATCGTTGGCGGGCGGGGAAGAGCGTGGGCTCGGCGGCACGGTGGCTCTGTTTTGTGAGCCCAGGTGGAATGTCGGCGAGGAAGCGGGATGGTGGGTGGTGGCCGCTGAAGGAGCGGCGAAAGGCGCGGACGAGGTAGAGGTGGGTCTTGGCGCGTGTCATGCCAACGTAGCAGAGGCGGCGCTCTTCTTCGAGCTGTTCAGCGCTGCCGCTTTCGAGCGAGCGCATATGCGGTAGCACGCCCTCTTCCATGCCGATCATGAGAACGACCGGGAACTCAAGGCCCTTGGCGGCATGGAGAGTGATTAGCGTCACGGAGTCCGCTTGATCGTCGTATTGGTCGATGTCGGTGATGAGCGCGACGTCCTCAAGGAACGAGGCTAGCGCGTGCTCGGGCTTGAGTTCGTCGTACTGTGTGGCGACGGTTCGCAACTCCTGGACGTTCTCCCAGCGCTCTTCGCCGTCGGGCTCGCTCATGATGTGGGGTTTGTATGCGGCAGCTTCGATCACGTCGTCCAGCAGAGTGGAGAGCGAGAGGCGTTTGCCCTTCTCGACGAGTTCGTTGAGCATCCCGAGGAAGCGAAGGAGCGCGCCGGACGTCCGCTTCTGGAAGAGTCCCTCGATCTGTCCTCGCCCTTCGACAAGCTCCCCGACGGGCCCGCTGGGGCGGGCAGGACGAGCGGAATGATGGTCGGGAGAGTCGCGTTCGATGTCGGCGAGCATCTGGAGAGCGGCGTAGGGTGGGATCTGCTTGTCGCGCGCCCAGCGATTCAAGGAGGCGATGGTGCGTGCGCCGATGCCACGAGTGGGCGTGTTGATGACTCGCATCAGAGCGACGGAATCGAACGGGTTCTGAACGACACGGAGATAGGCGAGAAGGTCTTTGACCTCGCGCCGCCCGTAGAACCGGGTTCCGCCGACTAGACGGTAGGGGATGCCGCGCCTTACGAGGGCTTCTTCGACGGGGCGCGACTGGGCGTTGGTGCGGTACATGACAGCGATGCCGTGGAGAGGTAGCTTCTCCTCGCGCTTGAGGCGCTGGATCTCCTCGGCGACATACCGCGCCTCATCTTCTTCGTCATAGGATTCGTGGAGGATGACGGGGTTGCCGGCGTCGTTGTCAGTCCAGAGGTTCTTCTCTTTACGCTGCTTGTTGAGTGAGATTATCGAGTGGGCGGTGTCGAGAATGGTCTGCGTCGACCGATAGTTCTGGTCGAGAATAACGACACGGGCGTCGGAGAAATCGTGCTCGAAGTTGAGGATGTTACGGATGTCGGCCGCGCGCCAACTGTAAATCGACTGGTCGGGGTCGCCGACGACGCAGATGTTGCGATGCCGGGACGCCCACTGCTTGCCAAGGACGTATTGTGCGATGTTGGTGTCCTGGAACTCGTCGATGTGTACGAACTGATAGCGATCGGCGTACGTCTCGAGGATATCGTCACGCTCCTGAAAGAGCTGGACGGTCTTGCCGAGGATATCGTCGAAGTCGAGGGCTTCGTTCTGCTCGAGTAGGTCCTGATAGCGGACGAACACGCGCGAGGTCACTTCCTGAAAATAATCGGCAACTAGCGCTGAAAACTCCGTGGCGCCCTGCAGTTCGCTCTTGGCGCGCGAGATCGCGGAGAGAATGGCGCGCGGTGCGATGCGGCGTGGATCGAGGCCCAGATCGTCGAGCGCCTGCTTGACGGCGGCTATCTGGTCAGAGTCGTCATAGATCGTGTAGGTCCGGGGCACGCCGATGGCATCGCCGTCGATGCGGAGGATGCGGGAGCAGACACGGTGGAAGGTGCCCATTGTTATGTCGTGTTCGACGGCCTCTCCGACGAGACCACGGACGCGTTCGCGCATCTCGCGGGCGGCCTTGTTCGTGAAGGTGACGGCGAGTACACGGCGCGGGCGAACGCCGTTCTCACGGATGAGGTAGGCGATGCGGTGGGCGATGACGCGGGTCTTGCCAGAGCCGGGCCCTGCGAGGATGAGGAGGGGGCCTTGAGTGTGCTCTACCGCTTCACGCTGTCTTGGGTTGAGTGGTTCGAGGATGTCGGAAGCGGCGGTCATGCCAAGATGGATGATACTAGCGATTGTGAAGGGGCGGAAGGGTTTAGCGGCGGGTGTGGTGGAGGTGGAGGGGACCGCGGACTGAAGTCCGTGGCTTGAAGCGCCGGGCTGGCCGGGGAAAGGGGGACCGCTGTCTGAAGTCCGCGGCTTGAAGCGCCGGGCTGGCCCTCACCCAGCCCTCTCCCGTGAACGGGAGAGGGGGACGAGGCATTTGAGGCGAAGGGGCGCGGCGCGCGGCGGATCAGTAGATTACTGAGGGCATCCAGACGCCTTCGGGTTCCTGGTAGGGGCCGATTGCCATCAGGTTCATGACCTTCTTCGCGCGGAAGCCGGCGTCAAGGAACTTTCGGTAGAGCGCGCCTTCGATGAGAGGACAGAAGACGTCGCGAAACTGAGGTGGCGATTTGGCAGCGGCTTGTTGGACAAGGGCGAGGGCATCGTCCTCTGTCTCCGCAACGCCGTGGCCGGTGATGCCGAGTACGTAGTAACCGGTGACGCGGTTGTCTCGTTCTCGGATGACGACCGTAAATGGGCCTTGAAGCATTGACGCGACTTCGTTTCGGCGGCTGACTTTGTAGATCTCACGGGAAAGCGCATCGACGATGGGCAAGTCATCTTCGGTGAGGAGCCTGACGGTGGCATCCTCCTTGACGGCGGGCATCGGCTCCATCAGGGCGCAGGGGGCTTTGGTGTCGAAACCGACCGAGGCGTAGAGGGAGAGCGATGCCATGTTGAAGGCGTCTTGCAACAGGCGGATCTTATCCATGCCGTTTTGCGTTGCGTGTTCGATGGCATCGGCCATGAGCCGACGACCGATTCCGACCCCTTGCTGCGGAACATCGACGGTGATCGGTCCGATCCCGCCGATGTCGTCCGCCATCATCACGAAGTTCGACCCGGCGGGGTTGCCGTCGTTGTAGGCAGCGATTCCGTAGGTGCTTTCGTCGGCGACGATCATGCCGATGATCATGCGCGCCATGTCCGGGTCAGCGAAGTCCGGTTCGAAGCCGTGGCGTTCGGAGATGTCTTTGAACGCCTCGTAGCAGATACGACCTAGGTCGGAAACGTCCTCAGCGGTGGGTTGGCGATACTCAATGGCCATGGCGCAAGCTCCCTTCTAATCGGTTGCAGAGGTCGGATTATACCAGCGCGTACGGACAGTCCGCGCACTGCGGAAGGAGTTGCTCGACAGACACATCCACGTGGACGCCTGCCTTGCGTAGCATTTCGATGGTCACCCAGAGGGAGAGGCCGACGACGTTGCAGTAGCAGCCTCGAACGCCGCCGGGTCCGGTCGCGTAGGCTTCGACGGGACGTAGTGCGGGGTCCTGGATTCCGTAGCCGCCGGCTTTGTCGAAGGGGTTGCCACTTGCGATCGATGCATCGATTTCGTCGTCTGAGTAATTGCGCATGCGAACGGCGGTGGCGGGATTACGAATCAGGGGGCTCGATTCCATCGCAGGCATGAAGGCGACGGCGGTGATTACCTGGTGCCAGCGGTCGCGCAGAGCACGGAGCATACGCCGGGCTTCGTCCGCATCGGCGGGCTTGCCGAGGATCCGACCATCGAGGATGACGATCGTGTCGGCGGCGATGATTGGCGCTTGTACGTCCAGGAGGCGCGCGGCCTCGGCCTTCAACCGAGCGACCTTGCGGACGGCGATGTCGGGGCGGAGGTTGTCTGGCAGATCCTCCGTTATGTCGACTGGCCGAACCTCAAACGGCAGGCCGAGTTTCGAAAGGAGGTCGTGACGACGGGGGGAGGCGGAGGCGAGGACGATTGTGGTCACAGACGGAGGCTGGCGACGCACTCGATGTGCTGAGTGTGTGGGAACATGTCGACCGGGGTCACGTCATTGAGGGTGTATCCGCCGTCGGCGAGCGCACGGAGGTCGCGGGCGAGCGTGGAAGGGTCGCAGGAGACGTAAGCGATCTTTGCGGGACGGAGTTGGATGACGGTGTGCAACGTCCGTGGGTGGCAGCCCTGACGCGGCGGGTCGAGGATAAGAGCGTCGGCGCGGTCTGTGGCATCGGTCAGCACATCCTCGACTTTCCCGCGGTAGTACTGAACGTTGGGGGAGTCGGCGATGTTGATCATGGCATCGTCGACGGCAGCGGCGGATTCCTCGACAGCGACGACGCGAGAGACATGGGGCGCAAGAATCACAGCGAATGTGCCTACGCCGGCGTAGGCGTCAACGAGGACGTCACCGGCGCTGAGGTCAAGCCGATCGCGAACGAGTTCGATCAGGCGCTCGGCTTGTCGTGTGTTGGTCTGGAAGAAGGAAGCAGCGGAGATGCGGAAGCGGTGACCGAGGAGCTCTTCGTGGTAGAACTTCTGGCCGGATGGAATCGAGGGATCGATCTCGCTGAGGTCCGGGTGGACGAGCATCTCGCCGGTGTTGACGCCGAGGCGGAAGGCGACCTGGTGGAGACCGCCGCAACGGCCCTGGAGCTTGGTCAGCGAATCGTTGATGACGTCGTCGGCGATGAGGCAGTGGTCGATGCGCAGAAAGCGATGCGTTCCGCGCTCGACGAAGCCGATCTCGCCGCGACGCTTGGCGGTGAACCGAACGTGATTACGGTAGCCCCACGGGTCTTCAGCGCCGAGTGTTGGCGAGACCGGCGGGTCGTCGAACGAACCGATGCGCCGCAGTTGGTCCTCAACGATCTGCTGCTTGAGAGCGAGCTGACGATCATAGGTGATGTGTTGAAGCTGACAACCACCGCACTTGCCGAAGTATTTGCACGGAGGCTCGATCCGGTCCTCCGAGGGCGAGAACACCTCGACGACGGCGCCGAGCTTGACGCCGGCCCGCTTGCGGTTGAGATCGACGGCGACCTTCTCGCCGGGAATGCCGTAGTCGGCGAAGATGACATCTTCCTCGTCACGAGCGACGGTACCGCCCTCGTACACAGCGTCGCCGAGGGTGACGGTCACCCTTTCTGGAGGATCGATGCGTGTCGGGTATCGTTTGCGTGCCATTTGGTACCTATGAAGAAGCGAATGCGACTGATGGTGTGGCGAAACCCCATAGCGGTGGTTAGCGTTATAGTAATAGTTGCTCCGAATGAATCGGAGTCTCCATGATATTATGCTGGGCGATTTTGGCAAGATGACACGAGGCAAGGCTTAGGTGGAATACGCAGTTCTCGGCGGTCTCGTCCTTGGTGTCTGGCTCTTGCTTCTGTGGCTCAGCATCATCGTGTGGGTGTACCGGGACATCCGGGACCGCACTCGAGACCTCGGCCTGCAGGTTCTGGCCGTCTTCGTGGTGATGATGTTCTTCCCCGGCATGAACCTTCCCGGCCTGGCCTTGTACCTTATGCTGCGACCGCGCGAATCTCTTGAAGATGCGTACGCCCGCTCGCTCGAGGAGGAATCGCTGCTCCGCGAGATTGGAGATGAGGGTGTCTGTCCTTCTTGCAGACGCTTCGTGGAGCGTGGATGGAAGACCTGCCCGTTCTGTCAGACGCAACTCCGGGACGTTTGCCGAAAGTGCGAGCAACTCCTCAGCTTCAATTGGGTCGCGTGCCCGTTTTGCGGGGAACAGCGGCGCGGCGGTCAAGCGACTCAAGGCGGTGAAGCGGCGGGAGTTCAGCCGACGAGTGCTCTGGCCGAGACGCTGGCCGAGAGTGGGCCATCAACGCCTGCGGGCGAAGAAGTTACGTCGCCTCAGGGGTAGACGCAAGATGGGTGGCGTCACCACAGATTGACGTTCGGGGCTTGGAGCCCTGACCGCCCGCGCAAGACGAACGAGGTTCGGCGACCATGGGGCGTTGGCCGCTCCGCTCATTCCTTCGACAGGCTCCCCGACGGGCCCGACGGGGCGGGCAGGATGAGCGGAAGGGGTGGATTGCGAGAACGGGCGACTTGGAGGTCTGAAGACCTCCGCTACGGTGGCTCGCCGACTGCAGGACCGGCGGGGCTGTCAGCTGGCGATCAGGGAGAGCAGTGAGGCGCCTGACAAAAGCTCGGAAAGACGAGCCATCTTCGCATCGCCGCCGGAGAACGGGATAGCACCAAAGAGCTGCTCGATCGCTTCTACCGTCTTCACCGTATCCAGTTCGGTGCGTAGCAGCGGGATTTCGTCTTCCTGGGCCCTATCGAGCACGTAGGAGAGGATGGGGAGGTTGCCTGTAATGATGAGCGAGCGGGCCCCGGCGTTTATCGCCGATAGCTGGAGATCAGGTTTGTCGCTGCGAACGATCACGGCCGATGGGTCTTCCCGTGCGAAGTGGGTCTGACCCGGATCCGAGCTGATCGAGGCGATTACGGGATTGCCGATGGCGAGCCCGTCGCTGCCGTTGTTGATGTGACTGGCCTCAGCGTTGAGCGCCTCGACGACGTCCCGCAGCAGTGGCGCCGCGAGGGTTCGGTCTTCGGGGATCGCCGCAAGGAGGTTCAGGCCGGCGGATGCGTACTCAGCCTCGATTCTGGAGCGGCGTTTTTCCGGGACTTTGTTGAGAACAACGCCTGCCACCACAGGCCCGGCAGTCTTGCAGAATTCGGCAACCTTTTGCGCCGGTGCGTCGCCGGGCGCCACGACCACGACCTTCCCTTCTTGTTGGGCTGAGACATCGGCGGTGGGAGCCTCGACGATGGAGAGTTGGGCGTCTTCGGCGCTGTCGCCGAGCGAAGCGAAGAAAGCTCGATCGGCTGATGCGCTCTGGTCCTCGCCAGTACGTTCGAGGGTGAACGAGACGCCTTGAGAGCGCGCGTACGCGGCGAGTGCGGCAGCAATTGTGGTCTTGCCCGAGAGTGGACGAGGGGCGGTCAGGACGAATCTGGCCATGACTTCGTGAATTATAGCACGAGCGAAATTGGGGTCGTTGGCCTAGGGCCTGAGGGCATCGGTGAGAGACGCGTGGGGTAGTCCCTGCATGCGAGCAACCGCTTCCGTGACCAGTTTCCCTCCGATCGTGCTGACGCCGCCTGCCAGGGCAGGATCATCTCGCACGACGCTGAGGCCGCCGTCCGCCAGCTTGAGGACGTAGGGGAGGGTGGCCGAGGTGAGGGCTTCAGTGGATGTCCTGGGTACAGCGCCCGGTATGTTGGGGACGCAGTAGTGGACGACGCCCTCTTCGACGTAGATGGGATCGTCGTGCGTCGTGGGGTGGGATGTTTCGGCGATGCCACCCTGGTCGATGCAAACGTCGACGAGGACAGCACCTTCGCCCATCGAGCGGACCATCTCACGGGACACGAGAGTTGGTGCGACGCCACCGGGCACGAGGACGGCGCCGATGAGAATATCGGCGTTCTCCAGCTCCTCTTCTAGTACCACGGGGGTGGTGACGCGCGTAGCAACTTTATCGCGGAACATGTCCTCGAAGGCATGAAGGCGCTGGAGGTCACGTGAGGTGACGACGACGCGAGCGCCAAGGGCGACGAGGACGCGTGTGGCCGCTGTGCCGACGTGGCCGCTGCCGACGACGACGGCGCGCGCGGGCGATGACCCGGCGATGCCGCCGAGGAGCTTACCGCGGCCTGGGCCGGGTTTCTTGAGGTGCTGGGCGGCGATCTCGGCGGACATGCGTCCGGCGACCTGGCTCATTGGGATGAGCAGCGGCAAGGAGCCGTCCTCCTGCGCGACGAGTTCGTAGGCTATCGAGTCGACGCGGGAATCGAGGAGCGCTTTGGTCAGTGCGGGAGACGGAGCAAGGTGGAGGTAGGTGAAGAGCAGAAGGCCCTCGTGGAGGAGTGGGTACTCCGGCGGGAGCGGCTCTTTCACCTTTACAAGGAGATCGATGAGGGCCGCAACCTCGCTGGCGGTGTCAACGATACTGGCACCGGCATCGGCGTATTTCTCGTCGGAGAATCCGGAGCCGACACCCGCACCTCTTTCGACGAGAACCTGGTGGCCAGCTTCAGTCAGGGCGGCGACGCCGGACGGTGTCAGTCCGACGCGGAATTCCTGATTCTTAGTTTCCTTGATAGTACCGACCTTCACTAACGCCTCCAAAGACTTGAACGGATGGACTCGATGCGATTGTAGCGCAGGGGCCGATTTGGTTGACGGGCGGAAGGCGCGATTCCTAGAATGGGGATTCGGTGCCGGGGTAGCTCAGGGGTAGAGCACGCGGCTGAAAACCGCGGTGTCGGCAGTTCAAATCTGCCCCCCGGCACCATAATTCGATACGAA
>Ga0255057_10001812_pt1 | contig 11751 bp, 16 predicted proteins | sample Cases_109_6_MG_FD_189022 | JGI IMG/M metagenome (GOLD analysis project Ga0255057, IMG submission 189022) | Seawater microbial communities from Amundsen Gulf, Northwest Territories, Canada - Cases_109_6 | ecosystem: Environmental > Aquatic > Marine > Gulf | place: Canada: Northwest Territories... | reverse complement strand
CGCGAGGTAAACACATGCGCCTGCGGCGTGGACGAGGACTGATCCGTGTGAGGGCGCCGAGGACACTCATCGCGGGGGTCGGCTACTTCAATCTGAGTGATCTATCACTCGGCCCGCACATCGTTCCTGAGCTCCGGAAGCAAAGCTGGCCCGCCCACGTCGAAGTGGACGATCTGAGCTATGGGCCTGTCGCCGTGGCACATCGTTTTCTCGAGGCTGACCCACCGTATCAAAGGCTCGTCGTCGTGGCCGCGGTCGACCGAGGGCTCTCCCCGCCGAAGCTCCGCTGCTATCGGTGGAACCGTGTTCTTCCGGAGCCCGAAGAAATCCAGGCGCGCGTTGCCGAAGCGGTGACGGGTGTCGTCGACCTCGACAATCTACTCGTCGTGGTGTGTCAGTTCGGCGCCCTCCCTGAGGAGGTACTAGTGGTAGAGGTTCAGCCGCTCCTCCTGGGGCCCGGGCTCGCGCTAAGCCCCACGGTGCGGGCGCTCTTGCCGGAGATTACCGCGCGCCTGCGCGACATTGTCGCAACGTCACCCCACGAGCTCGATTGGGTGCCGAGCGCACTCGGCGGACTGCAGGCGCAGGAGCTGGCTCGATGAGCGCGGACCTAGAAAGCCACGCGAGTCGCATTGCGACGCTCGTTTCCGAGCTCGAGCAGGCACCCGACTCGGACGTCAAGAGGACGGCCTTCGAGCTCCTCGAGAATGTCGACCATCTACATCGTTCGTGCGTGTGGCGCTTGTTCGAGCTGATAACAGAACTCGGAGGCAAGGGTCTCGTCGACCGCTTGGCCAGCGACCCGGCGGTCAAGATGCTGTTCGTCCTCTACGACTTGATTCCGAGCCAACCCCTTCGTCCCGTCCAAGCCGCGGTGGAGGTGCACGCCCCTAGCGCTAGCGGGTTCGTGCCATTGGCCAACCTCGCCGGGCCCCGAGCGGCTTGGAGGGTAGCGTTCGCGGCCGAGGATCTGCCAGCAGGTTCAATTCATGGGATAGAGATCGACCGCGTACCGGTACTCCTCGTGTGCACCGACGGCGACATATTCGCATACCGCAACGCCTGCTCTGGAAGCGTGCTGCCTCTTCACCTCGGCACACTGGTCAATGGAGACCTCCACTGTCCCTGGCACGGCTGTCGTTACGACGCGCGGAGCGGCGCGGCCCTCGAAGGATCGAACGTCGACCTCGAGGCGTTCGACGTACGCCTAGAAGAAGGTAAAGTCTACGTAGCCATGAGCCAGAGTCCTGATCAGGTGAGTGTACCGTGACGGTTCCTCCGATCACGATTGACGAGCCACGTGGCGCCCGAGGACGCCCGGCGTTCCGGAGCGTCCTGGTGGCAGGAGTGGGGAACGTCCTTCGGGGCGATGATGGGGTGGGCATCCGGGCGCTCGAACTTCTGCAGTCCCGGATGGGCGTGCGGGACAATCTTCGCTTTTATGAGAGCGGGATCGCCGGAGTCGGCCTGGTCCAGCAGCTCCTGGATGGCTACGACGCCCTGATCATCTTGGATGCGGTGGACCGTAACGCTGCGCCGGGAACGGTTTTCGTAATCGAGCCGACCGTGGAGCGAGGTGCTGGCGCGGCAACGATAGACCTCCATCTCGCCGATCCAGGCGCTGCACTGAGGATGGCCGATGCGCTCGGCGTGCGGCCTGAGCGCGTTTGGATCATCGGTTGTCAAATCGAAGAGTGCGACGAATTGGGAGCCGAGCTGAGCCCGACGGTCGCCAAGGCCTTACCCGAAGTGGTACGGCGGACGCACGCCCTCGTCGACACGCTTCTTTCGCACACGAGGCAAAACGATGTCCAACACTGACAACAGCAAACACACCCAGTCGGTCGCCGGCCTAACCGCCGTCGATGAAATCCTTCAGATCCTCTACTGGCTCCGCGGTGAAGGCCTTGGGACCGACGTGAGCGCCCGCAACTTGGTTCGCTTTCTCCCGATGAGCGAAGAAGCTATCGAGCCTTTGCTCTCCCGAATGGCCGAAGCTCGTCTCGTGATCCGAGTCGCGTCGAGCGCGGACAGCCTTGCGCGCTACCGTCTCACCGACCAAGGCGCATCGGAGGGCGGACGCCGGTTTGCGGACGAGTTTGCGGATATTGCCCGCCCGGGTCACGGAGAATGCGGCGACCCGAGCTGTGACTGTCACCAAACCGGCGATCCTGCCGACTGTCATCACCAACACGGAGCTCTAGCATGACGGCTACCACCATTGCGATCGCAGGAAAAGGAGGTACTGGCAAGACCACCATCGCGAGTGTTCTTGCGCGCGGCCTGGCCCGCCGAGGACATCGGGTGTGGGCGATCGACGCCGACTCCAATCCAAGTTTGGCTCTAGCGCTTGGCCTTTCGAAGGAGGCATCGGACAAGCTGCTGCCACTTCCTCGCACCGTGCTGAAGGAGGGTCACGACGATCAAGGAAGGCGCCGGCTCGAGCTTGGGATGCCCGCTTCGGCCGTGGCCGAGCGATATGGCGTCACCGGGCCCGACGGGGTCACCTTGATGCTCATGGGTCAAGTGGAACACGCGGGCGCAGGATGTATGTGCCGCGCGCACGCGGCTGCCCGCCAGCTCATCGGAGGATTGCTCGAAGAAGACGGCGTAGTGGCGATCGTCGACATGGAGGCGGGCCTTGAACATTTGAGTCGGGGGACCGATCGTCATGTGCGCACGTTGCTCGTGTTGCTCGAGCCCTACTTCAAAGCCCTCGAGACCGCCCGCCGGACCGTCGAGCTCGCGCGCGAGCTGGGGATCCCCCGGATTGTTGGCGTCGCGAACAAGCTGCGTGACGAGCAGGACCGAGCCGCCGTGGCGGACTATGCCCAAGCCCACGACATCGAGATCATCGCGGAGGTCCCGTTCGACGATGCTCTCAGGCGCGCGGATCGAGAGCATCAGGCGCCCATCGAGGCTGGCTGTGCCTCGGTCAAGGAGATCCTCTCGATCGCAACTGAGCTTCAACTATGACGTTGCAGCTCCTGTTGACATCGGCGCCCGTCGGCAGTAATTTAGCTCGTCCCTCCTATGCACACCTAAGGAGAGGAGTCGGATATGGGTCTGTCTGAGCGAAACCTCGTGCTCGTCGAACCACACGAATCGGAAACGCCCACGCGCGATTCCGAAAAGCCCGTGCGGAAGCTCACGGCGATTTCTCCGCCGCAACCCGTCAACGACTCTGAAGCAGCGCTCCAGCCTGTTTGGCGGGCCGCTCTTCTCGTTGCATCCCTGTTTCTGGCCATTGCGGCGTCGGTATTGGGCGGCCTCTTCGCGACTGGGACCGCTACCGCGGGCGACTATGTACAGCCTGCCGTCACGCAGTGCCCCATGACCATGGAGACATTCTAGTGCCCCGGTCCTGCGGTCGGTCGCGGATAGGCTAGCCCTAAAGTGGGCGCGGCCCTCAAGCGGTTTATCGCTGGCGGGCCTGCGTATTGGGTAACCATCGCAGCGTTGTTGGCGGTGGCCGTTGGGAGTGTGGTCTGGTTCCGCCATGAGTTCTCCATCCTGTACAGTCAGGTCACGGGCGCTGAGGACCACGAGCTCAAACACTGGCGCGCTTGGGCTGAGCACTACGACCGGCTGTTTGCGATGCTGGCCTGGAATGCGCCGCTCGGGGTACAGATCGAGGAGCTCGATACCTCGACCGGTATCCTCATCACTCGCCACGAGCATGGGCTCACTGTTGCTCGATCCGTGTTTCTGGCAGATCAGGACCCCGGCGTGATCCTGACGATGGATGCTCGCACCGCCGAAGATCTCCTCGCGACGGTTCCCGAGACTGAGCCGGACGAAATTTGGCAGATGATGAAGGATCGGCTCAACGCGCGGCGCATCTCCATCTGGAACGATCCCGACATCGATCGTCTGCACCGGCAGGGTTATCTCGCTTTCATGCGAGCGTTAGATACCCGCCCTGCCGGCAGCGAGTGGCCCGAGATCCATGAGTTGCTCAACACAACCAACGACCCCCCAGCGCCCTGAACCTGAGCCGCCTTCCGTAGGGCCGCGCGGAACATTAGTGTCAGCAGAAGTCAAGGTAGGTCAGGTCAAGTCACGAAGGCAAAGGCGCCACCCGCGGTCAACGTTCTCCGCACTGAAGTGCCCAACGTTTGACCAGTGACGTGACCGCTGAAACCGTTTGACACTTCGACCCAGCGGTTGGGAGACTCCGATTTGCCCACCCTGAGGCTACGAACGCGGAAGAAGAAAAAGATGATGGTGTTCCGGCGACGAGGTGTATGCGACAGCCGACGCCCGCAAGTTGTGTCGCGCCTAGGCGGCTTCCTTCTCATCGTCGCTGTCCTCCTCCCTCTGGAGCCGACGCTCCTGCCGTCGCTCGCGCTTGCACAAAAAACACAGCTCGCGCAGCTCGAGAAAGCCAAGGAACTCTTCGATGAAGGCGACTATCGCAGGGCCGCACAGCTCCTGCGGGAGGTTTTGGCGGGTGCTCCGAACCATCAAGACGCGAACATCCTTCTCAGCTTCGCCCTGGCCCGGTCCGTCCAAACCGAAGCGGCCATCGTGCAGGCCCGCCGCACCCTCCGGATCGTCGGTGAAAACGTACATATGCAGCTTCTCCTTGCCGGCCTCCTGAGCGCGGAGCCTTCAACGCGCGCCGAGGCCATCTCCATCTACCGGGAAATCTTGGAGAGGCATCCCGATAGCCTGCGCGCGCGGGAACGGCTTGCCGAGAACTTGCGTAGAGAGGGCGCCGTTCTCGAGTCAGCCGAGTCATTAGAGGAGCTGATCAAGCAGCAACCTGACGAGCCTCGTTACCACATCAGCATCGCCGAGAATTACCTGCTTCTCGGCGAGATCGATCTCGCCGTCGACGAATACAAGAACGCTCTCGATCTCAATGCCAACAACGTCGAGGTCCTGAGTCGGCTCGCCGTGATCTACGAGACCATGGACCAGTTCAAAGAGTCGGAGGCCGCTTATGAGCGCTTGGCCGACCTCGAGCCCAAATCGCTCGAGTACAAGCTCGCTCTGAAGCGAGTCCGGGGAGAGGCCCGTTCACCACTGCTCCCGATTCCCCTCGAGCGGATGAAGGAAACACCGCTCGAGCGGTACCTCGAGAACATCGGAAACGCTGAGGAGATTGAGCTTCAGGAACGCCAAGTCTCCGCCCTACGTCGCCAGTCCTATTCGCGTTTCCTACCCTTCTTCACGTTCATGCGAACGACCGGCGATTTCCAGAACATCAACAACGTGGGCCTGATCCGCCCGCTCGACAGCGCCGCCAACACCTATTCGTTCGCGTTCGACGTCCGTACGATCCTCGCCCATCCCGCCGAGGAGCGGATCCACGCGACGAGGGCGAACATCGCTCTGCTGAAACGAAACATCGGCAGGGAAGTCATCCGTGTTTATTACTCGAGGATCTCGACCGTTCTACAGTACGAGAACCTGCGGAAACGACTCATCCTAGAGCCCGGCATGGCTGACGACGCCGGCTTCAGGAGAATAAAGAACGGCCTGAAGTACGACCTGATTCGGCTGACGGAGCAACTCTACCTACTCACGGGACTACGATGATCGGCCGTTGTAATCGTTGGCCGAAGATAGAAGAAGGAGAGCTCATGGCAAGAAGCGCAACGATAACCTTTGGGGGCGCCGTTGTTTTCGGGCTGGCGTTCGCCGGAGCCTGTGAAAGCGCCGATGATAGTAGCCAGATTTTCGGATTCGAGGTCATCGTCTCGGATAGCGGAGGGGAAAGGCCGTTCGGGATCACCGCGTTGTCTGGCGGCTCCCTTGCCGTGACTCACCAGGAGGCGGCGGGGACGCTCAGTATTCTTGACAGCAACGGAGACGGAACATTCAGCATCCGGCAAGAGATCGCGACGGACGCGTTCGCCCCGATGGGCACGGAGGGGGTCGGACGCGGCATCGTCCCGGGGGACTTCGATGGGGATGGTGACCTCGACCTCGTGATGTCCGACACCGTCGAGTTGGACACGATACCGCTCTGCGAAAACACACCGAACGCGCGGGGCTCGAACATCATCGTCTTCCTGAACGACGGGGGGACCTTTACGTTCTCCGAGGCGCTTACGGGCGGGCTCCGGGCACAGACTCCCGCGGTCGGCGACGTCGACGGAGACGGGAACCTGGACATCGTGATCGACAATCGTCACGGAGATTTCTGCGAACCACCGGAGGGCACCGTGCCAAACACGGGGCTCGACACGGAAGCGCCGAACGAGGACGACCGCCGAAACGGCATCGGGAACGCGCAGGTTTTCTTAGGTAACGGAGACGGCACGTTCGACGACAACGGAAGCTTCGGGGCCTGCACGTCGGCGCACTTCCTGGCGATGGCTGATCTCAACGAGGACGGTTTCGCCGACGTTGCAATGCCCTGCAATATCGACGAAGGGCCCGTCGCCGTGTTGTTCGGAAGCAACAGCGGCGCCCTCGAAGGGCAGGTGGACCTGAACGTCGACCCGGCCACGGTGCCCCGCCCCCACGCCGTGAAGACAGCCGACCTGAACGGGGACGGAAACATGGACATCGTCGCGGCGAACACGAATCGAGAGTTCCCTGCAGTCTCCGCCTTCCTTGGCGACGGCGCGGGTGGGTTTACCGTGGCCCCGAATTCGCGCTTCAGCCTGGGTGCTGACCTGGACGGCCTCGGTAGTTCCTTCCTGGAAGTTGCCGACATCACGGGCCCGGATGGCATCCAGCCCGACGGCGTCCTGGATCTCGTCCTTGGAAAGAACACGGGCGACGCCGACGTGCAGAACTTCATCCTGATCCTGGCGGGCGACGGCTCCGGAGGTTTCACGCACGTGACGAACCTTGGGTCACCGTTCGCCGTCGGTCCGGGAATCAACCTCCGCCAGATCGCCGTCGCAGACTTCAACGACGACGGATTGCCCGACGTGGCGACGGAGGAGTTCGGGACTTCCGATCCGATCCGGCGGAATATCGTGGTCCTACTGCACAGATAAGCGATGCACGTCTCACTTGAGGTAATCGGAGTCAATAGGTAGTGTCCTTGAGGGAAGAAAGGAAGTTGAAGGTGATTGCAAAAACGTCATCGCTGCTCCTTGCTGGGGTGGCGGTTTGCGTCGTTGCCTCGGAGGCTCGGCCGGCGTCCGCATGCGACGTCGACGGAATCCATGCTGCGGCGTCGGCTCAGGCCCGACAATCCTTCTCCGTCGGAGGGACGGGATCGGGCGGCATGAGCGCCTCCGTCGTGACCGCCTTCACCACGCCGCTCGCCAACGGAAACCCAGTGATGGAGAACGAGTACGGCCGACCGTCTGGAGTCGAAGCACGAACGGACGCATCCCCGGCGGGCGTCACTGCCGGAGACTCGAGGATGTCTATCGCGATGGGAGCGTGGAGCTTGCAGGGCGGCTACGGCCAGACAACCGAACCGATGAACAGCAGTACGTGGAGCTTGCAGAGCGGCTACATGCCGCTAATCGACACGATGAGCAGCAGTACGTGGAGCTTGCAGAGCGGCCACGTGCCGCCAATCCACACGATGAGCAGTGGCGCGCGGAGCTTGCGGAGCGGCTACGTGCCGCTAATCGACACGACGAGCAGCAGTGAGGTCCTTCTTCAGCCAGCATCCTTCACTCCGAAGCCCGACTGACATCAAGCTCCCCGCAGGTCACCGGGCGGCGCCGCGCATGCTATCCAATTGAGAGAAGTCGGGTTTCTCTAGATTGGGCAAAACTGCAAGTGCCCCAGAGAAATCGCGCATTGCAGACCGTCATAGGAGCGGTGACCATAGGAGTTGGGTGTGCCATCGTCGTGCAGGTCGGCGAGCGCGAGCGACCGGCCGAGCGCGCGATATCCTGGGAATCCCTGGTGGACCTCCTCCTACGATGCAGCAGATTCCGTCTCAATAGCCCGGTGTAGTCTCCGCACCTATATATAGGGGCTTGAACTTCGGAGTGCTTTGGTGTCGCGCGACCGCGTCGCAATTTGTGCCCCCAGGTGCCCATCGATAGACGTTACTCAAATCAGTGCCCAAATCGGTGCCCACACCCAAAATTAAGTAACCCTAGAGAAGCATTTTCTCCCGGGTTTCATTGGCGCGGCGGACGAGACTCGAACTCGCGGCCTCCGGCGTGACAGGCCGTCGGTTTTCAAGGCTTTCCTGAATGAAATCGGGCACTCACGCGGATGCAGACACAAATGCGGACACAAACCCGCCGCGGGCCTGGCCTTTGAGTGCTGAAAGCGTTCGCGGGGAGAGTGGTTTTCCGAACCGTGGCCACATATCAACGGCGGGGCCAACTATACCCGCCGTCTAATTTCAATGTTGCCCGGTGAACCCAAAGACGGGCATGACACAACCAGAAACGAAGAGGTGCGCTATGACGATTAGATACACGATGACTGTTCTCGCTGCGACCGTTGCGCTGCTCGTCAGCGCGTCCAGCGTTCATGCAGCAACGGCGCCGCTGGACGTCGACTGCGATCTTTTGGAGGCTACCAATGACGATGTGAACGATTTTCTCGATGCGGAGGGCGTTGAGTTCGACAACCTGGGCGATCTCGTGGCCGCGGCGATCCTGGATGAAGACCTCTTCGATCAGCTGAGTGCTCTGATCCTGCTCTTCTCGGGTGGCGAGATCGATTTTGTTTCAGCCTCTCAGGCGGTCAGCACGAATGCAAAGTGCGGCCTGATCCCGCAGCTGATCGACAATATTAGGGACTGACCATCACTTTCAGGCGGTGGCCCCGATCTGAGAATCAGAACCTGAGGGCCCACGACGTGTGGACGGCGCCTACTCGAATCCCTTGATTCAGAAAACACCCAACGAAAACCGGACTCAGAAAAAAGAAAAACGACCCGAGTTACCCCGAGCCGCTTCCCTGGTGTTATTCGCTACAACCGTTGCAACGATCCCACGCCTCTCGTGTTCCGTCAACGTGGGTTCAAGAAACGATCAGCGCAGTCGGTCCGAAACTGCCTGACGACATCCCGCAAAAAAAACCGACTGCGCCCCTCGCCGAGCTGTGCCCAAAAGAAGAAAAAAAGCAGCTCTCCGAGGGTGCACACGCCGCCACGGCCAAAGAGAAAACCGTAACTTAGGGCGGACCCATGGAGTAAGGTCCCGCGGCTGAGTGCATCCCCGTAACTCATCATGCGCAGTCCGACTCTTGAGCACGGGCCCCGGCTTCGCGCGCTACGATTTTTTGATCGGCGGCTCGCTGGCGAATTTCCACTCGGTCATGGGCGGCAACCTCGTCCACACTCGGTTTCTGTCCGTGCCAACCAAGCAGAGTCGATTCACCAAGCTCGGTGATCTCCAACTGCATCCAAGGAAGCCCGTCACTGCCTGCAATCTCGTCGGCCTGCGGCTTGTCAAAAGCTTCAATCAAGATGACGTCGATCTCGAGTTCGTGTTCTGGGGGTACAGCCGACTCAACCGCTTTTGCAAAGTCACGATCTACCTTGACTGTGTCGTCGTAACGTACCGCGAAGTATCGACTCGGCTTCGCCAATGCTCCCGGAAGATGATCTTTGTAAAACCGGAGGCGCTCTGTCGGAGTCGGATACAAGAGCGGCGCTACCTCGGACGGTCGCACACTCCACTTATTGCACGCAGTGCACGACAGCCTGGACGGAGAATCCGGATAGCTTCCGGGTCGAACGACCACGGGCGGTAGGCCCTCGCTGGTGATTGTTTGCGTACCGCAGCTGGGACACTTGAAGCCCGCGACTCGGACGTGACTGCCAATGTGCGTTAGCGCGTATTGGCTCTGCACAAGTCGAGACAAGCGGACCATGGATTTATCAAGCTCGCTGTCGCATCGATTCACGAATGCCTTCAGACCGAGCTTACCGCGCACGTACGCTGCTCCCTCGACGGGGATCTCGAACAACTCGCTCATGGCGTACTCCGTACTTCGATCAATTGTCGGATTCGAGTTTGTGGCTCCTGCTTTACGTCTCGGCGAAACAGCGGACCGCTATCGGCCGGGGGGTCGTGCTTATCGAGGCGTCTTCGAAGCGATGAGATCACTACCTCTGTCAGGTCACGGTCGCGGCGGAACTGCGGTCGGCTCAAAAGAAGCAGCTGCTGAAAATGGTTCATAGTGGCGTCTCCATTTGGGGTGGTGGGTGGTCGTCCCACATGGTCGAGTGTACAGCGGTGAGGGGATCCCGTCGCACGAAATAATCGAAGATGTCGACGACCTCAGCAGGCTCGGGGTTGATGATCGACGGCAGATCGTAGTCCCAGGGTATAGGCGTATCCGAGCGCGTCACACGTTCGCCGCCGAGCACCTCTCGGCTGAAAAACCGGGACCAGCATTTCCAGCGATCAGGGCGGCCGCATCGGCAGCGCTTGACCGGATGGCGCCTAGGCTCGGCCGCGAGGAACTTCGAAATCCGCACGAATTGAGGATGATCGGGGCGCTCATCACCGAGCCAATAGGTGTGGTTGCGCGCGAGCTCGTCCTTCGTCAGATGCGTTTCCCAGGCACGAGCAAAGACTTTGCACACATGTGGGTAGCTGCCCTACAAGGCCCCACTCTGTCAAGTCAGATCACCGTCTCGGGGCCTGAGGCTCTCGGACGTAGTCAGCCTTGAAATCGGAGCGGGAGAGGCTCTACGGGGCTGCTAGGGGCACTGGACGGACGTTTAGAGCCATACGGGGCTACTCAGCGAGCAACTGGACTCGGCGTCAATCGAAAACGGAAACGGGCGAACAATTACGTATGCCCCAAAAGACGATCCGCTGATAGCGTCCGACCCTTCCCGGAAAGGAGGGCGAAGCCATGCCCAAGATAAACAACAGCATCAATATCAGCGCACCTGTCGAGAAGATATTTGCATACCTCTCGGACCCCATGAACACCCCTGAGTGGTTCGTAGGCATGACGGAGGTGACCGACGTGAGCGGATCGGGCGTTGGCCAGCACAGCCGCTGGACATACAGCATGATCGGGATTCCGTTTCACGGACACAGCAAGATTACCGAGCACGTCCCAAACGAGCGTTTGGTCTCCAAGCAAGAAGGGGGACTTACAAGCATTATTACGTGGACCTTTGCACCGCATGAGGGCGAGACAAAGCTAGACATGGACATCGACTACACTATCCCCGTTCCCGTGTTGGGGAAGCTGGCCGAGAAAGTCGTGTTCAAGCGCAACCAACGAGAAGCCGAGATGTCGCTGCAAAACCTCAAGGAACGATTGGAGGTCTAGGGCAGGCCCACGGGTTACTCAGACGCGGAGGAATCGGCCTTACTCAGGGCAGGCGCAGACTGGGCCGTCACTCGCAGACGTCGTAGCGGGGAAATGAGACGAGCTTGCCCTGGAGCTGGGCCAACCTAGCTTGGTGCTCCTGGAGCTGCTCGACCGTGGCGCGCGTTCGGTCCTGCAGGTAGTGGAGCTCGCTCTCCAACGTCTGAATCCGGACACGGTGGCCGTCGACCTCGCTGAAAAAGCCGAATGAGCAGTTTAACCTGTTTTTGAGGCTTTGTGAGCGAGCTTACAATTAGTAAAGGCGTTCGCGTAGCCTCCGCTCTTCAACCGAATAGGGCCTTTTTATATACTGTCCTCTCGGTGTCTATTTAATACCGACTCGTTTATCCTCGGCGCTCTTGAGTCGCCAGATGCGATGCGGCACCTGCGGTTCAGATCGAAAGAGAGGCACGCTATGAAAACGTTTATATCAACGAGGCCCGCGCTCTTCGCGGCCGCTTTAGTGATCACGCTCTCGTTTGGGTGTGGAGACGCTACTGAGGGTGAAGCCGGGAGCTCCACGCT
>Ga0255057_10001811_pt1 | contig 11758 bp, 9 predicted proteins | sample Cases_109_6_MG_FD_189022 | JGI IMG/M metagenome (GOLD analysis project Ga0255057, IMG submission 189022) | Seawater microbial communities from Amundsen Gulf, Northwest Territories, Canada - Cases_109_6 | ecosystem: Environmental > Aquatic > Marine > Gulf | place: Canada: Northwest Territories... | reverse complement strand
GAGCGGCGCGCGGGGTCGGTCATGAGCCGGTGCACGGCGTCGACAGCCGTCCCCGGGAGAAGTGTCTGCGCCCGGTCGTGCTCCCCCGTCACCGCGCTCGGACCGAGCGCAGCCTTGGCTTCGGCACAGAGCGCACAGCCTCGCGCCGCCCGCGCCTCGGCCGCGATGGCCACCCGCTCGGCGCCCGTCCACCAGGATCCGGGCGCGGCCAGCCAGGACCAGGTGCGGCGAAAGGCGTCGGCGAGGTCCGGACGAATCGCGTAGGGCGCCCGGCTGTAGTCAAAGGCGGGCATCTAGGCACCCTCGCGGGGCGTGTTGGCCGACGAGCCGAAGCGCTCCAGATCGAGCTCGGAGCGCACCTCGGCGCTCATGCCAAGCATGCCGGCGTCGAGCGGGATCCCCGTCGCATCCGCGATACGGTCCACCACGTTGAAGGCGCCGATCACGGCGCAGGCGTCCACGAAGGCCTCGACACTCAGCACCTCGCGCAGGCTCTGTCGCGCGCGCGAGAGCTGGGCGTCGTCGCCAGCCATCACCGCCTCGACGAAGCCGAGCAGCTCCGCCCCGTGTGCCACGCCCGCATCACCCCGGGCCTCCCCGTTCACCGACGCGAGCTCCACCTCGGAGCCTTGTGACTTGCCGCTCACCCGGAGCAGCGTGGCGTGCGCCGTCGTTCAGTAGAAGCACTCGTTGAGCGCGGAGACGCGGGCGGCAACCAGCTCGATCTGCGTGCGGTCGAGATCACGCCCGGCCTCGGGATTGAGCAGGTCGTCCATCGGCACGTAGTGCGTGATGCTCTCGCGCTGCAGCATCCGCGCGTGGCTGGGCACGGACGAGAGCGCGCGCATGATGTTGGGAACGAACTCCGAGACGTAGAGGTCGGCCTCGGGACCCGTGGCGTCTTCCGGCGCCAGCATGGGAACCCAGGCGATGCCCGAGACCAGGTTCGCGGGCCGCTGGCGCGACGGCTCTCCGGGCAACGGCTCCGGGAGCTCGAAGCGCGGAATGCCCAGGGCGCGGCACACCTGATCCATGCCCGCCAGCAACGCCACGATGCCGACGACCTCTACATAGGCGCCCTCGTCCAGGTCGTCCCGTGTGCGCTCGAACCAGCCCTTGGACAGGCGGCCCGAATCGACACGCACCCGATGCGCCACATCGACGCAGGCCGGGGAGAGCTCGCTCACCCGGTCGTGCTCGCCGACGACGCTCCCGGGCGAGAGTGCGGCCTTGCGCTCTCCGCACAGCGCGCAGTCGAGCGCGGCGCGGCTCTCGGCGGCAACGGCCAGCCGCTGCGCCCCGCGGAACCAGCAGCCCGGTCCGCGCAGATGCTCGAGGATCTCGCGGTGCGTCTGCTGCAGGTTCTCGCGAACGGGAACAGCTGCGGCGGAGTAGTCCAGGCAGAGGCCGCCCATGCAGCCGATGCTAGCACCGGCCTCGGGCGCGGCTCAGTTCGTCGCGGAGGCCTGGGCGCGTCCGCCGCCGCCGCTGCCCAGAGAGCGCAGCAGATTGAAGAGCGAGACACAGCCGCCCAGGGTAAAGACCACCCCCAGGAAGCCGAAGGCGATCAGCGCGATCGTACTGTCGTCGGCCAGGGCCCGGAGCACCAGGTTCAGGAAGAGCATGCAGAGAGACACATAGAGGCAGAGCGCGCCCAACCACTCCAGCGACTCGCGTCGCGGGCTGGGCTGGCTGAAAGAGATGATGAGCCACAGCAGCACCAACAGACCGAGCGCCCCGAAGCCAACGATGCCGATGGGTCCCATGCTGCTCTCCCCGCGTCCCCAGGGCCGATGACGTGTCGGCCGCTTTTCTCTTCGGCTGGAGCTAAGCGGAACTCGAGCGGCTGCGCACGTGCTGCAGCACGCGGCCTGCCAGCTGGTCGGGGGTAAAGCCGAAGTGCGTGGCCAGGTCCGCGAAGGGAGCCGACGCCCCGAAGCGGTCGATGCCGTAGATCATGCCGCCGGTGCCGACCAGGCGCCGCAAGCTCTCCCCACGCCCGGCCTCGACCGCCACCACCGGCGTGCCGTCCTGGGGGACGAGCCCGCGCTGGTAGTCCTCGGGCTGCTCGAGGAAGAGCGACAGGCTCGGCAGCGAGACCACCCGGGCCGGCAGCCCCTCGCCCTCGAGCTTCCCGGCGGCGTCGCAGGCCAGCCGCACCTCGGAGCCCGTCGCCACCAGCACCACGGCGGGCTTGCCGGCAGACTCGCGCACGGCGTAGCCGCCGCGCAAGACGTCCTCGCGCGCGAATCCCGCCGGACGGTCCAGCGCCAGCAGCTTCTGCCGGCTCAGCGCGAGCAGTGCCGGACCCTGGGCCCGCGACGCGATCCACGACCAGGCCATGGCCGTCTCGATGCCGTCGGCGGGGCGGAAGAGCGTGAGACCGGGGATCGCGCGCAGCGCATCCAGCTGCTCGATGGGCTGGTGCGTGGGCCCATCCTCGCCCAGGAAGATCGAGTCGTGGGTGAAGACGAAGACACTGCGCACGCCCATCAATGCCGCGAGCCGGATGGAGGGCCGCATGTAGTCGCTGAAGATCAGGAAGGTGCCGCAATACGGACGGAAGGTTCCGTCCAGCGCCATGCCGTTGGTAATGGCGCCCATGCCGTGCTCGCGCACACCGAAATGGATGTTGGCGCCGGCGAAGCGGTCGTCGCCGTCTCCCACGGCGCCGCGCTCCTTCAGGAAGGGAGGTGCCGCTGAGCCAGCCAGGTCCGCGGATCCACCCACGAACCAGGGTGCCACGCCGGCCAGCCGCTCGAGCGCGACGGCGCCGTGTTTGCGCGTCGGGTTGTCGACGTCTTCCAGGCCTTCGCTGAGGATCTCGTCGAGGTCTGCGGGCAGCTCCTGGGCCCGGCTTGCGTCCCAGGCGGCCGCGGCCTCGGGCTCGGCCTGGCGCCAAGCCTCGAGAGTCTTGTCGGAGTCGCGCCGGGCGGCGCGCTTGGCCTCGATGCGCTGCGCGAACCAGCCCGATACGTCGTCCGGAACCAGGAACTCGGGCTGCAGCGGCCAGCCCAGGGCCTGCTTGGTAAGCTTCACCTCCTCGGCGCCGAGCTTCTCACCGTGGGCCTTGGAGGTGCCGGCGCGGTTGGGGCTGCCCCAGCCGATGGTGGTGTGCGTGATCACCAGGGAGGGTCGCTGGGTCTCGGCCCGCGCGGCCTCCAGCGCCCGGCGTAGCCCCAGATGATCCTGCCCGTCGGCGCGCTCGACGTGCCAGCCCAGCGCGTCGAAGCGCTTGCCTACGTCCTCGGTGAAGGAGAGGTCCGTGGGCCCGTCGATGGTGATGTGGTTGTCGTCGTAGACGTAGATCAAATTGCCCAGGCCCAGGTGTCCGGCGAAGGAACCGGCCTCGTGCGAGATCCCCTCCATCAGGTCGCCGTCGCTCACGATCCCGTAGACATGGTGGTTGCCAGGACCCACTCCATCGCCGCCGAAGCGCGAGCGAGTCATGCGGGCCGCCAGCGCCATGCCCACAGCGTGGCCGAAGCCCTGGCCCAGCGGCCCGGTCGTCACCTCGACGCCGGGCGTCTCGCCGTACTCGGGGTGGCCCGGAGTGATCGAGCCCAGCTGGCGAAAGCGCACGATCTCTTCCATGGAGAGCCCGTAGCCGAACAGGTGCAGCAGCGAGTAGAGCAACATCGACGCGTGGCCGTTCGACAGCACGAAGCGATCGCGCAGGGGCCACTTCGGGTCGCTCGGGTCGAAGCGGAGGTGCTGGTCCCAGAGCTCCAGAGCCACCCGCGCGAGCCCCATGGGGGCGCCCGGGTGGCCACAGCCGGCCCGCTCGACCGCGTCGACGGCCAGGAAGCGGATGGTGTTCTCGATGCGCTCGCGCAGGGCGATGTCCAGGTCGCTCATCTTGTCTCCAAGGGGGGCCTGCGAGGATGGGGCCAACGGCTCCCACGATACCCCCTGGCGCCGCCCGCGGGAAGCACTTCCCCGACGGGCAGCGCAGATCAAACCGCGTTGCGCTAGGGGTCGGCCGGCACCCGACGATCCCGGCGCTCCAGAAAGGCGAACCAGCCGGACTCGCGGTTCGCCGGGTCCTCGAGCCAGACCGAGCGCAACTGGTACTCGCGCACGAGCTCGGGGTCGACAGCGCGGTTGAAGTCGAGCCCGCCCAGCTTCTCGCTGCGCAGCTCACGCCGGAACATCAAGAAGGTGGGCCGCCGCTCCAGCAGATAGGCGAAGTCCAGGCGCTCGTGGCCCGGCACGCCGGCTCCGATACGGCCGGCTGCGCGGCGCCGGGCCAGCACGGGATCCACCAGGCCGTGGGCGCCGTAGACCGTGAGGCCCGAGCTCCAGCCGATCACACCAATCGCGTCGGTGGCCAGGCTCTCGCCGGGCCGCGCATGCTCGCCGAAGAAGCGCCCGATCTCCCGCAGCCGCGCCACGTGCCAGCGCTCGGTCTGCACACCGCGCCAGTTGCCGTGCATGCGCGGCGGCTTGGGCAGCAGCACCGCCTCGAGCGGCGTCGAGTGGACGAGCGTGCCCAGGGCGGCACAGGCCAGAGCCATCGCGGAGCCGACCCGAAGTGGCGCCGCCGCGTCGATGCGCAGCGCCGGCCACAGCGCCGCCACCAGCAGCAGGTAGACGAAGGGCAGCAGCGGTGCCAGGAAGCGGTACATCGCCATGTAGTCGCCCCCTTCCCAGATCACAGCGAGGCTGAAGCCCGCAAGCAGCACGCCGCAGCTCAGCAGCAGCGGCTGTCCTCGCAACCGAGACGGCGCCCCACGCCACGCGAGCGCCATGGCCGGCAGCCAGGGCAGCAGATAGTGGAGCGCGAAGAAGCCGACGTACGCCGCTCCGCGCCCGACCTGGGCGCCAGTATCGCCGGTCTTGGCGTAGAACGTGTTGGGCAGCAGGCTCCCGAAAGTGCTCCAGCGCCAGGCAAGGAAGCAGGCGAAGGCGATTGCCGTGGGCAATAGTGCCCCGCCCAGCTGACGCAGCGCACGAGCATCGCTGCGGCCAAGTGCCACTCCGACAGCCGCGAGCAAAGCGATTGCCAGCACCCCTTCCGGACGCGTGAAGCTCGCCAGCAGCAGCGCAGCGAAGGCGACGAAGAGGTGGGCCGAGCGCTTCTCGCTCCAGTAGAGCGAGAAGCGGTACACCCCCCAGATCAGCAGCATGCCAAACAGGGAGGTCTCGAGACCGCCCATCGACCAGGCGGCGAAGGGCCCCGCCAGGGCCAGGAAGAAGCAGGGCAGCAGCGCCTGCTCTGCGCTCCACCCCAGCACCCGCGTACCCGCGCGCCACACGAGCCAGAGCGTCGCCAGGCTGGCGGCCACTCCGCTCTGCTGGGCCCCCAGGGCCGGGTCGACCCCCAGCAGGATCCAGCCCGCCGAGCACAAAACCCAGAAGAAGTTGGTGTAGCCCTCGACCGGGGCCTCACCCGGATTCCAGACCAGCCCGTGGCCCGCCACCAGGTTGCGCGCGAAGCGGAAGCTGATGAAAGCGTCCTCGGCCACGCCGCTCAGGTAGAAGGCGTGGGCCAGGAACAGGGCCACGACCCCGGCACCCAGCAGAGCGGTCCGACCCCTCACGACTGGGGAGGATAGGTCCTGGGCCGGCCCGAGCGCGACGATTCCCGCGCCCGCCCCTGGCAGCGCCGGGCGGGGGTCGCCATGCTCGCCGCGATGACGGCGTCCGCGGGTCCGCCGAGAGCCCGCCTTCGACACGGCACAGTGTGGGCCCTGCTGCTGCTCCTGCTGCTGGCTGCCTTCACGGTGCGCGCCCGCCCGATCGCCTACTTCATGGACGCGAGCGGCGAGCCGATGCTGCGGGCCGACGACGCCCAGTACCACGCGCGGCGGGCGCTCTACAGCCTCGAGAACTACCCGTCGGTGCTCACGCGCGACACCTATCTCGACTCCCCGAGCGGCGCGCACGTACCCTGGCCTCCGCTCTGGGACTTCCTGCTTGCGTCGGTGGCAGCCCTGCTCGGCGGCGGGCGCGAGGTACTGACCCGCGTCCTGGCCTGGGCACCCGTCGTCGTCGGAACCCTCTGCCTGCTCGCGGTCGCCATCGTCGCGCGCACGCTCGCCTCGCGGGGCGTCGCGCTGGGCGCCGCTGCCATTCTGGCGGTGCTGCCGGTCTCGCTGATGTACTCCTCTTTCGGGAACGCCGACCACCACGCCGCCGTGGCTCTCGAAGCAGCGCTGTTGCTGGCGGGCTTCTGTCTGGCACTGCGGCCGGGTCCGCCCAGGCTGGCGGCCCATGCGCTGCTCGGCGGCGCACGCATAGCGCTGCTGCTGACCTGGCAGGGGAGCCTGCTCTATCTGGCGCTCGGCGAGCCGCTCTTCCTTGCGATCGCCGCACTCTCCGGACGCCGCCGCGCCCTCGCCGCCTACGGCTTCGGGACACTCGCGTCCGCGGCCCTGGTCGCTCCTGTGGTCGCCTCAACAGCCGACCCCAACGCGGGACCCTGGCTCGGCTCGCAGCTCTCCTGGCTCCACGTCCTGCTCCTCGTCGCGGCGGGCGCCGTGGCCCTGGCGAGTGCCAGCTGGCAGGCTGCCCGGCCCGCCGAGGCCCTGGCCGAGCGCGGTACGCGTCTGGTCGCCCTGGCTGCGGGAGCCCTGGGTGGAGTGGTCCTGATCACGGGGGGGCTCGAGCCCCTGGCCGTGGGCGTGGCCTATCTGGGCAGGGAGGAGCCCTGGATCGAGCGAAACTTCGAGAGCGTTCCGCTCTTCACAGCTGGCGGGGCGGCCGTCGCCCGGAGCCTCTTCTCCGGCTTCGCCTACCTGCTGCCGCTCTGCCCCCTGGCTGCCCTGTGGAGAGCGCGCGAGCCGCAGGTGCGGGGGCCAGCTCTCTTCCTGGCCGGGTGGAGCGCTGCGCTGCTCGCCCTGACCCTCACCAGCGCTCGCTTCGCCAACGACTTCGCTCCGGCCGCTGCCGTATGCCTCGCCCTGATTCCCGCCGAAGCGGTTGGCGCTGCCGCACGTCGCGGGATCGTACCCAGCCGGCTGGCCGCCCCGCTGGCCCTGGCACTCGGCGCCGCCTTTGTCGCGCCCGTGGTCAGCCGCATCGTGACTGGCGCCCCGCGCACGATCCAGACCTTCCGCGAGGGCGCCCCGCGCACGCGCATCGGTGAGGCCGCCTTCCACCGTGATCTCCAGCTCTTTGCGGCCGCGGTGCGCGACGCGACGCCCGCCACGGCAGGCTTCCTCGATGCCGGCCTTCGGCCCGAGTACGGAATCCTCTGCTTTCCGGCGATGGGCTACGCGCTGCTCAACGTGGCGGAGCGTCCCGTAACCGCCAGCGGCTTCGGCCCCTACCTCGGGGGCACGAGCTTCGCTGACACGATCCGGTTCTACGCACAGGAATCGGAGCAGGCGGCGACAGCCCTCGCTGGCCGCCTCGGCGCGCGCTACGTGGCGACCTCGCTCGAGGGCCGCCCGAGGCCGACCACATTGATGCACCGGCTCCAGCTGGAAGACGGCCTCGCTCAGGGAGCCCGGCCCGCGCTGGCGCGCTTCCGTCTGGTGACCGAGGCCCCCATCCGGGGCGTGCCGCTGGGCTTCGCCAGCGGAACCGCGCGCCGCAGCGAGGCCCCCTACAAACTCTTCGAGATCGTTGCGGGCGCACTCCTCGAGCACCGCGGCCGCCCGGGCGGAGAGCTACGTGCAGAGGTGGAGATCCGCACTCCCGGGCGACAGTTCGTGTACGCCGCCCGCGCGGTCGCCGACGGCGAGGGCGTGGCGCGCCTGCGCGTTCCCTACGCGACCCAGACCACGCTTCCCGTTCGCCCCAGCACCGCCTACTCGGTGGAGGTGGACGGGGCGACCCACCGCGTCGAGGTCTCGGATGCCCAAGTCCGCAGTGGCGAGACGATCCAGCTGGGCCTTCCTTCGCCGTAGTCGTACCGCTCGTCCTCCCCGGCCTGGAAGGAGTCGCCGGGATGCGAAGAATCGGGGGTGGTAGAATCCGCCGTCGGTCCCCGTGCGGAAGACCGGGCGGCAGCATCGAGGAGGATGGGCATGAGCGCGACGCAGCGAGACAGCACCCAGACCGGTTGCCGAGAGCGGCGACTTCGACACCTGGCGCTGGCCGCCGTCTTGTTCGCTCTGCCGGCTGCCGCGGACGAGCCGGCCCAGAACGCCGACGCGCAGGCCGCCCACCACCACGCCCTGGAAGCCGGCAGGCCCGTGCACTGGGGCTACCAGAAAGACGACGGGCCCGCGCGTTGGGCCGAACTCAGCCCGTCCTACGAGCTGTGCGAATCGGGCAAGCGGCAGTCGCCCATCGACCTGCGCGATGCCACGCCGGCGGACACCAGCGTCCGCGCCGTGCGCGGCTACGAGCCCGCGACGCTTGCCGTCGCCCACCACGAGCACGCCGTCGACGTGCTCGACAACGGCCACACCATCCAGGTGACCTACGACGAAGGCAGCACGCTCTCCGAGGGCGGCACCGAGTTCGAGCTGGTCCAGTACCACTTCCACGCCCCCAGCGAGCACCATGTCGACGGACGCTCCTACCCGATGGAGATGCACCTCGTGCACAAGTCGGACGACGGCCACCTGGCCGTCGTGGGTGTGCTGATCGAGACAGGACAGCACAACAAGGCATTCGACCCGATCTGGGGGATCCTGCCCAGCAGCCCCGGCGAGTCCCACCACGCCGAGGGCGTCGCGGTGAACGTCGACGACCTGCTTCCCAAAGGCGGGAGCTACTACCGCTACCAGGGCTCCCTCACCACGCCCCCGTGCAGCGAGGGGGTGCGCTGGTTCGTGTTGCAGGAGCGCATCGCGCTCTCGAAGGACCAGATCGGGGCCTTCACCTCTATCCTGCACGACAACAACCGGCCGGTGCAGCCTCTCGAGGGGCGCATGGTGGGCATCGTGAAGTAGGTCCGTGGACGAGCTGAACGACTTTCTGCGGCTGCTCAAGAAGCATACGGCCAACCCCCCAGAAACGACCCAGATCTGGCGGGCCAAGCGCAGGCTGGCCAGCGAGCTGAGGCGCGTGAGCAACACCCTGTGTGACAGCGAAGCCAGCGAGGCGGACATCCTCGCGCTCGCTGCGCTGATCGGCGACAAGGCCGACTTCCTGCAAAGCGCACAGCGAGAGCAAGCGACAGAGGGCGCCGTCTCGCCCCTGGTTCCCGGAATGGAGACCTTCCTCGACCGCGGCCCCATCGCTGGGCGATCCAACCCGGTTTCGCCGCCCGCATCGTTCGAGATCGACGTCGACGCCCGGCGCGTCTTCGGCGAAGTCGAGTTCGGCAAAGCCTTCGAGGGCGCCCCAGGCTGTGTACACGGAGGATTCGTTGCGGCCGTGCTGGACGAAGCCCTGGGGATGGCGTGCATCTTCGGTGGCGTACCCGCCATGACCGCAGAGCTCACGACCCAGTATCTGCGTCACACCCCGGTCGAGACGCCACTCAAGATCGAAGCGAAGCTGGATGGCGTGGAGGGCAAGAAGGTCCGAACCTCGGGCCGCGTTTCCTGCGAGGGCGTCGCGGTGGTCCGGTCGACGGCGCTCTTCATTGCGGTGGGAACGGAGAAGTTCGAAGCGTTGGCCAATGCACAGCTTGTTGAGAGCGACTGATCGAGCGCCGGGGCGGCCGCTGACGGCGCGGCCGCGCGTGCTGGCGTTGCTGGCGCTCGTCGTCTCGGCCAACAGCTGTGCGCCGGAGTCTCACACGCTCGCGCCGGTGCAACGCTTCGCGACCGAGTTCGCCGACCCGGACACCACCACGCCGGCGCGGGCGTCCATCGAGGCAGACCTGCGGCCGGTGCTCCAGGCCTACCCTCCCACGCAGCTCGCATCACTGCAGCTTCCGCCGAAGGCCGAACGCAGCGGCCCGATCCAGCTGCCCCTGCCGCCCGCATTGCACGACGCCGAGCAGCTGGTGCTGCGACCCTTCGTCAAGCGGCGCAACACCGGCGGGTACTACCAGCCGCAGAGTGCCTGGCTGGCGCCCGTGCGCGGCGCAGCCGCGACGCGCTGGGTCGCCCTCGATGCCGCGCTCCCTCCCGAGCCGCTCGATGTATACGTCGAGGCCCGGGTGCCGCCCTCCGAAACCACGCGGCGCCTGGAGAGCCGCCCCCTGGAGATCCCCGCCGGTGCCAGGCTCGACTTCTCCATCGGGGTCCTCGAGGCCGCCTGGGACCAGGGCCCGGCCAGCTTCGAGGTGCTGGCCTGCGCCGCAGACGACGCCTGCGAGCCGCTCTACGCCGAGATGATCGATCCGCGAGCAAGCGCGCGCGGATCCTGGCGCCCGCGCAGCGTGCCGCTGGACGCGCTCGCCGGGACTCGACGCAGCTTCCGCTTCGAGACGCGCTTCGAGAGAGCTGCCGAGTCCAGCTTCTCGTTCCCGGTCTGGGGAGACCCGACCCTGCTGGCTCCACGCGAGGCCGGCGACGAGGAGCGCAGCCTGATCCTGATCTCAATCGACACGCTCGGCGCGAAGCACCTGGGCGCCTACGGCTACACACGGCAGACCGCTCCCTTCATCGCCGAGCTGGCGGCCGAGGGCTGCGTCTTCGACAACGTCGTCGCCGCCGCCACCACCACAGCGCCCTCGCACATGACGCTCTTCACCTCGCTCCAGCCGTCCGTGCACGCGGTGCGGGGCAACGCCGCGGGCACGCGGCTGCCGGCCTCGGCCCCGACCCTGGCCGAGCGGCTGCGCGACCAGGGATTCGCGACCGCAGCCATCACCGAGGGCGGCGGCATCCGCCCGCGTCGTGGCTTCGAGCGCGGCTTCGCCAGCTACGTCGAGAATCCGACCCGTATTCCGCACGAGCCCGGCACCCAGAGCGCGCTCACCCTTCCCCGCGCTCTCGACTGGATCCGGAACCTCGGCCAGCGACGCTTCTTTCTCTTCGTCCACACCTACGAGGTGCACGGTCCCTACCTTCCGCCGCAAGCCTACGAGTCCCTCTTCACGGATGCATCGCAGGGCCGCCCGGAGCCTCCCGGCGCGCAACGGGCGCTCCGATACGACCGCGAGATTCGTTACGTGGACGACGAGCTGCGTCGCTTCGTCGCGGGGCTCGACGAGCTGGGACGGCTCCGGGACACCCTGCTCGTCGTGACCTCGGACCACGGCGAGGAGTTCATGGAGCACGGGGGCGTCGGACATGGAGCCGCGCCCTACCAGGAGGTACTCCACGTGCCCCTGGTCTTCCAGGGGCCTGGCGTGCCCGGGGGCCGGCGCATCCAGGAACCCGTCGGGCTGGTGGATCTGATGCCCACCCTGCTCGATTTGCTGGGGCTGCCGCTGCCCCCGGGACTCACGGGCCGGAGCTTCGCTCGCTTCGTGAGCGGCGAGACGCCAGGCAGCGGCTGGAGGCAGCGCCCACTGTTCAGCGAGGCCTGGTTTCGCTATCGCCAGACGCCGTCGGGGCGCAGGCCCGTCGAGCAGCCGACGCTGGCTGTCCGGCTGGGAGACCGCAAGCTGATCCGCTTCCGAGAGGCCGGCGGCTTTCGCTACGAGCTCTACCACCTGGCCAGCGACCCGGGCGAGCAACAGGATCTGTATGCCGAGCACGCAGGGGCCAGCGCGGACCTGCGGGAGCTGCTCGACGCCTACGAGAGCTCCGCCGCCGCACAGCGAGAGGCGCTATTGCAAAGCGACGAGCCGGAGGGGCTCGAGCTCGATCCGGATCGCCAGCAGAGCCTGCGCGCGCTCGGCTACATCGAATAGACGCCAGCCTTCGCTAGGTTCACAGCCATCCAAGGGGCCCAGCGTGAAGCCCATCCCTCGAATCTCGCTGCTCTCGTTCTCGTCCCTTGTGATCGGGGCCGCGCT
>Ga0255057_10001810_pt1 | contig 11776 bp, 22 predicted proteins | sample Cases_109_6_MG_FD_189022 | JGI IMG/M metagenome (GOLD analysis project Ga0255057, IMG submission 189022) | Seawater microbial communities from Amundsen Gulf, Northwest Territories, Canada - Cases_109_6 | ecosystem: Environmental > Aquatic > Marine > Gulf | place: Canada: Northwest Territories... | reverse complement strand
CATCACGTTTGCGGTGGGCGCTGCACTGGGCAATCGCGGTATCACTTCAGGTGCAACCGATGAGTAAGGATGATCGACTGCTCTATGTCAGCGTTGCGCTGGTTGTCGTCGGTGCCTGCATGTTGGTTCTGTCTCGACTGATCGAGGTGGCAGTGCAATGACCAAAGCCGTTCCCCATACCGATGTCAGTTGGACCGTTTTTGAGAGTGGGAATTGGCACGACAGTAAGGACTACGGTTACTCCACTGGCGTTATCAGGACTAAGCTGGGTCTCGTAGATGTGTATCGTCAATGGGATCTCAAAAATCCGATGACCATGATGGAGATCGTCTACGGGGGCATGACCTACCGACGTCAGTGGGAACATTGCTACTCGAAGCGCTACTGCATCACGCTGGCGAAGCGATTCATTAGGGAACACGAGCTGTGAGAGTCCGTCGCGAAGACATCAAGTGGGCTCTGATCGATGATGATCGATTTTTTGGCGATACAGATGGTGTGGTGCTTTTCGACACCCGCAAAGAGGCACGCAAGTATGCCGCTGACTTTGCGAGGTTCTACCGACAGCACGAGATAAACTCTCCGCAACCAAGGGTGGTGAAGGTGAGCGTGCGGGTGGAAGAGATCAAGACGGTGGAGGTGATCGATGAACAAGGACATTGAAGACTCGTTGGAGCACATGGTTATCCATCTGCGTGCCATCCATGATGAGGTTGATGCCATCGGCACGCAGTACAAGCTGAGCAGCATCGAAGTTGATTCGCTCGAACAGATCAACAAAAATATTAAGGAATCCATTCGTGAGATCGAGAGGTTGATACTGGGATGAAGATGCAAAAAGGTAAATACGTGGGTGCGACGTTCACCAAGGAACAGAGGCGAGCTAGGAAGCTCCACCAAGAGGCTCTCGATGATTGGTGCAACCTGTGCGATGCGCTGATGTGCATGCCTGACGACCGTCCCCGTGAGGAGTTGCATAAGCGGCTCGATCAGGCACTCGACCATATCGATAAGAAGCGCGAGATCGCCAAAGAGCTGTTCCCTGACGTGCGCGAGAGCTTCACTATCGCTCAGGGGACGATGCGACTGTGAGTTGGGTCGTGATTGCAACTTCGGTGATAGCGATTGCAGCCGTCATCCTTACGGTGATCACGGCAGTTATCAATCATCGGACGTCATTCGACCACATAGTTCGTCTCGAAGAGACCAATCGACGTTTGGAGAGGGCACTCAAGGAACTCGAAGATCTTGAACGATGGGTGGATGAACAATGAGCGCTAAGATCTCCTGCGATCGCTGCGGCAGTGATTTGACGGGTGGAGGTCCGACACCAAGGTATCGGCTCTCGATTGCCCCCGAGCGAATTCCCACTGGGGATGTCGAACACGCTATTTTGGTCCATCCGCCGATGCCGTTGCAAAGGCATCACTTCTGCGGTTGGCCTTGTCTCGATCAGTGGCGTGCTGATCAGGCTAGAGATTCACATGCCTATAGGATTTTCGATAAGAGAGGAAGTAAAGACGATGACTGTTGAAGAAGTGAAGAAAGCCTTGAATGAGCTGTTCAGTGACACGTCGGTGACGCAAGTCACGACGCGAGACCGCCTGATCGAGCTGCGCGATGAGATCGAAGTGATGATCGACGCGATCAACGAGGATATGCCTGATATCGATTGCTGATGGATCAACCACGCTGGCGATGCAAGGATGGAAGTTGGATCGATCCGTGGCAGATGAAGATGAGCCACCTGAGGAACTGTATTGCGATGATCGAGCGCAACAGATTTTTTCGTAGGGAGTGGCTTCCGTATCTGGAGCTAGTGCTCTACGCGAGGGAGAGTCACTATAACCTGTTCCACGATGGGACCGACCATTACACATGACGTGTCGATTAGGAGTACGACATGGCAGTTCAAGCTGAGATCTGCATCATTCCAAACTGTGAGGAGCCCGTGAGGTACTACCACCTGCACGTCTGCGCGGCGTGCTATTCCGGGTGTACCCGATGGAGGAGTAGGAAGATAGGGGAGAAGCGCAAGAATTTAGGCCGATGCAATCGGCTCGTCAGTCGCATGGAGTTCATTCTTGAGCATCCTCGACATCACGCTAAGAAAAAACGTCAAAAGGACTAACAATATGGCTAAGGGGGATGCAAAGAAGGTCCAGATCCGAAATGCTGGGCGAGAGGGAGATCCACACTACGTTATCAACTTCAGAGGCAGGGACCTTTCTCAGTTCTGTCGTGAGTGGGAGTTGATTACTGGCTTCGTCATTCCAGCTGAACATGTGGTGGATGCAGTCATCAATGTTGCGGCTCAGTCCGAATGGAAGCCTCTGCGCTCTAAGAGGGAGGAGAGGTCCCTACCGATGCCTCAGCTGCGCATCCGTGATCACCTTGCAGGAGCAACGGTCCCCTTTGAGCAGTCGTTTGCGCACCGTGAGCCTCCATCTAACGGATCACAGCGTGATCACCAGCTCTTTCACGAGTACGCACAGGAGTACAGAGCGAGATTGGAGGAGCGGCTTCTTCTGGAGGCGCAGGCGAGATTTCGATATCCACACGACCAACTAGAGTGGATAGAGCGCGAGAGACGTAATCATAGTATCGATCCTCGATATCGACCGTAGGAGTAGCAGTATGTTCAAAATCGTCATTCTCAATATACCTGACCGGGAGCTGGGTCCCGTGATCGCAGGTCTGCACCTCCCGAAAGGGGTTCACATGGAGCAGACGCACCTCCTTGATGAGGAGCCTGCATCGACACGCAAGTTCAAGAAGGGACCGAGACGTTCGCATAAGGATCTGCTTGACTCAAAGCTCACCATGACGGGGAAGATAGCAGTGCAGAAGGGCAGCGCAGTTGCAAAGGGGCTGGAGCTGTTCGAGAAGTGCGAGGTCGAAGGAGGCATTGGCGACGTGAGTGTTGAGGAGTTCCGTGCCTACCTGAAGACGCATCGGATGCAGAAGCCCGAGCTTCTACAGAAGCGCATGATTCGCGATGGGTACTTGGATTATTTGAAATAAGGAAAATTGATGAGCGACCAAGGGGATACACCGCAAGCTGCGGGAGGTGTGAATGAAGAGCGCGTGACGGAAGCACGTCCGCGTAGGGTGACACTGCGTCGAGATGAGAACGGGAGCTACTCCATCTTCATGCGCAGGCGCATGATCCAAGGATTCTGCAGCGAGTTCGAGGACATCACGAGCTTTCACATAGAACCGGACACGCAGGTGCAAGTGCGGATCAACATCCAACAGCTTGGTGGGGTACACCGAGCAACATACCCTGAGCGAGAACCTGATGGACCCGAGATCGTCAGAGTGAGAGCTACGAGAGAGGATGGTCAGGAGCAAGAGATAGGTCTGTTCAGCTCTGCTCATCCTCAAGGGATAGAAACGTGGCAGGATCAGGCGCGACGGGCAATGCAAGAACAAATGACTCGGCTACAAGACATGCTCAACTTGCTAGAAAGCATGTGATAGGATTGCGCTTGCGTGGGCTCTTGTGATTCTTCATCTGTTTCACGCTCCGACTCACGCAGCGCGATGGCCTCATGGATTAGGTCTCGCAGGGGATCGCTCGTTGCAATGGGATTTTCCACTCCTGGCGCGAGCGGTCCCCACCTTTTACTAGGGAGGGAAGACAATGAGTCTCGATGACGATATCCGTCAAGCTATCGAATCCAACCTGACTGCCGAACTCGGCACCCGTCTCAAAGAGCGTCTCGACAAAGCCGATGCCGACGCTACCTCTTTGGAGGCTGCACAGGAGGTGCTCAAGGAGAACGATAAAGCTCTCGCCAAGCACGAACAGCATGCACGCTCAGAGGCTGACATCACGGAGCGTATGGAGCACATCATTGATCGTGAGAGAGGGCTCGATCTCAGAGAAGCGGTGATGGACGTGCAGGAGAAGTACGCGACTGCATCTCGTGACGACCTGATGAAGGTCATGGAGATCGTCTTCAAAGGTCCAGGGTCACGTCTTGCCTTCGATCTCGCAGGCGGGCTCAGTGGCTTGGTGAACGCAAGTGGCATGAGCCAAAGCCCTTACCTCAACGCCAGTGGCAAGGTCGAGACCGATGGCGACTCCGGGTGACTGGATAGTCACGTTCGAGTTCAACCAAAGACCTCGTCGGCTGGAGACCCCCTTCACTGAGCAGTGGACCTTCGAGAGCCTTAAGGAAGGCTTCTGGATCAATGCAGATCATCAGCTCTGTCGTCAGGGTCAAGGGCACTACTGGATTCCTCCTTCACGTATCATGATGATCGAGCCCAAGGAGAAGCAGATGTGAGTGAATGGACCCATTCGATCTGCGAGCGCTGCTGGAGACGTCGTGAAGGAGGACGAGACCCGACGAGATTCCGTGATGAGCACCGGTCTCTTGAGAATTGTTGCTTCTGTGATCGCAAGCACGAAAGTGGTATCTATACCCGGCACGACCCCAAGGACCCCGCTCTCAAATGCGGAGGGGAACATGAAGACTCCGCAAGCGCGGGGTAAGAAGGGACGATTCCTACCAAAGGGGAAGCCCATCATGGTAGATGCTGACGACACTGCGACACTGCGACCTCAGACGAAGATGATGTGGCTCCCTACCGAGACTTATCCTGAGGGAGTCGTGCGGATCAGCTGCGACTATCCAATGCCCAATCGCTGGTATCGATTCTGGATGCGCGTGCTCATAGGCGTGCGCTGGAAATACGTTGATGACACCTAAACACAACACAGGATTTGAACAGTGGAAGACCAACACGAAGCAATCAAAGGCTATCGGCAGTTCACTCCAGAGGAGATCAACCTGATCAACCTCGTCAAGGAGAAAGGAGCCGAGCTGGAGGAGCTGTGCGTCATGCTCGCTGCGCAGGCTCAGCTGAATCTTGATGTGAACTCAGTTGAGTACCAAGATGCATACCGCTGGGTGGCGATAGGAAAGACGCACATGCAGCAGGGACTGATGGCATGGACGCGCTCTGTGGGTAGACCGGAGTCTTTCTGATTGCCAGAAGATGACCGTCTGAAATTTTCTCCGCAGGACGAGCGTCCTCCTATAGTGGCGCAGTTCAACCCGGAGTTAGGTGACTGGGAGATTCTGGTCCAAGATCAGTGGGTCAGTATCTCCCATCTCATCGATTCCTTGGTCGAGGTGCGTACCATCCTGCAACAACAGATCGGGAATCACTTGCCATGAGCGATCTCTACTACATGCATCCGAAGGCTGACCACCCAATGTTTTTACGAACCAAGCAGAGTATCGAAGGAGGCTACATCACCTACGAGCTGAGAGTAGCTCGTGCACTCCTAGAGGACATCCCTGTGAACTGGACCAAGTTCGAGGGTCTGTTTGCGATAGACGGAATCATGCTCCATCGACATGACACACTGCGTCCGGTGGACCACATCATCCTCGAACCCGAATGCCTATCCATGCATCTTATGAGGCTTGCCTTCATTTGTGCCTGCCATCAGGAGGGACCGTACGGTGCCGATGAACCGGAGGAGTTTTCTCAAGACACTGATTAGTGCAGCGGGTGCAGTTGCTGCTGCTCCCTACCTGCCTGAGATCGTCCGCGAGCCGGTGGCTCGTTGGCAGGAGGGACTGGTTGAGCGGCAGCAGGCAATGATCGACGCACTCGCTCAGAGCATGATCGAGACCAAAGAGGCGATGACTGCCAACGTGTTGAACCAAGCTTTTGGGAGGATGCCCCGAATGAGTGAAGGGGTGATCAAACATGAAACTCCTTTCATTGACTTCAATTCTCCACCCTGACGGAGATCCCGATTGACCCACTATCTCTGGATCGCGTCCCACTTCACTCGTTGGGGGCTCTGGACTGTCGTGATCTGGTTTCTGGCTTACCCCGAGACCGGATTCTGGACTGCCCTCACCTTGACTCTCATCGTCGCCGGAATCGAGATTCTCTACCTAAATCCCCGTCATTGGACGACAAACTAGTCTAACGACGGAACTAAGGGGGCCTACCGTTCGTCGGATCGGGAACATGCGGGCTCCAGCCATTTCCACTCTCCTAAGTCATTGATGCTTTCGCCCCCCAACTAGTTCGTTAGTTTCGGTGTGTTATGATAAGCGCTACCGTGGAATAACGGTAATGCTCATTAACAACTAGGAGTGGAATTATGGCGACAGCGAAAGACTATGTCCGCGTCATGGGAAAAGCCTGGGGAGATGTCTCTCCCGAGCAGATGCGAAACGTCTGGGAGAGCCACGCAAAGAGTTACGTGCGTGCATTCTGGAAACAGGAGATCGGGGTGAAGTTCTCATGGAAGATCCGCATCGGCTCAGGCAATCGAAATACATGGCTGCAGGGACGTGTGTTCACGGTCAACCCTAACGCGGGCTGGAGCGACATCAACCACGACATGTCGCACTTCATCCATTGGCGCAAGACTGGACTGTCCCACAAAGGTGGACACATGTCGGTCGAACGAGATGGAGCTGCGCTGATCCGAAGACGGTTCCTTGAAGAGGGTCCTCCTCCGGTGAAAGCAAAGCCCGAGATTGACTTGGTAGCAAAGCGCGCTGCGAGTGTAGACCGGCGAATCGTCGGTTGGGAGAAGAAGCTCAAACGAGCTGCGAAAGCTCTCAAGAAACTCAAGAAGCAGAAGCGCTACTACGTCAAGAAGCTCGCGGAGGATCGACTCAACTTCAGGTTGAAGCCCCGGAAGAAGCCCGCGAAGAGACTGAACATCTTCGAGTTCGGTGAGAAACACGGGGTCAAGGTGGAGAAGGAGGAGTTCGATGAAGGGAGCTACTCGTACTACGTGACTCCCCTGGTGGGTGTCGATACAGATGACGATCCCTTCTACGGCGACCACTATGTGCACGATGCCAAGGAGGCACGCGAGCGTGTGCTGATCTATGCTAAGGTATCTGGTCCCTCCACCCCGGAGGGGACAAGCGCGTAGAGTGCGTAACGGACATTGGGGGCTCCTTGTGAGCCCTCTTTTTTTGGGCCTATACTGCTGCCCCGTCGAATAGGACCTTCGATGGCACAGATCGTCAGCCTCAATTTCGGACTCGTACATTATCCCCCGGAGTTTGACTACGACTTCGATTTCGCTGATCTCGATGAGGAGATCCTAGAGCAGCTCCCCGCTGATACCGCTGAAGTCATTCAGATGTTCAGCGAGGAAGAGCTGCATCTCATTCGCTGGCGCATCTGCTGGAAGCGGATGGCGCGGCAGAAGCAGATCCCCCCGGCTGTCTTCGAGTCGATGGAGAAGTCGATCTGGCTCATCCGCTCTGGTCGAGGATTCGGCAAGACACTGACGGGTGCCAACTGGATCGGGATCGAGGCATCCCTCTACGCGAGCTTCTATGCAGTCATCTCACCGACACACGACGACGTGCGCTACACCTGCTTTGAAGGTCCCACTGGACTGCTCGCATGTATCCCCCCGAAGCTGATCGCAGACCGTAACCAAGCCCTCCCCTCGATCACCTTGTGGAACGGCTCGATCATTCGTGGCTTCGCGGGGGATACTCCCGAGCGTCTTCGTGGTCCGCAGCATGCCAAGATCTGGTGCGACGAGATCGCATCGTGGAAGTATCCGCAAGAGGCATGGGACAACTTGAGCTTTGGCTTGCGCCTGGGCAATGCACCTCAGATCTGTGTGACAGGAACACCGAAGCCCACCCCCTTCGTGCGCCGGTTAGTGACTGACAAACGTACCATCGATGTGGTGGGCAGCACGTATGAGAACAGGGCAAACTTGACCGAATATTTCTTCGAGTCGATTGCCAAGTACGAGGGCACAAGGGTTGGTCGTCAGGAGATCCGGGGTGAGTTGCTGGACCCGGAAGAGGAAGGCTTCGTCAAGCGCAGTCAGTGGAGGGTCTGGCCGAAGGGCAAGTCACTGCCGAAGTTCAGCTTCATCGTGCTGTCCATCGATCCATCGTTCACCGAGAGGAACTACGACAAGCGCAAGCAAGAGAATGATCCGACAGCTTGCAGTGCCTGGGGTGTCTTCATGGTCCCACGACAAGGCAAGCCTCCCATCCCACATGTACTGTTGCTCGATGCGTGGGAAGAGTGGCTGGGATTTCCTGCTCTCGTGCGACGGGTCAAGAAGGAGAAGACGTATGCCTACGGCGATGCGGACGAGCCCCTTCTGAGGCCAAAGATCGTTCCCAAAACTCAACGTCCCAAGCATCAGGGGCGCGTGCCTGACATCATTTTGATCGAGGAGAAGGCAAGCGGGATCAGCCTTAGACAGCAGCTGGCGGATGAGAATATCTTGACGCACGGGTACAATCCGGGTAATGAAGATAAGCTGACGCGACTACATTATGTGTCGCCTATGTTTGCCGCTGGTCGAGTCTGGGCAGTTGAATCGGAGATCAACCCTGGAAACTTCAAAGACTGGGCAGATCCCCTCGTCTCACAAGTCTGCTCCTACGTGGGTCCCGGCTCCACTGAACGGGACGATCTACTCGACACTGCCACTCAGGGACTGCGACTCCTTATGGATAAATTCTTTGGTCCGTTCACCGTGGTGGACTCTGTCGAAGCACGGGAACAGGCGCGTGCCCGTGAGATCGCAGAGCGTCGGTTGAAGAAGAAGAACAATCCATATGAGTAACGGTCAACCCCCCATCAAGCTCGACGTCCCCTACTTCATGCATGAGCCGCAGAAGCATCTGCGCTCCGTCAAATGGTGTTCAGCACACTGGGGAGAGCTGATGTTCTCTCTGAAGGATCGTGGGCTAGGTGATCAAATCTCACCCGATGCCGAGACTCTGAATGCGAAGTTCAGTCGGGGTGAGATGGACCCTTGCTGGGAAGCCTGCAACATGGTCAACATCGGCGCACTGGAAATTTTTGGGGTCAACAAGGTGGTCGGTGAGAATGGAGGTTGTCCGGTCTGTGCCTTCGCCAACATTACTCAGCACGTAGCCGATCTCATGGCAATGAAATTCATGGAGCCCCACTAGATGGCTGCTAACGATATCAATGTGTTCACCCCCCCTGATCAAGCAGAGCTTGAGCTTCTGTGCGAGAAATATGGTGAACGCAACGTCGAGCGCACGATGATCTACATCACCGAGCAACGGGAGCCTCTGACAGAGCTTCATGTGAGCATCCGTCCCACCGCAGAACGGGTCGAGAAAATCCTCGATGCTGTGCATGGAGAATTCTTGAATGGCTGAAGCCGAAGGCACAGTAGAAGAGTTTGAGGAGGTTCCTGATGAGGTGACCGATACCGACGATGGGGGTGCCATTGTCCGTGTAGGAGATGACGTCCCCACTCGTCCGAATCGGGAGTGGTACGAGAATATCGCGGAGGACATCGACAACGCTGAACTGAGCAAAATTTGTACACGTCTGCTGCAGGACATCGAGCGTGACAAGGAATCGAGAAAGCAACGTGACAAGGACTACGAGGAAGCGATCAAGAGAACTGGTCTCGGAAAGGAAACGCCAGGAGGAGCAGATTTTGAGGGCGCTTCAAAAGCCGTCCATCCAATGCTCACGGAAGCAGTTGTTGATTTTGCATCCCGAGCCATCAAGGAACTGATGCCACCTAACGGTCCCGTTAAGGTGTTCGTACCCGGAGAGAACCCTGAAATAGAACGCTTCGCCAAAGGCGAGCGCGTCAAGAATTACATGAACTGGCAGTTCCTGCTGCAGATGCCTGATTTTCGATCAGAGCTGGAGCAGCTATTGACACAGCTTCCATTGGGTGGTTCCCAGTACATGCAGCTCAAGTACGACTCGCAGAAGAAACGCCCCGTCCCCACCTATTGGCCCAGTGACGACGTCTACCTTCCCTACGCAGCATCCAACTTCTACACCGCAGAGCGCGTGACCTTCGTTGAGCACATCACGGAGCACGAGGTTCAGCAGCGTGTGAAGAGCAAGATGTACCTCGACCTGGGCCCGGTCGCCACATCACAACCCATCGACAAATCGGGAGCCGAGAAGGCAACCGATAAGGTCGAAGGCAAAGAGCAGGTCCAGCCTTATAACGAGGACGGGCTACGCAATGTCTTCGAGGTGATGTGCTACTGCGATGATCTGGAGAAGGAGCACGGCTACGCTCCCTATCGCATCACCATCGACGGTGCAGCTCGCAAGATAGCTGCCGTCAACCGGAACTGGGAGGAGGACGACGAGACTCAGCAACCTCTCTACTGGGCTGTTGAGTTTCCGTTCGTTCCGTGGCGCGGAGCGTATACCATTGGGCTAGGCCAAATGATTGGCTCGCTCTCTGGCGCTGCAACCGGAGCGCTCCGGGCTCTCCTTGACTCAGCCCACATGAACAACCTGCCTACCCTGATCCGACTCAAGGGGGCTAACTTCAGCGGTCAGTCGAAGGAACTGAACATCGCTGAGATTACGGAGATCGAAGGTGGCATCGCGGGTGACGACATCCGCAAGCTGATCATGCCGATCCCATTCAATCCCCCCTCAAACGTCCTGTTAGAACTGCTGGGTGTGGTTACCGAAGCTGGGCGCGGCATGGTCCAGACGACCTTCGAGAAACTGGGCGAGCAGAGCACCCAGATGCCTGTAGGCACCACCCTCGCTCTGATCGAAGAAGGCATGACGGTCTTCAGCGCAATCCACTTGCGCATGTTCCAGGCAATGAACTACGTGCTGCGGATTCTGAACCGAATCAACCGCATGTACTTAGAGGAGGAAGAAGCGAAGAGCGACATCGGTGAGGTGCTTGCCAAGCGCTCAGACTTCGATCCACCGTTCGACATCATGCCTGTCGCTGACCCGGAAATTTTCTCTGATGTTCAGCGCATGGCACAGCTGCAAGTCATTGCAGACCGTGCAGGGCAGATGCCTGAGATCTACAACCAGAAAGCGGTTGAGAAGCGCATCCTCGAACGCACGAAGATTCCGAATGCGGATGAGCTGCTCCTACCAGACGACACACCGGAGGAGCAGAACGCAGTCAACGAAAACGCTGCCATGTCACTGGGTAGACCCGTGGCTGCATTCCCTCTACAGAATCACCTTGCTCACATGCAGGTGCACATCGATTACATAATGTCCCCCGTACTGGGACAGTTTCCTTTGATCGCACAGCAGTATCTGCCGATGGCACTCGATCACCTTAAAGAGCACATGGTTCTCTACTACGTCCAGTACAACTACGAGTTGTTGCAGGCTTCAATGGGCACGAGCGACGAAGAGCTGAGTAATGTGATGAAGCTGCGAAATCCCAAAGTCCGTGCAGAGCTGGACAAGAACCTCGCGAAGCAGTCACAACTGATCATGCCTGCGATGGAAGCAGTGTTCGAGAGTCTGAATCCCATCGTGGAGCAGGTCGTTGGAGTCATACAGGAGAATCAACCTGAGCCCGAACAGCCTCCCATGGACCCGAATGCCATGGCAGCTATCGAGCAGGAACGCGAATCCGACACGATGCGCCATGAGCGTGAACGTGAGAAGACCCAATTGACGCTGGTGGACAAACAGGAAGCCCGCAAGCAGCAATCCGAAATCAAGCTTATGGAGCTTGATGCTACGGCTCGTGAGAATGCGCTTCGTGGTGCGCGTGAAGATGCTCGAAAAGCTGCGGAGTACGTCGCTCGACTCGAAGAGCTTATGGAGCGCGAACGCGCTGAAGATGAACGCACGATCATAGAGACGGAAAGCCGCGAGGACATAAACGCCGAAGATAACGAAACGGCGTTGATAATCGCGGACACGAATGCAGAAGCAGCAAAAGAGAGAGGTAGGGTCACGACCGGAGAGGGTGCAACAAACCCCCGGCCTCGAAGCTCGTGAGTACCGA
>Ga0255057_10001809_pt1 | contig 11776 bp, 7 predicted proteins | sample Cases_109_6_MG_FD_189022 | JGI IMG/M metagenome (GOLD analysis project Ga0255057, IMG submission 189022) | Seawater microbial communities from Amundsen Gulf, Northwest Territories, Canada - Cases_109_6 | ecosystem: Environmental > Aquatic > Marine > Gulf | place: Canada: Northwest Territories... | reverse complement strand
TCGATTTTGGGTTGGGCGTCCCAGGTCTATGCCAACGCCGATGCGTTGGTTCTGACCCAGCCCGACTATGGTTGGTACGATCGCGACATCGATCATGATCGCACCGCCGTCCACCGGTTTGCGGTGTCGTTCGAACAGCAACGAACTCCCTATCAAGGCTCCGGCTTCGTGCCAGGCATCGTCAACGACCAGTTCTCGATCGACGAACGCGGGGGCGTCATCCGAATCGCCACGACCCGAACGACTTGGCAGGACTTCAGCAATGCCGATGTTTGGATCCCGCCGGTGACTCACAACTTCGTCAGCACCATGAGCCTCGACGAAGGTCAGCTCGCCATCACAGGCGTGACACCGCCCCTGGCCGAGGGCGAACGAATCTTTTCGGCCCGATTCATCGGCGACCTCGGATACATCGTCACGTTCCGTCAGATCGATCCTTTGTTTGCCATCGATCTCAGCAACCCCCAGAATCCTAAGGTCCTCGGCGAGCTCAAGATCCCCGGGTTCAGCGACTACATGCACCCCCTCGGCGATGATCATCTACTGACTATCGGCCGGGATATCGATGAGCAGACGCAGTTCGACAACGGCACGGCGCTACAGATCTTCGATGTGTCGAACCCGACGAACCCCGTGCAGAAGTTCAAGGCGCTCGTGGGTGAAGGCTTTTCCGAGGCCAACCACAATCACAAGGCGTTCAACTTCTACGCCGACAGGGGGCTTCTCGCGTTTCCGTTCGTTTCGTACGGGGGAGGGTTCTCGAGCACCCTCGAGCTCTGGGACGTCAGCGCCAAGTTCGGTTTCTCGCGACGCGGAAGCGTCGACCACTCGACCCTCGTCATGAACGGCTGCGGCAACTGGATGCCCCCAGTCGACGGCCTCGTGGGGGACGCCTTCTACTACGATTGTGGATACCTGCCGCAGGTGTCACGCGGGGTGTTCATCGACGAATACATCTACTCGATCAGCCACGGCGGCGTGATGGTCCACAACGTGGGTGACCTAGAGACCGACGTAGCGACCGCGACGTACTGAGTCAACGACAGTGGCAGTGGCAGTGGCAGCGTCAGCGACAGTGGCAATGACAGTGCCAGTGCGAGTGTCAACGTCAGTGTCTGTGTGATCACTCCTTGATCATCGTGATTTCCTTTCTGAGCGGCTCGGGTCCCCGCCCTTTGTGAGGGGACCCAACCCACTCAGAAAGGAAATCACTCATGGGACTCATCGTTCAGCAAAAAGCACTTCAGGCGGCGGCGGGGCTGCAGGGGCTTCTTCCCGTCATCAGGAAGCGCGATAAGGACCTCTTCGACCAGGTTCGTCGGGCTATGAATAGCGTGGTGCTCAACATTGCGGAGGCGGAGGGAAATGACTCTGGGACGGCGAGGGCGCGATTCGCGTCGGCATGCGGGTCGGCCAAGGAGGTTCGTGCGGGACTTCAGCTCGCGGCGGCCTACGGCTACGTCGGCCAACCCCGATTGGCAAAACTCGACATCGCGCTCGATGAGGTCTGCGCGATGTCGTGGAGACTTTCGGGGCGTTAGCCCCTTCGCGCCAAACACCAAGTGATGGCACACACCTCATCGAGCCTCTCGTCGAGGTGGCTCACCGTCTGCGCCCCGATGTACCCCCAGTCGCTCGCGATGTGGAGAGCCGCTCGAACTTCCTTGGCGGAGCCGCAAGCCGTTGCGAAGCGCGCCTTCGCATTCCCCGCATCACTCCCCCGAGCTTCCGCGATGTTCAACACCACACTCTGCGCAGCCCGCTTCAGCTGATCCGCAAGCGCCTTATCCTGCCCCCGTACCACCCGCAGCAGCGGAGCAAGCTCCCGCACCACCTTTCGGGCTCGAATGTAAACGTTCTGTGATTGCATGAGCGACTCCTTGGTTTGGGTTTCCGGCCTGTTGGCCTCACCCGCTGTGGTCAACAGGCCGGAAACCCAAACCAAGGACAAAGCGATCCCCCAAGCGCCAGTGTCAGTGCCAGCGCCAGTGTCAGCGCCAGCGTCAGTGTCAGTGTCAGTGTCAGTGCCAGCGCCAGTGTCAGCGTCAGTGCCAGCGTCAGTGTCAGTGCCAGCGTCAGTGTCAGTGTGCCAGCGCGAGTGTCGGTTTTACGGGGTCAGTCGCCGACGCGTAGGGCTAATTTGCCTACGACTCTCCCTGATTCACTGCGTGTATGCGCGTCGCGAATCTCGTCGAGTTCGTAGACCTTCTCGATGAGCGGTTTGATCTGCCCCGCTTCGACCATCTCGGTGATCCCCCGAAGCGCGGCACCGTTGGGGGCGACCGACACGTAGCGATGCTTCTGACGCCGGAAGCGATTCAGGACGGGGGCTACGAGCATATTTCCGGGCGTCGGAATCGACGACACGTAGACCCCGTCCGGGGTGAGAGCGCGCTTGGCCTCGCGGAAGCTGAGATTGGCGACGGCATCGAAGATGAGATCGTAGCGCTGCTTCCCTTCGAGCGGCGACTGCGCGCGGTAGTCGATGACGTGATCCGCGCCGAGCTGCTTGGCGACCGGCAGGTTTCCCGCGCTGCAAACGCCGGTGACCTTGAATCCGCGGCCCTTGGCCATCTGCAAGGCGATGTGACCCAGGCCGCCAGTGCATCCGTTGACCAGCACGTGTTGATGGGGCCTTTGCAGGGCGCGGTCGAAGAGCGCTTGATGCACCGTCAGGGAGACGAGGGGCAGGACCGCGGCTTGCTCGAACGAGATATTGGCTGGCATGGGCGCGACCTCTTTAGGGCGGGCGACCACTTTCTGGGCGTAGGCGCCCCCTTTGAACGCCCTGACCATGCCGTAGACTTTCTGGCCCGCCGAGTAGCCTTGCACGTCGCCGCCCGTCTTTTCGACCTCACCTGCGAAATCGGCTCCCAGCACCTTGGGCGGGTTCCAGCCTGACACAAATCGCAGCGCCCCACTGCGTACTTTCCAATCGACTGGATTGACAGAAGAGGCCCGCACACGAACCAGGATCTCGTCGGGACCGATCTCTGGATCGGGCATATCCACGAAATCCATGACCTCCACCGGGCCGTACCGAAGCGTACGTACTGCCTTCAACGGGTCCTTGCCTCGGCCGCGTCGACCGTGTTGCTCAGCAACATTGCGATCGTCATCGGGCCGACCCCTCCTGGTACCGGGGTAATGTGCGATGCGCGTTTGGAAGCGCCTTCGAAATCGACGTCGCCTGCGAGCGACCCATCGTCCAAGCGATTGATCCCCACGTCGATGACGACCGCGCCCTCCTTGATCCAGTCTCCCTTGACGAGATTCGGGCGGCCGACGGCGGCGACCACGATGTCGGCCTCGCGAACGCGGTCTGCCAGGTCCTCGGTGCGTGAATGCGCGATCGTGACGGTCGCGTGCTTCTCGAGCAGCATTAGCGCGATCGGTTTGCCGACGAGGGTGCTTCGGCCGAGCACTAGGGCGCGCTTCCCCTTGGGCTCGCAGCCCACATGCTCGAGCATTCGCATGCAGCCGCTCGGGGTGCAGGGACGGAGGCCCTTGCGACCGACCACCAAGAGTCCCGCGTTGAAAGGATGCAGGCCGTCGACGTCTTTACCCGGGTCGATCGCGTCGACGATCGTCTGGTCGTCGAGATGATCGGGCAAGGGAAGCTGCACCAGGATTCCATCGATCCCGGGGGCGGCATTGAGCTTCGCGAGGAGGGCCAACAGGTCTGCCTCGCTGGTCTCCGCAGGGAGTCGATGGACCTCCCCGGCGATTCCGGCCTTGCTCGCGGCCCGCTCCTTATTGCGCACGTAGACCCGGGAAGCCGGATCGTCGCCCACCAGTACCACGTGGAGCCCAGGCGCCCTCCCATGCTTGGCAGCGAATGCCTCTGCACGGGTTTTGACCTCCGCTCGCACTTCTTTGGCAAGCGCCTTGCCGTCGATCAACTCTGCCATGGCCGGGGTGTAACAGCTGCCCTCGCCCTCCTCAAACCACCGAGTGCTGGTGGAAATCGCGGCTTGGCGTGGTATGCCGCGGGGCCATGTTTGAGCCCGTGTCTCCCCAGGTTTCGTTCCCCGAGCTCGACGCGACCCAGCTCGCGTTTTGGGAAGACGCTCGCATTTTCGAGAAAACGCTCGAGGGGGGAGCGGACAAGCCCCCGTTCATCTTCTACGAGGGCCCTCCGACGGCGAACGGCATGCCCCACCCCGGGCACGTCATGACTCGCGTTATGAAGGACGTGTTCCTTCGGTACCGCACGATGAGCGGCTACTACGTCCCGCGCCGGGCGGGCTGGGATACCCACGGGCTGCCGGTCGAGGTCGAGGTGGAGAAGGCGCTCGGCATCAGCGGTCGCGATGCGATCCAGGAGTACGGGGTCGAGGCGTTCAGCAGGCAATGCATCGACTCGGTGTTCCAGTACATCGACGAGTGGCAGAAGATGACCCGCCGCATCGGGTTCTGGGTCGACCTCGACGACGCGTACGTCACCTTCCACAAGGCGTACGTCGAGAGCGTCTGGTGGGCGCTATCGGAGCTGTTCGACAAGGGGCTTCTCTACCAGGGCTACAAGGTGGTGTGGTGGTGGCCGCAGGGTGGTACTGCCCTTTCCGCGGGCGAGGTCGGCCAGGGCTACAAGACGATCGACGACCCTTCGGTGATGATTCGCTTTCCGGTCGTCGACCAAGACAATACCTCGTTCCTCGCCTGGACGACGACCCCCTGGACCCTTCCCTCCAACATCGCCCTCGCTGTCGATGCCGACACCGTGTACGCGACCGTAGAAGTCGGAGGCGACGAACGTCTCATCCTGGCCGAAGCCCTCGTCGAGAAGGTGCTTGGCGAGGAAGTTACCGTCGTCTCGAAGCGCAAGGGCTCCGAGCTGGTCGGGATGCGCTACGAGCCGCCTTTCCGTTACGCGGAGCCCGAGGGAGGCCCTGCGTGGGAGGTCGTCGATGCAGATTTCGTATCGCTCGATAGCGGCACCGGTCTCGTTCACTTGGCCCCCGCCTTTGGCGCGGACGACTTCCGCGTCTGCAAAGCCAAGGGGATGGGCTTTCTCCAGTTGGTCAATCCCGACGGCACCTTTCCTGACGTCGTGACCGACTTTGCCGGGCGGTTCTGTAAGGAGGCCGACCGCGACATCATCCGAAACCTCCGATCGCGCGGGATCCTCTTCAAGGAAGAGGTCTACCGGCATGACTACCCGTTTTGTTGGCGCGCGATGGACGACCCGCTCATCCAGTACGCACGACGCTCGTGGTTCATCCGCACCACGCAAGAGATCGAGCACGTCAAGGAGAACAACCGGGCGATGCACTGGGAGCCCGACCACATCAAGAGCGGCCGCATGGGGCAGTTCCTCGAAGGTAACGTCGATTGGGCGCTGTCGCGCGAACGATTCTGGGGGACGCCGCTCCCGATCTGGGTGAACGACGAGACCGGCGCCGTGGAGTCGGTCGGTTCCGCTGCCGAGATCCTCGAACGCAATCCGGACGCGTTTGCACTTTTTGAGAAGGCCAAAGCGAAGGATCCGTCGCTTCAGGACCACTTGATGGTGCACAAGCCCTGGGTCGATGAAGTCACATGGACCAAGGACGGCGAGCCCGGCGTCTATCGGCGGGTGCCCGAAGTCATCGATGGCTGGTTTGATTCGGGGTGCATGCCCTTTGCGCAATGGGGGTACCCCCACCAGAACCAAGATGAGTTCCAGCGTGCGTTTCCGGCGGACTTCATCACCGAGGCGGTCGATCAGACGCGCGGGTGGTTCTACTCCTTGATGACGATCAGCACCTTGATGTTCCCGGAGCACGCGGTGCCCCACCCCTTCAAGAACTGCGTGGTGATGGGGATCATCACCGACGAAAAAGGGAAGAAGCTCAGCAAGCGCGACCAGAACTATACCGACCCATTGGCCCTCATGGACCGGGTGGGCGCGGATGCCGTGCGCTGGGCGCTCTACGCAGGGACGGTGCCCGGGCAGAACACCCGCTTCTTCGACACCGCTACCACCGACGCGGTGCGCGAGTTCCTACTCAAGATTTGGAACGTTTACAGCTTCTTCGTGACGTACGCGAACATCGATGAATGGACGCCGACCGCTGAGCGACCCCCGCTCTCCGAGCGCTCGGACATGGACCGCTGGGTGCTCGCGGAGCTCGACGCAACCGTGCGGGCCGTCCGGCGCGAGCTCGACGACTACAAGAGCCACATGGCCGTTCGGCACCTTCTCTCGTTCGTCGATGGGCTTTCGAATTGGTATGTGCGCCGCAGTCGCGCGCGTTTCTGGGCCAGCGACGATTCGGCGGACAAGCGCGCCGCATTTGGCACGCTCCACGAGGCGCTCGTGGACCTCACGAAGCTCGCCGCTCCGTTCATCCCCTTCATGACCGAGACGCTCTTCCAGAACCTGGTGTCCAAGCACGATCCCTCCGCACCCGAATCGGTCCATCTCGCTTCGTTCCCCGAAGCCGATGATGCGCGCGTGGACGACGAGCTCCGGGGCACGGTCGAGCGAGTTCGCAACGTGGTCACACTCGGCCAGCGGGTCCGAAACGAGAACAAGTTGAAGGTGCGCCAGCCCCTGGCTGAGGCCATCGTCGTCGTGGCCGATGATGGCGAACGTGACGCGATCGACGCCTTTTCTGACGCGATTCGCGAGGAGCTCAACGTCCGTACCCTCGGGTTCACCCAGGAGCCGGAGAAGTATGTCGAATTCGAGCTCCTGCCGAACTTCCGGGTCCTCGGACCAAAGCTCGGCAAGCAGGTGCCGGCCTGCAAAAAGGCCCTCGCCGAGGCCGACGGTTCGGAGCTCTATGCTGAGATGGAGGTGAATCAGAAGATCCGGGTAGACCTTCCAGATGGCCCGATCGATCTCATGCCGGATGAAGTCGAGGTTCGTCTGAGCGCACGCGAGGACTTTGCCGCAGCGTCGGGGGGCGGCCAAGTGGTGGTGCTCGACACCCGCATCGACGACGGCCTGCGCCGCGAAGGCATGGCGCGCGAGGTGATCAACCGGATCCAACGCGCGCGAAAGGCTATGGACCTGCCGTACGAAGCCCGAATCGAGGTCAGTTGGAAGGCTCATGGCGAAGTAGCGCAAGCGATCGAGGAGCACGCAGAGCGCATCGCGGGCGAGACCCTGGCGACACGTTTCGAGTCCGGGGACGGCACAGGCGCCACCGTCGAAGAGACGGAGATCGAAGGCACGCCGCTGCGGCTCGGGATTACGACTGGCCAGTAGGGGCCGGATCAACTGGGCGGCGCGCTGGGCGGGCGCGGGACCGCGTCGGCTCGTTTTTGAAAGAATTCGCTGTACCTTGCGACAAACTCTGAAAGACTCCGCGAATCAGGGAGGTTTTCCATGGGATTGTTCTTTCGGCCGTTTGTTATCGCAGCACTGCTGACGCTGGCACTGATTGGGTGCAAGAAGCCACTTCCGGAAGGTGACGCTGCCGGCTGGGCGGAGGCCTATGACAGCGGCGATGCTGCGGCCGTGGCGGCGATCTACTCGGAAGACGGGACGTTGCTGCCACCGAACGAGCAGACGGTGGTTGGGCGTGACGCGATCGAGAAAAGCTGGGCAGCCATGATCGACGATGGTCTCTCCGCGGAGGTCACGTACGCGGAAACCGGTTCAGACGGCGATCTCGGCTACAAGGTTGGCACGTTTGCGATCAAGGATTCGCAGGGCAAGCCTTTGGACGAAGGCAAGTTCGTGGAGCTCTGGAAGCGCATCGATGGTGAATGGAAGCTTCACCGGGACATTTACAATAGCAGTCTCCCACTTCCGCCAAATCCGCTCAGTGAGGCGGACGCGGAGGCAGTTGCCACTGTCATGGGCGCTGCTGCCCAACGTCTCCAGGATGGCGATTTCCAAGCGTGGGCGGCCTTGTTCGCTGAAGACGCGGTTTTGATGCCCCCAAACAATCCCCCGGTAAGGGGTCGAGCCGCGATCCAGGCGTACGGCGAGAAGATGCCCGACATGGCAAGCGTCGACTTCAGCGACATTCAAGTGGAGGGTCGCGACGACCTTGCGGTCGCAACGAGCGCAGTATCCATGACCCTTGCGTCAGAGGGCGAGCCTGGGGTCGAAGACACCGCAAAGCAGGTAGTCGTTTTCGCCAAGCAAGCCGACGGGACCTGGAAGGCTACCGCCGTGAGCTACAGCTCTGACCTTGCTTCAGCGCCCGACGACAAAACACCCGAAGGCGAAACGCCTGAAGGCGGAGCGCCTGCCGAGCCATAACCTAGGCGGATCAGTTTCCTAGCCTACCTTCGCGGGCTGCCAACTCGCCGGGAGCGTGCGTACGTGAAGATCGCGCTGCGGGAACGCGATCTCGATGCCGGCCTCGCGGAACGCGGCGTCGATCCCCATATGAAGCTCGTGCCTGATCTGAGCGAACTCAGTCACCTCTGGCAAGAACACACGAAGCTCGAAGGAAAGACTGCTATCCCCGAAGCCAAGGAACAATACTTGAGGAGCGGGGTCGCGAAGGACCACGGGATGGTCCGCGGCAACCCGCCCGAGCACCTCGACCGCCTTCTCGGTGTCGGACCCATACGCGATACCCACGTTCACGGTGACTCGCATGACGCTGTCGGAAAGCGACCAGTTTAGCAATTGTTGGGTGATGAACTCTTTGTTGGGCACGACTAGCTCACGCCGGTCGAACCCCGTGATCCAAGTTGCACGCGTCCGTATGCGGGTCACCGTTCCACTGACGTCTCCTACGGTGACCGTGTCGCCGACGCGGATTGGCCTCTCGAACAGAATGATCAAGCCCGAGATGAAATTCGCGAAGATCTCTTGAAGACCGAAGCCGAGACCGACGCCAACCGCTGCGATGAGCCACTGGACGCTCGACCAACCGATTCCAATGGCGCCAAACGCCATGGAGATGCCGATCATGGTGATCGCGTATTTCACGAGCGTCGCAAATGCGTAGCGTTCGCCAGCCTTGAGGCGCCGAAACAAGGATACTTCGAGCAGACCCGGCAGGTTGCGAACCAGAGCAAACGCGATCGCTGCGATGAGGAGCGCGGCAAAGAGGTTGGCGAGGGTTACCGGAACGATCTGCTCTTCGATCGTATCGCGCGACAGACCCGAGGCATCTTGGACGGTCACTGTGACGGCCTGCGTGGTGTTCCAGAGCTCGACATCATTCAAGAGCCCGGCAGCGGGGAGCACCTCCGCCCAAATCAAGACGAGGCCTATCGCCGCGACGAAGTACGTGGTTCCGCGAATGAGCCGAGCGGTTTGCGCCTCGACGGCCACCAGGTCGACGGCTTCTTCTTCGGCCTCCTCCTCGCCTTGGGTGGTTTGGTCGCGTGCGACTCGGCGACGCGCGAGCACCGACCAGCGAACCGACAGGCGAAACGCGATCTGTACGGAGAAGAAGAACAGCAGCGTGATGTGCTGACGGAAGGCGAGCTGCAGGGCCGTCCAGTAGTAGCCACGAGCCGCGGCAAAGGCCAAGCCGATCGGAACCAGCACAGCGACGATTCGCGCCGCTTGCCCAAGGCGCGCCCGCTTCGGGCTCGTCGCGCCGGGACCGAAGCGCTTGAGAAACGGGCCATCGGGCCGAAGAATGAAATACGTGAACAACGCCGTCACCGCCATTGTAGCGATGAAGGTCAACCGGCCCACCGACTCGGTCCACGGATCTTCGCCGTGCGCTTCGAAGACGAACATCAAGAACACGGCAGGAACCGTAAGAACCTCGAACCACATCAGATGCCGCCTGACTCGGCGAACCGCATCAGTCTGCATGCCGCCATGGGCGTCGGCGATGCCGTCATGCCGAAGCAGCGCCGACACGAGGCGCAGGGTCATCCAAAAGACGCCGGCAGCGACGAGACCCGTAGCGAAGCATCGTGTGAACTCAGTTGCCACAGGGGAAGCCCCGAGCCGCCAACCCAGGTAGATGAGGGCGCCCGGTAGCCACGGAACGAGCAGCAAAGTGAGGCCTAGCGCCTCCATTGTAGGCGCGAAGGTCGTGGTTCGATAGCTCCGAGCTCGCTCGCCGAGGGCTTCGATGCGGCGACGCACGCGCGCCGCAAACAGGAACGACAGCAATAACGACAGCAACACGACGAAATTCACGATGAGGTGTCTGTCCCATGCGTCTCGCGCACCTCGCCGGAGCTGCTCCCAGAACTTGCGGGAGGAGAGCCAATCGAAGGCGGGCCCTCCATCGGCGAACGTCTGGGCCCCAACGGGGCCGCCGCTCGGCACCCACAATACGCGCGCATCGATGAAGTTGGTAAGTGTCTCGGTGCGGCTCACCAACTCGCGTTGGCGGGCATCGAAGTCGACCAGCTTCTCGAAATACGTCTCGTAGTCGTCGATCAGCTCGTCGAGGTACTCTCGCTGCTTTAGGAAGAGCTGTTGAAGGACGCCCTCGATGCGTTCCCGGTACTCCTCCGCGATCGGGCGCTGCGAATCCGCCAGGACCCCGTCGATCGCTGCATCGATATCCGAAAGACTCTGGCGCCGTTCGCGGAGCTGAATCTGCTCGAGCTGCACCTTCCCGATGACGGGTTGGCGCATGCGAATGAAACGGCGGTACATGCCCACGTCGGGCGCATCGGCCCGCTGCCGGCGGAGCAGGAGACCCACGGAGTCCGCGAGCCCCACGGCAGCGATCTGTTCCTGCAGGTTGGCAAGCGCCGCATCGACGTCGGCGATCTGCCTCTCTGCGCGAGCGAGCTTCTCGGTAACATCGTCGATCTTGCGCGCAATACCGTCTTCGCCGGTCCACCGTGCGGCGAGCTCGGCGTTTTGCGACGCCAGATCTTCGACCATCTCTCGAACGGTCTCGGAAGGAGCCCCAAGAGTCTCCAGCAACGCGTCGGCTTCGAGAGCAGCCTCTTCGACCACGCGCTCTTGCGCCGCTTTGAGAGCCTCCCGCAGCGCTTGAGTGAGTTTCTCGAAGTGTGTGACCGTCAGCACCGCGCGGTCACGCAGCTTGTTTAGGAGTGCGCCTCGCGCTTCGTAGCTGCTGATCTCGTTGTTGTAAGCGCCGATCTCCGTTCGCAGCGCCGCCTGTCTCAATTCGGCGAGCTCAGCCTGGGCTGCAGCGACGTCGGGGTCATCGCCCGTGGGCGCTAGTGTCTTTTCCTGACCTTCGACAAGCCGCCTTTGCGCGAGTTGGAGAACGTCGGGAAGGCTCCGCCGGCGGTCCGCCCGTTTGCTGGCCTCGCTGTTGAGCAGCAGCACCTGCTCTCTTGCAAACGACAGCTCACGTTCGGCCGCCGCAAGCTCTTGGTCGAGCTCCTTTGCGGTGGCGTCCTCGGAAATGCTGATCTCTTTGCCCGCTTCGAGCTCCGCAATCTCCTGCTCGAGCTCCTCGATGCGCTTGGGCGCGTTGGCCCACAGCACCGCATACTCCGTGGCCTTGGCCTGCCACTGCTCGAGTCGGCGACGGGTCTCCGCGATTTCCTTTTGGAGGGCTGCCAGCGGTGTCGCCTCGGCGGCGTCTTCGTCCTGGGCGTATATCCTTGGGAGGGCCGTCGCCAAGGCGACAGGCAGTATCAAGACCGCCACTAGAGTTCTTCGAATTGCGCTGACCATTGTCGAGACTCGAACAGCCAGTGTAAGGAACGAAGGCTTGCCGACGCTAAAACCGAACTGCAAGGATGATCAGGCCGACGTCCCGGGCGGGGTTTTCCTCCAGCGGGTCCAGAGAATCGCGACCAGTGCTACGGCGGCGATCCCTAGAGCCTGCGATGTGCTGAGACCTAGGAACTCGCCGCGCTCGTCGGCGCGCCAGAACTCCAAGACGAAGCGCAGGATCGCGTAGAGAGCGATGAAGGCGAG
>Ga0255057_10001808_pt1 | contig 11780 bp, 13 predicted proteins | sample Cases_109_6_MG_FD_189022 | JGI IMG/M metagenome (GOLD analysis project Ga0255057, IMG submission 189022) | Seawater microbial communities from Amundsen Gulf, Northwest Territories, Canada - Cases_109_6 | ecosystem: Environmental > Aquatic > Marine > Gulf | place: Canada: Northwest Territories... | reverse complement strand
GAGCCGGTGAGGTCCGAGCGATGATCAAGGCGTACAGCCCCCTCACCCTTCTGTGGACACTTCCGCTTGCTTTCTTGATCGGTCTGGTCGAGGGAGTGGGACGCATACCGTTCGGACGATTTCCGTTGCCCGGTGTGATCGCCGCCTGGCTGTGGAATCTCCCTCGGCTGCCAACGGCCTTGCGCCAGCGTCGGCAGGCGCGGCACGGCAGACAAGTGGGGGACGAAGAGCTGTTCCGCTATCAGGTGGCCGGGTCGGCGCGGCTGCGACTCTTTTGGGATGACGCGATGTTGCGGATCCGGGATCGGTTCCCCGAAGGCGTCCTGTCGGGGTTTGCGGACGCGGTGGAGGCCGGGCAGCAACGAGTTCAGCATCCGGCCTTCTTTGTAGGGTCGCTCATCGTTCTTTTCGCCTTCGTTGCCACTCGGGAGGTTTGGACTGAGCATCTGCCCCTCGTCGGATTCTCGCTCCCTCCGCCTGAGTCGGCGCTCGACACTCTGGAGTCCTATGCCGGTGGCTGGAACCCGGCGGGCCTCGGTTCGCCCGAGGTACTGCGACCGGCCGTGGCGGGGGTGGCGCTGCTGCAGCTCCTAGCTTTTGGGAGCGGGGGTCTGGCGGTAGCAATTATCACAGTGGCTTCGTTCCTTGCCGGTGCGTTCGGCGTCGGCAGGCTGCTGCGGATCTGGGGAATCAGATCGGTCGCCGGATACTTCGCAGGTTCGGTGCTCATGGCCGGCCCGGCCGCCATCGCTGCCACGAGTGGGACACACTGGTCGATTCTCCCCGCCATGGGGGCCTTGCCGTGGGCGGTGAGATCCGTCCTGGTATCGCGACCCGAAGCTCGCATTGATCGGGTCTCCGCCTTCGCCGGTGCAGTCATCGCCACCGGTCTGATCGCCATCTTCGTTCCGGTGGCGTTGCTTGTACCGCTGGTGGCGATTGTTGCCTGGGCTGTGCTCGGCGTAGGGAACCGGTGGAGCGCCGTCGGCCGCATGGCTCTCGTCACGCTGGTGTCCTTGCCTCTGCTCATGCCTTGGATCCTGTACGTGGATCCGATCGATCTTGTGCGATCCGGTGTGCCCGCATACTGGGAGCCGGCCTGGCCTGCCATCGTGGCCGTGGCGGCGGCCGCATTTGGGTCGATACTCGGAGGCGACCGCACCATCGCGACCGTGGGCGGGTGGGGAGCCCTGATGGCCGTGGTGGGAGCCGTTCTGGCTCGTACCGGAGGCTTCGGCATGGGGGAGGAGCTGATGCTTGCGGCTCTCTTGCTGAATGGGTTGGGCGTGGCGGTGGCCGCCGGTGCGGCGTTCGAGGCCACCGCTCGTCGCAGAGAGACCGGGGGATGGCGATCACTGGCTGCTCTCGCCGGTGGACTGGGGGCGGTGGCAATGGTCCTTGGTACGTTCGCTTTGGCGGGACCCGGCAGAGCCGGACTCCCCGACGACACCTTGACGGGGACCTTTGCATTTGCGGCCCCGCCCGGTGTCGAACCGACCCGGGTGCTGCTCTTCGGTGACGCCTCCACGCTTCCGGGCACCTCGCGTCAGATCGACGGTCTCGGCTACCGGGTATTCGTTCCACCGTATCCGACGTCATTGGAGGCCTTCCTCAACGAAGAGCGACTCGGTGACGAAGCGTTGCATTCGCTGCTGGAGGATCTGATCGACGGACGATCCCGGCGTGCCGGCTCCGCATTGGCCGATTTCGGCATCGGATGGGTAGCGTTCACCGAGCGGAGTCCTCTCGAGGCGTTGTTCGAGTCGCAGTTGGATCTGGTGACTCTGCGTTCACTCGATTTCCCGGTATTTCGAAACGAAGCAGCCGCGGCGATCGCGAGATCGAGCGATGGCACGGTTTGGCTCGCCGAGGGTGCCGGGTTCTCGGCTCCCGCCGGTGCCTCAGCCGGTGAGGTGTTCGTGGCTGCGAACGCCGACTTCCGTTGGGGTCCGGGTGATTGGACACAGGAGGACTGGGGCAATCTGATCTCGACAACCAGATCTGAGATTCGGTTTTCCTCGTACGGACCGCGCCGCCTGGCTGCGTTCGGTGCGTTGCTCTGGCTCCTGGGTCTGGGGGCTGCGTTCTTCGTTCCCCGCATCCGAGGGAGCCGGCGATGAAGCGGGCTTTCGTCGCCGCGTTGGTCCTGGCGCTCGGGGCTCTGGCAGTCGTCCTGCCAACACCAGAATCAGCGCCTGAATCGCTGGCCGGACTGATCATCGATCGGCCGGGAATCGAGTCTCCGGTGGATGCCAGCATCTGGTATTGCCCCTGGGCTCAGGCAAACGCCGGACGCGATTCGTTCTTAGCTGTTGCTTCAATCGTAGATGCTGATGCCGAGTTCACCTTCCCGGTGGCGATTCCGGGAGAACCGCCCGATGAGGCCTCGACAGAGACGCTCGGGCCGGGTGCCTCGGTGCTGACGCTTTCCGACATCGCTCAACGAGGGGATTCGCCCGGATTCGTCGAGTTCAGTGACGGACCTGCTGCGGCCAGCGTGACCGTCATGGGCGAGGTCTTGACGGCCGACACCTGCGTATCCCAGGGGCCCGACGAGTGGTTTTTTGCGGGCGGGTCGACCCTCAGCGGAGAGCGCATGAGGCTGAGACTGTTCAATCCCTTCCCAGAGACAGCCAAGGTGACCGTGACCGGGTTCAGCGAGATTGGCGTGGAGGCACTTGGCGAACTGCGGGCGGTGTCCATCAATTCCAGGTCGTGGCGCGACATTGATTTCGAGGAGATGCTGCGGCAGCGTCAGGCGCTCATCATCTCGGTCCGGGTGGATGAGGGTCTAGTCATTCCGGCGATGTCGTATTCGCAGGGTGCCGACGAGGCTTGGTGGATGGGCTCGGGCCTGTCCAGCGATTGGGAGTTCCCGATTGTGCGGACCCGCGGTCTCGACAGCGGAACGGTCGTGGTGGGAAACCCCAATTTGGCGGGGGTCACCATCACCGTCGACCTGTACACCTCCGAGGGCCCTGAGCGGTCTGCCTTCGAGTTCGAACTGGCGGCAGAGACGCCGCTGCGGATCGAACTCGGGTCGTTGTCCGCTGATGCGGTTGGGGTGCGAATATCGGCCACAGCGCAGGTGGCGGCAGGCGTCGTGGCCAGTGGGGAAGCGGGGACTGCGGTCACGGGTGGGGCCCCGGCACCGGCGCGGGTCTGGCTACTTCCCGGTTTGCGCTCGGTCGGCCCCAACCGGGGCACTTTATGGCTGATGAACTCCGGCTTCGAGCAGATATCTGTCACCGTCAGCGAACTGACGGGAGCCGCTGCGGTGAACTCGCAAGTTCTCGTCGAGCCCGGGACCCAAGTGGCCGTGCCGATCTCCGAGCCCGACGCGCTCGGCGTCCTCTTGGAGTCGAACGACCCGTTCACGGCAGCATGGTCGGTCGAAGGTCCTTCCGGCGTAGCCTTTAGCGCCGGCCTCGCCGTCATCGATGAGTGAGTGGGCAATACCGTCGATTCTTTCGGCTGCTGCAGTCGGTGTGGTCCTCGGAGTCGCCCATCTGGGCCACCGGCGTGAGCGGCGCAACGCGACGACCTCGCAACTGCGGCTCGACGATGTCGAAGGCTCGGTGTTGTTCTTTTCCGATGCTGCATGCAGACGCTGCGACGTCATGCGTGATCGCCTGGAATCCATCGGTGCAGATTTCGTCGAGATCGCGTTCAACCACGAGCCGGATCTTCAGACGGCCATCGGTGTGACGGGTGTTCCTCTTCTGGTGATTCGCGACCAAAGCGGCACGATCGTGAGGCGAATCGCCGGGGTGGCGTCGGCCAAACGGATCGGTCGGTTGCTGGCGCGATCGCGCCGACTGCGGGGGAGCGAAGATCTGGATGGGCGTCATTAATCACAGGCATGTGATTAACCTGCTGGCCATGACAGAGTTCTGCGTCCGCTGTTCTGCTCCCGCCGGCATCATGATGTCCTTCGCATATGCTGATCGGGCCGTGTGGCTCGACGACCTGGTTGAACCAATCATCCCCGGCTCGGCGTACGCGATGTGCGAGAAGCACGCCGGACGGCTCACACCGCCGGTCGGCTGGACGCTGGTGGATCGACGGACTGCGGCACGCCCGCTGTTCGTATCTCTCGAAGTTGCTTAGTTAGGTAGTTGGGTGCCGATCGACCGGGACGTCCTAGAGGCCGTTCGGGAGATGGATGAGCATGATTTACGGCGTCTCCTCATCTTGGCCAGGGCTCGGCTCGAGAATCGGGGGTTCTCCTTCGAAGGGGCCTCCGGTCCGAATGTCAATCTTCGTGAGCAGTGGGTCCGGTGTGGCAAGGAAGCGTGCTCCAAGTGTCCGCATGGACCCTATTGGTACGCCTTCTGGAGCGAGGACGGTCGGAGGCGTTCCCGGTACGTTGGGAAACTCGATGAAGAATCAGTCAATCCGGTAGGGATCGGTGCCGAATCTGCGCCGAGTGGAGAATGAGGAGGAAGGTATGAGTCGTAGGCGTGAACCGTCGACGATCAAGTGCTCTGAGTGCGGGGCGTCCGACGCCATCCAGATCGAGATCACTCTCCCGGATCAAACCGATGTGACATTCAACTCTTGCCATCGGTGTGAGCACCGGTGGTGGAAGTCAGGTTCGAAGGTGCTCGACCTGACGACCGTGCTGGAGAAGGCGCGGCGGCGCTGAAACCATTGCGGAGGCTGCAGCGTTAGCCTGCTGAAACCGTGACTGTCTCGAGCCGGGCGCCAGCGCGCCGCAGCGATATCGACCGCCCTTGGGTTCGCTACGCCGTGCCCGTGCTCCTCACTCTGGGGGCGTTGTTGGCGTTCGGGTTCATGCGGCCCGACCGTTTGTTCATCGCGAACACTCCCGCAGGCGGTGACATGGGAGCCCATGTGCTGCTGCCTGCGTACATCCGCGACACCTTGTTGCCGAGCGGCCGCCTGCTGGGCTGGAGCAACGATTGGTACGCCGGATTCCCCGTGCTGTACTTCTACTTTCCGTTGCCGGCGTTCACCATCGTCTTGCTCGATGTGTTCGTTCCCTATGGAGTTGCCTTCAAGCTGGTGACCGTTGCGGGCTTGGTGGCGCTGCCGTTCGCTGCCTATGTATTTGCCAGGGGTATGGGATTGGCGAAGTCGGTGTCGGTGGTGGCGGGTATTGCAGGTGGGACCTTCGTGTTCATGGAGTCGTTCTCGATCTTCGGCGCCAATACTCTGTCGACGCTCGCCGGCGAGTACTCATTCTCCTGGTCGTTTGCCTTGTCATTCGCCTACCTCGGCCTGCTCATGAAGAACGTGCGTGAAGGGCGGGGGTTTACCGCGTCGACGGGCGTACTGCTAGCCCTGACTGCGCTCACCCACCTCATCACAACCGCAGTCGTTGTTCTCGTGTCTCTTCCACTGTTGTTCAAGCGACGCGGACCGATAGCGCTCACCGGGAGCTGGCTCGTCGGGTTCGGTATTGCAGCCTTCTGGGCATTGCCGCTATTGGCGACGGTGTCCTATACGACCGACATGAGGTGGTTCCCGGTGACGGGGTTCGAGGCCGTCTTCCCGCGGGAGCTGTGGCCGGTGATGGTGCTGGCCGGGGCCGGGCTCGTGTATTCGATTTGGCGGCGGGCAACTCTGGGACCTGTCTTGGCGCTGCTGGTTCTGCCGGTTGCCGGCTACTTCATCATCCAATATGTCGATTTTCGCAAGCTGTACAACGCCAGGCTGCTCCCGTTCTGGTTTTTCACGGTGTTCCTGCTTGCTGGTGTCGCCGTCGGCGCCGCTGCCAAGTCGATCTCACAGCGGGTCCGGGGTGGACCGGAAGTGCGGTGGGTTGCGGCCGCGGTGGGTGTGGTCTTCTTCTTGACGGTGGCCGGACTTGGCGTCGACAAAGCGCCGAAGTGGGCAAGCTGGAATTACGGCGGCTACGAGACCAAGGCGGCGTACGCCTTCGGCGAGGATGGCAAGCGAATCCTCCAGACCGATTATTGGGCGGAGTACTCGGGTCTGATGGCCACGCTCGACTCAATGCCGGAAGGCAGGGTGATGTGGGAGGCCAACAGCGACCTCAACAGATACGGGACCCCGATGGCGCTGATGCTCACCGGATACTGGGCCGAAGGCCACCCCTCGATGGAGGGCCTGCTCTTTGAGTCTTCTTTGACGACGCCGTTTCATTTCATCAACGCGTCCGAAGTGAGCCAGCGACCTTCGAATCCCATCCCGGGTCTTCCGTACTCGGGCATGAACTTCGAGCGCGCCGTCAAACACCTGGCGGTGTATGACGTCGAGTACTACGTATCGTTCACCGAGTCGGCGACCCAGGCTGCCGACGCGTTCGGTCTCGACGTCGCCGCGGTTTCCGAGCCGTTTACGGTGTTCCGCCTTCCGGCTGCCTCTCTGGTCGATATCGCGTCGCATGAGCCGGCGGTATGGGACGGTGCGGCCTCCTTTGTGGATGCTGCGATCGACTGGTACGACGAAGTCGAGGGTCTGGATCGCTGGATCGTTGAGGATGGGCCGGCTGGGTGGCGTCGGATCGATGATGTGTCGCTTCAAAGCCGCGAGAAGATCACGACCTCCGGGGTTGTGACCGATATCGTTCTGGAAGATCATAGGATTTCGTTCTCGACGACCGCGGTCGGGGTGCCTCACCTGGTAAAGGTGTCCTGGTTCCCCAACTGGTCCGCATCCGGCGCCGACGGGCCATATCGTGCGGCCCCTTCCCTGATGATCGTTGTGCCGACTCAGCGAGATGTGGTCATCGACTTCACAGAACGACTCCCGGAGACCGCCGGAAAGTTGATCTCGGCGGCGACCATTCTTGGATTGGGCACGGTTGCCTTCATCCGGCGAAGGAGCCGGCGGCTGGCTTCGCAAGAAGCGATTAGCGATTAGCGATTAGCGATTAGCAAGAGAAGAACACTCTCCCCTTTGGGGGGAGTCAGCGAGCGAAGCGAGCTGGTGGGGGGGCCCTCCGACTCCGAGAACTTGCTGCGCGACCGGGTTACTTTCACCATCAGATCACTCAGCGACGTGATGCCGAGCCTCTCTTCGCAGTGACCGTCGGATCCGCCACAGTCCCACCAGAGTCCGCGGAATTCTCTTGACGAAGGAGGAGCGCGCGGTCCGCAGCTCTTCGACCATGGCCGGAACTTCGGCGATGCGATGACCGGCGCGCTCGGCACGGATCACGAGTTCGGTGTCGAACAGATCCTTGGTGGACTGGACCGCCGGCACGAGTTCCTCGACGACGGAACGTCGGATCATCTTCATGCCGTGGGTGTCCGTCACTTCGGCTTGGAAGAGCATTCTGAGCACCACGTTGAACCCCCACGTGCCGAGCCGTCGCAGAAGGGATCGTCTGTCGTCTGATCCAGCGACCCGCTTCGATGCGAGCACGATGTCGGCGGAGGCAGTGGTTCGAAGACCCGATCGGATGAAGTCGGCCGAGAAGTAATCGATGTCGAAGTTGACGATCCACGCACCTTTTGCCTCCAGGAAACCGGCTCGCATCGCCGCTCCGTAGTCCGCTTCGGGGAGTCTGATCATCGTCACCCGATCGTCGGTGTCGCCGATTCGGGCGACGATCTCAGCAGTCACATCCGTCGATCCGTTCTCGGCGATGATGACCTCGAAGGCCACGCCCAACGACTCCATCGATGCAATAAGATGGGGCAGAGCAGAGTCGATGAACCCCGCCTCATTGTGGACGGGGATTATGGCGCTGACGGCGGGAGTCGGAAGCATCGGCTGGTGGAGTCTAGGGACGGGTGGTGCCCCGTAGAATGACTCATCCATGGACCTCGATGCCATCTTCAAGGCCTACGACGTACGCGGAGTGGTGCCTGCCGAAATAGACGAGGAAGCAGCCCGCCGCATCGGGTATGCGTTTGCCCGGTTCGCTTCGGCGGATCGGATCGTCATCGGGAGGGATGCTCGGATTTCGTCGCCGGTGTTGGGGGTAGCTCTCAGCGACGGAATTCGATCAGCCGGAGTCGATGTCAGCGACTTCGGCATGATCACCACCGACATGGCGTATTTCGGCTCCGGCCACTTCGATCTCCCCGGAGCGATGGTCACCGCATCGCATAACCCCAAAGGCCACAACGGAATAAAGCTCTGTCTGGCCGGTGCCGCTCCAGTCGGTGTCGACAGCGGTCTCATCGAGGTTCGGGAGTTGGCGGAGAGTGAGCCCCCCTCAGAGCTCACGGGCACGTACCGGGTGGACGACATTCTCGATCCATATGTGGACCACGCTCTGAGGGTGGCCGGAGCCGCAACCATCGGTGATCTCAGGGTGGTGGTCGATGGAGGAAATGGGGTTGCCGGCGTGGCCATCCCGTCCATCTTCGACCGGATTGCGCCCGACGTCATCGGCCTCTTTCTCGATCCTGATGGGACGTTTCCCAACCACCACCCGGACCCGTTGCGACCGGAGAATCTGGTCGATATCAGGGCCCTGATGGAATGGGAGAGTCCCGATATGGGTGTTGCTTTCGATGGGGACGCCGACCGTGCTTTTTTCATAGATGATGCCGGTGTGCCGGTTCCGGGCAGCACGATCACGGCCATGGTGGCCAAATGGTTCCTCGCCGAAGATTCCGGTGCGAGCATCGTCCACAATCTGATCTGCTCGAAAGCAGTACCCGAAACGATCCTCGCCGCCGGAGGGACACCGGTGCGAACGAGGGTTGGCCACTCCTACATCAAGCAGGTCATGAAGGACACCGGGGCAGTGTTCGGAGGCGAGCACAGCGGGCACTACTACTTCAAGGACAACTTCAATGCCGACTCTGGAATCCTTGCCATGCTGATACTGATGCGGATCGTCACCGAGTCGGAGCGACCCCTGTCGGAGCTTCGCGGCGAATTCGAGCCTTACGCTCAATCAGGTGAGATAAACATGGTCGTTGCTGATCCGGCCGTCGAGATAGAGCGGGTTACCGATGTCTTCAAAGGCGAGGATCGATTGGATGGTCTCACCGTCGACGTCGGCGACGGATGGTTCAACCTGCGGCCCTCGAATACCGAGTCGGTTCTTCGATTGAACGTCGAAGCTCCGAATGCGAAGGCAGTACAAAAGCTTGCGGCCCAGGTGCGGTCCCACATCGAGGAGGTCGGCAATGGCAGTTCCTGATGAGCTGATGGAAATCCTGCGCTGTATCGAATGCTATTCGCCGTTGGAGCAGCGAGAGGTCGAACTCGTTTGCCGGAAGTGTGGACTCCACTTCCCCGTCGAGGGCGACATTCCGGTGATGCTTCCCGAATCCTCGTACCGCCCAGAGGAGTCATAGGAATCTGACCGAGCCGTTGCACTCGCTCGTTCCCATCGGAACCGATTGGTATAGCCGCACACTTGGAGGTCGCGTTGGCGGCGGGCGGTCTTCGTTCGAGGCCGGGCTCATGTGTAGCGTGGCAAGGTGCCGGAAATGTTGGGAGCGAGATGGACTGGCGAGAGCGGATCATCGAGGATGAAAGGCCGTGGGGGCGCTTCAGGCGCTACACCCTCAATGAGATTTCGACGGTCAAGATCATCACGGTCCTGCCCGGTGAGAGTCTGAGCGAACAGCGGCATCAGCGGCGGCAGGAGCTGTGGGTCGCCTTGGATGATGGCATCGAGGTTCACATCGGAGACACCGCCACCGTCGCCGCCAAAGGTGACGAGTTCTTCATTACGACGGGCGAAACCCATCGCTTGACGTGTGTTGGCGACGCCCCGGCTCGAATTCTCGAGGTCGCATTTGGCGAATTCGACGAGTCAGACATCGAGCGACTCTCGGACGAGTACGGGCGGGTGGACTAAGAGGGCGCGCCGGCAGGCGCGCCGATCGATTCACGCCGCGGCATGGGTACCATTGCCCGGTCTTCCAGCAGTGATCGGGCCTGGTGTCGGCGCCCAGCCGACCACCTGGGTCTCGATCCCACGCCGGTACTTATCATCGAAGGTCTAACGAACCGTCACGCCCAGGAGTCCCCATGAAACACGACATCGCAGATCCGTCGCTCGCAGAAGCGGGTGCTCTTCGCATCGAATGGGCCAAGGGCCGGATGCCGGTGCTGGCCTCGATCCGGGAGCGTTTCGAGAAGGAGACGCCCCTGGAACGACTACTCATCGCGGCTTGCCTGCACGTGACGACTGAGACCGCCAATCTGATGACGACACTGCGGGCCGGAGGAGCCGAGGTCATGCTTTGTGCTTCCAACCCTCTGTCGACCCAGGACGATGTGGCGGCCGCTCTGGTGGCGGATGGAATCGCGGTCTTTGCCGTTCGGGGTGAGGACAACGACTCCTATTACTCACATCTTCGTGCGGTGCTGGACGCCGACCCGCAAATCACCATGGACGACGGTGCCGATCTGGTGACGATGGTGCTCAAAGAGCGTCCGGACCAACACCCGATCGGATCAACCGAAGAGACGACGACCGGAGTCATCCGGTTGCGGGCGATGGAGGCAGATGGTGTCATCAGGTTCCCCGTGATTGCGGTCAACGACTCGGCGACCAAGCACCTGTTCGACAACCGCCACGGCACCGGCCAATCGGCGATGGATGGCATCATTCGTTCTACCAACCTCCTGATTGCCGGGAAGACGGTGGTGGTCGTCGGCTTCGGTGACTGTGGGGCGGGGGTGGCGGCACGGGCAGATGGGCTGGGGGCGAAAGTGGTCGTCGTCGAGGTCGATGCGGTCCGGGCCCTGTCGGCTGCCATGGAGGGGTACACGGTCGCTACCGCCGACGAGGCTGCTCGGATCGGCGATATCTTCATCACCTTGACCGGCAACCTTCGGGTGCTGCGCGGAGAGCACTTCGAGATGATGAAGGATGGGGCCGTTCTGGCCAACGCCGGTCACTTCGATGTCGAATTGGATCTTGCCTATCTGGCCGATCATGCGGTTGGCAAACGCCGCATCCGTCACGAGTTGGACGAATGGACGATGAAGGACGGCCGTCGGATCCATGTGGTGGCCGAGGGTCGACTGGTCAATCTCGGCGCCGCCGAAGGGCACCCCGCCGAGGTCATGGACATGTCGTTTGCCAATCAGGCGCTCGCGGCCGAGTGGTTGGCCAAAGACGGGGCCGATCTCGAGGACAAGGTGCTGCGACTGCCCGATTCGATCGATCAAGAGGTGGCGGCGATTGCACTCGAGGCCATGGGAGGCGGACTCGAACAACTCACACCGGAGCAGGTGGAGTATCTGGCCTCCTGGGAGTTCGGGACCTAGTCCCTCCCCGGCCGACTTCGTCGCCTTCGGCGGCGAACAGGCGTAGGGCATGGCCTCCTCCGCAACATGGTACGTCAGGGGCATAAGGCGTTAGATACCACTCTCCCCTGGAGGTGATCTGTCGCGTTTAGCGCCCGACGGTCTGGTGGTTGATCACTCTCCCCTTTGGGGGGAGTCAATCGGCCACAGGCCGATTGGTGGGGGGCAAACCACCTGACACCAACCCCGCGCACGCGATCCGACGCGACGACGGCCTCACAGACGCCCGATCAAGTGGCTACACGGCCCCAGACCACCAACGACTCGGTGATAGGCCATCGCCACCAGCAACCGCATCGGTCTCACGGACACCAAGATCAGAGCCCCCCACCAGCTAGCTTCGCTCGCTGACTCCCCCCAGAGGGGAGAGTGGTCAGAGAAGAGAACCGTCGGCCCCGTCGCGCAACCCGACACCCGGAGGGGGAGTCAAGAGCCGAAGGCTTTTGGTGGGGGGCCTCCGACTCCGAAGCCCTGCATCCCTTCCTAACCCCTAACTCCTAACCCCTCCTCGGTCAGATCCACGGTTGCGCCGCCCGCATCACGTGCCGCGTCGAGCACTT
>Ga0255057_10001806_pt1 | contig 11785 bp, 11 predicted proteins | sample Cases_109_6_MG_FD_189022 | JGI IMG/M metagenome (GOLD analysis project Ga0255057, IMG submission 189022) | Seawater microbial communities from Amundsen Gulf, Northwest Territories, Canada - Cases_109_6 | ecosystem: Environmental > Aquatic > Marine > Gulf | place: Canada: Northwest Territories... | reverse complement strand
AGGCGCCGCCCTGGGCGGTTTCTGGGGTGTGGTTCTGACGGTCCCGATCATGGCGACAGTGAAGATCATCACGGGTCACTTCTGGAGGACCCGGGTGCTGGGTCAATCGTGGGAGGAGGCGACGGAGGAGCTCTTCGTCGAGTATCCGACCGGTGAGACTCTCCTGGGTCGCCTGCGGGCGCGGTCGGCCGAAACGCCCGGTCCAGATCCCGCTGCTTCAGACGGGGACTAGTTGACTCTCGACTCCTTCTCCTTGTCCCACTCTGCCTCTAACGTCCCCGGGACGCCATCGGAGGGCCCATGACCGACGAAATCGCAGCCAGAGACGCGTATGCCACCGAGACCGGTGCCACCATCGTCGCAGTGTCGGAAGATGGTGTGGTGCTCGACCGTACGGTCTTCTATCCCCGTGGCGGTGGCCAGCCCGGCGACACCGGGATGCTCGAATGGGAGGGCGGATCGGTGGCGGTCACTGATACTTTCAAGAGATCAGGATCGCTGCTGCACGTCGTCGGCGGCGAGCCTCCGGATGTCGGTACGGAGATCACGGCCCGGATCGATTGGGAGCGACGTCACACCCTGATGCGAACCCACACGGCGCTCCACGTGCTCACTGCGGTGATCTATCGCGACTTCGGTGCCAAGGTGACCGGAGGGAACATGGAACCGGGGAGAGCTCGGATGGACTTCGAGTTGGATTCGATCTCCATCGAATTCGGTAAGGACATCGAGGGACGACTCAACGAAGCCTTGGTGCAGGAACACGACGTGACCGTGCTCTTCTTGCCCCGAGACGCCGCCCTCGCCGATCCCGATCTCATCAGGACAAAGGTCAACCTCATCCCGGAATCGGTCGATCCAATCCGGGTGATACAGATAGGGATCATCGATAAGCAGGCCGACGGGGGAACCCACGTCGCCAACACTCGCGAGGTGGGTCGAGTCTGCGTCGTCAAGACCGAGAGCAAGGGCAAAGCCAACAAGCGGATGCGGATCGAATTAGACCAGTGATCGATCTGGTGATCCTCGTTTTCTTGGCGCTTTTGCTCGCCCGCGGGTGGACCCGCGGGTTCGTGCGCGAAGCGATGGATCTGGTCGGTCTCGTCATCGGCACGATCCTGGCCTTCAGATTGTCACCCGCCTTCGGCGCGATCGTGGCGGCGATGGCCGACGTGTCTGATGAAGTTGCCCGGTTGATCGGCGGATTCATAGTCTTCGTTGCCGTCGGAATTGGTGCTGCAGTCGTCACCCGGGCCATCGAACGGACCGCCCGTCTTCCGGGGCTCAATCTGGTGAATCGAGCGGGGGGTGCCGGACTTGCCGCCGCTTGGGGTGTGTTTCTTGCCACCTTGGTGCTGACGCTGGGCGTGGTGCTTCCCATGCCGCCGGCGGTGGCCGACTCGTTTGATGACTCTGCCGTGACGCGAACCCTGACCGACCCCGACGGAGTGGCTCAGGAGGTGTTTATCGGGCTTGCCGGTGATCGCCTCATCGAGACGATGCTCAATCTTCGGGCGGCTGTTGGTACCCGCCGGGTGATCGTGGACCCAGATTCGGTAGTTCAAATCGGCGAATCCGACTTCGAAGATCTGGCCGAGGATCGTGGGGCTGCATTCGAGATCTTCGACCTGGTGAATGCTGCTCGCCTTTCGGCCGGCCGGGCACCCTTGGTGTGGAGCGACGCGCTCGCCGACGTCGGCGTTGGGCATGCGACCGAGATGTACCTGGCCGGCTACTTCGCTCACACTTCGCCGGAAACGGGCGATGTCGGGAACCGGGTGAGTGATGCAGGAATCCACTTCTCGGTTGCCGGTGAGAATCTGGCACTCGCCGCCACCGTCACGGAGGTACACGAGGGACTGATGAACAGCCCGGGACACCGGTCGAACCTCGAAGCCGATTTCTACGATTCGATCGGAATTGCCGTCGTACGGGGACCGCTCGGTTTGATGGTGGTGCAGGTGTTCACGGGCTGACTCTGCCTGATATGAGCGAAGCGACCGCTTCGGGAACGGCACCGAATTCGGTCCTGTCGGTGACCACCACGCCGACTCGAGAGCGACTCATCATTCCAGCCAGTGATTCTCGCGCTGTGACGAACACAACAGGGTCGGAAGTGCGACTCATGCGGGTGATGCGGCGAACCACTCTCGGATTGATCGTCGGTCCGAACCCCACGCTGGTTCCGATGCTGTCGAAGAATTCAGCGACTCGGGCCTCGTCGAGGGCACGTGCTATCACCAGGCTCGATACCCCGGCATCCGCCAGCCCGATGAGGCGGTAGTGGGCGTGGAGATGGGCGATCGCATCGCGGCCGTCGGGCGCCATCTCGAGAGCAGACGAACGATCCCGGCCCTCCCACGAGAGGAGAGCCGGGATCAGATCGATTACAACAAGCCTCACTCCGCTGGTGGCGGAGGCGGTACGTCGTCGGCGTCGTCGGAGGGGGCCGACTCGCCGCCGCCTCCGGACTTGCCCTTCCTGAAGTAGTAGAGAGCACCCAGCAGAACCGCCGCGATTATGCCGTACGCCCACACGGGGAAGCCGTCGCTGCTGCCGCCGCTCGCCGGAGTACCCGTCGGGTCGGACTCAGCCTGAATCTCCAGGGTTCCTCCGAGCACCGGAATCTCCCAGAACAGCGTGTTGCCGTCTTGACGATCGGCGTTGTGGCTGAGGATCGAACCCGGCATCGTGAAGTAGACGTTCGCCGAAATGGCGTCCTCGAGCACTCCGGCGTCGAAGCCCTCGGCGTCGCCGCCGAGCGAGTCTTCGGCAGAAGCGCTGCCGCGGACGGTGACGAGGTTGTCGCTGACGGTGATGTCGAGGTTGGAGAGCAGCGAACTTTCGTTGTCGATCATCTGCTGTTCGGCGTCCGTGATGTCATCGACGTCTATCTCGACGATGTAGAACGTGAGGTCACCGCGGCGTTCCTGCCTGGTTCGGGCCCCCGGAACCGCGGCCAGTTCGTTGTCCTCGAACGGGTCCTCGCCCTGGAAGAAGAGTTCGGCCGCCTCGTCGTCGAGTCCGATTTCCCCGATGATCGTTCCAGAACCGTCGGCGTTGATGACGGCTCCAAAGTTCGTTTCGAGCTTGCAGGCCGTGGCGACGAGGGCCAGTAGGGAGGCAAGAACGATTAGTCGGCGCATTGGATCCTTTTCTGTCGGGTGGGCGCATGATGGTAATCAGAGGGCGCGCCGGATAGGCGCGGACTCGGTGGCCTGGGGCTGGGGCCCCGGGCCACACCGCGATGAGCCGTATGGCGAAGAGCCATGGGCGTAGAGGGCGCGCCGGATAGGCGCGGACTCGGATGCTGCATATCCTTTGGTCATGGATGAGCGCAAACATTTGCCGCTGTTGCTGGCGGTGACCTCCAATCTCATGGACCACGGTCCGTTCGAGTCCGCCGCGGCTCGCTCCGGCTACCGCTTCGAGGGCGTGGGACCCGCCGCAGTCGCCGAGGTGATGCCGTTGGTCGCGTTCGTAGATCTCGAGGCGGCAGGAGCCGACGATGCGATTCTCGATCTGGCAGCGCGGGGAGTGCGGGTGATTGCGTACGGGCCCCATGTGGACGATATTGCCCTGGTGCGAGCCCGAACTCTCGGAGCCGTGGTTGCCGAGCCGCGTGGGCGGGTTCTCAGGGATCCCGCGGCGTTCTTGCTTCCGTTGGTCTGACGGTTCCGCGACTGGCCGCCGCCAGGATGCCTATGAGTACGAGTGTCACCCCGATCCACTGATTGGCCGACATTCGTTCATCGAAGATGATGCCCGCCCAGACAATGGTCGCTGCCGGTTGGAGCAGAAGCATGATGGACGTCTCCAGGGCGGGGAGGCGTGGCAGAGCCCTGGCGATCAGCAGCCAGCCTCCGGTGTGGACCAGCACGGCGAGCGCGATCAGCCAGGCGTGGGACGGCCATTGCGGAGTCAACGAGAATCCGGGGTCGAGCCAACCACCGACGACGAAGGCTGCCGTGATCCCGATGGTCACATCGAGGAGCGGACCGGCGGTGGGGACACCTTCGGCATTCGCCCTCCGGAACAGCAACAAGAACACTGCGTAGAAGAGGCCGGCACCGAGGGCCAGGACTGCTCCCAGCGCGGGGTTGTCTCCGAAGGCGTCGTCCGATCCGGCTCCTCCGATCAAGGCGACACCGGCGAGTACCAGCGGTACGACAACGAATGCTGTGCTGGTCGGTCGTTCCCTGAAAATCACCCAGGCTGCCGCACCCACCCACAGCACCTGCGTGTTGGCGACGACGGTCGACATGCCGGCTCCGACCAGTCCGATCGAGGTGTGCCACAGCGCTACGTCCGCTGCGAGGAAGAGCCCGGAGGTCAAAGCCATGAGTCGGAGCCGGGTGGATCGTTCGTCACCTGCGATTCGATTGAGGAGGAAAAGGAGGGGGAGTGCATATACCGCCCTGAATAACCCTGCCGTGGCCGGAGCGACGTCGGCAAGGCGTACGAAGATCGCCGAAAAGGAGATGGCGATGATGCCGACGAGAGCGATGATGCGAGTCACGGTCGCCGAACGTTAGGGGTGCGCCGTGAGTCGGCAATCCTTTTGCCGGTTGACGCTCGCTAGCGTCGTGCATCCCCGTCTGCGTCTACTCCCGATGCGCCTCGACTCAAGGCTTGCCATACTAGGCGTGGCTACTATCAGTAGTGGAGTTGGACGCTAAGGGTGCTATGAACGATCGGATCCGGTCGACCGCCTATCAGCGGTTCCTGACCCTCCTAACTGCGATGACGCTCCTGGGTGCTCTCGGTGGTGGCCTGGTATTGGTGCTGCGCTCCGGTAGTGCTCCGGTGGCGGCCCGCATCGAATTCGCCATCGGTACCGGGCCCGGCACAGTGAGGCTCGCTCCGATGCATGACGCTGGGGCGAGGCCGTTCACCGAGCCGATAGCAGTCGACCTGGCGGTCGATCCGGTGAAGCTCGCTTTGGCTCCGCTCACCGCGGAGGCGGCGCAGTCCCCTCATCGCAGAGGCTCATCTGCCGATCGGCTTGTCGCCGGCTATTTCGGCTACGAACTCGTGCGGTTACGCGACTCGGGCGCCAAGATGAGTGTCAGGCAGATCGCGGCGTTGGCTGAGGTCACGCTCGGCATCGAGGCGATTGTCGACGATCTGTTGGATGTCGATGGTGACGGTATCGACGACGACCGTCGCTTTACGGTTACCGCACTAGATGGGTCGGCGGTGTGCGTTTCGCTCGGTGATCGCCGCGTCATCGCCTCAGCCCAATCGCTGGCGATTGATCCAGTCGATGGCACCCCCACCAATGGGCTCTCTTGGTCTTCGTACGGAGCCTGTGGCGAATCGACCCGACCTCGAGCCGGATCGGACGTTCGGGTCGGTACGACTCCCGGTACCTATGGCGGCGTCCGCTCCGGCGACGTTTGTGATGTGTTGGCTCTGGTGAGGACTCTTACCGGCAACTACGTGGTGGGGTCTGCGTGGTCGGCGGTTCACTCGATCGAGACCGAAGAAATCACGCAGTTTGTGGACGGACTCACCCCGGTTGTGCTGCTGTGGGACACGAGCGTGACAGATCACGGTTTCGACAACGGACGGATTCACCCCGAGCAGGTTGTGCTGCAGCGCGGTACCGCCGTGCTGGTGGACCGCACCGGGACACCGCGGGTGCGATGCATCTCGGGCAGCCCGCTGCGGCGACCCCATCCTCTGACCAACTCGGTCGTAGTGGTGGGTCAACCGTGGCACGGATTCTCGCTGGATGCGGTGGTGGATGTGCCGTCGGCACAGACAGCCACGTCGCGTTTCGTTCTCATCGACATCCGGTCGGGGCAGCCACTGCTGCGGGAGGCGGGGGCATCAGGATTCAGGTCGGTGCTCGCCGGACCGATCATGTCGGCGGCGACCCGCCCCTGATCCAAAGCTCGGCGACACAGATACTCTTGGTCTTCACCATCGTTCAGGAGCCGCTTTGGATTTCTCTCTTTCCGCCGAACACGAGGCCTTTCGCCGCGTCGTGCGCGAGTTCGTGGAAGCGGAGATCGCACCCAATTCCGAGGAGTGGGATCGAACCCATGAGTTCCCGACCGCAACGGTTTTGGCGATGGGCGATCTTGGCCTGTTCGGCCTGATCTTCCCGGAAGAGTACGGAGGAGCCGGTGCCGACTTCCTGACGCTGTGCATCGCCATCGAGGAGGTTGCCAGAGTCGATAGCTCGCTTGCCATCACGCTCGAAGCGGGGGTGGGTCTGGGAGCGAATCCGATATTTCGGTACGGATCCGCCATCCAGAAGGACCGCTGGCTGCCGGACCTTGTCGCCGGACGGCAGTTGGCCGGCTTCGGTCTGACCGAGCCGGCTGCGGGGAGCGATGCCGGTGCGACCGCTACCCGAGCAGAACTGGACGGTGACGAATGGGTGATCAACGGGGCGAAAGTGTTCATCACCAACTCGGGTACCGAGATCACGTCGTTGGTCTCGATCACGGCTCGCACCGGTCCCGAGGAGATCAGCACGATCATTGTTCCGGCCGGAACGGAAGGCTTTGTCGTTGAACCCGGCTATCGGAAGATGGGATGGCGTGCTTCCGACACTCATGGACTCATCTTCGAGGATTGCCGAGTTCCGGCCGACAATCTGCTCGGGGAACGTGGTCGGGGCCTTCATCAGTTTCTCGAGATCCTCGACGAGGGCCGGATCGCGGTGGCGGCGATGTCGGTAGGCGTGGCTCAGGGGTGTCTCGACTACAGCCTCGGCTACGCCAAGGAACGCCGGCAGTTCGGCCGGCCGATCGGTGCCAATCAAGCGATCGCGTTCAAGATTGCCGACATGCAAGTCGCCATCGACGCCGCCCGCCTCCTCACGTATCGGGCGGCATGGATGAGAGATCAGGGACGGGAGTTCCGCCAGGCTGCTGCCACGGCGAAGCTATTTGCATCTGAGGCAGCCGTCGATGCCACCCGACAGGCGACCCAGATCTTCGGCGGGTACGGCTTCATGGACAGTTCGCCGGTGTCGCGGTTCTATCGCGACGCCAAGGTGCTCGAAATCGGTGAGGGCACCAGTGAAGTCCAGCGCATGGTCATTGCCCGCTCGCTCGGGTTGTAGAAAATGTCGGTCGCTGGGCGCGATTATCGATTAGCTCAGAGTCGCGTGGCAAGGTATCGGGTCGGAGGTGCCCCCCCACCAACTCGCTTTGCGAGTTGACTCCCCCTCGAGGGGGGAGTGGTATTCCTATGCCCTCACGATTCGATGGATAGTCCCGGTGGAGTCGACGACCAGTAGTTCCCCGTTGCCATCGATCCCAAAGGATGCAACCTGTCCGGCGCCGGCCAACATGGTCGACCAGTCCCGCTCGTCGGTGGCCTGGCCGTCCACGTATTTGAACGATCGGATCATGCCGTTACACCAGTCGGCATAGAAGTAGTGCCCGACCAGCTCGGGTAGGGCGGTGCCGCGGTAGACGTAGCCACCGGTGACCGAACAAGGACCATCGTGGTTGTAGGCAAGAGTCGGTGCCTCCCACCCGGTCATGTCGCAGCCGTCGGAGGGCTGGTAGCAGTCGGTTCCCTCGAAGTTGGGCCAGCCGAAGTTGAGGCCGGCGGTGTCGATGGAGGCGACGTTGATCTCTTCCCAGTTCGCCTGGCCCACATCTCCGATGTACACCAGCCTTGTTTCGTGATCGATCGAGTAACGCCACGGGTTGCGCAGCCCATAGGCCCAGATCTCGTCGCGGCCGTCATCGGTGCCGGGGAAGGGGTTGGCCGCCGGAATGGCGTACGGATCACCGCTGTCGATGTCGAGCCGCAGCAGATTGCCCTGCAGGCTCGAGAGATCCTGGCTGGAGTCATCGCCCAGGCCGCCATCGCCGAGCGAGGCCCACAGGAACCCGTCGGGTCCGAATTGGAGCATGCCGGCGCGATGGCGGATGCCCTCCTGGTCCACTTCGAACAGGATCGATTCGGTAGAACGATCAGCGACGCCCGCCCCGAGACCGGAGGTGGTGAACTCGCTCAGTCGCGAGTCCAGCTCTAGGTCGGTGTAGTAGAGGAACATCCGGCCGTTGGAGGCGTAGTCGGGATGGAAGGCCAGACCGAGCAAGCCGTTCTCGATGCCACCCGAGCCGACTCGGTCCGTCAGGTCGAGGAACGGCTCCGAGCGCAACCCGGTGCCGTCGATCACGACGATTCGTCCCTGTCGTTCGAGAACGAAGATGCGATCGTCACCGGGGATGCTGCCGGCAAACACCGGGAAGGGGATTCCGGTAGCCACCTGCTCCAGTTTGATCTGGAGGGCGTCGATGTCACCGCCGGTGGGAGCGGTTACCTCCGTCGCCGCGGTCGTCAGCGTCGTCGAACTGGCGTTGGGGTCGGCGATCGTGGTGTCGCCGGCAAGCGAGGTAGTGGTGGCTGCGGTCGTCGTGGTTGCGGGGCCGGCAACCGTTTGCGGAGCGAAGGGATTTTCTACCAGGAGCAGGAAGCTCACCATCCCGGCGAGCGCGACGACGATGACCAGCATCAGGGGGAGGTTGGGTCCGCGCAATAGAGACCCTTTGTCACCGCCTGTATCGGGCCGGTAAGCCTTGCCCTCCCAGGGGTCTCTAGTACTCATTGAAGTCCTCAGTCTGCCATGCGACTCGCCGGCGCGAATCCGGCCGGAGAGAAACTAGCGGTCGGTCTGCTCCCTCGGTGGTGGAAAGGTCGACTCGTCGGCACTTATCCGGTGCAGGTGGCCCACGGCATGGCTGCTTGGCGGGGTCGGCCGCGTTGTTCCTCGGTAGGTCCGGGGCCCACTGCTACCGTCGGCGGACCGTGACATTTCTTCCAGGCCGATTCGATCTGCGGCGGTTCTGGCTCTCCACATTGACGATTGGCTTGCTGGTGGGTGGGCTGTTTGTGGTCACCGGTCAACCTCACGCCGACGCCGACGTGATCGGCGATTGTTTGGCCGGCGAGCACTTCGACGGAGTAAGTACCTGCCTGCCGTGCCCGGCGGGCACATATCAGCCTCTTGCCGCACAGTCGGCCTGCAGCCAGGCCGATCCGGGCCACTTTGCGTCCGGAACCGGCAACACCGCGCAGACGGCGTGTTCGCCCGGGACCTTCCAGGGAATCTTCGGTTCGACCGGGTGCGTCATTGCAGGTACCGGTCACTTCGCTGCCGGTTCGGGCAGTACCGGGCAGACGGCGTGTTCGCCCGGAACCTTCCAGGGAATCTCCGGTTCGACCGGGTGTAACGGTGCCGGTCCGGGCCACTTTGCGGCTGGATTCGGCAATGCAGCCCAGACGGCGTGCCCCCCCGGAACCTACGAACCGTCGGCGGGTTCGGCCGGTTGCAGGGACGCCGGCCCCGGCTACTTCGTGTCCGGGACCGGAAGCACCTCTCGACGAGGCTGTGGTCCCGGTCGGTATCAGCCGGGGGCCCGCGCCGCCTTCTGTCGTTCTACCGATCCGGGCCACTTTTCAACCGGTGCAGCCAATGCGCGCCAGACGCCGTGCTCGCCGGGTACTTACCAACCTGAACAATCGGCGACGTCCTGCTTCGATGCGGATCCCGGGATGTACGTCGCCGAGCCGGGAAGTTCCGATCAGGTCACTTGTGACCCGGGCACCTTTCAACCGGACGATGGCCAAGCGGAGTGTCGCGTTGCAGATCCAGGCAGGTTTGTCGCTGCAGCCGGTGCGATTGCCCAGCTGGAATGTTCCCCCGGAACATTCCAGGCCGAAGCCGGTGCCACCGCGTGTGATCCCGCTTCGCCTGGCTACTTCGTGTCCGGCGGCGGTGCCGTCGCCGCCACGGCATGCCTCGCCGGCTCGTATCAGTCCGGTTCGGGTTCTACGACCTGTCTGCCGGCGGATCCGGGCTATCACGTAATGGCCGCCGCCTCGCCGAGCCAGGCGCCGTGCGAACTCGGCTTATTCCAACCATCTGCCGGCCAACCTGATTGTCGACCGGCGCGTGCCGGTTGGTTCGTTCCCGCGGTCGCTTCGATCGCAGCAACTGCGTGCCCGGCCGGGACGTTCCAGCCTGATGGCGGTATGGCCGACTGCAATGACGCCTGGCCGGGAAGATTCGTGCCGGATACCGCAGCGACGGCCCAGCAGAAATGCTCACCCGGCAGCTACCAGCCCAACGGTGGGTCTACCAGGTGCCTGATTCCTGAAGAGGGCTCTGTTGCGCCGGTGGCAGGTGCGATTCGGGTACTCGTCTGTCCGCAGAACTTCACCTCGAACGAGGACTTCACGATCTGTATCGAAGCAAGACGGCTCGGCACCTTCATGCTGGCCCTATTTGGGTTCCTCGGTATCGGCCTGGCGATCTTCGTAGCCAACAAGGCGAAGATGGATACCGGCAGTTGGGACGACGCTCCATGGCGGCGCTGAGCGACTGGGGACTGGATCCCGACATAGCGTTCCTCAACCACGGCTCATTCGGCGCATCCCCGGTGAAGGTGCTTGCCGAACAGCGTCGGCTGCGGGACCGAATGGAGGCCAACCCGGTTCAGTTCTTTGCCTTCGAGGTAACCGATCTCCTGAGCGATGCTCGGTTGCGCGCCGCCGAGTTCATCGGAGCAGATCCGAAGGGGTTCGCATTTGTCGCAAATGCCACCGCCGGTATCAACACCCTGCTGCGGAGCTTCCCGCTTCAAGCCGGTGACGAGATCCTGGTGACCGATCATGGTTACGAAGCATGCAATCTGACGGCCGAAATAATCGCAGCACGCCGGGGTGCTTCCATCAGGTTTGCTCGGCTTCCGGTGCCGGCCACCGATGCGCAAGAGATCCGCGCCGCCGTGTTGGATGCAGTCACGGCCGACACTCGCATCGCCGTGATCGACCACATCACCAGCCCAACATCACTGGTGCTACCGGTGAAAGGGATCGTCGCCGATCTCGCCGCGCTCGGAATCGCGACCATCGTGGATGGTGCTCATGCTCCAGGCCAGCTGGCCCTCGATGTCGATGCGATCGGTGCCCTCGGATATTCCGCCAACTGGCACAAGTGGACGTGCTCACCCAAGGGAGCCGGCTTCCTGTGGGCGAGTCGAGAGTGGCGAGAGTACGGGAGTCCGCTGGTCATCAGCCAGGGTGCCGGTTACGACAGCACCGGTGACGAACGCTTTCGAGATATGTTCGACTGGACCGGTACCGCCGATCCGACGCCTTTCCTGTCCGTTCCGGCGGCGATCGAGATTGTGGGTGGGATGCTCGATGGGGGCTGGCCTGCGATACGGGATCGAAACCATGGTGTTGCGCTCCATATGCGAGAGCGTCTGGCGGAGGCTTTCGGCCTGATTGCGACGGGTCCGACCGACTTGACCGGCTCGATGGTCTCGTTCGTTCTACCGGCGCGCTGGTTGGGTTCGGGTGACCCCCGCGATGCGGCTCGGGAATTCCAACGACGACTCAACGACGGGTTCGGTGTCGTGGTGGCGGCGGCGATTCGCCGCTTTAGCGACGACGTGTTCCTGCGGGTGTCGGCGCACCTCCACACCGATGAGGACACGGTGGAGCGCCTGGTGTCGGCACTCCAGTCCTTCTAGCGCCGGAGCCGAGGCTCGGACGCGAGTGATCCCCGGAGGGTCCGGGGATCACAACGCTTCCGGTCAGCAGGGGAGAATCGTCAGCCGGTGGCGACCTCGGCGCCGGCTACATCGAAGGCAACGTCACTGCCATCGATCAGCCCGCGGAGGAAGTGCACTATTTCGCCGCCGATGCGGTGAGCCGTCTTGACGTTCTGGCCGGCTGCTCTCAGATCTGAGCGTCCTGCGCTCAACACCGCCTCGGCCGGGTCCGGCCAGTCGGCAGCCTG